>Ga0209341_10006281_pt1 | contig 10633 bp, 8 predicted proteins | sample RifCSP13_2_FD_184020 | JGI IMG/M metagenome (GOLD analysis project Ga0209341, IMG submission 184020) | Soil microbial communities from Rifle, Colorado - Rifle CSP2_sed 13_2 (SPAdes) (version 2) | ecosystem: Environmental > Terrestrial > Deep subsurface > Rock core/Sediment | place: Rifle... | reverse complement strand
GCAGCATTCTTCGGGGTGAGCAACCCGGACGACCGCGCCACCAACCTGAGCGCCGAACACCTGGTGAAACCGCTGGCGGAATACCTGGCTCAAGACCAGCCCAACTGGCAGGTGGACACGGTGATGGCAGGAGAAGCCACCAAGAGGCGCCTGGGCGCGCTGCTGGGGGGCGCAGAGACGCCCGCCCTGCTGTTCACCGCCAGCCACGGCATGGGCTTCCCCAACGGTGACCCGCGCCAGCTCCCCAGCCAGGGAGCACCGCTCTGCCAGGACTGGCCCGGGCCGAAGAATTGGAAGGGTCCCATCGACGAGGATTTTTATTTCTCCGCCGCCGATCTGAGCGCCGACGCCCGTTTGATGGGCCTGGTCGCTTTTCATTTCGCCTGCTATGGGGCGGGGACGCCCCAATTGGACGAGTTTGCCCGCCAGGCCTTTAAAACCACTCGGACCGAGATCGCGCCGCACAATTTCATCGCCCGCCTGCCTCAGCGCATGCTCGCCCATCCCAAAGGCGGGGCGCTGGCGGTGGTCGGGCATGTGGAACGGGCCTGGGGTTACTCCTTCTTGTGGGGTAAAGCCGGCAAGCAACTGGCTGTCTTCGAAAGCACGCTCAAACGTCTTGCGGAGGGCCACCCGATCGGGTCAGCGGTTGAGAAGTTCAACGAGCGCTATGCCGAGCTGGCCTCTGACCTGACCATCATGCTCGAAGATATATCGTTTGGCAAGAAAGCGGACGACCTCGAGCTGGCGGGCGTGTGGACCTCCAACAACGACGCACGCAACTACGTGGTGATAGGCGATCCCGCCGTGCGCCTGATGGTTGCAGAGGACGGCGCCCATACCCCTGAACGACCGGTGATCTCGATCGCGGCTGCCCCCTCAAGAAAAGCCTCTCCCGCAGGCGTCCAGCCTCATGCCCCGGCGCCAGAACCCTCCCCGAGAGCCTCCGCCGTCGCCCCAGTGGATGACTACGGCCTGATGGACAGCCTGCGCCAGGCCGGCTCAAGCGTGAGCGCCGCCTTGCAGCAATTCATGACCAAGCTGGGCGAGGTGCTATCGGACGCCCTGGAGGACGCCACCCAACTGGAAATCAGCACTTATGTGAGCGAAAATATCTCCGCGGTTGAGGTCAAGGAAGGCAAGGTAGAGGGCGCCAGGCTGCGCGCCTATACGCGCATAAAGATCGATGGCGATACGCTGGTGATACTGCCTGAAGTAGACGGCGAAGTGGACACCGAGCTGTGGGAGGCGCACATGCAGATCGTCCAGCAAGCCCAGGCTAACCGCGCCGAATTCTTGAGGACGGTGGTTTCCGCTGCCTCAAACCTGGGCAGCTTCTTGAAACCATGACTGCTGATAGGATTTTAGATTGGCTGAAATCCCGTGAGCCTTTCGGTTTTTCGCTACTGGGACTTCCCTGAATCGTCCGGCGCACCCGCGGTTTCGTTCGCCGCCTCAGAGGACGAGACTACCCCGGCTGCCACCTGGCGCCTGGATCTGCCACCGGATCACCAGGCTGCCACTCAGGCGCTGGATATGTACGCCTCACAGGCCCAGGCGTCTTTGCAGGTCCTCGATGCCTTGCCAGAGCGGGTAGAAAGCCTGGTAAGCCGGGTGCAAGCCACAGATACCGCCGGCCTCTCCTTCAGCGCCGCCGAAGAGCCGGATCTGCCCAGCGAAGACGCAGGCTTGCTGCTCTCCCTGTTCGAGATCGATCGCCTCGCCGAGCAGGTCAGCTTCGGTTTAGAAGAAAGGCTGCCCCAGGATTGGCAGGTATCCTATCGCCAATTTCAAGCTGCCGCCTCACGCCTGCTGCGCTCGATCAGCCACCTCGCCTGGGTGGAGACAAGCCAGGGAGGCCAGTTGCTCGGTCGCACTGCAGTCGGCTGGGCTGGCGATATGCAGACGGTTTATCTCCACGCCCTGCTCCCCCAGCAGGTCGGCCTGCACCAGCGTTCGTTGGAGGTGGCCCTGGCCTCGCGCTATGCGCTTATCCGCCTCTTTACCGCCACAGTAGCCGCCTCCTCCCGCATTTCCCTGCTGCTGGCTACCCCCGGTGGCGCTTTACTGTCACTGCCTGCTGTTTGGAAATATGGCAACCAAATCCTTTCAGAAATTGAACGCTATAAGCTAGTTGCTGCTCGTTGAGCGCCAGCCCGAGAAGCAACCACAACCAAATCTCAAGGAGTCTGAAATGGCTAATGAATTCGAAACCGCCCTGAAGAACGTCGCTACCAGTATTGCCCAGTACGTGAAAGATGCCAGCATGATGCAGGTGGAGACGCATTACGTCGAGATTGTGGGGAATGACCCGGCTGGTTTTGAAAAGGCAAGACCAGTTGCGCGCACGATCATCAAGCTGGATGGAGACAGCGAAACCGTCGTGCCCATGCGCAAGAACGAAGCCGGCAACAGTGTGGTAGATACCGAGTTATTCGAACTGCACCAGCAAAACGTCAGCACTGCAATCGACTACCGGGCGCGCATCTTGAACGCTCTTTTGAGCACCCTGTCTGCGCGCGGCTAAGCACCACCAGGACAAGGAGGCTGTTATGATCAAGGTCGAATCCACCATCGTGATCAATCGGCCATTAGGCGAGGTATTTGCATTCATCGCCGATCCGACAAATAACGCGAAATGGCAAGAGGGGCTAATCGAGTCCCGCCTGGATTCTCCCGGACCAGTTACGCTCGGATCTAAGATCACCGACATACGCAAATTCATTGGCCGCCAGCTCGAGTCAAAGCTGGAAGTCACAGCCTACGAAGCGGACAAGATGATCTCGCTGAAGGTCGTCTCAGGTCCTCTCCCGTTCGAAATCACCCAGACGTTTACGTCCGTAGCGGGCGGCACGAAGATCGACCTGGTCGCCCAAGGCGAACCTGGTGGATTTTTCAAGCTGGCAGAGGGCCTTGTGAAAAAGCAGCTCGAGGATCAACTGGCAGGGAATAACGCCCGATTGAAGAAAGTCCTCGAAGGCTAGAACTCTCAGCGCTCTGGCGGAAAGGGAAAAATCCCAGAGTTTGCGGCGCTAATCCCCGGGGATTGGCAGCGGGGCAGGGGAGCCCTTTTCCCGCCAGAAGAAAGCCCAATATAATCCTGTCGAGATCGTGTACAGGATGAGCGTGCCTAAAAACGGCAGCGCAAACCCATAACGCACTTGCATCCAACCGCTGATGGTCGGGCTGAAAGCCCAGCCAAAATTCCAGGACATGCTGACCAGGCTGGCGACGGTGGCGCGAGCGGCCGAATCGACCCGCTCCATGACAAAGGTCTGGTAAATTGGTCCACTCATGTTCATCAGCGCCAGGCGTACGTAGTACGCGGCTGCGCTCATCCAGAACAGAGGAGAGAATCCCAAGAGGACCAAAAACGGGATCGACAATCCCTGGGTGACAACCACAAATTGTATTTTCCCCATGCGCTCTGCTATTGGAGGGGCGATCAACAGGCCAATCCCCATCGCCAGCGATCCCCAGGCAAACAGCACCCCAATTACCGGGTCAGGTTGGTGGTGAACGACCCGATAAAACACGTTCATGAAAGGCATGATTAACCCCGCGCCGATCGATATTATCAACATAGGCAGGATCAGCCTGCTTAATAAGATCGGGTGACGGGCAGCGTAGGTCAGGGGGGCAAATATCGACCGCTCGAACTTCCCTAATTTCACCATACGCATGAAAGCCAGGGGGAGTACACCCAATCCTGCCACCAAACCAATGATCAGCAACGCGCCTGCATAGGCAGAACTGCTGGTGTGGGATGTCCCTTGAGCCATGGATACCCAGGTAGGCAAGTAGCCCCCAAGCCAGTTACCCACGGAGGCCATCGCCATTTGCAAACCTGCGCTAAAGCTGAAGAGATAAGTTCGCTCTTTCTCGTGGCTGCTCTCCATCAAAAAAGGCGCCATGGTCACCGCTGCCAGACTCTGCGCGAAGCCTATAACCACGCTCATGGCATAAAACCCCTGCTCTTGCTGCCAATATACCATGACGATGACAGAGAGGCTGATCAATACACCGGCAATGATGAGCGATCTTTTCCGTCCTAATAGATCCCCAAGATAACCCATCGGCAGAGCAACAATAAGGGCCGTCAGGTTGTTTGTCGTGATCAGGTTCCCAAGCAGGGCCTCATCGAACCCCAGGCTGAGGACATAGAAATTGAACAACAAGTGAAAGCCACCCATCGCTATACCTGTGATGACTACATTGACCAGGAACAGGCGAGCGTTAGGTGTAAAAGCCCTCAGGTTAACCGCATATTCCCCGATCACCCCTCGAACGAAGTCCAGTGATTTATTCCCCATAGAAACACACCATTTCCGGTCGAGCTCTTGTCATTTCCGTGCTTTCCAATGCGGAGGATAGATTAACTTCTCTTAAGTGTCAATAGGAGCTTACTCCTCATTTGTTCGAATTGGCATACCAGATATAGGGGCGCTTGAAATCGTGCGGGGGACTCTGAAAAAGCCGCTTCTGTGGATAACCTGTGTAAAACTGTGGATAAGTCGTCCTGCATGGGGAAAACTGGCTCGTTTGTGCGAATTATCTTTTATTGTCTCACCCCCATATATGGGGGGTAGGTTTTGATCACGGCTATATAGCAATTTACGGGTGTAGGCTGGAAGTTGAGCTGTCCTCTTATTCAACTTTTTCCCCAAAGAAGGCGTGGAAAGTATCTCTCCCGATGAGGCCTACATCTACGGTCTGCGCCAGTAACAACCCTGCATATAGGGAGGCCCGGCCCAGGTACGCATACTTATCCACTTATCCCCAACCCCTACTAATACTACTATTTATAGATAGATAAGCAAAGGATAATTTATAAGCTGCGAAAAACGGGAGTAAGATTAAGCCCTAATGGTTATCTAAAGGCTTTCTCAAAGTTCTGTGTAGTCATGCTGATGCTGCGTTCCCTTCGTGTCTCAGAGCTTGCACTGAACCCTTCGCTAAACTCAGGGCAGGCAGCAGTGAAGTGAAATACTTTGCTGCCAAAGCATCTCAAACAAGCCGGCATCGAGACCCTTTGGCGCCAAAGAGCGGCGTCTCAGGGTGACAAATCTCGGCTTTGAGAAAGCCCGGGAGGTTATCTAGGTAAGGGCGAGGACTGAAAATACTTGTTCAACAGGGGAACGATATCCGCAGAAGAGTGCTGTTGGAGCAGAGCGAAGAAATCCGGGGCGCTGGCTATCTGGTAAGAATATTCCTCAACGTAGCTTCGCAGTATTGCGAAAAACGCCGCATCCCCTACCATTTTGCGCAATTCTTCCAGGAAGACGGCCCCGTTGAGATAAACGGCATCCCGATATGCCCGGTAACCCTGCGGGTTATAGATGCTTCCGTCGACCCAGCCGCGCGGCTGGTAATACTGGACCCGGTAAGTCCACCACCAATCCAGGGCTTCAGGATAATAATGCTCATAATACAGGCGTTCGCTGTAGGTGCACAGCGCCTCGTCCAGCCAGGGCTCGAGGGCTTGATCGTTGCCAACCAGCGCATAAAACCATTGGTGGGCAGTCTCGTGAGCGGCAAGAGCGATCAGAAATTCGCTAGGCGAGCCCCGGTAAAGGTTATAAAAGCCGTTGCTGAGAAAATACATGCCGTCATATTCCATCCCATCCAGGAAATCAGCCTCAACCACGCTCAAAAGCCGGCGCGGGTATGCGCCGAAGAGGTCTGTGAAGAGGGCCAGGGCGTTGGCTGTTGTGTCGAGAGCCGCCTCGCCGGCGTCCTTATGGTGGGGGAACATGTAGCTCCGCACGAGGACACCCCCAACCCGCTTCTCGGCGAGGAGATATTGGTGGCTGACCGACCAGGCAAAGTTGCGCGCCGCAGGGTGACTGTAATGCAGCCACTCGCCTCGCCTTTCAGCCTCTGCGCTGGCAGCAATCGTCAGATCGGTGCGCTGGTCCGCCAGACGGAGGCTGACATCGAAATCGGCCACATCGTAAACCAGGTGCTCCCCAAAGTAGCCGGCCGGGTGAGCCACCCAGCCTTGCCCCTCCTTGTACGGCGGGACGAAAGGGTACCAATCCACCAGATTGACCTGCCGTGTGGTGTACCCAAAGGGCACCGGGCGCGTCTCGGGCGAAGGAGTCGGCGAGGGCAGGTTAAGCTCGTAGCTCAGAGAGAGAGCGACGCGCTCGCGTGGAGCCAGAACTTGAGGCAGGGGGATGTGCAGTTGGCTGTTTTTAAATTCGTAATTCTCGATCGGCCGACCGTCGCCCCAGGAGAGGCCGTTCAAGCGGAAAACACCGGAATAGTAGAGCGGCTCTACCATCAAGACTAGATTGGCGATGTATTCCGCAGCCTGGTTGAGGTAATCGATCTGCTCATCAACAAGCAGGAAACGCTGCCCATAGTTCAGCACGGCCGTGAGCGTATATTGGGTGTGGGCTTCTGGAATTATAGGTGTAGGGGCAGGGGATAAAGATGGATTATCCGGAAGGATTGGGGGATGGGCGGTTGCCAGGATGGGGCTAATGAGCGGAGGTGCCCTGGTTGGATCTGGGTACTGCTGGGGATATTGTTGGGCATTTTGCCCGTTGGGAGTTGGGCTGTTCGTCGTTTGGGCGACGCAGGAAGAGAGCAGCAGCAGGGCGATCAAGTAGTGAGCTTTCATGGGAGAATAGGCGGTTCGGCTTTACACCCCTGGTTTAGATGCGCTCTTTGAGGCGCAGCAAACGCCAGCCCGCTTCGATCAGAGTCGGCTCTTTCTTGGCAAAGTTCAGGCGGATCAAGTTTTTGACGGGCTCATGGAAAAAACTGGAACCGGGCACAGCCGCAATGCCGATCTCTTTGACAAGCCAATGACAGAAATCCACGTCATCATCAAAGTTCGTCGGGGAGATGTCCGCCAGGACAAAGTATGCGCCTTGCGGCTCGATATAAGCAAGCCCAGCCTCAGCCAGATAGCCCAGCAGCAAATCCCGGCGCTGGGTGTATTCAGCCAGCAATTTATCATAATATGAATACGGGAAAGACAGGGCTGTGACGGCGGCCTCCAGTAGCGGCGCCGGGGTGCTCAGGTTGATATAGGTGTGCAGTTTGTGAATTGCCTCGGTGATTGGGGCAGACGCCAGCACATAGCCCAGCCTCCAGCCTGTGATGGAATACGTTTTCGAGAGCGACCCACAAACCAGGGTGCGTTCGAACATACCCGCCAGGGTGGAGATATATGTGTGCTTGTGGGGCTTGAAAACGATGTGCTCGTAAACGTCATCTGTGATGACAAAAGCATCGTACTCCTGGGCTAAATCGGCAATTACGCGCAGCTCAGCGGGGGTAAATACTTTTCCGCTGGGGTTGGATGGATTGCACAGGATTAGCGCCCGGGCGCCTAGACGGAAAGCGCGGCGCAGCTCGTCAGTGTCCAGGCTGAAATTGGGGGGTTGCAAAGAGATAACCAGCGGCTCTGCGCCTGCCAGGTATAGATCAGGGCCGTACGTTTCGTAAAAAGGGGAGAACACAATGGCTTTGTCGCCCGGATTGCAAACAGCCAGCAACGCCAGGAGCATCGCTTCAGTCCCGCCGCATGTTGCGGTAAGATGCGCATCGGGATCGATATCCATGCCCATGAAATGGGTTTGCTTCTTTGCCAGGGCCTGGCGAAAGCGGGAGGACCCGCGCGAGTCGGCATATTGGTTGTAGCCGCTACGCAGAGCGTGCTCAGCCGCGGCGAGCAGTTCATCCGGCGGATCAAAATCCGGGTATCCAGAAGAGAGGTTAATCGCATTGTAGCGGGCGGCCAGCTTGCTCATCTCGCTGATGACCGACTCGGGGAAAAGAATGAGGCGCGTAGCGGTTTGGGGCATGTCAGGCGGCCATCTCCTCGCGAACTTTTTGATACAGGGCTTCAGCTTTGAGCTCGCTCAAGGTGTAGCAGGGGGCATCCAGGTGTTCAGCAAGCGATTGGGCTAAACCCTGGTCAAAAGCGGCGTGTTCCATGTTAATGACCAAGCTGCGAATATCGTCTTCGGCAATTTGCTCGGCAATGCGGTGAGATTCTTCTTGGGGAGGCAGGCTGCTCATAGAGACGTTCCCCGCCCCGTCAGTGAGCAAGATCAGCAGCGGCATTACGTCGGGGTGTACGAAGCGTTCTTTTTGGATGATCTGCAGGGAAAGGAGCAAACCGGCTGAAAGAGGCGTTTTCCCTCCGACGGGGATGTCTGCCAGGGCTCTTTTTGCCAGCTCGACGGAGTTGGTGGGAGGCAAAACCAGGGTGGCGCGGTCCTTCTGGAAGACGATCAATCCCACCCGGTCGCGCCGCTGATAGGCGTCGGTGAGCAGCGAGAGTATCGCTCCTTTGGTGGCAGACATACGCTCAGCCACGGCCATCGACCAGGAGGCATCCACGACGAACAATACCAGGTTGGCGGTCCTTTTTACGCGCACCTTTTTTTGGTAATCGCCGGACTGGATGGCGAACGCAACCCGCTTACGCTGCTCGCTGCGCCGCTTTTGGAATGGAGCTGCGGCGCGCAGCGTGGCGTCGAAGGCCAGGTCATCCGCTTTCCCTGGCGAGGGGCGGGCCTGTATGTAGCGGCCGCGTTTGCGATCGGTGCGCGAGCGCGTGCGCCGGCCGCTGTGCCGGCGAGTCATCTTATCAAGCGGGCTTTCTATTTTTCGGGGGATAAAGGACGGGCCTATTCTGACTTTTTCGCCGCCAGCCCACCAGTTGGCATGACCCGTGTCGAAGACGTTTTGCTGAGAGGGCTCAGAGGGGGCTTGCTTGGAGGCTTCTTCTTCGATCTCCTGGCTCACGCCTTTTTTTTTTCGGGGCTATCCCGCTGCTCCTCGCTGGGAATTGGCTCCGATTCGCCCATGCTCGAGGTTGCGCCTTGCAAGCTTTCGATCTGCTCTTGCAGGTCTTCCATGCTGATTTCCGTCTGGTGGAAAGGACCCCTCTTCAATCGATGCGGCAACGCCAGCTCGGCTGCCAGGGCGATATCTCGATCCGTGATGGATTTTCGCCCCTCAAACGCGGCGTGGGCGCGGGCCGTCTTTAGAATCACCAGGTCAGCCCGGTGCCCGTCGACGTTCAGCGAGGCGCTTAAGGCGGCGATGGAAAGCATGTCCCGCCGCGTGTAAGTAACCTGGTCAACCAGGGTCCTGGCCTTCTCGATCTGGCGAGAGAGGTCTTGCTCGCGGTCCATCCACTCCTTGCGGAACATCTCGGCGTCACTTTCAAAAGCCAGGTTGCGCTCTATGATGAGCACGCGCTCGCGCGCGTCGCGGATGCCGTGGATTTCCACCGACAGGGCAAAGCGGTCAAGCAACTGCGGGCGCAGGTCCCCCTCCTCGGGGTTCATAGTCCCCACCAGGATAAACCGGGCAGGATGCGAGAAGGAAATCCCTTCGCGCTCGACAATATTCATCCCCATGGCAGCCGAATCCAGCAGCAGGTCAACCACATGGTCGTCCAGCAAGTTTACTTCATCGATGTAGAGCAAGCCCCGGTTGGCTGCCGCCAGCACGCCGGCCTCGAAGTGCCGCTCTCCTTTTTGGATCGCCTTTTCAATATCCAGGGTGCCCACAACGCGGTCCTCGGTCGCAGACACGGGCAGGTTGACGAACGCTGTGGTGCGCAACTCCACCGGTAAAGAGGTGCCATTTGAGACCCGCTCCCGGCATTCTGTGCACCAGGTCGTGGGGCGGTCCGGATCGCAGCCGAAGCGGCAATCGCGGACCACAGCCACGCGCGGCAGCAGGGCCGCCAGGGCGCGCGCCGCGGTCGATTTGGCTGTGCCGCGCTCGCCGCGGATCAAGACTCCCCCAATCCGAGGATCGACCGCGTTCAATACCAAGGCGCGTTTCATGCGCTCCTGTCCAACAATGGCTGTAAACGGGTAAATCTGTGGCATCCGGACCTCTCGAGGCCATTATAACCGAGTCGCAAACTAATTTCAAAGGTTGTCAACTTTACGTATACGTTTTATAATGGGCGATATCTTATTTCCGAACTGGGAGCACGTCTTTATATGGAACAAAACAACCCAATGACTGATCAGGGGGTAGAAACGGAGAGCAACCTTACCGAAGGATCCCAGTCAGAAAAACAAGCAAGCCAAGAAACCAACCCGATGGAGTCGTTACTCGAGGAACAGGGTGTTGATCTGGTTTCTCCCAAGACAGGAGAGATCCGCACCGGCGTCATCGCCTCCCTCGGCGAAAATGAAATATTGGTCAGCATTGGCACAAAATCGGAAGGGGTGATCTCCGGTCGCGAGTTAGACCAGATCCCTGCTGACGAACGCTCAGCTTTACACGTGGGAGCAGAGATCCCGGTCTACGTGATCTCGCCCGAAGATGCTAACGGGAATGTTGTGCTTTCGTACACCCAGGCGCGCGAATCGAAAGATTGGGAGCATGCCGAGCGCCTCATGAGCGAGTCGCGCACACTCGAAAGCAAAATCATCGGTTACAACAAAGGGGGATTGCTTGTTCCATTGGGAAGGCTGCGCGGCTTTGTGCCTGCCTCCCAAATCAGCCTGGTGCGCAGATCTAACCTGAGCGGCGATTCGCCTGAAGATCGCTGGGCTAAAATGGTTGGCGAAGAAATTTTTGTCAGGGTGATCGAGGTCGATCGTGAAAGACACAGGTTGATTTTATCGGAACGAGCCGCCCT
>Ga0209341_10006279_pt1 | contig 10633 bp, 12 predicted proteins | sample RifCSP13_2_FD_184020 | JGI IMG/M metagenome (GOLD analysis project Ga0209341, IMG submission 184020) | Soil microbial communities from Rifle, Colorado - Rifle CSP2_sed 13_2 (SPAdes) (version 2) | ecosystem: Environmental > Terrestrial > Deep subsurface > Rock core/Sediment | place: Rifle... | reverse complement strand
AGGCGGTACTCCTCGATGCCGCCGCCGTAGGAGCGCCCGAACGCCTTCGTGAACTCCGCGTCGACGTCCTCGAGGACCTCCGCAGCCTTGCGCATCCGGAGGTCGGTCTCCCACCGCACCTCCTGGATGTACTCCGGCGGCGTGGCGGGGTTGATCGCCATCGGGCGGTCCGGGTCCAGGTAGGCGTGCACGGGCTTGTAAGGCGGGAGGAAGGCGTCCGCGGCCTCCTGGCCGGGCAGGTCCACGGGCTCGATCGTGTGCGAGACGAGGAAGGCGTCGAGGCAGGTCATCAGGGGGAGCTCCACGTCGGGGTGCTCCGCGATGCGGTAGCCCTGGAGGACCATGTCCAGCGCCTCCTGGGCGCCCTCGACGTAGACCTGCATCCACCCCGAGTCGCGCTCGGGCATCGTGTCGTTGTGCTCCACCCAGATCCCCAGGGGCGCGCCGAGGGTGCGGTTCACCACGGACATCACGATGGGGAGGTGGAGCGGGCCGGGGATGAACAGGGGCTCGTGCATGAGGGCGAGGCCCTGGCTCGACGTCGCCGTGTACGTCCGCACGCCCGTGGCCTGCGCGGCGATGATCGCGCTCAACGCGCTGTGCTCGGACTCCACGCGCATCATCTCCGCGTCGAGCCACCCCAGGGCGAGGAACTCCGCGAGGTGCTCGATGATCAGGGTCTGCGGCGTAATCGGGTACGCGGCGATGACCTCGGGGCGCGACACGAGGGCGCCCCACGCCGAGGCGTAGTCACCGGTGACCATCTTCCGCTTGCCCTGGAGCTGCAGCTGGGGGACGCTCATGCCTTCACCTCCGCGAGAACCTCGCGCTCCATGTGGATCGCCTCCGGGACGCAGACGGCCGCGCAGACGCCGCACCCCTTGCAGTAGTCGTACGTCAGGGAGACCGCTTTCTCGCCGCGCTCGATCGCCCCGTCCGGGCAATAGAACCAGCAGAGGAGGCAGTTCGTGCACTCCGACGCGTCGAGCACGGGTCTGGAGACGCGCCAGCCTCCCGTCTTGTTAGCGACAGCGCTCCCGGGGCCGACAGGGCCCTGCGCGGTGACCAGGGGCGGCGTCCCGAGGCCGGGCGGCATCTCCTGCGCGGTGGGCAGCCACCGGGAGGCCGCGGGGTACGCGCGGCCGCCGCTCGCCGGACCCAGGTGCGTCTGGTGGTAGGCCGCGCGGGCCGCGGCCACGTTCACGTCGGCGACCTTGCCGCCGAGGCGCCCTCCGATGACCTCGCGGATGCCATGCTCCACGCCCTCCACGGAGACGAGCCCCGTGGCGCGGGCGAAGGCGCCGAGCATCGCCGCGTTCACCGCGGGTTGCCGCGTGTACTCGAGCGCGATGGACGTCGCGTCCACCGTCGCCGCGGTGACGGGGTGCGAGAGGACGAGGTCTTCCGGGCCGCGCGCGGTGTTCACGATCGCCATGCCGTTGCGGCGAATCCCGGCGAGGACGTCGACGGTCTCGATCAGGCTCTCGTCGAGGACGACGACATACCGCGGCTCGTAGACCTGGGTCCCGGTGCGGATGCGCTCCTTCCCGAATCGGGTGAAGGCGAGCACGGGGGCGCCCCGGCGCTCGGCGCCGAAGAAGGGGAAGGCGTGCGCCTCGTTCCCGTCGTGGAAGGCGGCGACGGCGAGGATCTGGGCGGCCATGACGGCGCCCTGACCCCCGCGGCCGTGGAAGCGGACCTCGTGGACCATGAACTCACCTCGGCACCTCCCCCTTGCGGGCGCCAGACCTAAGAACCCTCGGAACGTAGCGTGGCCCTCACACGTGTGATATATTCAAAGTAGGGGACTCTGCCAGAAGAAATATACAAACTCTATACAGATCTGGCGCCACGGGGAGGAGCGCACCTCATCGGCGCCAGATCCGGTACCGGAGGCGCAAGGGCCGCTCCGACGTGTTCTCCCACATCGCGTAGTAGTCGTAGGCCTCCTTCGCCTCGAAGGTGCCTTCGCCCGTCGCCGCGCCGAGGTGGATGTGATGGGTGACGTCCTTGCCGTGGTGGGAGTGGATGTTGAACGTGAGCGGCGCGTCGGCCGTGTACTCGTAGCCCGCGGCTTCCCCGGCGGCCATGGGCATCTTCAGCTCCAGCACCCACCCGCGCTGCTTGTGCGGGGGGAGCACGACCTCTGCGGTGAGTTCCCGCTGTTCGGGCTTAAGTTCGTCCATGCGTTCGGAACGGGCGGGAGGATAAAGGCCTTCAGGTCGCGGTGGAGGATGCTCCCGGCGGGATTCGAACCCGCGTCGGGGGCTCGAAAGGCCCCTATCCTTGACCGGACTAGACTACGGGAGCGCGCGGCGGACGATTGGGGGGCCGGCCATAAGGCTTCCGACCTCCGGGAGGGTCCGCTCGTCCTCCACCCACACCGCCCGAAGCTTCATCGAGGGAACGGGTCTTCGGCCGCCGATGCCAGCCCGGACGACGACCGTCCTCACGAAACGGAACCTCCTCCTCGCCGTCGGTGTCGGTTGGGCTATCCTCACCGTCGTCGTCGCCACCGCCCCCTACGACCCCATGGCGTGGGACCTCGCGGACGCGACGACGAACTACATCTGGACCCGGGAGTACGCCCGGGGTGTCTACGACATCCCCTACGCCGAGTGGCAGTACCCGCCAACCCAGAGCTCGGTCGTCTGGCACAACGGCGAGTACGTCGTGGTCAACGAGAAGGGGCCGGGCCACGCCCTCATGCTCGTCCCCTTCCACATCCTCGGGGCGGAGGCCCTGTTCGGCCCGCTCCTGGCGGGCCTCGCGGTGCTCTCCACCTACCTCCTCGCGAACCGTCTCTTCGGGTGGCGGGTGGGGCTGATCGCCGCTGTCGCGGTCCTCGTCAACCTGAGCGTCCTGATCATGTGGCATCGCTTCTACTGGACCGACGCCTCGACGATGCATCTCCTCGTCGCGTCCGTGGCGCTCCTCGTCGAGGCGCTCCATCGCGCCAACGGTCGTTCCCTCGATCCGCGGTCTACCGCCGCAACCACGCGGCGGGACACCGCAGTGGTCCTGCTCCTGTCCTTCCTCGGCGGCCTCGCTCTGGGGGGTTCAATCTCCACACGATATCCCGTGGCCCTCGTCGCCGTCGCGATCTTCGCCTTCCTTCTGCTCTTCGGCCTGACCCGGGCCTGGCCATCGCTGCGGCGACGCCGGCTCGCCGCGGCTGTGCACTCGCTCAGGCCGCTGGTCCTCGTCCTGCCGTTCCTCCTCGGCCTCGTGCTCATCCTCGTCCCGCTGATGAAGTACAATACGACCTACTTCGGCGGTCCACTCAACTCCGGTTACGATGCCACCCCCCTGAACCGGTTCAACGCCTCGACGACTCTGGACCCCCGGAACCAGTCGACCAGCTGGCTGTCCTCACCCCTGGAGGGACTGGGGAACGCCCTCCGGAACGCGGTGGTCCTCGCGCCCATCCTCCTGTTCCGCATGCCGCTGCTCGCCCTAGTCCCCTTCGCCCTCTGGTTCCTCCGCAGGCGCCTCTCGCTGGCCCTCCTCCTCCCGTGGATCGTCATCGCCCTCTACACGTACCTCTCCTTGGGATGGGTCGTCCAATACGCGCGCGCCGACATCGCGTGGCGCATCGCTTGGGAGCCCCGCTACTTCATGCCCGCCCTGCCGCCCATCGCGATCCTCGGCGCCTGGGTCGTCGACCGCTTCGCGATGAGCGACCGCCTGTTCCGCGTCCTCAAGGTTCCGAGGAGCGCCTGGAAGAGCCTGGTCGTCGCGGGGCTGCTCCTCCTCCCTGTTCTCGCGTTTGGGATCGGCCCGGCCGCCGCCAACTTCAGGAACCCCGCCGCGGTGGGTGGCCCCCCCGGACCGGGCCCGCCGGAAGGCATCCCCGTCACGACGGACCAACTCACCGCGGCGCCGCAGGACTATGACGGGAGGTTCGTGCGGCTCGATGGCGCGGTCGTCGTGCAGCCCACGCCCCAAGGAGCCGTCGTCCAATCTCCCGCCTCATCGACCACCGTGGAGGTCCGCCTGTTCAACTGGCCGGCCAACGCCCGGCCCTCCCTGACGCCGGGGACCGTGGTCGACGTCCGGGGCAGGTTCACCGTGGGACCCCCGGGAACCTTCTTCGTGGGGGTCGCGTGGGGGACCTCGGACTACCTTCGGACCGTCCCCTAGAGCTCGTTCCCGAGCTCGCGGGCCAGGAGGTCGTACTCCTTGTCGCCGACCGCCTTGGGGTCGACGGAGACGAGGAGGTAGGCGTCGCGCGTGCGGGCCTTCTCGTTCACCTGTTGCACGCACCTGAGGACCGCCTCGAAGCCGTTCTGGGAGATCAGGTACTCGACGCCCTCGAGGGCCACGGCGTGCCCCTCCCCCTTGAGGAACTGGTCGATGGAGGACACGAGGCCGACGAGGTTCGTCGCGCCGACATGGGCGACGTTCTTCTGCTTCGGCGCCTCCGACGACTGCGTGAGCCAGACGATGTGAACCTTGTCCAGGCGGTACTTTGAGACGAGGTCGCCAGGGTGGATGCGTGAGATGCACAGGGTCCTCACCCCGCCCGCCTCCAGCGACTGCACGAGCTGGAAGAGGCCCTCGGGCTTGCGCTCGCTGACGAGGTAGGACGCGCGCCGCGTGATCCGCGTCGGCGTGAAGGTCTTCCCTTCCACCTCCTCCAGAGGCACCTTCCCCGCGGCGATGCGGTCCTCCATGGCCTCCACGCTGCGGTGGAGCACGGCCATCTTGCTCTTCACGAGGACGGAGAGCTCCATGGCGCTGTAGCCCTGGCCGGCGAGGCGGAGGACCTCGTTGAACCCGTCGCGCAGCCCCTCCTCGTAGCCCTTGAGGAAGGACTTCTTCAGGTCTTCGTTAGGCATGCATCCCGGGGCGCCTAAGCCCTGAGGGGAGGATGAAGTTTTGGGGGGGCGCCTCACCCGATGTAGCCGAGGTCCTCTTTCCCGCCGCCGGGCTCGCCCTGGCCCTCGACGTCGCGGAGCTTCGACGTGATCTGGTCGATCTGCTTCGCCTTCGTCTCCAGCTCGTCGAACTTGATCTCGATGTCGAGCACCTTCGTGAGGACCTCGAGGACGGCCTGCGCGCTCTTCGGGTCCACGAAGTAGCCGCTCGTCTCCCCCATGAGGCACACGGACTTCAGCCCGTAGAGGCTCCCCAGGCCGAGGATGAGGCCGCTCGCACCGACGATGCCCGCGCCGGGCTCGCCGCGGGAGAAGACGACGCCGACCTTCTCCATCTCCTTAACGAGCGCCATGTCCGTCGCGGCGCCGAGGACGCGCGGCTTCGCGACGAGCCGGCCCATGCCATAGCCCCCGAGCGTGAAGGCGCGCTTCACGCCGAACTCCTTCAGCGTCCGGAGGACGAAGTCGCTCAGCTCGTACTGCCCCTCCGGCGTCAGCCCCTGGTAGTCCCCGACGAGGAGGATGAGGTCCTTCCCCTTGCCGCGCTTCACGTAGTAGAACTCGTTGCTCACGAGCTTGATCAACCCGTCCTCCTGGACGAGGACCTGCGGGGGGAAATACTTGGAGAAGAGCTCCGCGAACTTGACCCCCTTGAGCTCGTCGCGCAGGTGCTCCGCGGCGAGCTTCCCCACGTTCCCGATCCCCGGGAGCCCCTCGATGAAGATGGGGTCCTCCAGCGCGGGCTTCTCGAGGTAGCGCAGGACGATGTCGTCCATCAAGGCAGCCTCCCCAGCTGCTTCAGGCGGCGGCGGTAGTCCCCGTAGCGGTCCTCCGGGGAGTACCGCGGGGGCAGCGGGCTCACGGCGGGCCGTCCGCACTGCGGGCACGTGCCGTGGAGCGTGTAGCGCCGGCACTCGCGGCAGACCCGAATGGACGTCCGCATGGTGGCCTACTCCTCCCGCCGCTGGAACTTCCCCTCGCCGTCGTGCGACTGGATGTGCTTGATCGCCCGCTGCGCCGCCTTCAGGATCTCGTCCTCCGCGGACTTGTAGTCCGGCGCGCGGACGACGACGCGGTAGCGCGGCGCCCCGATGTACTGGACCTTGACCGTGACGTGGTCCTCCTTTCCGACCTTCTTCAGGGCCTCGCGGATGGCCCCCGCGCCGTCGGGAGCGAGGCTCGTGAGCTCGAGGTAGCCGTCGATGGTCACGTAGGGGGGCACGATGTTCTCGCGCGCGACCTCGGCGAGGGCCTTCGTCCAGTCCCCCTTGAGGCCCGCCTTCTGGAGCGCCTTCTCGTCCATGGAGCACTCCTCGAACGCGCGGTAGAGCGTGCCGAAGGCGTCCACGAGGGCGTCCCCGAAGAGGGCGGTGCACTCCTCCGGGGTCTTCTTCAGCTTCTGGGCCACGATGCCGAGGAGCTTCGCCGCCTTCTGCTCGTTCTTCCACTCCTGGATCTTCTCGCGCTTCTGGTGCTCGTTCACGGACTTCAGGGAGAGGTCCACCTGGCGCTTGTCCGTGTCGACCTTGATCACCTTGCAGACGACCTTCTGCCCCTCGCGCACGTAGTCCCGGATGTACTTGATCCACCCCGTGGCGACCTCGGCGATGTGGATGAAGCCCTCCGCGAAGTCGCCCTGGGCGAAGCGAGGCCCGTCCTCCCCGCCGGCCATCCGCGCGGTCTCCCGCACCTTGATCTTCTCCTGTCCGGAGGGGCTCGGGTACTCGTCGAGCCAGACGAAGGCCCCGAAGTTCTTCACCGAGTGGACGGTGCCGACGACGAGGTCCCCCTCCTCGGGGAACGCGACCGGCCGCGCCATCTACTCGAGCGCCCCCAGGACCTCGCCGCGGACCGCGGCACGGCCCCCGGTGGGCTTGGCCAGCGTCGTCCCGCACACGAGGCAGGTCACCACGGAGGCCGCGCGGTCGAAGACGGCCTGCTCGTTCCCGCAGTCCGGGCACTTCACCTTGAGGAAGGACGACCGGGTGGCGCGCGTCATTGCTCCTTCATCTCGAATTTCTTGGCGCGGATGCCGCGGCGCTGGTGGGCCTTCTTGCACGTCTTGCAGCGGTAGCGGAGGTGGACGCGGCGCGTCGGCTTCTCGCGGCCCTCGGGCTTCGGGCGGGGGAAGCCCCCGTACCCCGCGGTGACGCGGCGGAACCGGCGCTGGCCCGCCCGCATCTCGGACCGCGGGCGCGTCTTCACGCGCTCGATCTCGAGCTCGCGGTGGGCGCGGCAGAAGGGGCAGTAACTCCGGATCACATGGGGCAATTTCATGGGAGCAGCGAGCCTAGGGACGGCCCCTATAAAAGGCTTTCACCTCGGGCGCCGCGTTCCCCGGAGGAACCCGCGCCGCAGATAAATCGCAGCGTATATATAATGGCAGAATAATATAACGCCAGGCGAATAATGACCGCGACCGCGAGGCTGACCCGCCGCGACGAGACCGTCGTGGAGCTCCTCGTCGGCGCGGGCCTGTCGAAGAACCTCGCGAAGACGCTGGTCTGCATGTCCAAGCGCAGCGAGACGACCTCCGTGGAGATCGAGAAGGCGACGGGGCTCCGCCAACCCGAGGTGTCCATCGCGATGCAGGAGCTGCGCTCGCGGAAGTGGGTGGAGAAGCGGGACATCAAGAAGGAGGGCAAGGGCCGGCCCGTGCACGCCTACCACCTCACGCTCCCCTTCTCCGAGATTGCGGAGACCCTCGCGCGCGACGCCCGGAAGCAGATCGAGGTCATCGAGGAGAACCTCAAGCGCCTGAGGCAGTACACCTAGCGGTCGAGGGTCCGCACGCGGTCGCCCTCCCCCACGAGGACGGCGGTAGCAATCCCCGCGAAGATTCCGTTCTCGAGGACGCCGACGACGCTGTTGATCTCCTTCTCCAGGGCCGCCGGGTCCGGGATGGCGGGGAACTTGCAGTCGAGGACGTAGTTCCCGTTGTCCGTGACGAAGGGGTGCGGCCCGGCCTCGCGGAGGACCGGGGTGGCCCCGAGCTCGACGAGCTCGCTCGCGGCGACCTTCCAGGCGAACCGGTGGACCTCGACGGGCACGGGGAACCGCTCGCCCAGGCGGGACACGAGCTTCCCGGAGTCCACGAGGATGACCTCGCGCTCCGACGCGTGGGCGACGACCTTCTCGCGGAAGTGCGCCCCCCCGCCGCCCTTGATGAGGTCCAGGTTCGGATCCACCTCGTCGGCGCCGTCCAGGGTGAGGTCGACCCGCGGGGCGTCGTCCAGGGTCATGAGCGGGATCCGGAGTTCCCCCGCGAGGCGCTCGATGGCCAGGGAGGTCGCCACACCGCGGATGCGGAGACCCCCCGCCACGCGTTTGCCGAGCATCCGGACCGCGATCTCCGCGGTGTTCCCGGTCCCGAGGCCGACGACCATGCCTTCCTCGACGAGATCCACGCCCGCCGCGGCGGCGAGCTGCTTCTCCCGCTCGCGGGTCACGGCGAACGCTCCATGCCTTGGACAATCTTCACGAGCGCGCGCACGATGAGGGCGTCCATGCGCTGCCCCAGCTTCGTGCTCGCCCGCCGCGGGGTCCCCGTCAGGCCGGGCCAGTACTTGCGGGGGTCGGCGACGACGGTGTACGGCGGGAGCTTGCTCACTCCCTTCACGGGGAGCGCCTTCACGAGGTCGGGGCGCAGGTGCATCACGCGCGAGGTCTCCACGGTGCCCGCGTGCCCATCCCCCTTGGGGACGAGCTTGGACTTGTAGACGATGTCGTAGTCGGAGAGGACGGCGACATCCAGCCCGGTGCCCTGCACGGCCTCCTGGGCGGCGACGCGCAGGGCCGCCATGTGCTCGCGGCCGGCATGGCCGGTGAGGACAAGGATGTGCCGGATGCCGTTGCGGTGCATGTCCAGGAGGACGTCGCGCACGTAGGCCCGCAGGGAGTCGAACCCCGGCGTGATCGTCCCGGGAAAGGGACGTGTCGAGACGCAGAGGCCGTAGTGGATCGGCGGGGCGATGAGGGCGCCCGTCTTCTTTGAGACCTCCTCCGCGACGGCGAGGGGCTGGATCGAGTCCGCGGACAGCGGGAGGTGCGGGCCGTGGGCCTCCACGGCCCCGAGGGGGAGGATGACCACGGTCTTCGGGGTGATCGCCTTCGCGAACTCGGCGCTGGTCAGGTCGGTGAGGTACATGGGCCAGGCATCGGCGGCGGCGGTAAGACCCTTTGCCCTTTGACATGTCAAGGACCCGTTCTTATGGAGGGAGGGGGATGGGCTGGCGGTGCGTCCCATGTCCGGTCAGCCCCGTCGCCGCGCCGCCCTCCGCAAGCAGAAGGAGCTCTTCCTCGCGCGAACGCTCGCCTTCGCCCTCGTCGCCGCCGTGGTCGGCGGGGGGCTCGCCGCCTACAGCACCTCCAGCCTCCTCGTCGCCGGCCGGAACAACGCCACGGTGTACGTCCCCGACGTCCTCACCTCGGACGCCCCCGGGAGGGCCCTGGTGCTCCTGACGGACGGGCAGGGGAGGCCCCTGGCGGGGGAGAGCGTGTCGGTCGAGGTCCGTCGCGGCGGCCAGGTCGTGTGGACCGGGGAGGCGAAGACCGACGCCGCCGGGCTCGCGGAGCCCTCCTTCGCGGGCGTCTCCGGGGTCGGCGAGGTCGAGGTGGCCGTCACCGGCGCCGGCGAGACCGTGGTCAAGAAGGCCCGCGTCGAGACGACGACGCGGATCTTCCTCCAGACCGACAAGCCGATCTACCAGCCCGGGCAGACCGTGCACCTGCGCACGCTCACGTTCTCCGGGAAGACTCCCGCGGTGTCCACCGCGGGCGTCACGATCGAGATTGCCGCGCCCTCGGGGGACCGCATCTTCCGGAAGGCGCTGGCCCCGGACGCCTACGGCATCGCGGGCCTCGACTACCCCCTCGGGGACCGCCTCCCCCTCGGCCTCTACGAGATCACCGCCACGGTGGGCGAGCAGAGCGTGACGAAGGCCTTCGGGGTCCAGCGCTACGTCCTCCCGCGCTTCGTGATCACCTTCCCCGGCCTCCACGGCTGGTACCAGTTCGGCGAGGTCATCTCCGGTGTCGTGCAGGCCGACTACGTGTTCGGGGAGCCCGTGGCGGGGACGGCGACCGTGACCGCGCGCGTCTTCTCCGGGGAGTGGACCGACCTGGACATGGTCTCCGGCCCCCTGTTCAATGCGCGACTCCCCTTCATGCTCCCCCCGGCCTACGCGGCGAACCCGGCCCTCGGCGGCTACGTGGAGCTCCAGGCCACGGTGACGGACACCGCGGGACACTCGGAGACGAAGACGCTGAACCTCCCCCTGTCGAATGCCCCCATCCTGATCACCGCCCTGGCGGACGCGAACGTCCCCGGGGCGACATCGCAGTATTTCGTCGTCGCGCGGTGGCCGGACGGCCTCCCCGCGGTCGGGGCCTCGGTGACTTTCAACGTGGGGACGTCGAGCGGGACGACGACCACGGACGCCCGCGGCGTCGCGGAGGTGTCCTTCGCCTACACGACTCAGGACTCCCTGAGGATCACGGTGAGGAGCGGGAACTACAGCAGCACGCTCACCCAGGCGCTCACCGCGCAGTCCGGGGTCAAGGTGGTCGCGGACGAGGCGCACTACGAGGTGGGGGAGGTCGCGCACCTCCAGGTCTTCTTCTCCGGGGAATCGTGGACGGACTGGGTTTACTACGAGGTCGTCGCGCGCGACTTCGTGATCGCCACCGGGCGCGTCACCCTCACCGGGAGCGCGGCGTCCTTCGACCTCCCCGTCGACCGCTCTCTCGTCCCA
>Ga0209341_10006278_pt1 | contig 10635 bp, 9 predicted proteins | sample RifCSP13_2_FD_184020 | JGI IMG/M metagenome (GOLD analysis project Ga0209341, IMG submission 184020) | Soil microbial communities from Rifle, Colorado - Rifle CSP2_sed 13_2 (SPAdes) (version 2) | ecosystem: Environmental > Terrestrial > Deep subsurface > Rock core/Sediment | place: Rifle... | reverse complement strand
ACCGCGGCGTGCGGCAGGCCTTCAATCAGATGCTCGCGCGCTGCGAGACCGAGTTCTACGTCTCGCTCGCGGCTGACGATACCCTGGATCCGACCTTCCTCGAGCGCGCTTTGGCCGAGTTCAAGACCGATCCATGGCTGGAGTTCGTCGCCTCACAGACTGATTTCATCGACAAGGACGGCAAGCCGCTCGCGAATGGCACGCATGATCTGCAGCGCATTCCGCGTGCCGCGAATCGCCCGCGCGAAGCGTGGCTCGAAGCTCTGTACCCAGGCAATCACTACTTCGGCGTAGGCATGTACCGCACCGATGCATTGCGTGCGCTCGGCGGCTTGCACGTCGACGATGGCGTCCTCTGCGATTATGATCTGTATCTGCGCCTGCTTCAGCGCGAGAACATCAAGATCATCGAGGAGAATCTCACGCATACGCGCATCCACGACGGCATGGCGAGCTACGGTGTGGGCAAGATCGACATGCGCTGGCTCAAGCGCAAGTACGCAGAGATCCGCGCCCGCTACTATGCCCCGCGCATGAAGGTGATCATCGCCACGCCGTTCTACGAGATGCGCGGTTTCTCGCCGTATATCTCGAGCATGGTGCAGACCGTGAACGTGCTCACGAAGTTGGGCATCAATCACGAGTTCTGGGAACTCTCCGGGGATTCGTACGTGGACCGCGCCAAGAATACGCTGTTCAACAAGTTCCTCGAGGACCCGGAAGCGACCGATCTGTTCATGATCGATTCCGACATGCAATGGGAAGCGCGCGGCTTCATGCAACTGCTCACCTTCCCTGAGGAGATCGTGCAGGGCAGCTATCCGCAAAAAAACGCCTGGGCTGTCTGGACCGCGCGACCTTTCCTCAACGAGATCGAGGGCAAATTCCATCCGGTCGGCCGCATGCTGCCGGAGGGAACTGCTCTGATCAAAGCCGAGTACCTCGCGGGTGGCTTCTTGCGCATCAAGCGCTCGGCCCTGGAGAAGTACGCTGCGGCCTACAGCGAGCTGACTTACTACGATGCCGGCGCGGATCCGGCCTGTCCCGAGCGCGAATACATCGAGTTCTTCGCTTGCGAGCGCAAACCTCTTGGAGACAGCAAGCCGATGCGCTGGGGCGAGGATCGCGTCTTCGGCATGCGGATGCAGAAGATCGGGATCGAATCGTGGATCTACCCGAACATCGATTTCGGCCACTACGGGGTCAAGGGATGGCTCGGGAACTATGACCGCTTTCTGCGCAACCCGGAGGCCACTGCCGTATGACTACGTCGAACGATCTCATCACGCGAGCCGGACGTGCGCTCGGCTATCTGGGGCGTACCGAAACACTCAAGGCGGGCGATGCAAACGACGGCTTGACCGCCTTGAATGCTCTGCTCGACTCCTGGAGTACCGAAGAGTTGATGTCGTATGTCACGCTGCAGCGTAGCTTTCCGATGGTGGTCGGACAGCAGTCCTACACCATCGGAGAAAGCGGGTCGCCCAACATCAACACTGCGCGGCCCTACGATATCGTCTCCGCGTTCATCCGCGACAATAACAACAACGATTACCCGATGCGGATCATTCCGCGCGATATTTGGGACAACATCGGCGAGAAGGGCATCACGAGTCAGATCCCAGACACGCTCTTCTATGCCTCGGATTTCCCAAACGGGACGATCTACATTTTCCCGGTGCCACTGCTTGCTTACACGGTGGTCTACAACGCGACCACGAATCAGGTCGTCTTCACCGACCTGTTCCAGACTTTGTCGATGCCCGCCGGTTATGAGCGGGGCTTCGTGATGAACCTCGCCCTGGAGCTCATGAATGTCGGGTTCCCGTTCCTGCTCGACGAGAAAGCCTTCGCGATGTTGATCCAGAACGCATCCGAGGCGAAGGGCAACATCAAACGGCGCAACCTGAAGGAGGTCATCGCCGAATACGACCCGGCGATCGTGAGCAGGAGTCAGGCGACCTATAACATCTACAGCGACAGTTCACCGCGTTCCTCATGAGGGTCCAATTGTTCGGCGTAGGCACCAAATCCACCTCTCCTGCGATCACCGCGCAGAAGCGGGTCAATTGCTACGTCGAGGCCAGGCGCGAAGCAGACCGCACGCAATACGTGCTGGTTGGGCGTCCTGCGCGTCGCAGCTTTGCCGACTTGGGCGCGGGCAGCACGCGCGGCATGTGGGCGGTCAATACGCTGGCCACGCCGCTCCTGTTCGTCGTGAAGGATCAGGGTCTGTATTCGGTCAACAATTCGAGCATCATCTCGTTCATTGGGAATCTCAGCACGACGAGCGGAGATGTATCGATGGCCGATGATGGGACCTACCTCGTGATCGTCGATGGGTCTTTTGGCTACGTCTACAACATGAGCACAGGAGTGGGGCCTACACAGATCGTCGATGGCAACTTCACGACCACGCCACAGACTGTGACCTGGCAAGATCAGTACTTCATCGTCACTGCTTCCGGTTCGCGCCAGTTCCAGATGTCGCAGATCGGTCCGGTCGACCCTACCATCTGGCCCGCCGTGCAGATCAACTTCGCCGGCTCTGGTGCCGGCAATCTGCGCAACGGCCTCACCGATCACTCGGTCCTGCATCTCTTCGGTGATGTCTATACCGAGTTCTGGCAGGATACCGGCGCGCCCGACTTTCCGTTCGCGTTGATCCCTGGATCCGCGCAGCAATTCGGCTTGGCAGCTGCGTTCTCGCTCGCGCAATTCGACAACTCGGTCGTCGGGTTATTCCAGGACCGCTCGAACGCCCGCAACATTTCTCGCCTTGCTGGTTTCAACCTGCAGAAAATCTCGGATGTCGACATCGACAACCTGCTCGGCAGCTACAGCTCGGTCGCGGACGGCGAAGGGTATGCTTTCACGATCGGCGGTCATCCGTTCTATCTGCTCCATCTCCATCAGGCTGGCGTGACGTTGGTGTTCGATGGCCTGTCGGGCGTTTGGTCCGAGTGGACCGATTCCGATGGTGCGCATTTCGCCCCGCACAAACTCGCTACCTTGCAAGGCCGTCTCTTGGTTGGGAATGAAGATAACGGCCTGATCGAATTCCTCGACCCTACATCCTATGAGGACGTCGATGGCACGATCCCGCTCGAGGTCATCAGCAAGCATATCTGGCAGGACGACAAGTACATCGGGATCACTCAACTCCAGATCGACATCGAGTCAGGTGTGGGGACAGGCGAGGCGGAGATCATCAGCGTCGAGGGCGAAGACGTGCTCAGTGCCAGCCAGGGATACGATCCAGTGATCGACTTGCAGGTCAGCAAGGACGGCGGCAATACGTTCTACAGCGTAGGCTTCTCGAAAATGGGCAAGCTCGGCGAATTCACGCAGCGGGTGATTTGGACTTCGCTCGGCGGGGCACGTGACTGGGTTTTGAAGTTTCGTATCACCGATCCGGTCAAGCGCATCATCACCGGCGCGAGTATGGAAGCGCACTTCGGGAGATTCTGATGCCAATCGCAGGCCCCAGTGTTCAGGTCCCGAATGTGCGCCAACCACTGAGCGCGCCGAATGGCGCGATTCAAACGGATTGGGCTGCGTTCCTGCATTCCTTGCAACAGGTCAGCTGGAATGGTAGCCGCAGCGGTCCGACCGGTTCTCGCCCGACCTCGAGTCTCGACGGGCGATGGATCGGTATGCCCTACTACGACACGACCCTTGGGAAGCCCGTATTCCTCCATTCGGTCAATCCCGATGTCTGGCACGACGGCAGCGGGGCGGTCGTATGAAAGCCAAGATCCTGCGCTTGCAGCAGGCAATGCGCGAAATGCCGCAAGCGCGTGGACTGGAAACGAAGCATCACTTTGCCGACGGCATGTATGCGCGCGAGCTGTTCCGGCCCGCTGGTACGCTGATCGTGGGCAAGGTGCACAAGCGCGAGCACTTCTACATCGTGATGACGGGGCGCGTGGCCGTGACGATGGATGATCGCATTGATCGCACCCAGATCATCCATGCGCCGGCGGTACTGGTATCTGCGCCAGGCACCAAGCGTGCGGTGCTCGCGCTCGAGGATTCCACTTGTATGACAGTGCACCGCACCAGCTTGACCGATCTCGATGAGATCGAACAGGAACTGATCGAGCCTGAAGCCGATGCGCTGTTCGATGCCCGCAATAACGTGAAGGAGTTGCCGTTATGTCCTGGGTAGCGGTTGCCATTGGCGGATCGGCACTATTGGGTGCGGGGGCATCGCTTGCTGCCGCGGGCGAGCAGTCCGATGCAGCCGCCCAAGCCGCCGGACTCACGCGCGAGCAATACCAGCAGACGCGCAAAGACCTGATGCCGTGGATGGAAGGAGGCAAGCTTGGCTTCGCGGATCTTCTGTCGCTCATGGGCATCGGGCGAGAGGTCACTACCCCAGGCACCACGCAACGAGTCTGGGAAGGCGGGGGCGCTCCACCGACTCCAGGCGGCATGGCGGCGGGCGGTCCTTTCCAGATCCGGCCGCAAGGCGGGGGTCTGTTTGGCGGTCGAGATGTCACTTCGCGCCAGCTGGGCACCGTGCCTGGCATGACAGCTCCCGGTCAATGGGTCAGCCGCACCACGCCAGCGCAGTATGGTGCGACCTTCGATCCCAACGCGCCGCTGGTGAAGCCGTTTACCATGGCCGACTTCCAGGCCTCACCCAGTTACCAGTTCAACCTCCAGGAAGGCGAGAAGGCACTCAACAAGGCTGCAGCCGCGCGCGGCATGTACTACGCCCCGGCCACCATGCAGGACCTCGGGAAGTACAGCCAGGGTGTTGCCTCTCGTGAGTTCCAGACCGCGCTGGAGAACTACTACAACCAGCAGGGCAATGTGTATAACCGGCTGTTTGGTATCTCTGGTGCCGGACAAGCTGCGGCGGGTCAGACCGGAGCTTTCGGTTCCCAAGCTGCCGGCCAGATCGGCCAGAACATCACCGGCGGAGCGGCGGCGCGCGCAGGCGGTCTGGTCGGTGCCTCCAATGCCCTCACGGGCGGCGCGGCGGATCTCTATAACCAGTACATGATGCGCCAGATCCTGAACCAGCCGACGTACGGCATGGGCGGCGGTGCGCCTGGTGTCTGGGGCGTTTGATATGCCCATCGATCCTTCCATCTCTCTGCAGGTCCGTAAGCCGGAGTTCATGACCCCCGCGCAGGGCCTCGCGCTGCGCGACATGGTGCAGAAGTTCACCATGGGCAACATCGAGATGGCCCAAGCGCGCTCTGCACAGCAATCGCAGATCGCACTACAGGACATCGCCCGCGCGCCTGGCATGATCGATGAGCAGACGGGTCTTCCCACGCCGCAGTACATCCAGCGCGTCGCGCAGGTCGATCCAAAGTCCGCGATGGAACTCGGCAAGCAGCGCATGGTGACGATGCAGGCCATGAGTGCGATTCAGGGCCAGCAGGCACTCGTCGATCAGCGCAACTCCGAGTTGGCGAACGACAAGTACAAAGTCTTCACGGAGCTGCGCGAGGCCTCCGTGCCAGCTTATGAGCTCGCCAAGCAGGGCGGCGCATCTGATGACGAAGCTGAGCGCCAGTACCGGGAAGCTTGGCAGAACAACGCGGAACGCATGCTGCAATCCGGACGCCTGAACTTTCTGCCTCAGTCCGAACGCGATCATTACGCGACTACGGTTCCGCCCTATAGTCTGGCGAAGGCCGGAACATTGAGCATGAAGGACATCGCTTCTCGGCAAGCGCAGCAGGAAGAACAGAAAACCCGCGCAGCTGAGCGTGTGGAGGTCCGTGCTGAGCGTCGGGCGGCGGAGCGGACCAAAGCCGAAGAGCGCGAGGAGATTCGTACGGAGAAGAAGGAAGCGCTGCAAACCGCCGATCGCGTACGAGTGGAAACTGTCGAGGGCGATCTCGGTCGTCTGGAAACCGCCACGCGTCGGTTGCTCGAGCATCCTGGATTGGAAGGAATCACTGGAGTGCGCGGTATGCTGTATATCATTCCTGGCTCGGCGCGTGCGGATGCGAATACGCAGTTGAACTCGCTGAAGTCGCGAATCTTCATCAATACGATCGCCTCGATGCGAGAAGCCTCCAAGACTGGCGGTGCGGTGGGCAACGTGACCGAGCGCGAAGGCGACAAGTTGGAAGCCTCGCTTGGTTCTCTCGAGCGAGCGCAGTCCTACGAACAGATTCAGCAAGCCCTGCGCGACATCATCGAATTCGCCGGTGTGGGCAAGAAACGGATCCGCGGAGCCTACGAGGAACGCTGGGAAGGCAAGAAGGGTGCGGCCGCTGCGCCGGGCACCGAAGAAGCCAAACCACTGCCGGGAAACGTCTCCGACTATGAACCCGGGACGATCTACCAGACGCCCAAAGGGCCCGGCCGATTCACGGGGCAGTTCAAGGACGGCAAGCCGGTCTTCGAGCGGCCGGGAGCTGCACCAGCCGCACCCAAGGCGCCAGAGCAGCCCCAGATCAAGGGCTGCCCGCCAATCGGCACAGTGGCAAGAGGCTTTCGCTTCAAAGGCGGCAACTGCAAAGACCGGTCGACCTGGGAGAAGCTCTGATGGCCGAGCAAGCGCCCTGGGAGATGGACTGGGGGGCGCAGGCCGCGCCCGAGGTCCAGACGCCTGCCGGCGAGCTGCTGCCCTGGGAAATGGACTGGGAAGCAGCCACGCTCGAGGAATCGCGCGGGCGGCAGGATCAGATCCTGCAGGACCTCGGAGAAGCGCCGATGATGGCTGCCTCGCGCGAAAGCCAGGACGCCATGCTCAATCGCGTCGAGGAAGATGCCGCAGCGCAGCGGTCCATGCTGGAACAGATATTCGCTCGCCAAGGGGCCAATATTGCCGAAGCGCCCATGATGGAGCAATCGCGCGAGCTTCAGGATCAATATCTGTCTGAAATAGAAGAACAAAGGCGCATCCTAGCCGAACTTGTCGCGGCTACGAGTGGCGGGACCGCGCGTAGAATGCAGGATCTCGCAGAGCAACAAATGATGCAGCGGTCTCGTGATCGGCAAGATAAAGTCCTGGCTGAGATCCTGCGCCGCAGTGGCGCTCGCCGGGTGCGGAAGCCGGTCGTCGACCATGAAGCCCAACTGCGCGAACTCGCCAAGGAGGAACATGCCGTCGGTGTCCGGGCGGCGAAAGCCTCCGATCGAGGCGATCGGAAGAGCCATGATGCTGCGGTGCAGGAACTCGATCGACTCTTCGGGCACCGCGAAAAGCTCTTCGGCGCGATCAAAAAGGCAAATCCGAAGCGAGCGATCCAGCTGTACGACGAGCTGTACTTGGGGCGCTGATGGCCGAGACCTTTACCCTGGACGAGTCGGCCGAGACCTTCACGATCGACGTGCCCAAACGCCGAACGGCGATGGAGTCGCTCAAGGAGGGCGCTGTCGGGGCGGGCGAGACGGCGCTATCCATGGCCAGCGGCGCGATCGCGGCGCCGGTGGGTGGCTTGGTGGGGCTGACCAACCTGCCTTTCGGGCGCGAGCGAGCCACCGAGCAGGCGCGTGCCGTTCAGGAGGCTCTGACCTATGCCCCCAGAACCCAGGTCGGGCAGCAACAGATGGGCATGGTCTCCTACCCGTTCACCAAACTCTCGGAACTTGCTACCCGCGGCGGCGAGAACGTCCTCGAGGCGACCGGCAGTCCCGGATTGGCCACCCAGGCGCAAGTGGCCATGGAAGCCATCCCGTATATCCTGTCGCGTGCCGCGCGCCCGGCAGCCCGATCGGCCATGGCTCGGCGAGAAGCCGCCCTGAACGCCGAGGCCTCGAGGAATTTGGTCGCTAACGAGACCCTCCGGCGCGCGCAGGCCGAGGGCTTTGTCGTGCCACCGAGCCAGTCCTATCTCGGTCGGCGCCTCACCAGCATCGGGGGCAAGGCCGCAACCGGTCAGGAAGCCGCGATCCGCAACCAGCAGGTCGCCGATCGGATAGGCCGGCGCGAAGGTGGCCTCAAAGCCGATGAGCCAATCTCCGAAGGTACGCTCGAGCAAGCCCGTTATCGCATGGCCGAGCCCTACCGGGAGGTTGCGAGCCTTTCCGCGACCGCCAAGAGCGCGCTGGCCGAGCTCAAGGAAGCGCGCTTCATGGCGACGAAGTACCACCGCCATTCGGACATCAGCGGGGATCCCAAGTCGCTACTGGAGGCTCGGCGCCTGGATGGAGAAGCCAGTGTCTGGGAACAGACGATCGAGGCAGAAGCGATCAAGGCTGGGCGACCGGAACTCGTCGGACGCCTCCGCCAAGCCCGTCAGAATATCGCGAAGAACTATGATGTCGAACGCGCACTGAACGTCGGGACGGGCAACATCGACGCGCAGGTCCTCGGCCGGATGCTCGACCGCGGTCGGCCTCTCTCCGGCGGCCTGGAAACAGTTGGACGGTTTGCTCAAGCCTTCCCGAGTTACGCTCGAGAGGCCTCTCGGATCCCGACGCCTGGTGTGAGCAAGCTTGAGGCGCTGACATCACTGGGCTTGGGATTGGGCGGCGGGGCAGCGATGGGGCCGGCTGGTGTTGCCATGGCCGCGATCCCGCTTGTATCCGGACCCGCACGCTCGCTCGCGCTCAGCCCGATCATGCAGCCCAAGCCGACCTATCGCCCGGGTTTGAGCTACAGCCTCGCCGATATCGGCACCCGGCAGCCAGAAGTCTTCGGTTTGACACCGGCCCTCTCGCGTCCAGTCGAGGAACCCGCGGGGCCGTGGCAAGAGTACGCGCCGCTGCGATGATGGTTCCACGTGGAACCAGTTGAGGACCTATGGCCACGACTTATCTAGCGCCTGATCCGATTCAGGACACGCACTTCATCCCGGGTAGCAACACCCTCGCCAACGGCGCCCAGCTCTTCTTCTACCTAGCGGGTACGACGACCAAGCAGACCGTCTACCAGGACAACGCTGGGGCGACGCCTTGGGCCAACCCGATCGTACTGGTCGACGGTCATCTACCATCGTTCGGTGAGGTCTGGTTCGCCAGCGGGCTGTCCTATAAGGTCGTGTTCGCGCCGGCCACCGATACGGATCCGCCTACCAGTCCCTACTGGACGAAAGATGACCTAGTCGGCATGAACGATGTAGCCGATCAACTGGGCGTGGAATGGATCGGCGCGCCGACGCCGACTTTCGTCTCCGCGACTTCGTTCGCCATGGCTGGCAATCAGACCGCTGCCGGTCAGGCGGACATCGGGCGCCGTATCAAACTCGAGGATGCCACTACGATCTACGGCTCCATCCTGGCGCGCACCTTCGGCAGCGGCAGCACGACCATTCAAGTGTTACCCGATAGTGGAACGCTGAGTGCTTCGCTCAGTACCGCCGCTTATGGTTTCCTGACCGCGTTGAATGGATCGGTCCCGATGCAGCCCGGGGGGCGCCCGTTGTTCATGGATCCCACGGATCGCTCGAAGCTCGCTCAGTTCGATCTGAGCGGCGTTCCGACCTCGACGATTGTTACGATCCCCATTAACTCCTCGGGAGTCGTCGGTCAATCAAGCAGCTATGTGATGCTGACGAGCGTGGCGATCATCGCAGGTGCAACCAGCACTGTGCAGTTCCGCAGCAGTGATGTAGATTGGACGAGCTTCAGTGAATATGAATTCCACCTGAAGCAGCTCCAACCATTTGGCAACGCTACTGGGTTGCACATGCAGTTGAGTATCAACAATGCATCGACTTTCATTGAGCAATACCGGATCGCGGCACATATCGTTACCTCTGGCTCGTCGACGGAGAATTTCGGTAGTACGCAAAGCACGATCGTCTTGACCGCTTCATCGATGGGTCAAACATCGACTGCGCACTTGCAAGGCATCGTGCGACTCTTTGCTCCGAACGTAACCTCGAATCTCAAGTTCGTGAGCATCGACAAAGTCATATACCGGAACTTGAGCACCGTAGCTACTATCGTTTCGATGCAAGGTGGTGTGGCCTACACGACTGGCTCAGGTATCAATGCAGTCAAGTTCGGCTACGCCGCCGTGAATTTCTCGACCGGTGGCAGGATCACGGTCTACGGCAGGAAATGACCGTCTACTACGCGCCGGATCCGATCAACAGCACGCAGTTTGTCCCTGGCAGCAATAAGCCGGCGACCGGCGCAAAGCTGTTCTTCTATCAGGGCGGAACAAACGTCAGACAGACGGTCTACCGCGACGAAGCCGGATCGATTCCATGGACGAATCCCATCGTCCTAGATTCTGGTGGTGATCTTCCAGATGGCGGGACAGTGTGGTTCCAGGGCGGCCAATCCTACAAGGTCGTATTCGCACCCTATACGGACACTGATCCGCCAATCGATTCGTACTGGACCAAGGATAACTTGGTCGGTCTGAACGACGTCTCGTCCCAGCTGGGGGTCGAATGGATCCCTGCGCCTGTAGTTGCTTCTCCGGCTATTCTCGGAAGCTCCTTCACGTTTACGATGACCGGCGATCAGACCCAGGCGGGAGAAGCCGAGATCGGACGCCGGATGCGGCTCGAGGACGCGAGCACTCTCTACGCTTCCATTGTTTCGCGTTCCTTTGCTGCCGGTAGCACGACGATTCAGGTATTGGTCGACAGTGGGAGCGTAAGCGGGTCGCTGACCACAGCATCCTATGGCTTTCTCACCGCATCGAGCGGTTCAGTGCCCATGCAACCAGGCGCCCGGCCGCTGTTCATGGATTCAACCGAT
>Ga0209341_10006276_pt1 | contig 10637 bp, 9 predicted proteins | sample RifCSP13_2_FD_184020 | JGI IMG/M metagenome (GOLD analysis project Ga0209341, IMG submission 184020) | Soil microbial communities from Rifle, Colorado - Rifle CSP2_sed 13_2 (SPAdes) (version 2) | ecosystem: Environmental > Terrestrial > Deep subsurface > Rock core/Sediment | place: Rifle... | reverse complement strand
GCTGCTGCAGAGCCTCTCCATGGAGCGGGTCGAGACCATCGAGATCGAATCCGCGATGGCCGAGGCCGCACGCGGCTTCCTGCCGCGCAACGGAGCCGCCTTCGCCGATCCGCGCGGCACGCTCCATATCGACGACGCGAAATCCTTCTTTTCGACGCACAGCCGCCGCTACGACCTCATCGTCTCGGAGCCGTCCAATCCCTGGGTCAGCGGGGTGTCGGGCCTGTTCACGCGCGAGTTCTATCGCCGCGTCCGCGGGCACCTCAATCCGGGCGGCCTGCTCGCGCAGTGGATGCAGCTCTACGAGATCGACGCCTCTCTCGTCGCCTCGGTGCTGCGCGCCCTGGGCGAGGAATTTCCCCATTACGCGGTGTTCGCGCCGAGCGATCACGACCTGCTGATCGTGGCGAGCGAGTCGCCGATCCCCCTGCCTTCCCAGTCCCGCGTCTTCGAAGACCCGGGGCTGGCGAAGGAGCTCTGGACGGTGCACGTCCTCACCGCGGGCGACCTCGACGCGCGCTACCTGGGCAGCCGCGCGACGCTCGAGCCGCTGGTCGCCAGCTACGGCATGGCGCCGAACTCGGACTACGCGCCGGTGCTCGACCTGCGCGCCGCCCGCCACCGCTTCATGGAGAAAAGCGCGGCCGACGTGGTCGGATTGCTCAACCTCGGCGTGCCGGTGCTCGAGCTGCTCGAGCCGGCGCGCAGCCGCCGCGCCGTGAACGCGCTGTTCGCGGGCGCCTACGCGTTCGACCGGGTGGAAAACACCCGCCTCGCCTGGCACGTGCGCAATTTCCTGCTCGCCCCGCGCGCGCCAGAGCCGGAGGCGGTGCCGGCCCAGCTGCAGAAGGACATCGAGCTGGTGAAGCTGCGGCTGATGGATTGCCGCGAGCCGCGCGAGCACGACATCTGGGTGCACAGCGCGGTGCGCGTCGCGCAGGCCATGAATCCCTATCTAGCGACCGACGATGTCCTTCCGGTGTGGTCGCGCATCGGCGCTGCGCCCTGCTTTCGCGGCCTCGAAGATTCCCAGCGCCGCTGGATCGCCCTGTTCCGCGCGGTTGCGGCGCGCGACGCGGAAGTCATGGCGCGGCATGCGCCGGTGCTGCTCGCGACGCAGCGTGAATTGAGCGGCGAGGCGCGCGACTACCTGCTGATGGCGGCGATGGCCGGCCAGATTGCGAACGGCGACAAGCGCGCCGCGCTAGAGCTGTGGAAGGAGTACGGCGAGCGGGTCAGGCATCCTTCGGCGCCGGTATTCCGGCTGCTGCGCTGCCATGCCGGCGCCGAGGGCTGCGCCGGCGCCTTCGAAGACTACGCCGAGCGCTGAACGCCGAGCAGGTAGCGCACGCCGCCCAGCACCTGCCGAACGAAGTTCTCCGGGCCTGCCGCATCGCGTTGCGCCTGCGCGAAGTGCCCGTCGAGAATCAGGTGCGAAAGCCCGTGCACCAGCGACCAGGCCGCGGCCGCCGCGACCTGGGCCTGCTGCGCGCCGGCGTAAGGGCGAAACGAGTCGACCAGCGCCTGATAGGCCTTGTCCGCGGCCTCGCGCAACGCCGCATGTTTCCCGATGGACAGCGAACCCCCGAACATCAGCCGGAAACGTTGCGGATGCTCGAGCGCGAAGCGCACATAGGCCTCGCCCATCGCCTTTCCCGAACTGCTCTTCAGAGCTTCCGCCAGCATGGAAAAACCTTCGGCCGCGATACCGGCCAGCAGGCTTTCACGGTCGGGAAAATGACGGTAGGGCGCGTTATGGGAAACCCCGGCGCGCCGCGCCGCTGCACGCAGGCTCAGCCCGGAAATTCCCTGCTTTTCCAGTATCTTGGATGCCGATTTGAGGACCGCCGCCGGCAGGTCGCCGTGATGATATGTTGACATTGTCTACATACGCCGGGAGGGTTTATGTTGTCACCGTCAACATAACACGCCGCACCCTGCTGCGCAAACGCTATGGGCGCTTCCCCGCCGAAGGACCTTTCTTCTGCGCCGATGGCCAAGCCCGCTTCTTCTTGTCGCGCAGCGCGCGCGCCTTGCCCTGGGGCAGCACCTTGCCCTTGGCGGCGTAGGGATTTTTCTTGGTGCGGAACTCGATGGCCATGGGGGTTCCGACCAGGTTGAACTCCTTGCGGAAGTACCCTTCCAGGTAGCGCTTGTAGTTGTCGGGCACGCGATCGAGGGCGTTGCCGTGGATGATGATGCGCGGCGGATTGATGCCGCCCTGATGCGCGTAGCGCAGCTTGGGGCGGAACAGACCGACCTTGGGCGGCGCCTGCTTCTCGACCGCGGCCATCATGGCGCGGGTGAGCTTGGGCGTGGGCAGGCGCGCCATGGCGGCGGCGTAGGTCGCGTCCACCGAGCGCATCAGTTCGCCGAGGCCCTTGCCTTGCTTCGCCGAGATCATGTGGCTTTCGGCGAACCCCAGGAAGCCGAGCTTCCATTGCAGCTCGGACTTGACGCGTTCGCGCGCCTGCCTGTCCGCCGCGTCCCATTTGTTGACCGCCATGACCACGGCGCGTCCGCGCTCGAGGATATAGCCGGCGACGTGCGCGTCCTGCTCGGTGACGCCGTCGGCGGCGTCGAGCAGCAGGATGGCGACGTTCGAAGCCTCGATCGCCTGCAGCGCCTTGACGATGGAAAAGAACTCCACCGGCGTGCCGGTCTTGCCGCGCCGGCGCTCGCCCGCGGTGTCGATCAGCGTATAGCGCCGCCCGGCGCGCTCGAACGGCACTTCGATCGGATCGCGCGTGGTGCCGGGTTTGTCGAAGGCGATGACGCGCTCCTCGCCGACCAGCGCGTTGACCAGCGTCGACTTGCCGACGTTGGGGCGCCCGACGACGGCAACGCGGGGGTGGCCTTTGTCCTGATCTTCTTCCTCTTTTCCTTCTGGAAACGAAGCCAGAACCTTTTCGAAAAGCTCGTTGATCCCTTCCCCGTGCGCCGCCGAGATCGCCCAGGGGTCGCCGAGGCCGAGTTCGTGGAATTCCGCGACCGCGGTGTCGGCGGCCATGCCTTCGGTCTTGTTCACGGCCACGTAGACCGGCGCACGCAGCCGGCGCAGGCGCTCGACGATCTTGCGGTCCCCGGGCGCAAGGCCCGCCCTTGCGTCGACCACGAACACCACCGCGTCGGATTCGACGATCGCCTGCTCGGCCTGCCGCGCCATCTCGACGAAGATGCCTTCGACGGCGCCGGGCTCGATGCCGCCGGTATCGATGGCGATGAAGGCGCGTCCGCCGAGCCGGCCCGCGCCATAGTGGCGGTCGCGCGTCACGCCCGGCACATCGTGCACGATGGCGTCGCGGCTCTGCGTCAGGCGATTAAAGAGGGTGGACTTGCCGACGTTCGGGCGCCCGACCAGGGCGATGACGGGTCTCACAACGAAAGCGCATGCAGGCGGCCGCTCTGCGTCTGCACCAGCACCCCGGACGGCAGCGCGATCGGCGCCGCACGCACGCCGCCGCCGCGGGCGCTGTAGCGCGCGAGGAACGCGCCGGAATCACGAGCGAGGAAATGCACGAAACCCTCGAAATCGCCCACCGCGACGGCGTTGCCCGCCGGCAGGGGTAGCGTCAACTGGCGCAGCGCGAGCTTGTCCTGCTTCCACACCGCGCGTCCGTTGGAGCGGTCGAAGGCCTGCACCGCGCCCTTTTCGTCGCTCACGAATGCGTAGCGCGCATCCAGGCTCACCCCGGTGACCGAGGAGATCTCGCGCACCCAGAGCTGTGTGCCGTTGACGGCATCGAAGCAGGCAAGCCGTCCCTGGTAGGCGGTCGCGCACACTTCGCGCCCCTGCAACGCGGGGTCGCCGACGACGTCGATCACGCGCTCGAGTTCGGTGGTGCCCTTCGCCTGCGCCACGGTGGCCTCCCAGCGCAGCCCGCCGTTCGACAGCGCGATCGCCGCGAGCTTGCCGCCGCGGAATCCGGCGTACGCGAGGTCATCCCGGATGACGGCGCCCGCCGGAGTGCGCACCACGAGCGACGCCGCCGGACGCTGGTAGACCCAACGGCGCTTGCCGTCGTCCGCGCCGAACGCGAAGATGCGGTTGTCGATACTGCGCACCAGCACCAGCCCGCTGCCCACGGCCGGCGCCGACAGCACCTCGCTCGACACCCGCGCGCGCCAGCGCAGCTTGCCGTTTTCGGCGTCGAATGCCGCGACTTCGCCGGCCTCGCTCGCCACGACCACCGTGCGCGTGTCCGCACCGACCCCGCCCGAGACGCGAATGTCGGCGTAGGCACGCCAGCGCTCCTTGCCGTTCGACGCGTCGAAACGCACCACCCGGCCGTCCCGCGCGGCGGCATAGATCGAGTCCCCTGCCAATATGGGCGCCAGGTTGAAGTACTCCGCGGTGCCGATGTCGGCGCTCCACAGCAGGCGCACCTGCTGCGCATCGGGAATGCTCGGCAGGCTCGCCGGCGCGGGGCCGGAGGGGCCGCCGCAGCCGAACGCCAGCGCGGCGAGCAGCCAGACCGGAACACGCGTCAAATCACCCTCCCAGCGCCTCGAGGCGGAGGTGCAGGCTTTCGCGGAACGCGGCGTTTCCCTGCTCCCTGTCGGCTTTCTCGAGCGCCGTGCGGTAGGCCGCGCGCGCTTCCGCGGGCTGGCCCTTTGCCACCAGGATGTCGCCGCGCAGCGCGGCGTACTGTGCGTCGAAAGCCGCCGCATGCGCCGCGTCCAGAAGCTTCAGCGCATCGTCATGGGCCTTTTCGTCGACCAGCACGGCGGCGAGGCGCAGGCGCGCCAGGTCGCGGAATTCCTCCGCCCGCGAATTCTCGACCACCCAGCCGAGCTGGGCCTTCGCGTTCTTCAGGTCGTTGCGGTCGAAATGGAAGCGCGCGGCGACCATCGCGCCCATCGACGCGTACAGGCTGCCCGGGTACTTCTCGATCAGCGCACCGGCCGAGTCGCGCACCGCCTTGGCGTCGCCTGCCTGCGCGGCGCGGGCGAGCGTGTCGTAGACGACGCTCGCCTCCTGCGCCTGCGCCTGCTGGTACCAGCGCCATCCCTGCCAGCCGCCGATCACGACCGCGGCGGCCACCAGCGCGAACGCCAGCAAGTTCCCGTACTGGTTCCACCACGCCTTGAACTCGGCGACCTGTTCCTGTTCCTCGAGATCCAGCGCCATCAATCGCCTCGCTGCGCTTTGGATTTCGTCACCATATCCCTCACGGTTGCGATAAGCAGGTTGGTTGAAATATTGATCGCGTTCGTCGTCGACAGATCCTTCACCTGCACCTGGCCCTGCTCGAATTCAGTAGCTCCGGCAATCAACGCGAGACGGAATCCTTTCTTCTTTGCGTAGGAAAGCTGATCGCTGAGTTTTCCAGGCTCAAGATAGAGCTCAGTGTTCAAGTTCGCTTTGCGCAGTTGATTCGCCCAGGAAATGTATTTGCCGAGGTACTGGCGATCCATCGTCGTGACCAGGACCTCTGCCGGAGTTCTTGCTGGCTCGCGCAGGAGCCCCTCGTCCCTGAGCTTGGCAAAAAGTCGGGTCAATCCTATGGATATGCCCACACCAGGAAGCTTGGTGGCGGTGAAGTAGCTTGCCAGATCATCATACCGGCCACCGGAGCAAATACTTCCCAAGTCAGGATGATTGACCAAGGAAGTTTCGTAGATGGTGCCCGTGTAGTAGTCGAGACCGCGTACCACACCGAGATCCACGCGGAACGCCGTGTCCGGAACGCCAAAATCTCGAATTGCCTTCACGACCGAATCGAGTTCCCTCAAACCTTGCTCATAGGCCTCACTTCGCGTTCCACGCGATCCGCTCAGTTCCCGAAGCGTGTCGTTTGTATCCCTCTTCTCAGAGAGGTGGTGACAAAGGTCCCTGGCGTCATCGGCGGTCACTCCCAACGCCATCAGGCCATCCACCATCTCGCCGCCATCGACCTTCTCGATCTTGTCGAGTAGGCGTAATACATCTGGAAAGCTCCGCTCCGGAACGGAATATCGCTCCAGCAATCCTCTCAGGATTTTCCGATTGTTGATCCGGATGCAGAAATCTCCGATGCGCATCTTCGTGAAGATTCTATAGATGACGCTGGGGATTTCCGCCTCGGCCAGCGGGCTCAAGGTTCTCTTGTTGATGATGTCGATGTCGCACTGGTAGAACTCCCGGAATCGCCCTTTCCTGGCTTGGGGATTCTCGCCACGCCACACCCGTTGAATCTGGTAGCGGCGAAACGGAAAGACCAGCTGATGCTCGCGCATCGCCACATATCTGGCCAATGGAACGGTGAGGTCAAAGCGTAGAGCGCCACGCGCCGCCGCTTCTTCACCTGGGGCAGCCGCCAAGCGGGAAATACCGTAGATCTCCTTCTCAACGGCGCCCTTGGAGGTCAAGACGTCCCTGAGCTCTGCCGAAGGCGTCTCGATAGGCAGAAACCCATACAGCTCGAACGACTCCCGTATGGTGTCGACAAGCTCATTGAACTGAAGTTGTTCACCAGGCAGGTACTCCTGGTCGAATCCCTTGAGCAGAGCGGGCTTTACTTTTTTCACCTGCGATCTATCCAATCAGGAATATTTCGTCTTGACGTAATTCTCGACGATCGCCTGGAATTCCTCGGCGATGCGCTCGCCCTTCAGCGTGACGGTCTTGCGGCCGTCGACGTAGACCGGCGCCACCGGCAGCTCGTTGCTGCCGGGGAGGCTGATGCCGATGTTGGCGTGCTTGGATTCCCCGGGGCCGTTCACCACGCAGCCCATCACCGCGACACGCATGTTTTCCGTGCCGGGATGGGTCTTGCGCCAGGCCGGCATCTGGTCTCTCAGGTATTTTTCTATCTTCTGCGCGAGCTCCTGAAACGTGGTGCTGGTGGTGCGGCCGCAACCGGGGCAGGCGCTCACCAACGGGGTGAAGGCGCGCAGCCCCATGGTCTGCAGGATCTCCTGCGCGACTTGCACCTCGCCGGTGCGCGCGCCGCCGGGCTCCGGCGTGAGCGAGACGCGAATCGTGTCGCCGATACCCTCCTGCAGCAGCACCCCCATGGCCGCGGTCGAGGCGACGATGCCCTTGGATCCCATTCCCGCCTCGGTGAGTCCCAGGTGCAGCGCGTAGGCGCAGCGCTTGGCGAGGCTGCGGTACACCGCGATCAGGTCCTGCACCTGGCTCATTTTGCAGGAAAGAACGATGCGCTCGGCCGGCAGGCCGAGCTCTTCGGCGTAGCGCGCCGAGTCGAGCGCGGAGCGGATGACGGCTTCGCGCATGACCTCATTTGAATCCAGTGAATTGGAATTTTTTGCATTTTCATCCATCAGGCGAGCAAGCAGATCTGCATCGAGGCTGCCCCAGTTGACGCCGATGCGCACCGGCTTGGCGTGGCGCAGCGCGCACTCGATCATGGTGGCGAACTGCTCGTCGCGCTTCGCGCCCCTGCCGACGTTTCCCGGGTTGATGCGGTACTTGTCGAGCGCGCCCGCGCATTCCGGGAACTGCGTCAGCAGCTTGTGCCCGTTGTAGTGGAAATCGCCGATCAGCGGCACTTTGCAGCCGATGGCGTCGAGCCGCGCGCGGATCTTGGGGACCTGGGCGGCCGCCTGCGGCGTGTTGACGGTGATGCGCACCAGCTCGGAACCGGCGCGCGCGAGTTCTTCCACCTGCCGCGCCGTCGCCTGCGCGTCCTCGGTGTCGGTGTTGGTCATGGATTGCACCACCACCGGCGCGCCGCCGCCGATGACCACGCCGCCGACCGCGACCGGCCGGGAGAGCCTTCTTTGCGGGACGCTCATTGCAGGGTCAGGCGCGCGACTTCCACCTTCACGTAGGGCTGCAGGTCCACCGGCTTGCCGTCGTAGATCACGCTCACGTACTGCGCGTTGCCGATCACCAGGCTGAAGGGCGGCCTGCCCTGCACCACGCGCTCGGTCCCCGCCGCATTGAGCGAGGAGATGAGCAGCCGTTCCGCCCCGTCCTTCACTTCTATCCACGCCTCGCGCTCCAGGCGCAGGACGATGCGGTGCACGCCCGGCGAGGAAGTCGCGGGCGTCCTGGGTGCCTCTATCTTTTTCTCTTCGACGGCTGGCGGCCGCGGCGCAGGCGGCCTGGGCTTCGCCTTCGCAACCGGAGCGGCCGCCGGCTTCCTCGGGGCGGCGCGTTCCCGCGCCCACTCGTAAGCGAGCGCGCCCACGGCCGCGAGGACCAGCAGCGACAGCCCGAGATAGATCAGCGTGGAGCGCCGGGCGCTGTCGGAAAACGGCACCGGCTCGCGGTAGCGTTCCGCGAGGCGCCCGGTATTCGAGGCGTCGAGCGTGCCGCCGATGCGGCTCACCAGCGGCTCGGGGTCGAGCTTGAGGAGCCGCGCGTAGCTGCGCACCATGCCGCGGGCGAAGGTCCCGCCCGGCAGCAGGTCGAAGCGTTCCTGCTCGAGCGCCTCGAGCTGGCGCGCGGCGAACTTGAGCTGCTGGGCGACGTCGGCCAGCGCCAGACCGCGGGCTTCGCGCGCCCGCGCGAGCTCGCCGCCGATGCCGGTGCCGGCCGCTTGCATCATTTGTCGAATTCGCCCCGCTGCATCGCCTGGAACTCGGCGGATGACGGGAAACGGCGGCGCAGCTGAATGGCGTGGCTCTGTTCGGCGGCGCGATCGCCGAGCTTGCGCTCGACGCGTATCGCGAGCCACAGCGATTCCGCGCTCGGCGTCAGCAGCTTGTTGAGGCGCGATACCAGCTTGCGCGCCTCCTCCAGGTTGTTCTGCCGGTAGCGCAGCTGACCGAGCTGCAGCAGCGCGGTGGGCTCGTCGGGCTCCAGCTTGAGCGCGCGCTGGAAGTAGTCGTCGGCCGCCTTGAAGTTGTTGTCGCGCAGCGCGCAGACGCCGGCCGCCGAGTACGAGCGCCACGGCGTCGGATAGAGCGGATTCTTGACCGCCTGCAGGAAGTAGCGCGCCGAGTCGGCTGCGCGCCCGCTCTGGCACAGGAACCAGCCGTAGTTGTGGTTGATGTCCGGGTCGGTCGGCGAAAGCTCCAGCGCGCGCTGGAAGCTCGCCTGCGCGAGCTGGTTCTCGCGCAGATCCATGTAGACGATGCCGAACATGGCGTGCGCCTGCGCGTAGGACGAGTCCGCCGCGACCGCGACGCGCAATTCCTCGAGCGCGACCGCCATGTTGCCGCGGCCGTAGTAGAGCGAGGCGAGCTCGGTGTGGATGCGCGCGCGGTTGCGCGGGTCGCTGGGTTCGCCGGTCTGGGTGCCGGTGACGATGGTCGGCCCCTCGGGCGGCTGCGTGGCGCAGCCCGCGGCCAGGGCGACAAGGATTGCGTACGCGGCACGCCTCATGCTCGGATCTCCTTGAGATGCACGCGGCCGCTGCGCCGGGTGCGGTCGGCGACGTCGCCGGCAAGCTGCCCGCAGGCCGCGGCGATATCGTCGCCGCGCGTCTTGCGCGTGGTGACCGTCAGCCCGGCGGCCTGCAGGATCGCGGCGAAGCGCCGGATGCGCTCGGGGCCGGAGCGCTCGAAGCCCGAGACCGGGAACGGATTGAATGGAATCAGGTTGAACTTGCAGGGCACGCGCGCGGCGAGCGCCGCGAGTTCGCGCGCGTGCGCGTCGCCGTCGTTGACGCCGTCGAGCATCACGTACTCGAAGGTGATGAAATCGCGCGGCGCCTTCTCCAGGTAGCGGTTGCAGGCCGCGATCAGCTCGCGCAGCGGGTACTTGCGGTTGAGCGGCACCAGGCGGTCACGCAGCGCGTCGTTCGGCGCGTGCAGCGAGACCGCCAGCGCCACCGGGCATTCGTCGCGCAGCCGGTCCATGCCGGGAATCACCCCCGCGGTGGACAGCGTCACGCGCCGGCGCGACAGGCCATAGGCATTGTCGTCGAGCATCAGGCGCAGGGCGGGAATGACGTTGTCGAGGTTGAGCAGGGGCTCGCCCATGCCCATCATCACGACGTTGGAAATTCTGGATTTGACCAGACTCTGCGCGATCCAGAGCTGGCCGATGATCTCGGATGTCGAAAGATTGCGGTTGAAGCCCTGCTTGCCGGTGGAGCAGAAGGCGCAGTCGAGCACGCAGCCGGCCTGGCTGGAAACGCACAGCGTGCCGCGCTTCGTCTCCGGAATGAACACCGCCTCGACGGCGTTGCCCGAGTCGACCTTCAGCAGCCACTTGCGCGTGCCATCCGCCGCCTGCGTGTCGCCGACGATCTGCGGCGCCTCGACGCAGGCGAGCTCGGCGAGCTTTTCGCGCAGCGGCCGCGCGATGTCGCTCATGCGCGAGAAATCCGCCTCGCCGGACTGGTGGATCCAGCGCAGCACCTGGCGCGCACGGAAAGGCTTCTCGCCCTGCTCCTCGAAGAAGCGGCGCAGACCGTCCACGTCCAGTCCGAGGAGATTCTGCTTCAACGCGAGATCACTTCCATCGGTTTGAAGAAGTATGCAATTTCAGTGCGTGCGGTCTCGGGTCCATCCGAACCATGAACCGCATTGGCGTCGATCGACGCCGCGAAGTCCGCGCGGATGGTGCCCTGCGCCGCCTTTTTCGGGTCGGTCGCGCCCATCAGGTCGCGGTTCTTCGCGATGGCATTGTCGCCTTCGAGCACCTGCACCAGCACCGGGCCGGAAATCATGAAGTCCACCAGGTCGCGGAAAAACGGCCGCGCGCGGTGCACCGCGTAGAAACCCTCGGCTTCCTTGCG
>Ga0209341_10006270_pt1 | contig 10643 bp, 9 predicted proteins | sample RifCSP13_2_FD_184020 | JGI IMG/M metagenome (GOLD analysis project Ga0209341, IMG submission 184020) | Soil microbial communities from Rifle, Colorado - Rifle CSP2_sed 13_2 (SPAdes) (version 2) | ecosystem: Environmental > Terrestrial > Deep subsurface > Rock core/Sediment | place: Rifle... | reverse complement strand
GGATTTGCAGAACTTACCCATCATTTAATTTGATACAATGAAAAATTTTTTTCTTTACCTTGCAATTGCCCTGCTCTTTTTAATAATTAAAAACACCTTGCTTCATGCTGTATTTCCTCGGCTTCTGATTCCGGATGTGATACTTATAATGGTCTTTTATCTCGGTTTTTACAGAATATCCGTTGAAGGGGCGTTAACAGCCTTTGCCCTCGGTTATCTATCAGATGTGTTCTCCGGCGGTATAATCGGAATCTCTTCTTTTACACTTGTATTAACATTCATTATAACCTCGATGCTGTCTAAGATAGTAAGTTTAAACAGTATGCTGATAAAGAGCGGCGGCGCAGTATTCGCAAGCATACTGAACGGCATTATGACATATATTTTCCTCAGGTTCTTGAATGATGGGATCCCGTTCTACACCATTTTCCTTACTGCCGTTTCTACGGGTATAGCAAGTCCTTTTATAATTGCCCTGCTGCAAAAGGCAGAATCATACATCGCTCCTTATAAGAGAGAGGGTAAAATAATAGACTAATGAGCAGTATTTACCTGGGACAAACTGAACCAACTGAATTGAAGGCAAGGCTTTATATTGCAACAGGCATTGCCCTGTCAGTATTCCTTCTGCTTACCATAAGGCTGTGGTATCTGCAGATATTCAGCAGGAATGAGTTCAGGGAATTATCGGAGAATAACAGGATAAGGCTGGTCAGAACAATAGCCCCCCGCGGATTACTTATAGACAGGGCCGGCAAAATAATAGTGGAAAACAGGCCTGCCTTTAACCTCGTCATAATTCCAGAAGATGTGCAGGACTGGGAAAAAGTAAAAAGTATAATCCAGGGCATTGTTGACATTACAGGGGATGATATTGAGGCAAAGGTCAGACAGTCAAAGGGACGCCCCCCATTTCAATCCATAAAACTGAAAGAAGATCTGACATGGGAGGAGATAGCCAAGATTGAGACATTCAGATTGTACATGCCGGGCATCGGGCTTGAGATAGGACCGAGGCGCGTATATTCCTTCGGAGACACCGCCTCCCACATTATCGGCTACCTCGGAGAGATAGATGAACAGCAGATAAAAAAACTGAGAAAGGTCAATTACATGCCGGGGGATTTTATCGGAAAGTACGGCGTGGAATACCAATGGGAAACATATCTGCGCGGTGATAACGGCGGGAGGCAGATAGAGGTGGATGCCCTTGGAAGGGAGATAAGGCTCATTAAAAAAATTACACCGCAACCAGGGTATAATGTCCACCTTACCGTAGACCTGGACACACAACTGGCAGCAGACACGGCAATGAAGGATAAGGTCGGGTCCGTAATCGCAATAAACCCTCAGAACGGCAGGATACTCGCTGCGGTAAGCAAACCTTCTTTTGACCCTAACCTTTTTGCACCCGGTATAGCAAAGGAACAGTGGAACAACCTCATAACCAATCCGTTCCGTGTAATGGAAACCAAAACCTTGCAGGGCCAATACCCGCCGGCATCCACATTTAAACTCATAACCGCTGCTGCAGCGCTTGAAGACGGCATAATCACACCGTCAACAAAAATCTATGCAGGTGAATCATTCTGGTTTGGCAACAGGGAATTCAGGGACTGGAAGAAAGGGGGGCATGGCATTATAGATGTCCACAGGGCGATTGTAGAATCCTCGGATACCTTTTTTTACCAGGTCGGCCTAAAGGTGGGGATAGACCGCCTCGCCTATTATGCAAAGGGTTTCGGGCTTGGCAGAAAAACATCCATAAGGCTTACAGACGAAAAAACAGGGCTTGTACCATCTGCCAAATGGAAAAAAGACACCTATGGCACACCGTGGTATGAAGGTGAAACAATATCAATAGCAGTAGGGCAGGGTTATCTCCTTGCCACACCGCTTCAGATGGTAAACGCATATGCTGCTATAGCAAACAATGGCAAATTATATCTCCCCCAGCTTGTAGACAGGGTTGAGACACCCTCTGGAGAGGTTATATGGAGGTCCACGCCGCAGGAGATTGGCAGAATCCCTCTCTCACAAGAGAACATACAGATACTTCAAAATGGTTTAAGAGGGGTTGTAAATGAAACCGGCGGGACAGGATGGACAGCAAGGGTTCCGGGGATAGAAGTTGCCGGCAAGACAGGCACGGCCCAGGTAATAAGGCTGAAGGAAAATATGCCCAGAAAAAAACCGAAAGATACCCCGTACGAGCAGAGGGACCATGCGTGGTTTATAGGCTTCGCACCTGCAGAGAATCCGGAAATAGCAGTTGCAGTCCTTGTGGAGCACGGAGGTTTTGGCGCAGAATCTGCCGCACCTGTCGCCCGCGAGGTAATAAAGGCATATCTCAAAAAATCAGAAGTCAGGAGCCTGCCCCCGAATGCATCTATCGGAAGTCAGGAAATAAAAATACAAACCCCAGAAGCAGATACAGCAATTACCACAAAAGTAGAGGAACCGGAGTTCAATGATTGACAGAAGACTATTCCAGCATTTTGACTGGGTTGTTTTTCTCATAACTATATCCCTGACCATCGCAGGCATTGTAAATATCTACAGCGCCACACTGATGGACAGTGATACAAGCTTTTACGAAAAACAGCTCATCTGGTTTTTAATAGGCCTCGTCTTGATGACATCAATTACCTTCATCAATTACATACATCTGGAGAGATTTGCCTACCCCGTATATATCCTCTCCATCATACTTTTAGCTGCAACCCTTATTATGGGACGCACTACAGCAGGCGCCAAACGATGGCTCGATATTGGCTTTATATCATTTCAACCGTCAGAATTTTCAAAGATAGCAATAATACTCGTTTTATCAAAGTATTTTAACACAGTAAAGGTACCCCCAAGAGGCTTGTCCCTGAAAGGCCTTATAGTCCCTGGTATTCTTGTCTTTATCCCCTTCATACTCATTGTGAAAGAGCCGGACATGGGAACAGCCGTTATTGCATTTCTTATCTTTGCCTCAATGGTCATCTTTGCAAAGGTCAGGCTCGGAACACTTGTAGCCATTACAGCAATATCCTTTGCCCTTATACCCATTGCCTGGCGTTTCTTAAAAGGATACCAGAAGGCGCGTCTTATGAGTTTCTTAGACCCGTCAACAGACCCTTTGGGCAGGGGTTATCACCTGATGCAATCTAAAATAGCCATTGGTTCCGGCGGGGTTCTCGGAAAAGGCTTCACACACGGAACCCAGGGACAGCTAAGATTCCTCCCCGAACACCACACAGACTTTATATTTGCTGTATTGGGAGAAGAATGGGGGTTCATGGGTTCCTTTGCACTCCTTACATTATATTTCGTTTTAGTACTCTGGGGATTAAGCATAGCGCAGAATGCAAAAGACAGGCTCGGTGCATTTCTCGCCTTTGGCGTGTCCTTTATGTTTTTGTGGCATATATTAATAAATATAGGGATGGTGACAGGGATGATGCCGGTTGTTGGAATCCCTCTCCCGTTTATGAGTTACGGCGGTTCCTTTCTTATAAGTTCAATGATAGGGGCCGGAATACTTGCAAATGTCAGCATGAGGAGATTTATATTTTAGTAAATTTCTAATTTCTAAATCCTAATTTCTAATAAAATGTCAAATGTCAAAAAACATTGAAAATTTAGTCATTGGATATTTCATTAGAAATTAGAAATTTGGATTTAGGATTGTATCAAAAACCTATGACCCATAACCTGTCTTCAAAAATAGCCATATTCCTTGCAACAGGCTTATATGTAGGCTATTCTCCTTTTGCACCAGGGACATTCGGAACGCTCCTGGGAGTAATCATATGCTACTTGCTTTCATCACTAAAGCCTTCAACTTACGGAATAGTCTTATTTTTCAGCTTCATAGTTGCGGTATGGGTTTCATCAATAGCTGCGGGGTTTTTCAGCAAAAAGGACCCGGGGCAGATAGTATGCGATGAAGTTGTCGGCTATATGGTCGCATTTTTTCTGATACCATTTACACTGCTTAATGCAATTATTGTATTCCTCTTGTTCAGGTTTTTTGATATAGTAAAGCCCTTCCCCATAAGGACCATAGATGAAAGGATGGATAACAGCGCAGGGGTAGTGCTGGATGATGTGCTGGCAGGCGTATACAGCAATATTGTATTTCACTTTATTGCAAAGTTTGTGGCATTATAGGCATATATCAATTACGGCCCATAACTCATAATAAGGAGAAAAACCCAATTCCCGAATGTGAAAAAAATCCAAAAAACAGCAGAAACAATAGCATGCATTCTGAAAGAACTTAAACTGACCATTGCTGTGGGAGAATCATGCACCGGCGGCCTGCTGTGCCATACGATAACCAATATACCCGGGAGTTCTGAATATTTCAGAGGCGGGATTGTAGCATATAATAATGATTTGAAAAGGCAACTGCTTGACGTGCCTGAAGAGATTATAAAAAAGTTCGGCCCTGCAAGTAAAAAAACCGCTATGGCAATAGCGCGGGGGGCAAAAAAGAAGCTTGGCTGTGATATCGGCATAGCAATAACAGGCATTGCAGGCCCTGCAGGCGGGACAAGAACAAAACCAGTGGGGACTGTATTTATAGCCATAGCCGGCAGGACAAAAGAAAATAACCAGAGATTCTTATTTAAAGGAACCCGGCAGGGGATAAAATTAAAGGCAACTAATAAGGCGCTGGAGATGTTGAAAATTTTTTTGGAGCAACCCGGATCATACCGGAGACAGGCTGTTTAAAAGGCTGTTATCAAAGGCGCCGTCACAGCTTCATTACATGAAAGAAGATAAGTTAAGGCTCTTTATCGCCATAGAACTGCCATCCAATATAATTGATGGCCTAAGAAATGTTCAGGAGGAATTAAAGGATAAGTCCAATAAGCCTTCATGGGCAAAACCTGAAAATATCCATCTTACGCTGAAATTTCTTGGCGATATAGAAACCAATAAAATAGACAGCATGGTGAATATACTGGAGGGCATTGCCGGTAAGAGTTTCAGCTTTGAGATATCTGTCAAAGGTGTGGGGACATTCCCTGCTGCAGGAACTCCGCGTGTAATATGGGTTGGCATAGAAGAAAATAAAGATATGCTTCAGCTTTACAATAATATTGAAGAGGGGCTGGCAGCGCTCGGCTTTGAAAAGGAAAGGCGTGACTTCAAACCACACCTCACGATAGGGAGGATAAAATTCTTGAATGACAGGGCTGGGTTAAGGAGAGGGCTTGAAAAAGTTGCAGGTTTGAATCTCGCCAGGTTTGCGGTTGCAGGCTTTGCCCTCTTTAAGAGCACGCTCACACCAGAAGGTGCAATTCATACAAAACTGAAAGAATATACACTTCAGGCAACAGATAAGAAGCTGCGAGGTTAAGAAGATGGGAAGCTGGCAAACTTCAAAACTTCATACCCTCTTAACTTCTGCATCTAAAAGGAGGCATCAATGGCATTAACAGACAAGGAAAAGGCGCTGGACCTTGCAATAGGACAGATTGAAAAACAATTTGGTAAAGGCTCTATAATGCGGCTGGGCAGAGAGGGTGCTGTGGCATCTGACATATCTGTAATCCCAACTGGTTCGCCTGCAATTGATATAGCCCTCGGCATCGGAGGCGTTCCCAGGGGCAGGGTAGTGGAGATATTCGGCCCGGAATCTTCAGGCAAAACCACCCTGACACTGCATATCATAGCCGAGGCACAGAAGAAAGGCGGGGTCGCTGCGTTTATAGATGCCGAGCATGCCCTTGACACAGAATATGCAAAAAAGCTCGGCATAAACATCAATGACCTGCTCCTGTCGCAGCCTGATACAGGCGAACAGGCCCTTGAGATAGCAGAGGTGCTGATAAGGAGCGGCGCTGTAGATGTGCTTGTTATAGACTCTGTAGCTGCGCTTGTGCCGCGGGCAGAACTTGAAGGCGATATGGGCGACGCCCATATGGGGCTCCAGGCAAGGTTGATGAGCCAGGCCCTCAGAAAGCTGACAGCAACCATAAACAAATCAAAGACATGTATGATATTCATAAATCAGATAAGGCAGAAGATAGGCGTAATGTTCGGCAATCCTGAAACCACCACCGGCGGCAATGCGCTGAAATTCTATGCATCGGTGAGGATTGATATAAGGAGGATAGGCGCAATTAAGCAGGGAGAAGCAGTTATTGGGAACAGGACAAGGGTTAAGATTGTAAAGAACAAGATGGCGCCGCCGTTCAAGGATGCTGAGCTGGATATACTCTACAATGAAGGGATATCAAAGGAAAGCGACTTGATTGACCTTGGGGTTCAGACATCCATCGTTGAAAAGAGCGGGGCATGGTTTTCATACAATGGCAACAGGATAGGCCAGGGGAGAGAGGCTGCGAGGCTTTATCTTAAGGAGCACAGGGATACAGCCTCTGTTTTGGAAGAAAAAGTACTGCAGCACTTTGGTATAAAGGGCGGACATACTTTAAAGAAGAAGGAGGCATGACATCAAACAAAGAGGCAAAGAACCATCGGGTTATAGTGTAAAGTCTAAAATTCTGATACTCCGACACTGTCACACTTTGCTATAAGGAGGTATAAATCAATGGAATTGCATGATATCTTAAATCTCGCAGTTAAGGAAAATGCATCTGATGTGCATATGAAGGCAGGCCTGCCGCCGATATTGAGGATATACGGAAGCCTGATACCGGTAAAAAATCAGGAAAGACTTACACCGGATGAGATAACAAAGATAGCCATGAGGATCATGAGCGACCAGCAAAAGGAGAACTTCAGGGCAACACATCAGCTTGATATGGCATACAGTGTCCCTGGCCTCGGAAGGTTCAGGATAAACATATTCCAGCAGAGGGGGGCAACCGGGATAGTATTCAGGGTCATCCCCATGGTCATCGCCTCCCTTGATGAGCTTCATCTGCCGAAGGTGCTGGAAAAAGTCTCAACCGAATCAAGGGGACTCATACTTGTCACCGGGGTTACAGGAAGCGGCAAATCCACAACCATAGCCTCAATGCTGGACTATATAAACAACCATCACACCTACAATATTGTAACAATAGAGGACCCCATTGAATTTCTCCACAGGGATAAAAAATGTATATTAAACCAGAGGGAGCTTGGTGTTGATACCAGGAGTTTTTCAGAGGCCTTGAGGGGTGCGCTCAGGCAGGACCCGGATATTATAATGGTAGGCGAAATGAGAGACATGGAAACCATAGAGATAGCACTCCTGGCAGCAGAAACCGGCCATCTTGTGTTCTCCACACTCCATACAATAGATGCCATGGAAACTATAAACCGCATAGTTTCCGTATTCCCGCCCTACCAGCAGAAGCAGATAAGGTTACAGCTTGCCGGCGTTGTAAAGGCAATCGTATCCCAGAGACTTATCCCCACAAAAGATGGGAGAGGGAGGGTGCCGGCTGCCGAAGTGATGGTGTCCACATCCAGGATAAGGGAGTGCATAGAAGATAAAGAAAAGACCAAAGAGATATTAGAGGCTATTGCAAAGGGCCACACTACATACGGGATGCAGACCTTTGACCAGTCTATAATGGAACTTCTTAACAAGGGATATATATCCTACGAAGAGGCGCTTGCCCAGTCAAGCAACCCTGATGATTTTGCCCTGAGGGTCAAGGGTGTAACTGCAACAAGCGACGAGGGGTGGAAGGAATTTGAAAAGACCAAAGATGCCCCTGGTAAAAAGGGCGAGCCGAAACTGGATATAGAAAGATTCTGATAACAGGAATGGGAATCTTGTGCCAGACAGGAAAAAAGATATCAGCTATGTCAAAACAACAGCCATAAGATATCTCTCCCGCATGCCGAGAACCACAAGGGAGGTTGAGCTAAGGCTTCAGAAAAAGGGTGTTGATAGCAGTGACATCAAAGAGGTTATATGCTATCTGTCAGAGGCAGGCTATCTCAACGATGAGGTATTTGCGAAAAACTGGATAAACTCAAAACTAAAAAACCACCTCTGGGGCAGAAACAGGATAATCCACGGGCTGAAACAGAAAGATGTCCCTGAAGAAATAATCAAAAAGGCCATAACCAGATCTGACCTGGAAACAACCGAGTTAAATACTGCTAAGACTGCGCTTGAAAAATGGCTCAGGAACAAAAATAAGCCGGATATTCAAATCAAGCAAAGGGCATTCAGATACCTCCTGGGCAGAGGATTCCCTGCATCTACCATTATCACTGCAATAAAGGAAATAACATCCGATTGTGGAGAATTGACCATATATGAAGGCCAGTGAAATACGAAATGCTTTTTTAGAATACTTTAAAAAGAAGGGACACACGATAGTCCCCTCTTTAGCGCTACTGCCAAAGGGAGACCCTACCCTTTTATTCACAAACGCAGGCATGGTCCAGTTCAAAGGGGTATTCCTCGGTGAGGAAAAAAGGGATTATAGAAGGGCGGTTTCTGTGCAAAAATGCATGAGGGCCGGCGGCAAGCACAATGACCTTGAAAATGTTGGAAAGACAGCAAGGCACCACACATTTTTTGAGATGCTGGGAAATTTTTCATTCGGCGATTATTTCAAAGAAGAGGCGATAGTGCTTGCATGGGAATTCATGACAAAGGAACTGCATATTGAACCAAAGGGTTTATGGGTTACTGTGTTTCAGGAAGATGATGAAGCAGCCGGCCTCTGGGAAAAAAAGACTGGCCTGCCAAAAAACAGGATTGTCCGTATGGGAGAAAAAGATAATTTCTGGGCAATGGGTGATGTTGGCCCATGCGGGCCGTGTTCTGAGATCATCATAGACCAGGGCAAAGATGTGGGCTGCGGCAGGCCGGACTGCGCTGTCGGGTGCGACTGCGACAGGTTCCTTGAACTCTGGAACCTGGTTTTTATGCAGTATAACAAAGACATGAAAGGGAAACTCACTCCCCTGCCCAAGCCCAGCATTGACACTGGCATGGGGCTTGAAAGGCTTACCGCAGTACTGCAGGGCAAAAAGAGCAATTACGACACAGACCTTTTTATGCCGATTATTGACCTTATAGAAGAACTGTCAGGAAAGAGTTGCGGCGAAAATGAGGGAGACGATACATCCATAAAGGCCATCGCAGACCACAGCCGCGCAGTAACCTTCCTCATAACAGATGGCATACTTCCAAGCAATGAAGGCCGGGGGTATGTTTTAAGGAGGATATTAAGGCGGGCATCAAGGCATGGAAAGCTCCTCGGCATAAATGAGCCGTTCCTCTATAAGCTATGCGGAAGGGTAATAGAGGTCATGGGCAGTGCATATCCTGAGATAGTTATGGCAAGAGACTCCATTATAAAGGCCGCAGAGGGGGAGGAAGAACGTTTCCTTGAAACCCTTGAAAGAGGGCTGAACATACTTGATGAGGAGATAGCTGCCCTGAAAAAAAGAGGCAAAAAGGCAATACCCGGGAACGTTGCATTCAAACTTTATGACACATACGGCTTCCCCCTTGATCTGACAGCCGATATAATCAGGACAGAGGGGTTTACAATAGATGAGGCAGGCTTCAACAGTGCAATGGAAGAACAGAGGCTCAAGGCAAGGGAGGCATGGAAAGGCTCAGGCGAGGTAAAGACCCACGAGCTTTATAAAAAGGTATCTGCCGCAGGCATTAAAACAAAGTTCGTCGGATACCATGCAGATGTATCATCTTCCAAAATTCTTTATCTTATAAAAGATGGAAATATTGTTAATAACGTCAGGCAGGGAGATGTCATAGAGGTTATAACAGAGGAGACGCCCTTCTATGGCGAATCAGGAGGACAGGTCGGCGATATCGGCATCATAATGGGAAAAGGCTTTGAGCTGAACGTGGCGGATACAAAGAGGCCTTTGCCGGACCTCATCGTGCATCACTGCACAGTAAAAGAAGGCAGTGTCGCCACCGGAGACAGCGCTGAACTAATCCCTGATTTGAACACGAGAAAGGCAACAAGCAGGCATCATACAGCAACACATCTCATACACACCGCGATGAGGAATATCCTCGGAGAGCATGTACGGCAGGCTGGCTCTCTGGTAGGCCCGGAAAGGCTCAGGTTTGACTTTAATCATTTCTCTTCAATACCTGAAAGGGAGCTTGCTGACATAGAATCCATGGTAAATAAACAGATAATGAAAAACCTTGAGGTAACTACAGAAACCCTCCCTTATAAAGATGCAATAGGTAAAGGCGCACTTGCCTTCTTTGACGAAAAATACGGTGACACCGTAAGGATGGTAGCAGTAGAAGGATTCAGCAAAGAGCTCTGCGGCGGTATTCATGTCAGGAGGACAGGTGATATCGGGTTTGTGAAGGTCCTGGGCGACTCATCCATTGCAGCAGGTGTAAGAAGGATAGAGGCAGTGGCAGGAACTGCCGCACTCAAGTATATAACAGAAAAAGAGCGTATCGCAAAGGAAGCGGCCTCCATATTAAAGACCTCCACAGAGGATCTGCCTGATAAGATAAGCAAACTCATCCAGCAACAGAAGAACCTTGAAAAAGAGATAGAAAGGCTTAAGGCAAGGCTCAAAAGCAGCGAGGCAATTGATATACTGAAAAATGCAAGGATAATAAAGGGCATAAAGGTCCTTTCCTCTGAAGTTATTGTTGACAGGCCTGACGATTTGAGGCAGATGGCAGATGTGTTAAGGAGCAAAATGGATTCCGGCATTGT
>Ga0209341_10006267_pt1 | contig 10646 bp, 8 predicted proteins | sample RifCSP13_2_FD_184020 | JGI IMG/M metagenome (GOLD analysis project Ga0209341, IMG submission 184020) | Soil microbial communities from Rifle, Colorado - Rifle CSP2_sed 13_2 (SPAdes) (version 2) | ecosystem: Environmental > Terrestrial > Deep subsurface > Rock core/Sediment | place: Rifle... | reverse complement strand
GCGCGCGGCGGTTCTCCGGGTCGAGGCGCAGTGCCCGCTCGACCTCCTCCTGTGCGCGCGCGTGCTCGTTGGCGACGAAGCGCTGCAGCGCGCGAGCGGCGTGGGCCTCCGCCTCCGCCTTGCGGGGGTCCACCGGCACCGCCGGCGGAGGGGGCGTCCGCTCCGGGGGGGGCGGCGCGGGCACGTCCGCCCCCGCCCCGACGGACCGCAGGGCCTCGAGCAACCGCACCGCCGGGCCATGGCCGGGCATGCTGGCGAGCGCCCCCTCGGCGGCCGCGCGTGCCGCGTCCACCCGCCCCGCCGCGAGGTGTTCCCGGCCCGTCTCGACCAGCCGGGCCGCGGCCCGCCGGGCGCCTTCCTCGTCGAGGTAGACCTGGAGCTGGAGATAGCGCGGGCTCCAGGGGGCGACGCGCTCGACCTTCTCCGCGATCCGGGTCGCGAGCTCGATGTCACCGTCGGCGGCACAGGCGAGGGCCGTGCCCACGAGCTCGTCGACCTCACGGTTCTCCAGTATCGACTCGACCTCGGAGAACGACCGCCGGGCGAAGTCGTCCTCGGAATCGAGCGCGAGGAGCTTCCGTCCCACGTCGAGGGCCTCCTCGAGCCGATCCTCGGCCCGGGCGGCCGTCATGGCGGCGATCAGTCGCTCCCGCTCCGGCGAGGACGCGGGCGGCGCACTCGCGGGCGGGGACAAGTCCGGAGGAGGCGGTGAGACTTCGCGCACGAGCTGGGCGAGGTCGGCGTGCACGTCTTCGAAGGAAGCGTAGCGCTCGTCGGCGACCCGGGCGAGGCCACGGGCCAGGATCCGCTCGAGGCCGGGCGAGAACGGCGTCACGGGTAGCGACGCGAGGTCGGGCTCGCAGCGGGAGAGAGCGCGGACGACGTCGGCCGCGCTCTCTCCGGGGAACGCCTTGTGGCGTGTGATGAGCTCGTAGACCATCGCCGCCACCGCGAAGATGTCCGCTCGGCGATCCGGCCGCTCCCCCGCCACCACCTCCGGCGCCCGGTAGTGCAGACCCTGCTCCGGGGGCCCCGACCCTTGTCGCTCGAGCGACTTCAGGTGCCAGGAGCCGAAGTCGACGATCTTGATCTCGCCCGTCCGGCCGACGCGCACGTCGGCGGGCTTGAGGTCGAGGTGAAGCAGACCCTCGCGATGGGCGTGGGCGAGCCCCTCGCACAGCTGGCGCCAGACGTCGAGGATGCGCTCGGCCGGCCAGGAGGCCCGGCTCCGGATGACCTGCGCCAGGCTCACACCCTCGACCAGCTCCGTGGCCACCCAGGTGTGCTCCCCCTGCTGGCCGACCCCGAGCACGGCGGCGATGTTGGGGTGCCCGAGCGCGCCCGAGGCGCTGGCGTCCCGCCGCAGCCGCCCGGCGGCGGGGCTGTCGTACCGCGCACCCAGGTACAGCTTCAGCGCCACCGCGAGCCCGCGCGTGGGATCGAAGGCCTCGTAGACGATGGCCGCGATTCCACACCCGATCTCCCGCCGGATCTGGAACGGCCCGATCGCCTCCACGCCCTCGCCTCCGGTCCGGAGATTCTATGTCCCCGCGTTCCGGCCGGTCCAGGGCGGTCTCCGGGGTCGCGCTCGCGCGGGTCATGCTATGGTGCGGTCCCGGGGGGCGGAGGGCGGACCTTACCGTGGTCGTCGGCCTGGGCGTGGATCTCGTGGACATCGCCCGCGTGGAGCGCGCGCTCGCGCGCTGGGGCGGGCGCCTCGTGGAGCGGCTCATGGACCCGGACGAAGCGGGGCGCTTGCCGGGACGGGGGCCGGAGCGGACGCTGGCGTTGGCTCTCGCCGTGGCCGGCAAGGAGGCGGCGAGCAAGGCCCTCGGCACCGGCTGGAGCGGGGGCGTCCGCTGGCGCGACGTGCTCGTCGAAGCCGGGCCCGCCCCCACGGTGAGCCTCCGCGGGCGCGCTGCGGAGGTGGCCCGGGCCCTCGGCTCGAGCGGCCGCACCCGCACGCGGCTCGAGCGGCGGGGGGCGCTCGTCATCGGCGAGGTGTGGCTGCTCGCGTGATCCTCCCTCGCGAAGCCTGGCGCCGCAACGAGCTCGTGACCGTGGCCATGGTGTTCGTGGTCTTCACGGGCTTCGCCTTCGTGCTGCCCTTCCTGCCCCTCTTCGTGCGCGAGCTCGGCGTAAAGGAAGCGGAGACGGCGGTCCTGTGGGCGGGGGTCCTGATCGGCGTCTCTCCGCTCCTGGCCGGGCTCCTCGCCCCGGTCTGGGGCCGGCTGGCCGACCGCTACGGCCACAAGGGCGTCGCCGTCAAGGCCCTCGTCTCCTACGTCGTCCTCATTGCTCTGTGCGCAGCGGTGTCCCGCGTGGAGCAGCTCCTCGCCCTCCGTGTCGGGATCGGCCTCTTCGGCGGCATCGGCCCGCTGGGGCTCGCCATGGCCACCGCCCAGTCACCCCGCGAGGAGACGGGTCGCGCCGTGGGTCTCATCCAGGCCGCGCAGATCCTCTCCGCCGCCGTGGGGCCGCTCGCGGGAGGGATCCTCGCCGACGCGATCGGCATCCGCCGCACGTTCCTCATCACCGCTGGCCTGTGCGCGGTCGCTCTCGGCCTCGTCGTCCGCTTCTACGAGGACGGGCCCGCCGGCGGCGGTCCCCGGCCGGACGGTCTTGCTGGAGGCTTCCGGGCGGTCGCCCGCCTCCCCGGGCTCCTCTCCCTCCTCGTCGTCCTCTTCTTCGTGAACTTCATCGGGCGCTCGTTCACGCCGATCCTGCCCCTCCACCTGCAGCTCGTCGGCGTCCCGTCGGCGCGGGCCGCCTCCGCCACGGGCGTGCTGATCTCCGCCTACTCGCTGGCCGCCGCCGCCTCGGCGACGCTCCTCGGCCGGGCGAGCCGCACCCGCTCGCCGCGGGGGCTTCTCCTGGCGACGCTCCTCGCCGGGGCGGCGGTCGTCCTGCCCATGGCGCTCGTGCCGACCTACGGGGGGCTCCTCACCCTTGGCGTCCTCCTAGGCCTCGCCTCCGGCGGCTCGCTCACGCTGTGCTACACGATCGGCGGGCTCATGGCACCCGGGGAGGTCCGCACCACCGCTTTCGGCTTCTTCTCCGGGGCCGCCCTCTTCGGGGGCGCGGTCTCGCCGTCGGTTGCCGGCATCGTCGCCCACTGGTCGCTGCGCGGCATCTACTGGGTGGACGCCGCGCTCTACATCGCCCTCGCGCTCGCCGTCGCCGGGGGCGCCGCCTCGGCGGCATCCTCCCGCTCGCGCGCCCTTAGCTCCTCAGGCTAGAGTGGCCCTCATGAAGCTCTGTCACCGCTGCGGGCGTGAAGTGCAGCTTCTCTCCGAGCTTCAGCGGACAGACTCCTGCCCTTTCTGCCACTCCGACTTGAAGTGCTGTCTCAACTGCCGGCTCTTCGACCCCACGGCCAACAACCAGTGCCGCGAGCCCCAGGCGGAGTGGGTGCCGGAGAAGGACAAGGCGAACTTCTGTGAGTTCTTCGCCTTCCGCGAGACCTCCCCGCTGAGCGCGCCGGGGATGGGCGGGGCGCAGTCGGACCAGGACCGGGCCCGCGCCGCCTTCGACTCGCTGTTCGGGAGGAAGAAGAGGTAGGCGGGGGGAACCGTCTGGCGAGGGGCCCCCTTCAGGCCGTAGCCGCGGGGGCGCGCGAGGCGGGGACCACACGGTTGCGGCCGGTCTGCTTGGCGGCGTAGAGCGCGCGGTCGGCGGCGGCAAGGAGGGCCTCGGGCTGCTTCCCGTCCGCGGGCCAGACCGCCACACCGAGGCTCGCGGCGAGGGGGATCCGCGCCCCCTCGAAGACCAGGCGGTGCTTCTGGATCGCGGCGCGAAGCCTCTCCGCCGCCTGCACCGCGCGGCTCTCGTCGGCGCCGGGCAGGATGACGACGAACTCCTCCCCGCCGTAGCGCGCCGCCTGGTCGCCCTTGCGCAGGTGCTGGCCGAGGAGCCGCGCCGCCGCCCGCAGCGCGGCGTCGCCTGCGGGGTGGCCGAAGGTGTCGTTGAGCTGCTTGAAGTGGTCGAGGTCGAGGAGAACGAGGCCGAGCTGGCCCTCGCCCCGGCGGTCCTCGTTGGCGATGGCGGTCTCGAGGAGCTCGTTGAAGGCGCGGCGGTTGTAGAGGTTGGTGAGGCCGTCGCGTACCGCGAGCTGCCGTTGCTGCTCCCGGTCCTGGATGAGCGACAGCGTGGCCGCGGCCTGGTTGGCGAGGATCTCCACGACCCGGCGCGAGGAGGCGTCGAAGGCGCCGCGGGGTCCGGTGAGCAGCAGCGCGCCGAGGGGCCGATTGCGGGCCCGTAGCGGCACCGCGAGGAGCGACTCCGCGCGTGACGCGCCCTCGTCCAGGACGAGCACGGGCATCCGGTCCTCGTGGCCGGCCACGTGGTCGAGGAGGTAGGCCTCCTCCGCGCTCCGGAGCACCCAGGCCGCCCAGGTCCGCTCGTCGAGGCCCACCTCGCGCTTGAGGTACTCCGCGGGCCACCCGAGGCCGGCCTCGACCACGTAGCGGGTGTCGAGGTCGTCCGTGATGACCACCGCCGCCCCCTCGAGGGGGACCAGGTGGCGGGCGGAGCGGAGGAGCAGCTCGTGCACCTCGGCCTCGCGGGCGAGCGTCGCGAGGCGGTGCGAGATCGGGTAGACCGCCTTGAACTCGGCGTCCAGCTCCTCGCGGCCGAGAGACGCCCGCGCCCGCTGGATCGCCTCCGCGACGAGGCCGGAGAAGCCGGCGAGCAGCCCCGGCTCCGGTCCCGTGAAGGACTGTACCTCGAGCCGGTCCGCGGCCAGGATGCCCACCGTCACGTCCCCCGCCCGGACCGGGACCGCGAGCAGCGAGCCGATCCCCACCTGCCCCCGGTACCAGGGCAGCTCCCAGAGCAGCCGCTTGAAGTCGGTCGCGTAGAAGGGCTGATCGCGCTCGAGGACGAAGGCGAAGGGGTCGGCGCCGAGCGGGACCGCGCAGTCGGTGAGGAGCGCGGGCGGCCCCTTTCCCGCGCGGAGGTGCGCCTGCTCCCGCTGTCGGTCGACGTCGAAGTAGACGATGGAGTGAGCGGAGAGGGCGGCGCGGGCGAGCTCGACGATGCGGCCGAGCGCCGTGTCGAGCTCGGCCGCGCGATCGAGCTGCCGGGCGCGGCGGCCCTCCCCCGAGATCTGGCGCAGCGCCTGGGCCGCGCTCGTCGCCCCCGGCGCCGCCGCCGCAGGCTCGTCCTCGAGCTGGTCGATCCCGTGCTTGAGGCGCGCGAGCTCGGCCAGGGTCACGCTCAGGCGGCGCTTCTCGCCGAGAAGCGCACGGTTGACCGCGAAGGCGAGGGCGGCGTAGCCGAGGCCGGCGGCGAGGGCGGGACGCCAGTCCGGGGGTCGGGCCCAGGCGGCATCGGCGAGGCCGAGGAGCGCCGCCTGGCCGGCGACGGCGAGGGCGACGCCGAGGGGCTCCGCCACCGCCTGGGCGCCCACCAGCAGCGCCATGAGCGGCCAGGCCGGAACCCGCATCGGGCCCAGCACCTGGCCGATGGCGTCGACAGCGAGGACGAGAAAGCCGTAGAGGGCGAGCGACTCCGGCCGCCGGCGACCGCGCAGCGAAGCGAGGAGAGCGGAGGCCGTCACCCCGAGACCGATGAGGAGGGCGGTCGCGGCCTTGAGCCAATCGGGGGAGGAAGGGGTGAGCGGGCGGAGGAGCGCGACCAGGGTCAAGAGCCCGGCGAGGGCGAGGGCGACCTGGCCCGCGCGCCAGCGGACGCGGATGTCGAGGACGGGAGGGGGAGTCGGAGGCGACGCGGAGGTCGGTGGGCGCGGAGCGTCCACGGCGGAGATGATAGCAGTCTCTCGCCATCCCGAGGAGCTCCGGTCGTGTCGGGCGACGAGGGAATCCGCCAGCCACCGGTGGACCCCCCCGGACCGCCGTGCTACAAGTGCCCTCTTCCGGGGAGGCTTGCGAGTGATGGACCCCGTCAGCCAGCGCGCGGTCGCCGAGTACCACGCACTCGTCCGCGACGAGGGAGGGCTCGCGGAGGAGCTCGAGGAGCGCTTCTTCGAGAGGATGCGGAAGGCGCGGCTCACCTTCGGCGGCCGGATGCTCTGCTCCTTCCCTCGTCCCAACATGGTCTCTCCCGCCGTCTACGAGCAGATCCGAGGCGTCTGCCGCGGCATCTTCCGCGCGATCGAGAAGGTCGAGGCCAAGCTGGGGACGGAGCTGTGGGAACGTGTCGACCTCACGGCCGAGGAGCGGGAGCTGGTCGGGATCGAACCCGGCTATCGCCGCTCTTCCCCGCTCTCGCGGCTGGACTCCTTCCTGACCCCTGCGAGCTACCAATACGTCGAGCTGAACGCGGAGACGCCCGCCGGCGGCTCCTACGCCGACACCCTCGCCGAGGTCTTCCTCGAGATCCCGGTGGTGAAGGCCTTCCAGGAGCGCTGGCGGTTGCGGCGCTTTCACACCGGCCGCCGCCTCCTCGAGACGCTCCTCGGGTGCTACCGGGAGGCGGGCGGTCGCAAGGAGCGCCCCACGATAGCGGTCGTCGACTACGAGGACGTGCCGACCCGCGTCGAGCACCACATGGTGCGGGACCTCTTCGAGTCCGAAGGCTACCCGGCGCTCGTGTGCGACCCGCGCCACCTGACCTACGAGGGGGGCCGGCTACGACACGATGGACGTGAGGTCGACCTCGTCTACAAGCGCCTGCTCGTCAACGAGCTCCTCGAGCGCCGCCGCGAGGTGGGGGCCCTGATCGAGGCGGCGCGCGATCGCGCGACCGTCGTCGTCAACCCATTCCGCTGCAAGCCCCTTCACAAGAAGGCGATCTTCGCCGTGCTCACCGACGACGAGCTCCTGCCGCTCTTCAGCGACGAGGAGCGCGCGGCGATCCGCGCTCACGTCCCGTGGACCCGTCGCGCGCGCGAGGGCCGCACCACCCGTTACGGGGAGACGATCGACCTCCCGGCCTGGGTGCTCGCGAACCGCGAGCGGCTGGTGATGAAGCCCAACGACGAGTACGGGGGCAAGGGGGTCTTCATCGGCTGGGAGACCTCGGATGCGGACTGGGCGCGGGCGCTCCAGGAGGCGCTCGCCGCGTCCTACGTGGTGCAGGAGAAGGTCGATCTCGTGCGCCAGGAGTTTCCGGAGCTCGTGCGCGAGGGCGAGGGCGGACGGGCCTCGCTCCGATTCCGCGACTTCGTGGTCGACCTCGACCCCTACGTCTTCGGCGGCGAGGTCGAGGGGTTCCTGACCCGGCTCTCCGCTACCTCGCTCGCGAACGTGACCTCGGGGGGCGGGCAGGTCCCGTCGTTTCTGGTCGAGCCCCGCGGCTGAGGGTGGCGGCGACCGGCGGGCCTACTTCGCCTGAATGGTCTTCAGGTAGTCGACGACGGAGCGGATCTTCTCCTTGACCTGCTCGTCGTCGTAGCCGGTCTCGGCGTTCTTGAACGCGTCGCCCCACACCGGCATGTCCGGGCCCCCGTGGCCCTTCAACGGTGAGCGCCCGTCGACGATCCGGTGGATCTTCTCCGCGGGGTACTCGCCACCGTTGCGCTGGGCGAGGAGCGTGAGGTCCGGCGGGTGGAAGCGCAGGCTGTCGGAGAGCGGCCCGTCGCCCTTTCCGCCGGTGCCGTGGCGGCTCGCGCAGTAGGTCCGATAGGAGTAGGCCCCCGAGACGCTGTAGACCGGGGCCTGCTTCGCCTGCTCGCCGGCGGCCGCGGATCCGATGAGGACACCGACCCCGAGCGTGATCACGAGAAACCTCGCCGCGAACTGCATATGACCCCCTCCCCGACCGCTTCGAGGTCCGGCGTCCGTCCGCGGGCGCCCGGTCGTGCGACGGCCGTGCCGATGATAGGCCCCGGTCCGTCCTCAAGACAACGGTTCCTCGCTTTGTCCGGAGCCCCCTTTGTGGTGAACTCGCGCCCGTCCATGCCCGCGACCCCACCGTCTCGCCCCGTTGGCGTCCTCCAGCTCCTCGCCCTCGGCCTCAACGGGATCGTGGGCGTGGGGATCTTCTTCGTGCCCGCCGCCGTGGCCGCGAGCGCACCCGGCCTGGGGACGGTCGCGGTTTTCATCGGGACCGGCCTCGCCCTGCTGCCGGCGGCGGCGGCGTTCGCGACCCTCGGCGCCCGCTTCGACGAGGACGGCGGGCCGGTCGTCTTCGCGCGGGCCGCCTTCGGGGACCGGGTGTCGTTCCTCGTCGGGTGGGTCGCCTATGTGAGCGCGTTCTTCAGCACCTCGGCGGTGGTCGTCGGCCTGACGGGCGCCGTCGCCCCCGCGCTCGGTCTGGAGGGGACGCTCTCACGCCGCCTGGCCGCGGTCGGGCTCGTCACCGGCCTCGCCCTCGTCGTCGCCTCCGGCGTACGCCTCTCGGCGCGGGTGTGGACGGTGCTCACCGTCCTCAAGCTGCTGCCCCTCCTGCTCCTGCTCGCCGCCTTTGCCGTCGCGCGCGGGGCGCTGCCCGCGCCCGCCCCCGCCGCCCCCGAGGCGGCCTGGCTTCGGGCGGGGCTCACGGTGATGTTCGCCTACCAGGGCTTCGAGATCGTGCCCGTCATCGCGGGTCAGGTCCGCTCCTCGGCGCGCGCGGTGCCGCGCGCGACGCTGGGCTCGCTCCTGCTCGCGATCGCCCTCTACGTCGGCCTCGCCCTCGCGTGTGTCCGCACACTGCCCGCCCTCGCCTCCTCCCCCGCCCCCCTCGCGGACGCGGCGGGCGTTCTCGGCGGCGCGGCCCTCGCGCGGCTGGTCAAGTGGGGCACGAGTCTCTCCGCGCTCGGGATCGCCTTCGGAATGCTGGTCACGACCCCGCGTTACCTCTCGGCGCTGGCCGCCGGCCAGCGGAGGCTCGGCGGTCTGGATCGCGTCTCCCCGGCCGGCGTCCCCCTCCGGGCACTGGCCGTGACCTGGGCGCTCGTCTCCGCGATCGTCAGCCTGGGCGAGCTCGCCGAGCTGTTCGCGCTCTCGAGCATCGCCGTGCTCATGCAGTACGGTGTCAGCGCGGCCGCCCTCGCCGCGCTCGCCGGGCGCCGCCGCCTCGGCCTCCGCCCCCGTGACGCCTGGCCGGCGCTGCCGACGCTCGCGGTCGCGGCGGCGCTCGTGGCCTTCGGCGCGACCGCCCGCGAGGCGTTGGTCGCCGCTGCCACCGTGCTCGTCGGTCTCGGGCTCCTGCGTCTCGCCCCGCCGCGCGCAGGAGGGACGGCGCGCGCGGCGTGAGGCCTATACTCGGGAGGGAGGTTTCCCAATGAAGGTGCGCGGCGTCATGACCGCCGACGTCGTGGTCGTCCACCCCGACGCATCGGTGAACCTCGTGGCTCGGCTGATGGCCTCGCGCGGCATCAGCGGGGTGCCGGTGGTCGAGGACGGCAAGGTCGTGGGGATCATCAGCGAGCTCGATCTCATCGTCCGCAACACGCGCCTCGAGCCACCCGCCTTCTTCGCGCTGCTCGACGGACGCATCCCTCTCGAGACCCCCGGTCACTACCGGCGGCGCCTCCAGCACATGCTGGGGACGCTGGCCCGCGACGTGATGACCGCGAAGGTGGTGACGATCGGCCCCGAAGAGGAGCTGGAGTCCCTGGCCGAGCTGATGGTGAAGCGTCGCGTCAACCCGGTGCCTGTGGTCGAGGATGACCGTCTCGTCGGCATCGTCAGCCGCTCCGACATCGTGAGCATGATGGCCCGCGACCTCGAGTCGCCGGCCTGAGGAGGCCGCGACATGCTGCACTTCAAGACCATCATCGAGCCCTTCCGGATCAAGTCCGTGGAGGGGGTGAAGTTCACCCGCCGCGAGGAACGGGAGGCGGCGCTCAAGGAGGCGGGCTACAACGTCTTCCGGCTCCACGCCGAGGACGTCCTCATCGACCTCCTCACCGACTCCGGGACCGGCGCGATGTCCGCCGCCCAGTGGGGCGCGCTCATGCAGGGGGACGAGTCCTACGCCGGGAGCCGCTCCTACTACCGCTTCCGCGACGTCGTCCAGGAGCTGACGGGCTTCCGGCACGTCATCCCCACCCATCAAGGACGGGCGGCGGAGCGCATCCTCTTCCACACGGTGCTGAAGCCGGGGCAGGTCGTCCCGAACAACAACCACTTCGACACCACCCGGGCCAACGTCGAGGTCGAGGAGGCGGAGGCGCGCGACCTCGTCGTCCCCGAGGGCCGCGTCCCCGCGCTCGTCCATCCCTTCAAGGGGAACATGGATACGGCCGCGCTCGAGCGCACGCTCGAGAAGGACGGCGACCGGATACCGCTGGTCATGGTCACGGTCACGAACAACACCGGCGGCGGCCAGCCGGTCTCGCTCGGCAACCTCCGCGCGGTGAGGCGGCTCTGCGACCGTTACCGCAAGCCCTTCTTCCTGGACGCCTGCCGCTTCGCCGAGAACGCCTATTTCATCAGGTTGCGCGAGGAGGGCCAGGCCGACCGCACGCCGAAGGAGATCGCGAGGGAGATGTTCTCGCTCGCCGACGGCTGCACGATGTCGGCCAAGAAAGACGGCCTCGCCAACATCGGCGGCTTCCTCGCCCTCAACGACGACGACTGGGCGGAGAGCTGTCGCAATCTCCTGATCCTCACCGAGGGCTTCCCGACCTACGGGGGCCTCGCCGGCTACGACCTGGAGGCCGTCGCCCGCGGGCTCGAGGAGGTGGTGGAGGAGCCGTACCTGCGCTACCGGATCCGCTCGATCGAGTACCTGCACGAGCGGCTGGACGCGGCGGG
>Ga0209341_10006264_pt1 | contig 10647 bp, 10 predicted proteins | sample RifCSP13_2_FD_184020 | JGI IMG/M metagenome (GOLD analysis project Ga0209341, IMG submission 184020) | Soil microbial communities from Rifle, Colorado - Rifle CSP2_sed 13_2 (SPAdes) (version 2) | ecosystem: Environmental > Terrestrial > Deep subsurface > Rock core/Sediment | place: Rifle... | reverse complement strand
GAGCCGGTCGACGAGCGCGCGGAGGTCCGCGTTCGCGGCGAGGGCGCCGTTGGGCACGCGGAGCACGGCCGTGAGGGGGTTAATCGCCGCGTTCACGACAGCTTTGGCCCACAGCTCGCGCCGCACGTCGTCCGCAACCGTCGTCTCGATCCCTGCGGCGGTGAGGGCGTCGGCGAGGTGCTGCACGTCCGCGCGCGCGACACCCTTCCACGGCCCGACGACCGTGTCGCCAATTCCCGCGTGGACAATCTCCCCGGGCGCGTCGAACGTGACGCCGTGCGTCGTGGTTCCCGCAACCACGCGGTCCACCTTCCCCGCCAAGACGTCCGCGTTCCCGGGGCCGTTCTGCAGCGTGACGAACGTGCTCCGCCGCCAGAACTTTCGAAGCGCATCCAACGCGTTGGCGGTGTCGTACGCCTTCGTCGTGACGAAGATCGCGTCGAAATCTCCCGTCGGCACGTCGGCGGTCCCGGTCGGATGAACGAGCAGGTTCGTCAGGCCGCGGATTCGGAGTCCGCGACGGTTGATCGCGTCGACGTGCGCCTTCCGCGCGACGACCGTCACGTCGTTTTCTCTGGAGAGAAGGCCGCCGAAGAGGCTCCCGATCGCGCCGGCGCCGAACACGAGGATTCGCACGTGCTGCGGAACCGCTACGTGCGGCAAAAACCTTCGCCACCGCGCATCGGAACGGGGTTTTCGTATTCGTCGAGAATTATAAAAATCGAGAAATGGCCCATGATACCCTCGGAGAAACATTTAAGCGGCGATTTCGCATACGGATAGTGCGGAGGAACCCCTTGGCGAAGAAGAAGAAGGGAAAGAAGAAGAAGCGCTAAGCGCGTTTCCTTTCGTTTCGGGTCGTTCGCCCCCGGGGATGGGAGCGAGTTACCGAACTATCTTACAACCTTTTTTCTTTGTCTTCTTTCCATCGCGCTGCGCGAGCGTCGGCCAACCTCAACGGTTCTGGAATTCGATGGATGCAGAGGCCGCGGACGATGCGAACGGCGAACCGTGGTGAGATCTGGTGGCCCGTCGACACGTAGAGAGGCCGGATCGATGCGGTCGGGCGCAGCGCGTACCCGAGAATCTCGCCTTCGTATCGAACGGGGACGGCCTCACCGATCTTTGGCCCCCAGTCCGAGGTCCCGACCAGCGGGCTCTTCGCGACGCCGATCGTCGGCACGCCAAGCTTCACGCCCGCCATGCACGCGATCCCACATCGCCGGGGGTGGAGCTGGCCGTGGCCGTCGATGAGCAGCACCGTCGGCGGCTCGCTCAGGCGGCGGAACGCCGCCTCGATGAGGGGGAACTCTCGGTACGCGAGGTACGTCGGGATGTATGGGAAGTCGACCTTGCGCGAGATCAGGACTTCCTCGACCACATCGAGATCCGACACGCGGAGGACGACAAGAGCCGCGAAGCCCTGGCCGTCCCCGTACGCCAGGTCCACAGCCGCGACCGTACGCACCGTCCGGAACCCGTTTCTGCGGGAGACCTTCGCCGACAAACGCGCCTGTTCCCGACGGAGCGTCGCCAGCGGGAAGGGGCCAGCGAAGGCGGAGAAGATTGGGGGGGAACTGGCGGCGGTCCCTCGCGTGCTTTCCGGGACTCGACCTCGCCGTCCCCGGATGGGACGCCCCGCCTCGGTCACGACGCGTTCTCCTCCGGGAAGCGGCTCGTCCCGGAGGAATCGGGCCACGGCCGCGGTCGCGCGCACATCGCCGAGGGCGCGCGCGAGGTCCCGGAGGCGGACCACGTGCCTCCGCGGCACCTGATCGAGCAACGCTTGCAGCTCCGCCCGGAAGTCCACGGCTCGGAACCCTGAAGACCGCGCATAAGGGTTCTCTTCGATACTTCGATACCGTTATCCCGAAAGGTCGCGTTCTGCGCGACGGTGTCGCTCCTCCTCCGCGGTGGCTGGATCGTCACGCAGAATGCGAGGCGGGAGGTTCTCCGGGGCGACGTCCTCGTCGAGGACCGGAAGATCGCGGCCATCGGGGAAGTCAAGGGCGGCGCGGACGAGGAGATCGACTGCACGGACGGTGCGGTCCTCCCCGGCTTGATCAACGCGCACGGCCACGTCGCGAACACGCTCCTGCGCGGTCGAGCCGACGACGTGCCGCTCGAGAAGATGCTCGAGGTCGCCTTCGCCGCGGACGCGAAGCTCACGCGGCGGGATGTGCAGGTCGGTGCCCTCCTCGGCTGCATCGAGATGCTGAAGTCCGGAACGACGAGCTTCGTCGACCTCTTCTACTGGGAGGACGAGGTCGCGCGCGCCGTCCGCGAGGCGGGAATCCGAGGCTTCCTCGCGTGGACGGTCCTCGATCCGGAGATGACGACGCAGCGGGGGGTCCCCGTGAAGAACGCGGAACAGTTCGTGCGGAAGCACAAGGGCCACCGCCTGATCACGCCAATGGTCGGCCTCCAGGGCGTGTACGCGTGCTCGGAGGAGACGTACCTCGCCGCCAAGGACGTCGCGGATCGCGAGGACGTGCCGATGCACACGCACCTCTCGGAGACGCGGACGGAGGTGTACGAGCATCAGAAGAAGACGGGCCTCCGACCGGTGGAATGGCTCGACAAGATCGGGTTCCTCGGCCCCCGTCTGTCGGCCGCCCACTGCGTGTGGGTGACGATGAACGAGGTCCGTGCGCTCGCGAACCGCGGTGTGGCGGTGGCGCACTGTCCGGTGTCGAACATGAAGCTGGCGTCCGGCGGCGTCGCGCCCATCCCGGAGATGCTCGACGCGCGGGTGGCGGTGGGTCTCGGAACGGACTCCCCGATCAGCAACAACGGGCTCGACATGTTCTCGGACATGAAGGTGTGCGCGCTGCTCCATAAGGCGACCCGGTGGGACGCCTCGGTCCTGCCGGCGCAGAAGGTGCTCGACCTCGCGACGATCGACGCCGCCAAAGCCCTCGGAGTGGAACGCGAGCTCGGCTCCGTCGAGGTCGGGAAGCGGGCGGACCTCGCGGTCGTCGACCTCCGGCGCCCCCATGCGACGCCTTTTTATCCCGACCACCTATGTTCCCATCTCGTCTACGCGTGCCGTGGGAGCGACATCCGGGCGACGATCGTGGACGGTGTGACGCGAGTTGGGGACGGCCACCTTGTTGGAGTCGACGAAGCCGAGGTCCTCGCCCGAGCCCGGGAGATCGCCGGCGAGCTCTTCGGGTAGCGGAATCATCTGTGGCGTGGACGAAGCCGGACGGGGGCCCGTGCTGGGGCCCCTTGTGATCTGCGGCGTCGCCTGCGAATCCGACGTGCCGCTCCGCCAGTTGAACGTTCGGGACTCCAAGAAACTCTCTCCCGAGCGCCGAGAGGCGCTCTTCCCGGAAATCCAGAAGGTGTGCCGCGCGGAAGTGATCGTGGTCGCCGCAGAGGAGATCGACGCGATGCGGCGGGAGATGACGATGAACGACCTGGAGGCGAAGCTGTTCGCGAGGGTAATCGAGAAGCTCCACCCCGAGGTTGCCTACGTGGACAGCGCGGACGTGGACGAGCACGAGTTCAAGAAGGCGATCCTCCGGTCCCTCCCGTTCGAGGTCGACATCGTAAGCAAGCACGGGGCGGACGATCTCTTCCCCGTCGTCTCCGCCGCCAGCATCATTGCGAAGGTCAGCCGGGACGCCGCGATCCGGAAGGTCGAGGAGGAGATCGGGCAAAAGGTCGGGAGCGGGTACTCGCACGACGCGGAGACGATCGCGTTCCTCGAGAAGTGGGTGCGCGAGAAGGGCGCGCTCCCCCCGCACACCCGCGCCTCGTGGGACACCGCCAAGCGGCTCATGAGCGCGGCGAACACGCACAAGATCGACGAGTTTGCGGAGAAGGGGATATGAAGGATCTCCTCGAGCAGGCGGTCGCGAAGTTCAACGCCCGCGCGCAGTCGGACGCGAAGCTGCAGAAGGAGCTGGAGGGCATCGAACGGAAGGTGCTCGTGGATCTCAAGGATGGCGGCAAGTTCCATTTCATCCTGAGGGACAAACAGATCGGCCCCGTGGGCGATGGGCCGGTCGAAGGCCCGGATGTCACGATCCTAAGCGACACGTCGACGCTCACCGCCCTCCTCAAGAAGGAGATGGGGCCGATGAAGGCCTATGCGACCCAGAAGCTGAAGGTGAAGGCGTCGCTCGAGGACGTCCTGCGGCTCCGGAAGTTCTTCTAATCCCGCGATAGGTTTATTGTCGAGCCTCCTTTGTGTCCGGCGTAGCGGGGTGGGGTAGCTAGGAGATCCCGTCGGGCTCATAACCCGGAGATCCCAGGTTCAAATCCTGGCCCCGCTATCGTCTTCCCGTCGCACGTCGCGCGCCGCGAAATCTTGCCAGAGGCTTAATATCCGAGGACCCACTGCTTTTGGCTCGGAACCGAATCGCGATGGACCGCGTCTCAACGGGCGTTGAAGGCTTGGACAAGATGCTCGGGGGCGGCCTCATCGCCGGCCGGCCGTACGTGATCGGGGGCCCGCCGGGCAGCGGGAAGTCGATCCTTTGCACGCATTTCCTTCTCGACGGCCTCCAACGGGGGGAGTCGTGCATGATCGTGGCCCTGGACGAGCCGCCGAGCGAGATTCGGTCGAACATGTCGGCGTTCGGCTGGAACCTCGACTCGCTCATGGCCGTCGACGCGACCCCGGACATCAAGGCTCACAAGAAGAAGGGCGTCATCGATGTGGGCACGTCTCTGGACGTGCGGGATATGGAGGCCGCCAAGGACGTGCGCAAGAGCATGCAGATTCGGACGCAGGAGGTGACGATTCACTCCGTCCAGAAGATGATCAAGCAGGCCGCCCGCGACCTGCGGCAGCGCTCGGGCAAGCACTTCTCGCGGATCGCGATCGACTCGATGACGGCGCTCAAGCGTTTCTCCCTGAAGAGCGAGGACGCCCGCGTCCTCGTGCAATCGTTCCTGCGCTTCCTCTCCGAGCTCGAGGTGACGACCCTCATCGTGTCGAATCCGATGGACCCCACGGCCCTCGAGTCCGAGTTCCTCTTGGCGCGAGGCGAGATTCTGACGCACAAGTGGATTGACGGGAACGCGGTGCGCCGTGCGATCTCCATTGAGCGCATCCGCGGGACGCCCTTCGACGACCGGCTCCGACCGATGTCAATCGGGAAGCACGGTCTCACGGTGTTCCCCACCGCCACGATCGCGGCACGAGGGGAGCTGTCGACGACCGTAGACCGACCGTTCCTGGAAGCCCGCTTGGCGGACGACGTGAACACCCGCCTCGACGACGTGCTAGAGGCCCTGGAGGCCGTCCGCAGGGAAGGCGGGGAGACGGCGGAAGCCGAGGCCGCACTCCTCCGCGGCGTGGTCGCGCTGAACCGGAAGCGATTCGAGGAGGCGGTCCGGCATCTGATCACCGCCAAGTCGCGCCTGACCGAGGAGCTGCGTCTTCACGACGTTGCGCGCCGCGCGAGGGGGAAGGACGAATGAGGGCTCCCACGGGGGTCCCCGGGCTCGACAGGATGCTCCACGGAGGGCTAATCCCGAAACGGCCCTACATCGTCTCCGGCGTGCCGGGGTCCGGCAAGACGATCATGCTGATCCAGTTCCTGCTCGAAGGGCTCGCCGGCGGGGAGCGCGTCCTGTTCGTCGCCCTCGACGAACCGCCGAACGAGCTCAGGGACAACATGCGCTCGTTCCGGTGGGACATCGGCGACATCGAGGTCCTCGACGCGAACTCCGACATCCGGCGGTTCGAGCCGACCCCGATCGTGGAGATCAGCGACCAGCAAGAGCCAGTGAAGATGCGGGACCTCCCAGAGGAGATCCGGAAGACGCCGGAAGTCGAGAGCCACGAGGTGACCGTCCACTCCCTCCAGCCGCTCCTGAAGACCTTGCTCCGGAAGCACCAGTACAACCGGATTGCGATCGACTCGATGACCGGGCTGCGGTACTTCTGCATGCGCGAATTCGAGGAGGACATCACGACCCAGAGCTTCATGCGGTTCCTGACCGAGGAGAAGATCACGGCACTCCTCTCCGTCGAGACGGCGGGCGAGGGCGAGGTCCCTCCCGCTTCGTTCCTCGCGCGAGGGGAGGTGCGCCTCCACCGGATCCGGGACGATTCGGGCATACGTCGCTTCGTGTCCATCGAGAAGTTCCGGGGGAGCTCGCATGAGGAGATGGTCTGGCCCATGGACCTCACGGAAAAGGGCCTCGTGGTGCGGACCGACGTGGCGTGATTGACGCGAAAATCCTTAATGGGGGCCGTCATGTTGCGCGGTGGAGGTTCGGACTTGCCTGATGAAGAAAAGGCAGTATCTGCGACGGAAGTGCGGAAGACGGTCGCGTCCTCGCTCGGCGCGGCCTTCGGCTTCGTAATCGGCCTGCTGTGCTATGGAGCCAAGTCGTCCTCGGCGGGTTCGCGGTCGGGGGAATCAACTAGACCGCACAGAACTCGACGGGGAACTGGGGCGGTTGGGCTATCTTCATAGGGATTGCGCTCGTCGTGACCCTGGTCATGGTCGTGCTCATCATCTATGTCGGCCGATGGGGCAGCAAGGGGATGGCGAAGTAGGTCGTCGCGGGTCGCGAGGCCAACGTTTTTCTCCGCAAGCCGACTTGACCGGGCATGGCCGCGGCGTCCCCACCTCTGCCGGACGTTCCGGCCGCACGCGCCAGGCCGTGGCGGCTTGTCGCCGTCGCGCTCTTGGCGGCGAGCCTCCTGATCGCGGGCGTCACGGCCTTCTGGTACGTCACTGGGACTGGGCCGTTCTCACGGGTCGAGCCGTCGACGTGGGCGTTCACGATGACGCAGGTGTCGGACCTGCAAGCGCGAGGCGCGGACGGGACGGGCGTGCGCGTGTGCCTCGTCGACACCGGCGTGGACCTCACGCATCCCGATCTCCGCCACGTCCGCCTCCTCGCCTGGAGGGACTTCGTCCACGCCCCGCCCCTCCCGGACCCGTATGACGACGTGGGTCACGGGACCGCCATGGCGGGCATCCTCTTCGCGCAAGGCGTCCTCCACGGGGTCGCACCGCAGGCCGGACTGATCGCGGTGAAGGCGATCGCGAAGTCCGGGAGCGGGTCGGATGGGGACATCGCGAGCGCAATCACGTTCTGCCTCGACCCGAACGGGAACGGGGACTCCGCGGACGACGGTGCCATGGTCATCTCCCTTTCCCTGGGCGGTGCGAACCATCCCATCCTGGGCAGTCAGACGACCGCCGCGGCGAACGCTGCCGTGGGTCGGGGGGTATTCGTCGTCGCTGCCGCGGGGAACGACGGTCAGGACGACGACGGGGACGTGGAAAGCCCCGCGTCCGAGCCCGACGTGATTGCGGTGGGGGCGGTGGACCGGAGCGGCGTGATCGCGCCCTTCTCCTCGATCGGGAGCGCGACATGGCAGGGGTTCTCCAGGACGGAACCGAACAAGAAGCCCGAGGTGGTCGCCCCCGGGCTCGAGATTGCAGCGACGTGGACCGGTGGGCAGTACGCGTACGTGAGCGGGACGAGCCCCGCGGCGGCCTTCGTCTCGGGCGTCGTCGCGCTCCTCCTCCAGAACCACCCGCAATACCGCCAGAACCCGAGCCTCTTCGGGCAGTTCAAGACCGAGATCATGGACGGGGCCATGCCCCAGGCCGGACAGCAACGTCCGCACGACCCTCGCTACGGGTACGGCCTCGTGCAGGCGGTCGCTACCGACGCCCTGCTGTGACGTCGGAGCCGCGGCGGACGTTTTCGGATTCCTGTCCGACGGATGTATGACTACTTTTAAATAGCCCGAGCACGATGCGCCCGCCCGTCAGGACCTTTCGGGATGGGATCACCGAATGAAATCCATCGTAAGCGAAGCGTTGGCGCGTCACGAGGAAGCGAAGGCACGGGAAGAGACCGCTCCGGCGAGGCCGCACGTGGAGTCGGGGGACGACGATGAGATCCAGAAGATCGTCGACTCGCTCAACGTGAGCATCAAGATCGTCGGGTGCGGCGGCGGCGGGTCGAACACGATCAACCGCTGCAGCGAGGCGGGCGTCCAGGGCGCGCAGCTGTGCGCGGTCAACACGGACGCGAAGCACCTGCTCTCGGTCCACGCCCCGAAGAAGATCTTGATCGGGAAGCGACTCACGAAGGGACTCGGGGCGGGCGCGCTGCCCGAGGTGGGCGAGCAGGCCGCCAGGGAGAATGAGGAGGAGATCCGGCAGTTCGTTCAGGGCTCGCATATCGTCTTCGTGACCGCGGGCATGGGCGGCGGCACGGGCACCGGCGCGGCCCAGTACGTCGCGAGGCTCGGCAAGGAGGCGCAGTCCCTCGTCATGGGCGTCGTCACGATGCCGTTCAAGGCCGAGGGCCGGATCCGGATGGAGAATGCGGAGGCCGGCCTCGACCGACTGCGCCACTTCTGCGACACCACGATCGTGATCTACAACGACCGCCTCCTCGAGCTCGTCCCCCGGCTCCCGATCGACGCGGCGTTCAAGGTCGCCGACGAAATCCTCATGCAGTCGATCAAGGGGATGACGGAGATCATCACGAAGCCGGGTCTCGTGAACCTCGACTACGCGGACCTCATGACGATCATGAAGGGCGGTGGGGTGGCGATGATTGGGCTTGGCGAGTCCGACGCGGACCGCGACCGCATCGAGTACGCGGTGAACGAGGCGCTCGAGTCGCCCCTGCTCGGCGAGGTCGACCTCACGCACGCGCGCGGCGTGCTCGTGCGCGTCGTCGGCGGCCCCGACCTCACAATCAGCGAGGCGCAGAAGGCGGCGGAGATCATCGGCACGAAGGTCAACCCGCAGGCGCGGATCATCTGGGGTTGCTCCGTGGAGCCCGAGCTCGAACGGTCCGTCCACGTCCTCCTGTGCATCACGGGCGTGAAGAGCAAGTCCATCCTCGGAAAGGAGTTCTCCCACGCGCCCGTGGCGGCCGCGGACGTGGACGAAGTCCGGTAAGGGGTCTCGCCCAACAGCCCGGCGTCCCTTACGGAGTCGAGCGCAAGCATATAGTGCGCTGAGCGGATGCCGCGTCGTGGTCGTGAAGGACAAAGTGGGCCGCCACCGATACGTCGCGTTCGTCGTGATGCCCCCCGTAGAGAAGTCCCGCATCGTGGCTGCGCTCCGGAACGCGGGGAGCCTCGACCGTCCGTGGCTCGTAGAGTACGACGGCGGCCGCGGGCTCGTGCGCTGCGCGCACACCGAGAAGGACGAGACGATCGCGTTCCTCAACGGGCTGCACATCGGCGTCGCGCGCCTCCGGACGACGGGGACGAGCGGGACGATTCGGAAGGCGCGCCAGAAATTTCTTGCGCCCACGCGACGTTCACGCGAATCGGTCAAGTAAGTTTATAAGCGACCCCCCTTTTAGCGGCGGGAGGGCGGCATCATGCAACCCGGTCAAATGGCGTACGACCGCGCCATCACGGTTTTCTCCCCGGACGGTCGGCTCTTCCAGGTCGAGTACGCCCGTGTGGCGGTGACGCGCGGGAACACGACCGCGGGCTTGAAGTTCAAGAACGGCGTCGTCCTCATGGCCGACAAGAAGATTGGGAGCCGCCTCGTGGAGACGGGCTCGATTGAGAAGATCTTCCAGATTGACGAGCACATCGGGTGCGCGACCTCCGGTCTCGTCGCTGACGCGCGCGTCCTCGTCGATTATGCGCGCCTCACGGCACAAATCAACAAGGTCACGTACGCGGAGAGGATGGGCGTCGACCTCCTCGTGAAGCGGATTTGTGACTTCAAGCAGAACTACACGCAGTACGGCGGCGTCCGCCCATTCGGGACCGCGCTCCTCGTCGGCGGCGTCGACGACGCGGGCATCCACCTCTATGAGACGGACCCGAGCGGCGCGCTCGTCTCCTACAAGGCCGGGAGCATTGGCGCGGGCCGTAACACGGTCATGGAGCTTTTCGAGGCGCGGTACCAGGACGGGATGGCGCAAGATGACGCCGTCCTGCTCGGCCTCGAGGCGCTCCAGAAGTCCAGCGAGGACAAGCTCGACGCGAGGGCGATCGAGGTCGGCCTCGTCGTGGCGGGGGGGAAGTTCCGCCGGCTCGCGGAGGACGAGGTCCTCGCGTACATGCGGAGGCTGCCCGGCGCCTCGTAGGCGAGCCATGGCCAAGGAGCTCCGGTCGGAACGCACGGACGACCTGTTCAAGCAGTTCGTGATTGCCAGGATCGAGAAGTCCGGCGAGCGGTTCGAGGTGCTCGTCAAGCCGGACGCCGTCCAGAGGATTCGCGACGGGAAGGAGGTCGACGTGCTCGCGAACCTCGCCATCGACGAGGTGTTCCGGGACGCTCACAAGGGCTCGAAGGCCTCCTCGGAGAAGATGAAGGAACTCTTCGACACGGACGACCCGCTTGCGGTCGCGAAGATTCTGATCCAGAAGGGCGAGATCCAGCTCACGACCGAGCAGCGGCGCCTGATGCAGGAGCAGAAGCGCCGCCAGATCGTGCAGCATATCGCCGCCAACGCAATCAACCCGCAGACGGGGACGCCCCATCCTCCCGCGCGGATCGAGATTGCGATGGAGGAGGCGAAGGTCCACGTGGACCCGTTCAAGTCCGTCGAGGAGCAGGTCAAGGAGATTCTGGACGCGCTCCGGCCGTTGATCCCGATCCGGTTCGAGAAAGCCCGCATCGCGGTCAAACTCTCCGCAGAGGACGCGGCCAAGTGCTTCAGCGACATCCGCGCGTT
>Ga0209341_10006255_pt1 | contig 10658 bp, 9 predicted proteins | sample RifCSP13_2_FD_184020 | JGI IMG/M metagenome (GOLD analysis project Ga0209341, IMG submission 184020) | Soil microbial communities from Rifle, Colorado - Rifle CSP2_sed 13_2 (SPAdes) (version 2) | ecosystem: Environmental > Terrestrial > Deep subsurface > Rock core/Sediment | place: Rifle... | reverse complement strand
TCGACGATCGCGACCCGCGCCCCGCCCTCGACGGGCAACAGGGCCAGGTCGCTCACGAGGTCCCGGACGCCGCGCTCGCCGCGCCCCCCGATCGAGATCGCCGCCCCGGCGCCAGACGGCGCCAGGTGATGGACATCCGGGTGATTGCCGTGCTCCACCATCCGGCAGCCTCGACAGGTCCGGCACGGCCGAGCCGTGACGTCCTCGGCCGAGCAGAGGAGCGCCGCGGCGATGTCGAGGGCGAGCGTCGTCTTCCCGACGCCGGCTGGTCCGGCGAGGAGGACGGCGTGCGGGAACCCCGCGGCGAGCTGGGCCCGGACCGCCGCGATCGCGCCCGGCTGGCCCAGCGTCCGCAGGCCGTTCATCGTCGCGCCGGGATCAGTCGTCGGGGGCGCCGGCCTTCTTCGGCGTCGTTCGACGCGTCGTCCGGCGCTTCGGCGCGGCCTCGGCGGCCGGGGCCTCGACGGCGTCGCCCGAGGCGGCGTCGCCCGAGGCGGCGTCGCCCGAGGCGGCCGGAGCCGACTTCCGCGTGGGCCGGCGCTTCGGGGCCGCGTCCGGCGCGGGTGCCGGGGCGGCGTCGGCGGACGGCGCGGCCGACTTCCGGGTCGTCCGGCGCTTCGGGGCGGCCTCGGCAGCCGGGCCCATCTCGGGAGCTGCAGCCGGAACCTCGGCCATGGAGCTCGTCGCGGGTTGCTCGGCGGTGGCCCGCCCGGTTCGTCGCCGCGACGAGCGGGTCGCCGCCAGGGCGGGTGCCTCGAGCGACGCGGCCGCCTCGACCGGCAAGGGCGCCTCGCTCGGCACGGCGTCGCCGCGAGGGCCGACCGTTCGGGCGGGCGCGGCGGCCCGGCCGCCGAGCTGCGCCCGGAGCATCGCCTCGATCTCCGGCGGAACCTCGCTCCACGGCTCGTCACCCGATCCGCTGCGAGCCGGCGGCCGGGGGACCGGGCGGTCGCCACGCGGTCGGTCCGGACCGCGGCTGCCCCGCGAGCGGTCGTCCCGCGGGCGATCGTCCCGCGGGCGCTCGTCCCGCGGGCGCTCGTCCCGGGGCCGATCGTCGCCACGCCCGCCGCGAGGCGCCGACTCGGCGAACCTGTTCACGCCCGCCCCGCGACCCCCGCCGAACCGCTCGCGATCGAGCGCCGCGGCGTAGGCCCCGCGCGAACCGCGCCCGCCGCTGCGGCCGCCGCCGCCCCGGGCGCCATCGCGCTGGCGACGCTCGGCGATGAGGTATTCGGGGATGGGCGGCTCGTCGAGGTCCTCGTCATCGGCGAGCGGCGCCCGGCCACCCGTCGAGGCGGTGGGCATCCCGATCTGGGAATCCCAGACCGACCCGAAGGCGTGGGCCGCCCGCTTCGCCGGGGCGGGCACAGGCTCCGCTTCTTCAGTCTCGTCCTCGTCCGCGACTCCGACCGGACCAGGCTCGAGGGCCTGGTCGAGGACGGCCGTCCCGACGGGGGACGCCATGTCCTCGGCGCCCTGGCTCCGACCACGGCCGCGGCCGCGGCCGCCCCGGCGCCGCCGCCGGCGTCGCGGCTCCTCGCCGGCGTGCTCCGGGCCACCAGCCGATTCGCCCTCGGCCTCGTCGAATGCCTCGTCGTCCTCGATCGGCGCATCGGCCGCCGGGGACGTCGCCACCGCGGCGACCCGCGACAGCTTCTCGCCCGGGAGGACGACAAGCGGCGTCCCGTCGGAGGTGACGGCCACAGGCTGGGCGGCCGCCGCCGCTACACGCGAGCGGCCCCGTCCTCGCGGCGACGCGGCCACCGGCTCCGCCTCGGCCACCCGGCTCCGGCCGCGGCCCCGGCCTCGGCCCCGGCCGCCGCCGGTTCCCTCGCTCTGCTTGTCCGGGACCTCCGTCATCGAGAGATCCTCCTCGTCGCCGGCCACTCGCCGGCCGGACCGCGAGGAGCCCTTCTCGACACGCGCGATCTGGGTGATCTCGGTGAACTGGTCGGCGACCTCGATGAGGTCCGACGATGTGTTGCCGCGGAAGCTGATGACCTCGACCCTGACGCCCATCTCCTGGACGGCCCGGATCGCCGGCGCGAAGTCGCCGTCGCCCGAGATGACGATCGCGATGTCGAGGTTCCGGGCGGTCTTCATCATGTCGACGACGAGCTCGATGTCGAGATTGGCCTTGACCTTGCCGTCGCCGTACTTGCGGATGTCCTTGCTGACGACCTTGTAGCCGTGTCGGCGCAGGAAGTCGTGGAAGTTCCGCTGGTTCTCGTTCTCCGGGTCCAGGCCCGTGTACGCGTAGGCGCGCACGAGGTCCCGGCCCGCCGAGGCCGTCTTCAGCAGCGTGACGTAGTCGATGTCCACGCCGGCCGCCTTGGCCGCGTAGAAGATGTTCGCCACGTCCACGAAGACGGCGACGTTCTTGCCCACTGGGTCTCCTATTCGTGATGGCGCCGCGGCCCGGGCCCCGGTCCGCGCGCCTCGATCAACGGGCCCGTCGCCCGCCGGCCCCTGCCGGCGCGAGGACGCGTCCCATGAGCGGACCGAGCTCATTGAATCCCTGTCGCTCCCACCGGGCCCGCTCGGTGGGATCGTCCGGCCGCGGCGCCTCGACGGACGCGCAACCCTTGTTGGCCGCCGATCGGAGGGCCTCCTCGAGGAGGGACTCCGTCACGTCGTCCGCGTCCATGTTCGGTGCGACGACGAGGAGATCGATCGTGCCGACGTAGCCGCCGGCCCGTACCGAGGGGCGGATCGCGAGGATCGCGCCGCCCACGATCTCCCGTCGCCGTTCGGCGACGAGGACGCTGGCGTGAGGCAGGTAGACCAGCTGCCGGAGCAGATCCGCGGCATCGAGCGCCGTCCCGGAGCCGCGGGCGCCGATCCGCTCGCCACTCAGGGCGACGAGCTTGTCGATGTCCGTGATCCGGGCTGCTCGGACCGTGTATTCCACGCCGCCGCTGGTACCTCGATCGGGTGGCGCCATCCTGATGCGACCGCCCCGGTCGGGGCCGACCGGGGTCGCTCCGTTGCCGCGGACCGCACGAGGCGCGAGCGAGCCTCGCTCGAAGAACCGCCTCGGGTCGCGCCAACCGGTGTTGCAATCGGTGCGCCGAGCCCTATCATACGTCATCGCTTCGGCGGCAACCTGCGCGCCGCCCGAACCGGTCCGGAGCCGCCGATCGCTGCGCACCAACTCCGCGTCCCCCGATCGCTTCCGCCTCCCTTCGAGACGGACTGTCGGGGTCCCCGACGCAGAACGGGCGCCGGTCTGCGTCGCCGGAGTCGGTGTCGGGCCGGCCGCCGGTCGGCCGACCAGGGATCGCTCCGGGAGACCCCGGCGCGATCGGTTCTGAGGAGGAGAATGGATGAAGCTCACTAAGGTTGGCGCGCTCGCCGCGATCGCGGTGCTCGCGTTCTCCGCGTGCGGCACCACAGGCTCGACCGCACCGTCCGATCCGCTCGGCGTGATCACCATCCCCTCGGGGGAGAAGATCCACGTCGCGTTCTGGGGTGTCCTGTCAGGCGCTGACGCCTCCCTCGGGGAGGACTCCCTCTACGGCGCGCAGATTGCCGTCGACGACAAGGGCGGCAAGCTCCTTGGATTCGACATCAACCTCACCACCGAGGACGGCCTGTGCACCGTCGACGGCGGCGCGGCGGCTGCCCAGAAGATGGCCTCGGACAATACGATCGTGGGCCTGATCGGCTCCAGCTGCTCGGACGAGACCGTCGGCGGCGTCGCGGCCCTCACCAACGCCGGCTTGACGACGATCTCGCCGTCCAACACTCGGCCCGGCCTCACGGCGCCAGACCGTGACGCGACCTACGCCGGCTACGCCCGAACCGCCCACAGCGACGCCTTCCAGGGCAAGGCCGTGGCCGAGTTCGTGTTCAACGAGCTCAAGCTCACCAAGGCCGCCACGATCCACGACGGCAGCGCCTACGCCGAGGCGCTCCAGCAGGTCTTCACCGACGAATTCAAGGCTCTCGGAGGCGAGGTCGTCATCCAGGAGGCCGTCTCGAAGGGCCAGACGGACATGAAGCCCGTCCTGACCAAGGTTGCCGCGGCGAACCCGGAGGTCATCTACGACCCGGTGTTCGTGGCCGAGGGCGGGTTCCTCTGGGCGCAGCACACGGAAGTGCCTGGGCTCGAGGATGTCGTCATGATCGGGTCGGACGGCATGTTCACCAGTGACTTCATCAAGGCCGCCGGCTCGGCGGCGGAAGGCGGATACCTGTCGAGTCCGAACTTCTCGGCCTTCCAGGCCGGCTACGCCGCTTTCGTGACCAAGTACGAGGCCAAGATCGGCAAGAAGCCGATCTCCGCCTTCCATGCCCATTCCTACGACGCGGCGAACATCCTGTTCGCGGCGATCGAGAAGGTGGCCGTCAAGGGCAGTGACGGCACGCTGTACATCCCGAAGAAGGCCCTCCGTGACGCGATCTTCGCCACGAAGGACCACCAGGGCATCACCGGCGTGCTGTCCTGCAGCGCCAGTGGTGACTGTGGTGCGCCGCTCATCGCGATGTACCAGATCTCGTCCCGTGAGACCGGCGGCGAGTGGCCGCCAGAGGCGCCTGTCTGGCCGTAACAGCCCCTCAAGGACGCCCGTACTGACGGCTTGGTATCCCCCGGGATCACCTGCCGGCAGGGAACAGGCCGGGCCTCACCGCCCGGCCTGTTCCGCAGCCAATTCCTGGATCGCCTGAAGCCCCCGTCCACCACCTGCATGGGACAGACGATTGCGCAGCAGCACCGTTGACCAGATCACGGAATTCGCGATCGCGGCGTTCCTGTGGGCGCTTCGGATCGTCGTCGTCCTGGTGGTCGTGGTCGGCTCGTTCCTGACGCTTTCGAGCGGCCGGTACGCCTGGGAGACGTGGTCGTCCCTGATCGTCAGCGGCCTCACGAACGGCAGCGTCTATGCGCTGATCGCCCTCGGTTACACGATGGTCTACGGCATCCTGCGGATGATCAACTTCGCCCACGGCGAGATCTTCATGGGTGGCGCCTTCGCCGGGTACTTCGTCGGGACGATGTTCGCTTCGATCGGGCTCCTCAGCCAGGGGCCGCTGGTCGTCCTGTTCGCCGTCGCGGTCATGATCGTGGTGGCTGCCGCCTTTTCGACCCTCCTCGCCCTCCTCGTCGAGCGGATCGCGTATCGACCGCTGCGGAATGCCCCGCGGCTGGTCCCGCTGATCAGCGCCATCGGCGCCTCGTACTTCCTGCAGTACACGTTCCGCGGAGTGTTCGGGGCGGGCATCTACGTCTATCCCGACGTGGCCGTGCTCGGGCAGCGGGTACCGATCGACTTTCTTCGCCTGCGCTGGGTCGACGTCCTCGTCGTGGTCGCGGCGGTCGTGATGATGACCGGCCTGTACCTGTTCGTGATGCGGACCAGGATGGGGACGGCCATCCGCGCGGTTTCCGAGGACAAGAGCACCGCCGAGCTGATGGGCATCGACGTCAACCGGGCCATCGTCACGACGTTCGCCGTCGGCGCGGCCATGGCCGGTGCGGCGGGCGTCCTCTACGCCCTGCTGTTCGACCAGGTCTTCTTCTTCACCGGGTTCGTGCCCGGGATCAAGGCCTTCACCGCGGCCGTCCTCGGCGGCATCGGCAACGTGCCGGGCGCGATGCTGGGCGGCCTGTTCCTGGGACAGGTGGAATCGGTCGGGCCGACCCTCTTCCTCGATGGCCTCAATGTCCCCGCTCCCAATCAGCTGAAGGACGTGATCGCCTTCACCCTGCTCGTCCTGGTCCTCGTGTTCCGACCGTCAGGCATCCTCGGCGAGCGAGTCACCGGGCAGCGCGCATGACGAACCAGGCCGTCGCACCGGTCGCCCCGGACGCACCCGTCGCCCCGGCTGCCGCCGTGGACTGGCGCCGGGTGGTCCGGATCGGACTCCTCGGCGGGGTCGTGGCGCTCTACGTCTGTCTCGTCGGCATGGTGGAGGTGTTCCAGCCACGCGCCCTCGTGACCGGCATCATCACCCTCGGCCAGACGACGATGGTGCTCGTGGGCGTCGGGGCTGCCTACCTCACCATCCGGGGGCAATCCATGGATCGGGCCGGAGCGGCTGCGGCCGGTGCCCTCGCCGGAGCGGTGGCCGGAATCTTCCCGGCCGTGCTGGTCGTGATCATGGAGGTCGTGAACCTGCGGGCCATGTTCCTTCACGCGTCGCCCGGCACCTCGGCCGTGCTGACGCTGGGCCTGGGCGCCGCGGGCGCCTGGGTCCCGATCGTCGCCCTCACCGTCGTGGGGGCTGCGACCGGGCTTCTCCTGACCGCCCGGGCCGACATCCAGCGGCCGGCGACCGCAGCCCTGGTGGCGCTGCTCCTGGCCGGGCTGTTCGCTGGCCTGCTCCGGCCGCCGCTCCTGGCCAGCTCCGTCACTGCAGGGATCGGCCGGCTGCTGTTCGCCTCGGACGGGCTGACCATCGCGGGAGCCGTCATCGCGTTCATCGCGGTCGTCGGGGGCCGGATTGCCATGCGCCGGGTCAGCCTGCGATCGCGTGTTGCTGCCCTGTCGCCGGAGCGACAGCGGGCCGCCAGGCCGTTTGGCCTGATCGCCCTGATCCTGCTCGTCGTCTGGCTGCCCCACGGCGTCGGGCCGTTCTTCGCGCAGGTCGTGGCCGTGGTCGTCCTGTACATCCTGATGGGTTTCGGCCTCAACATCACACTGGGCCTGGCCGGCCTCCTCGACCTGGGCTTCGTGGCCTTCTTCGCGGTCGGCGCGTACACGGTCGGGCTGCTGACGTCGACCGCCGAGTATGGGATCGCCCTGTGGCCGTTCTGGGCCGCCGTCCCGTTCGCGGGGCTGCCCATCCTGGGGATCCGCGGCGATTACCTCGCCATCGCCACCCTCGGGTTCGGCGAGATCATCAGGATCCTCGCCGGTTCCAACCTGCTGTTGCCACTCCTCGGCGGGCCCCGGGGGATCATCAACATCCCGAAGCCGATCGAGGTTCCTCCGGATCACCTGCTGGCGGGGCCGATACAGATCTACTACCTGGGGCTGGTCTTTGCCCTCGTCGTCGCATTCGTCGCGATCAGGCTGCGCGATTCGCGTCTCGGGCGGGCGTGGCTGGCGATCCGCGAGGACGAGGACGTCGCGGAGGCGCTCGGCGTCAACCTCGTGCAGACCAAGCTCCTCGCCTACATGCTCGGCGCCGCGTTCGCCGGTCTCGGCGGGGCCGTCTTCGCCGGCCTGCTCGGCTCGATCTTCGCCAGCAGCTTCCCCCTCTTCGTCTCGATCAACGTCGCCGCGCTGATCATCGTCGGCGGCATGGGCAGCATCCCCGGCGTGGTCGTCGGGGCGATCTTCCTGATCGGCGTGCCCGAGCTGTTCCGGGAATTCTCCGAGTACCGCTACCTGTTCTACGGCCTCGCCCTCATCGCGATGATGTTGTTCCGGCCCGAGGGCCTGCTGCCTTCCCGGATCGTCCAGCGGGAGCTCCACGTTCCCGAGCCCGACGCCAACGGTGACGCGAACCTTGACGCCATCGATCAGGATGCCCGGCTGTCGCCGGGGGCGACGGGCTAGCTGCGATGGCGCTGCTCGTGGCGGAGCATGTCACCAAGCGGTTCGGCGGCCTGAACGCCGTCCGCGCGCTCGATTTCACGATCGACGAGAGCTCGATCGTCAGCGTGATCGGCCCCAACGGGGCCGGCAAGACGACATTCTTCAACTGCATCGCCGGCTTCTACCACCCGGAGGAGGGGCGGATCACCTTCGACGGAGCGCCGATCCACGGCCTCCGTCGCGACCAGATCGCGCACCTGGGCATCGCCCGGACCTACCAGAACATCCGCCTCTTCGCGAAGATGACCGCGATCGAGAACATCCTCGTCGGTCAGCACTTCCGGCTCCACGGCACCTGGATCGGCGCCGTCCTCAACACGGCCGGCGTTCGGGCGGAGGAGGTGACCTCGCACGATGAGGCTCGACGGCTGCTCCGGTTCGTCGGACTTGCCGGCAAGGGGGACGTGCTGGCGGACAAGCTGCCGTATGGCGACCAGCGGCGCCTGGAGATCGCGAGGGCCCTCGCGACACAGCCCAAGCTCCTCCTGCTCGACGAACCGACCGCGGGCATGAACCCGGCCGAGACGGCCCAGATGACGGCGTTCATCCGGTCCCTCCGCGACGACCTGGGGACCACGATCCTGCTGATCGAGCACCAGATGCGGGTGGTCATGGGCATCTCCGAGCGGATCGCGGTCCTCGACTACGGCGAGAAGATCGCCGAGGGCACGGCGCGCGAGATCCAGACCAACCCGAGGGTCATCGAGGCCTATCTCGGCAAGGGTGGCGCTGCCGACGTCGCCGGGCAGGACCAGGGCGGGATCGACGTCACGCCCCCGAGTGGGAGCTGACGCGGATGGCGATTCTCGAGATCGAGGACCTCAACACGTACTACGGCAGCATCCACGCCCTCAAGGGGATCACGCTGAGGGTGGACGAGGGCGAGATCGTGACCCTCATCGGCGCGAACGGCGCCGGGAAGACCACGACGCTGAACACGATCAGCGGGATCGTGCGGCCGCGGTCCGGCCACGTCCGGGTCGCCGGCGTGGACGTCACCCACGAGCCGCCCCACAAGATCGTCATGCGAGGTGTCGTCCAGGTCCCGGAGGGCAGGCGCATGTTCGCCCGGCTGACCGTCGACGAAAACCTGAAGATGGGCGCCTACACCGTGGTGGACGCGAACGCCATCCGAGCGGGCATCGAGCGCTCCTACGCGATGTTTCCCCGCCTCAAGGAGCGACGGAGCCAGGTCGCCGGGACCCTGAGCGGCGGTGAGCAGCAGATGCTCGCGATGGCCCGGGGACTCATGTCGGAACCGCGGATCCTGCTCCTCGACGAGCCGTCCATGGGGCTCGCCCCGGTCCTCGTCGACTCGATCTTCGAGACGATCCGCCAGCTCCATGCCACAGGGACGACGATCCTGCTGGTAGAGCAGAACGCCCGGATGGCGCTCCAGATCGCCGACCGCGGCTACGTCATCGAAACCGGTGCGATCGTCCTGAGCGACCGCGCGGATTCCCTGCGCGAGAACCCGAACGTCCAGAAGTCCTACCTCGGGATCACCTGATCCCCGCGTCGATCAGTAGCGGGGCGGCTCCCGGAAGATCTCGTAGGCGGCCCGGCCGAGCATCAGCAGGCCGATCCCGCTCACCCACAGGCCGGGCCCCCGGGTGAACACGTCCGTGGGCTGGTCGAAGATGAAGGCGCGCAGCGCGAGAAGCTCGAGGATCCGGAGCCCGAAACCGATCCAGCCGGCGGCCGCCAGGATCGCGTAGGCCGGCCACCGGTCGGCCCCCACGGGGCGCTCCCTGGCATACGGCAGCGAGACGAGCGCGATCGTCGCGAGGGCGGCGACGAAGACGAGGATCCCGAAGCCGTCAAAGGCGTTCCCGCCGAGTGTCGGGATGCAGCCCTCGCAGCCCACGGCCCACCACGGCAGGACACAGCCGACCACGATGACCAGCGCCGCCAGCGCGGCGAGGATGCGGGCCCGGCCGACCGGGCGGCGATGCATCGTCATCCGGTGTCCGCGTAGACCTCGGGCTTGAGAACGCCTACGAAACGCAGGTTGCGGTAGTGCTCGCCGTAGTCGAGGCCGTAGCCGACGACGAACTGGTCGGGGATCGTGAAGCCGGTGTAATCGACCGGGATCTCGACGAGGCGGCGGGCCGGTTTGTCGAGGAGGGTGCAGATCCGGAGCGAGTGAGGCTTCTTGCCGCCCAGGTACCGGACGAGGTAGTTGAGGGTCAGGCCGGTGTCGATGATGTCCTCGCAGATCAGGACGTCCTCGCCCTCGATGCTCGAGGACAGGTCCTTGAGGATCCGCACGAGCCCGGACGACTCGGTCGTTGCGCCACCGTACGACGAGACCTCCATGAGGTCGATCCGGAGGGGCAGCGAGATCGAGCGCATCAGGTCGGCCATGAACGGCAGCGAGCCCTTGAGGACGCTGACCAGCGTCAGCCGCCGGCCGGCATAGTCGGCACTGATCTGGGCGCCGAGCTCGCCAACCCGCGCCTGGATCTGGTCCTCCGTCAGGAGGACCTCCCCGATGTCGGACTGCATATCGGCCGTCATCGTCATCGCGACCCGGGATCCTCCTGGAGGTGGTTCGTGGTGCGATTCGCGGCCGCGTCAGCCGGCTGGCGGGCGGCCGCGCGCGCCGCGGCCGCGGCGCGACGGCGTCGGGAGCGGGAGGCATTCCGTCGGCCGGCCAACCCACCGGCCGATCCCCCCGGAGCGGTGGGCAGCTGCGCGGAACCGGCAGTGAACGCGCCGGCGGCGGTTCCGCTCGCAGTCGATGCCGATGAGCCGGGCGCCGGACGGATGGCCGTGACCGCCTCTCCGCTCATCCCGTGGGTGGTCCCGGCAGTCAGGTCAGCAGTGTCGAGATCCGGCTCCCGCCCGCGATCCGGGACCACCTGGCCGAGCGTGCCGGACAGCGAATCGGCCAGCGCCAGCCGCCCGTACTTGAGCATCATCGCCCGGAAGTCACGGGCGTAGAAGAGCTTGATGCGGATGTCCGGGTACAGCTCCCGGAGGCGGCGCAGCTTGCGGTTCTTCTTCCGGACGAGGCGCTGCTTGAGGGTCGTCAGCTCGAGGAAGAGATCGAGGTCGGGCAGGTAGAAGTCGGGGGAGAAGCTCTCGACGACGTTGCCATCCAGGTTC
>Ga0209341_10006254_pt1 | contig 10658 bp, 10 predicted proteins | sample RifCSP13_2_FD_184020 | JGI IMG/M metagenome (GOLD analysis project Ga0209341, IMG submission 184020) | Soil microbial communities from Rifle, Colorado - Rifle CSP2_sed 13_2 (SPAdes) (version 2) | ecosystem: Environmental > Terrestrial > Deep subsurface > Rock core/Sediment | place: Rifle... | reverse complement strand
GTTCGCCGCCAAGCTGGGAGTCGATGTCACGACGGTTTCCCGCTGGATCGGCGGCGCTCAGCTCCCGACGAAGAAAAAGTTGGAGGAGATCGGCAAGTATTTCGGTCTGCCACCCGGAACCGACCTTGATTCCGAAGCAATATTTCTTTGGACGGAGCCGATCAGTGAGAGTCAGATGAAAAGTTGGATTACAGAAACAATCCTGCGGGTAGATGGGAAAACGCTGAGAGAAATTTATCCGGCATTGAGGAGGTTGCTAAAGAAATAGATCTTACCCATGAACAATCGCCAATACCGGATCTGTTGTTTCCTTTCTTTAATTGGGAGGGACGATGGGGACATTGCGAGAAGTGTTCGAATGGTCCAAGGGGTTGCCAGATTGGCAGTCGGACGCCATCCGCCGCATCTTTGATAAGGATGAGATGGCGGAACCGGACCTGGATGATCTCCTCGCGCTCCTCAAGACCACGCACGGCATCTCTGACCCGCGGGGTCGCACCGCACGACGTCTTACCGCCGATCTGATCCCCGTTACGCCTACGGAAGGCAGCAGGACGGTCCTGAAGGCCATCAAGGAAATTCGGAACGTCAACGCCATCGCTCCTGATCAAAGGATTGAATTTGCTTCCCTGGGCCTGACCGTCATTTATGGCGACAACGGCTCCGGCAAGTCGGGCTACTCACGAGTCCTGAAGCGAGCGTGCCGCGCGCGCGACCGCGGCAGGAACGTCTTGCCAAACGCTTTCGCTCCGCCAGCCGAACGGGGAACTCCCCAGGCGGTATTCGAATTCGAGGCCGAGGGGCGTGCGCAATCCGCTGCATGGAGGGATGGAACTCCTTGCGACGAAGCGCTTTCTGCGATCGCGGTTTTCGACAATCTTTGTGCGCGGACGTATCTCGATAAAGAGCACGACGTCGCTTATATCCCGTACGGGCTCGGCATCTTCAGGGAGTTGGCGAAAGCCTTCGATGGATTGCGGAATCGCCTGAAGAAGGAGCAGGAGCTTTGCACGGTCAATTCGGGCGAGTTTTCCGATCTCTCTGGCGAGACGGCCGTTGGTCGTTTGATATCAAGCTTGTCACCTTCCACGACTCCGGCGTCCGTTAACCGCCTTGCGAACCTCTCGGAGGACGAAAACGCCCGGCTGAATATCTTGGACAAGAGCCTTCGTGAAAACGATCCGAAGGGGAAAGCGGAAACACTCCGGCGTTTGAAGACCCGAGTTGACCGCTTCGGCGTTGCGTTTGCGTCGTTGGTCGAAGCATTTTCCGACGTGTCTCTGGTCCGCGTACGCGATGTGGACACGTCGTTTACGGTGGCACGAGACGCCGCCAGGATCGCCGCGGTTGCGCTTTTCGAGGGAGAAGAACTTCTTCCCGGCACCGGCGGCCAGGTTTGGAAAGTGCTCTTCTCTGCGGCGAAGAAGTTTTCCGAATCCGACGCCTACCCGAATCAACCCTTCCCCGTGATTTCCGATGGTGCACGTTGCGTCCTCTGCCAGCAACCGCTGACGGACGGTGGGCCGAGACTTTCCCGATTCTTCGCCTTCATCCAGCAGGAAACCGAGCAGGCAGCACGGAATGCTGAACAAAAGGTCAAGGAGGCCCAAGAGCAGATTGCCGTGTTAACGCCGGAGACGGTATTGTCCGATGAAGCTCTCTTTACGGAAATCGAGGATCTCCAAGAACCGCTTCCCCGGGGCATCCGCGATTTTGTCGACGCACTTGTCCAGCGGAAGGCGCACATCCTGACCGCCCTGCAATCACACCAATGGACATCCCTTCCTGTGCTTCCGTCGGACCCGATTCCGTCTCTCCGTGCTCTTTCCGGGAGACTCACGTCCGAAACCGCAGAACTGGAACGCGCTGTGGTAGGCGAGGAAAGGAAGAAGATCGAAGCCGAATACCGGGAGCTCGATGCGCGACGCAAACTTTCCGCCCGCAAAGACGCGGTCCTGGCCGCCATCGGCAAGCTTCAGATGCTAAAGAAATTGCAGGCCTGCTTCCGGGCGGCAGACACTACCGCAATTTCAACGAAATCCACGGAGATGCAACAGAAGCGAATTTCTGCCGACCTTTCAGCGGCGCTCAATCGTGAGTTTGTCGGGTTAGGGGCAAGACACTTGAGGGTGGTATTGGCCCCACGAACCGAACGGGGGAAGCCGCTTCAGAAACTGAAGCTGGACCTTCCGTCTCCGCCCCCCGGCGCCGAAGAAATCTCCTCGATCCTGAGCGAGGGCGAACAGCGGATCCTGGCGATCGCGTCCTTTCTGGCGGAGGCGTCTCTCGCTCACCACGGATCGGGACTGGTGTTCGACGATCCCGTGTCCTCCCTCGATCACAAATACCGCCAGTATGTCGCAGAGCGCCTTATTGCAGAAGCGGCAAAAAGACAGGTCATCATCTTCACTCATGACGTCGTTTTCCTGTTCTGCCTGCGAGAGGCATGTGAGCAAAAAGAGGTCCCCTTTCTAGCGCAGTGCCTTGTCTCCGAAGGGAAACAATTCGGCGTCGTTCGGCGAGACCTGCCATTTATAGCAAGAAGCTCTGTGAGTCGCATCGGATACCTTCGTGACATCCATCAGCGAGTGGAAAAGCTCTACCGAACGGGAGACGCGGACGGGTACGAATACCTTGTCCGCTCTGGATACGGCCTGCTCCGGGATAGCTGGGAACGCATGGTTGAAGAGGTATTGTTAAACGACGTCGTCCAGCGGTTTCGCCGGGGGGTAGAAACGAAGAGATTGCGCCCGGTATTTGTCGACGATCCTGACGTCAAGACGATCTATTTTGCCCACTCCAAATGCTCTCGTTACGAGCACGATTGCGCCCGCGAGCTACAGATGCCTGTGCCACCCCCGGACGAATTTCTTGGGGATGTTGAAGAACTTGTGATGTACCTATCCGTCATAAAAAAACGTGCCGAAGGTGTGAGAGAGAAAAGAAGGTCTTTATTCGAGGCACCGTCGCTACCGAAATGAGAATCGCTTCCATGCATGACATCCGAATCCACTTATTCTTCGACGATATGCAGGCCTGGATCCGTAAGAACGCGTGCTATTGCCGATAAGGATAAGAGTGTTTCGCTTAAAACACAGTATCCGAGAAGGCTCCCGTTCTATATTGCCAGGTCGAACGGTAAGTCGCTGATGTCCCGAAGCCGACGGCCTTCTACAAGGGATTGAAGGAGTTCCCACGAGTCTCCCAAGCCTCTTTCACGCTCCAGTTCCTCAACAACTTCCAGTAGCTCGTACAAGGCGCCGTGGTAGGTGCAATCGATATCGCCCGTTCCCATAGCGATTGATGCAAGCCTTGAAGGTGTGGGCTCGAAAGTTACGGCTGTAATGCAGGGGGTTCTCCCTTTTCGGTTCCTGATGAGGTTGAGCGCTTCTGTCCGGGTGTTTTGTGCTCTGTCACTTCTCATTGTCCACTTGCAAGAGATACTTGCATGAAGAATATCACGCGGCTTTTCAGTGTTTGCTTCGAGCAGCGGAGTTAGCCTTGCCGCTTTGTCGCCTCTCCTGATCAGGACTTCCTTCCGGTTCACATCCTCATTCTTAATTTGAGACCTGGACACCACAATATCTGGAGTGATTAAGTAGTCGCCGCCGAGCGCCGATTTAAGCTTGGGATATTCTTTCAAAAATCGGTCTAAGTCCCCCAGATGCTCATATTGTTCGTAGCGAGCGATACCGTTCGCGAATTGCCTTATCTCAAATTTCCACTTCCCCGGACGAATTTGTCCCAACTTGTTAAAGGCTTCGCGGAGAAAACCCGCCGTGTGGTTTACAAACAAAGTTCCGGCCGTCTGTCCTTCCGGTGGCTTTTCACACGCAGGGCAACCGAGCATTTGAGAAAGTCGATACGCAATGAGGACACTTGCCTTGCTGTCCTTGTCTGCGCATGAGTAGGCAGGGGTCTTTTCATTTAAGGTCTTATCGACGAAGTATACGATTCCTCCTTTTCCATTCTTCTTTGGCCCCAATATGTCTCTGGATATCACTCGATGGAAATCACTTCGAAGGTCATGGAGGAGGCCATTTTTCATTCGGCGTCATCCTTTCTGTTGTCGGGTCCGCATAAGAATCGCCTTAGCTTCCGGATTACTAACATTTCATCCTTTACTTGGCACTCCCATATCACGAGGGACCGCCACCCCGCTTGCGACAGGGCACGCCTGATCCGCTTGTCACGCTCGATGTTCCCCGAGAGCTTCTTCTCCCAGAATGCAACATTGCTTTGCGGGCGCATTCCCCTCGGACATGGGGTGTGGCCATGCCAGAAACAGCCATGAACTAAGATGACCTTCCGATGCCGAGCTAAGACGATGTCGGGAGTTCCGTGCATACTCCGCACATGAAGACGAAAGCGGAACCCCAATCTGTGCACGATGCTTCTTACGATCCGTTCAGGCGCCGTATCACGTCCCTTGACGCGTGACATTATACGACTACGTTCTTGCTTGGAGAATCTATCCACTATTCCCCAATAGAAGCGCATATACGCAATCGGCTACGCGTGCCGCCAACATAGGGGGAACAGCGTTTCCGATCTGCTTGGCGATCTCGGTTTTCGGGCCGACGAAGCGGAACGAGTCCGGAAAGGTTTGGAATCTTGCCGCCTCGCGATGAGTAATCGGTCTATGTTCCGCCGGGTGCAGATAACGCCCCTTTTCGGGCTTGAAAAATTCGGTTCGAATGGTGAACGCGGGTTTGTCCCACCAGAGACGTCCGAAAAGATCGGTCCCGCCGGACTTCTTCCGGATCCAGCACCCGGGAGTCAGTTTCGGCGCCCTGCGCTGGAGATCGAATCGGTTCATCCCTTCCTTTGGGATTGCCTTGTATCGCATAACGCTGACGTCGGTAGGATTGCGACCGAAGTGAATGTCGAGCGGAGGCGGTTCATCGCGAATCTCGGTTCCGACCGGAGTGGGAAGATCCTCGATGACATCGCGTACATTGCGCCAGCACTCAGGGAATGACACGTATCCTCTGCCGTTCGATGCAAAGAGCGGCTTCCCGTTATTCGGATTGTAGTGGGTCTTTCTTGGAGGAAATACGACCTTGGGATCGGCGAAGCGGCAACCAATGATGAATGCGCGCCAGCGCGTCTGCGGCACACCATAGTCCGCAGCGCAAAGCTTACCCCAAGCGAGATTGAAGCCGAGATCCTTCGCCGCCTCGAGAATCTCGTTATGCTCGGACGAGCCAAGCAGTTGTGGGACGTTTTCCATAACGAATATTTGAGCCTTGGCACGCTTAACGACCTCAAGGAATGGTCGCCATAACTGCTTGCGGAGGTCTCCTTCCCGATTCTTGTTGAGAAGGCTAAATCCTTGGCAAGGGGGCCCCCCGATTACCACATCGGCTTTGGGGATAGGGGTGTCGGGATCATTGAGCAGATCGACGATATCGCCAAGCCTGCAGCGGTCATCGAAGTTCCGGTTGTATGTGTCCACGGAAAACTTATCGAAGTCATTCGCCCATACCGACTTGAAACTATGACCGAAGTTCTTGGTGAAGCCGAGAGTCAGGCCGCCTGCCCCGGCGAACAGGTCAATCAGTTTGAAAGATATTCCGTTCTGGAGAATCTCATTTTGGAGGCGTGATCGGTAAACGCTTTCCTCATCAATACACACTTGCTTCAAGGCTCGCCGTCCTATCCGCACCTACGCTTCTCCATCGTCTGTTTTCACGGATGATAGCATAGGGGCTTGGGTATTTCCATTGTCCTCCTGCATGCTTCATGCCATAAAATATCAATTATTTCAGTGATATATGAGGTGGATCATGTTTCTAAATGGTGCGGGAATCATACGGTTTGGAGGAGGAGAATCGGTATGTGTACAAGATCGGCCTAGGGAGCCAGAGGGGCGAAAAAGCGCCTACTTTCACGCCATCTATTAAAGGCTAAGGTAACTCGCGGGCATACTCGACGCCTGTTCGCGGCGACGGTGCCTACAGCGCGCCCGGCTATATACCCTTCTTTCTCAGATTGATGCTCGTCCTGCCACACTCGCAACGGACCGACTCGGGAGTTTCCCGATCCGGCGACACTCGGAGGTACTCGTTGCAATCCGAGCAGGTGAAACCATCCAGGAAATTCCGGAACGCCTTTACCACGGGTTCAAAGTCCTCCTTGCACAAATTGTCCCAGGAGTTGAAGTGTACTGCGACGTTTACCTGCCACTGCTCGGCGTTCGTGGTCTTGGCTAGGATGTCAAACGCGGATTCTCGAGCGGCAATCTGGTCGATGACCTCCCTCTGGTTCCACGAATTCGCAGCTTCCTTCGCACGGGCATACAGCTTTCGCATATGCATGGCCGCTGAGGGGAGAAGCTCGCCAAGCTGGTATTGGGCATCACCGCGAAATTCTACCGGAGCGCGCAGACGGTGGCACAACTCCGTCGACGCGTATTCGAGGTAGTGCCGAAGAAGAGCGGCAGCCGCCCGCACATCGTTTTTCTTCAGATCGTCGTCGATCTCTGTCCACACATCCCTTTCATCCCATCGAATCGGCCCCTCGTCAACGCTCCAGCTTCTAAAGTGTACCGCTGACCGTCCGCCGATAAGCCCCTCCGTCCTCATGTGGCGCAACCACACCGGGTCATGCGTGGTCATGATAAATTGCGTGTTCGGAAACTCCTTCTTCAACAGGGCACAGACCTCGCGACGGTGACCCGCGTCCACAGACATAAGGACATCGTCGAGCACCGCGAAGGTGAACTGTGTGCCATGCAGGTAATTCATTAGAGCGAGATACAGGCACACACCCATGGCATCCTGGTGCCCCTCACTGTGATATGCGCCCGGCGGGAAGAAGCCGCGACCGTAGAAATCGACGTCGAAACCGAGTTTTCCCATTGACGGTAGGAGACGAGCCTCGAACCTGCCTTCATCGTTGCGGTTGACGCAACGGTACAAGGCAGCGAAGTCCTTCTCGACATCCGAGTAGATCCCCTCGAGGACGCTGTCACTTGTAGCAGTGTAGATCTCGAATACTTTGCGCGCTTGCTGCGCCTGCGCCTTGGCCGCCTTTTGCTTCCGCATTGCCTCGCGCCAGACTTCAAGCCGCTCCTGCGCGACCGTGAGCCACTCCCGGGCAGCGTCCTGCTTTGTCGGTTCCGGGAGCACTGCGACCGCCTTTTCAAGCGCCCCAATCGCGTCGAAGACGGGGCGCGGGACGGTCGGGATGTTCCTGAGGACCGTGATCGTCTCCACCACCGGCAGGAAGGTGGTCAGCCTTTCAACCGCAGCCTCGCAAATGGCGCTGTAGTCGCGGGCGGTTTGCATGTCCACAGGCGGCGTCGCGAGCATGCCGTAACGAACCAGCATATCGGTCGAGGTCTTCACCTTCCTGAGGGCCGTAACCAACGGAGCCATCTTCGTTTCCGCTGCCTTGCGCTTTCTCGATACCTCCTCCAGGTGGTCGATCTTGGCTTGAACGTGCTTCTTTAGTTCGCCAAGATCCCAAAAGGTATCGCAAAACGGACATGCGCTGGCTTCCATGAAATCCATCCCGGTTGCATAGAAGGTCTCTCGTTTCATACTTGCCGCAACTATCGGATCGTCGGCGAGAGCGGTGAGATCAGCCATCACCTCGGCAACACGAGCGCCGATCGGCGAGCTAACGATTTCCGTGACTGCGTCGTGGGCAGCTTGAATATCCGTTAGAGCTTGGGCCTTGGGAATACGTTGGGGCTTCGACGGACCCGGCGTCGCCATCCCGTCCTTTAGAGATGTTGTCTCAGTCATACCTACAAGTATCGGGAGGCCAAGGATCGCGCGCTGGATGTTTGCGGCGGAGATCACCTTCTCCGTTATTAGTTCGGATATCTCGAGCGCACGCAGGAGGTTGTCTCGAGCATGCGTTGCCGCTGCCACGAGCGGGGTCGACTGCTTTTCACAAGTGTTCGCGATCTTCTGCAGGCAGGCCCGGACCTTTTCCACCTGATCGAGGTGGAGTAGCGCCTGGACTTCCTCCGCGCGCTTCCCGGGCGTCGCAAGCACGTATCGGATCAACTCCCGGCGCGAGAGAACGATCTCGGGATGTGTCTCCAGTTGCCGCAGCACTTCAAGTGCCGCTTGATCGTGCGGAGTAACATGGACGGACGCTGGGGACTTTAAGGTTCGCTCGATGGTGATGGTCTTGCTTTGGCTGGGAATCGCGACCTTGACTGTCACGCGCGCCTTATCGGGATCGTTCCGCTTGTCTACGTGGGGCCCATGTTGTTTGAGGGAGATGTCGCCTCTTCCCTCTCCAGAAAGACGAGACACGTTTCCAGTAAGCGCGAATTCCAAAGCGTCAACCACGCCGCTCTTACCCGTCCCATTAGACCCACAAATGGCGAAATTCTTGCCCTTGAAATCCAAGGTTAGATCGCGGATGCCGCGAAACTGCTTTATCGTGATCGAATCGACCCGGATCACGGCAGCGGTTCCTCGGAAAATATGGCCATCTTTAACGCGCGCTCGGTAAACGATTTTTCTTCTATGAGCGCCTTGCGAAGCCGGGCGACCAACTCGACAGGCACGCTGACTTCTTCAAGGTCCTCAAGAAACTTCTCGAAGATCTGCGCGGGGACATCCGGTTTTCTCTCTGCTCTTGGTGATGAAGTCATCCGGTGACCTTTCGGATTCAGATCGCGTGTTCCTGTTTTTGCCGAAGAATTGAGTGGTTGGATGCCGTAGATAACAGGAACAACAGAATGCGGCATGCACTATGACAATTGGCGATCTGTGGACTACCCATGCCAATAAATAGCACTAGGCATTATATTCGTCAATTGATGAGGGATGGAATGAGCCTTGTGAAGACTGTGTGTAGGAGAGGGAGTTCTCATCAAGATATTGGAACATTACGTTCAAGGAAGGAGCGCCGTCGCTTAGCAGATCTCCATTCGCTTCCTATCGGCTGGAATCTCCAGTGGAGATCGCCAACGCTCTCGCTACTTTATCAAGGGGTGAAGAGTAAAAGGATCGGCAACGAACCTTGCCCCAAGTTGGATATATCCGCCTGAAGGAAGTGTTGGCGATCTTTCCGGTCTCGAAATCTACGTGGTACAAAGGTATTGCCGATGGCCGGTATCCAAAACCGACGAGGCGGCTTGGCCCCCGGATTGCGGCGTGGGATGTGAACGATATACGTCCTCTACTCGAAAAACCAGTGGCATAAAGCAAGGTAGTACTGTTCGGGCGGCACTTTCCCTAGGATTGGGGAGGGACCATCCAGAAGATTTCTGGGGAGTAAGACCGCTTGCGTGTACGGTCAAAAAGGAGTGAGGGCTACTTTCCCATAAATGATCCTTTATGGGGAAGTATCCCTAGGCCAATACAGGATAGACAAGGGAAATGGGCCGGGTTATTAGACTCCCGCATACATCGAAAATGGGAAAGTTGCCCCCAAAGAGGGTCCCAAACATCGAACGGCGCTCCCGAGAGTATCTCTCCCCTGCTGAGGTCGACTCGATGATCGCAGCTGCGAAGAACACCGGCGGCACGGCCACCGGGACGCAGCACTGATCCTTCTAACCTACCGACACGCGGGCCGAGTATCGGAGGTGATCCGCCTGGCGGCGAGATCAGGTGGACCTTGGACAGGGCGTGTTGCACGTCAACCGGCTCAAGAACGGAACACCCTCAGTGCATCTCTTGCGAGGCCATGAGATCCGGGCGTTAAGGAAGCTGTTCCGGGAAAACCCGGACTCGCCGTCTGTCTTCTCCACTGAGCGCGGAGGTCCAATGACAGCTGCGACGGCTCGGAAGATCGTCTCTCGGGCCAGGGAACTGGCGGAGATCGGGTTTCCTGTCCACCCCCCATGTTACGGTGCGCGGCCGGATACTATCTTGCCTCCAAGGGGCATGACACCCGGGCAATCCAGGCGTACATGGGGCACAAGAATATCCGCACACGGTGCGGTACACGGAGTTGTCGCCTGATAGATTCAAGAACTTCTGGAAGGATTGATTAGAGGAACGATTGTAGCCGGCAACCAATGAGCATGCCCTTCTTCGTATCTTCTTCAGCTTGATGTCTTCCGATACTCCCACGGCGAAAGCGGGTTGGCTGCTGAAGGGGGGCAGGTATGGGGTTCCCTCTCTGTACACCCGAATACGAATATACAACTGTCCCTGATTGGGAAGGTACTCCCCATAAGGGCGTCTTAAAAAAGAGTAAAGGTCCCCCGATCTTCGACATTTTCCAAGGAATGAGTCCGGCCACTTTCGTTTCAGTACAGGAACCGGGTGTTTCATAAATGAAAAATACGGTACGGATGCTTTGTTGGCAGCGACCATGTGAAACAGATATATCGGAAAATTATTTAATAAAAATAGCTAATTACGCCGGAAGTCGTTAAGCATCTCAAGTAACCACAGATTTTCGGCCTGCCGTTTGCTGCCACGAATCATATTGTTCGACCCTTCGATGGAGATGCTGTATGAAATAGGGCCAGTACATCTCAACATAATAATAGTGAATTTCGCCATTATCGGTTGCTGTAGGAAAGGGTGTGGGAAGTGATATTTTGCCCTTATGTCGAAGGGTTACTAGGAGAATAGCATGGACCCAAAGGACAAGGATGTCGTAATAGTCGGCGCGGTTCGTACGGCGATAGGGAAGTTCGGTGGCAGTTTGAAGGATCTCAGGGCGTACCAGTT
>Ga0209341_10006253_pt1 | contig 10659 bp, 10 predicted proteins | sample RifCSP13_2_FD_184020 | JGI IMG/M metagenome (GOLD analysis project Ga0209341, IMG submission 184020) | Soil microbial communities from Rifle, Colorado - Rifle CSP2_sed 13_2 (SPAdes) (version 2) | ecosystem: Environmental > Terrestrial > Deep subsurface > Rock core/Sediment | place: Rifle... | reverse complement strand
CTCGAGCTGATGCATGCGGGCGCGCGAGGCCGCCGTCAGCGCCGTCTCGCTCCCATTGAAGAACGCCGACAGCAGCAGCAGGACGGCGATGGCCGCGATGATAAGCGCAATATCGAGTGTCATGGCTCTTTCGATGTCCACGGGGCATGGCCAGAGGCCTATCGATATAGATATCGCAGCACCGCCAATAAAGGCTTGCCGCGGCTTGGCCGCCGATCTGCAACTGATAGCACGGGCGGGATGTTCCTAGGGCCTGACCCGCCTACGCAAGCCGAGACGTCGCGGCCGGCGGCCGGTCTTCTACGGGCGCGCCTCGATCTGGCGGGAAAGGAAATCCAGTACCGTCGCGGATGCCACATCGCGGGTAATGAAGGCCTCGCCGATGCCTCGCACCAGGATCAGGGTGGGGCTTCCCTCGCGCACCTTCTTGTCCTGGCCCATGATCTTGGCAAGCTCGACCGCGTTCGGCGGCTGGCTGCCCGGAATATCGACGATGCGGGTCGGCAGACCGATGCCGGCAAAGTGCCCTTCGACGCGCGCGACGCTGTTGCCGCCGATCAACCTCAGGTTCTCAGACAGCCGGAATGCCAGGCAGATGCCGATGGCCACGGCTTCGCCGTGCAGCAGCCGATCGGAGTAGCCGGCCCACGCCTCGAGCGCATGCCCGAACGTGTGGCCGAGATTGAGCAGCATGCGGTCGCCGGTTTCAGTCTCGTCACGGGCCACGATGTCGGCCTTGCCCCTGACGCTGGTGGCGATCGTGTGGACGAGCGCTGCCGCATCCTGGGCGGAGACCGCCGCCCAGTTGCGCTCGAGCCAACTGAAGAATTCCGCATCGGCGATCAGGCCGTACTTCGCCGCCTCCACGTAGCCGGCGCGGAACTCGCGCGCCGGCAGCGTTGCCAGCGTCTCGGTATCGGCGAGCACGAGGCTCGGTTGATGGAACGTGCCGACCAGGTTCTTGCCTTGCGCCGTATTGATGCCCGTCTTGCCGCCGACGGAGGAGTCGACCTGTGCCAGCAACGTGGTCGGCACCTGCACCAGGCGGACGCCGCGCCGAACGATGCTCGCCGCGAAGCCCGCGAGATCGCCGATCACGCCCCCGCCGAGCGCAATCACGAAGTCGCCCCGCTCCAGCCCCATCTCGAGGAGACGCTCGCAAAGATGGGCCAGCGCGGCAAAGTTCTTGGTCGCCTCGCCGGGAGCAAGCGTGTGCGTACCGGCATGCTGACGGGTTGCCTTCAGGCCGGCCTCGAGCGCAGAGAGATGGCGCGCGGCAACGTTGTCATCCGTCACGATGGCGCATCTCGCGCCGCCGAGCCGCGCCTTGATGAGGTCGGGCGCGCGCGCCAACAGGCCAGGGCCGATCAGCACGTCGTAGGACCGGTCGCCGAGCGCGACGCGGACCGTTTCAAGGTTGCGCGAGGGGCCGGTGCTCATGGTGCTTCGTCCACACGCACCGATGAGGGTTGCGCCTCGGCGTTCGGGTCGGCCAGATGCGGGCTCTCCGCCAGTGCGTCGATGATTTCGCCGACGATGGCATCGTGCGGCAAATCCCGGCTTTCAACGGCAATGTCGGCGGTCTCGTATACCGGATAGCGTGTCGCCATCAGCGAGCGCAGGGTGCCCTCCGGGTCCCCCTCCAAAAGGGGGCGCGTGTTCCGTCTGGAGACCCGCCGCAAGAGCAGCAACAGGTCGGCCTTCAGCCAAACCGAGATGCCCAATTGGCGGATGGTATCGCGGGTCTCGGCCACCATGAACGCGCCGCCGCCGGTGGCCAGCACCTGCGGTCCCGAGCCCAAGAGGCGCGCGATCACCTTGCGCTCGCCGTCGCGGAAGTAGGCCTCGCCATGATCCTTGAAGATATCCATGATCGGCTTGCCGGCGGCTTGCTCGATCTCCTCATCGGCATCGACAAACGGCAATTCCAGGCACGCGGCCAGCCGGCGACCGACCGCCGACTTGCCGCTGCCCGGCATGCCAACGAGCACGATCGACCGAGACCCGAGGTTCGCCTGGATCTTGCGAACCGCCTCGGCGCGCAGCTGCTCCTTTTTGCCTCGCAAGCCGAATCGCATCATTTTTCCTCGCATGCCGAACTGGGTAGGCACAGTCAGGCGTTGCGGCTCAGCCAAGATTGCTCATGGGCCTCAATGCTTTGCTGCGGCCATAGGCCGGTGGCGGCCGACGGGGCTCTGAGCAGCCTCTAAACCGCACCGGGACATAATGGCGTCACCTTGAGTTTGAACATAGCTGGCAAGGAGCCGCTTCGCCACATGCCAAGCCTCATGCGATTTCTCCTCTTCGCGGGAATCGTGGGGGCGGTTGTATTCGGCGGGTTGTATGCCGTGGCGGTGCTCTTCGAGCCTGTGCCGAGGGAGACATCCACGCCTGTGCCGGGCGTCAAGGTTCGCCGCTAGCCTCGGCCTCCTCGTGATCCGGTCGGATGTTGAAGATGCATGCGCGCTCTCTACCGTGCGGCAGCAATTTCCGCGACACTGCTGGCGTATTCCCTTTGTGACCTGCCGGCGTCGGCCCAGGATGGCTGGAGCCCTTACCGGCAGAACCTCGATCCGTCCCAGCCGCGCGGCCCACGCGAGGCGGCCGCGCCCAAGGCAGAGCCGTCCTGGCAGCGCCAGGGTGGCGATCCCGCCAGCGCGCAGACGCCGGCATGGCAGCAGCCGTCTCGGCGCGGCTCCGTCGAGCGCAGCGAGCTCAGTCCCATCATGTCGCCCGACGGGTCGGGCCTGCCGCTCGAGCTTTGGCGTGGGCTCGACCTCAAGGGCCTCGAGGACCTGCTGGCGGTGCTGGAGTTGCCGCCGCGCTCGCCGGCGCTGCATCGCCTGTGGCGGCGCGTGCTGCTCGCACCGGCAACGCCACCGGCCGGCGCGCCCGGTCCCGATCACTTTCTCGCCTTGCGCCTGGAGGCCCTCTATCGCTCAGGTCTGGTGCGCGACATGGAGGAGCTCCTGGCCGGCGGCGGCGTCTCCAGTCCACTCATCCGGGCGCTGCAGGCGCGGTTGGATATCGGCCTTGCCCGTAAGGAGAGGGGTTGCCGGACGATTGCCGAGTTGGGCGCGCCGAGTTCCGGATTGCCCGGCCGTCTGAAGGGCGAAATACAGTTGCTTGGCGGCTACTGTGCCGCGGTTGCTGGAAACGCCAAGGCTGCGGGCCTCGCCGCCGAGCTTGCCCGAGAGGAAGGCATCGTCGCGGAGGTGCCGCTTGCCGTGCTCGCCGGCGTCGCCATGGGCAACAAGCCTCGGCTTGCGCTTCCCAAGAGTGTCCTGCTCCTCGACTTTCGCTTCCTGGAGCTGTTGGGTCCGGTAGACGCCACGCACGTTTTCGACAAGGCCGAGCCAGCGCTGCTGGCCGTCATTGCCGGCGATACGCAGGGTCCAGCGCGGCTGCAGATTGCCGCGGCGGAGGCGGCGATGCGGCTCAATGCCTTGTCGGCCGACGCGATTGCCGATGTCTATCGACGTCAGTCTCTATCCGGTAGCGCGCTCGCCGATCCAGCCGCTCATGCTACCGATCCGCTCTTGCGGCGCGCGCTGTTCTTCCAGGCCATCGAGCTTTCCCGGTCGCCGGTGCAGCAAGCCCGCTTCATGCGCGCCGTGCTCGACGACGCGCGCAGGTCCGGCTTTGCCGCTCAGATGGCGCACGTGCTGGCCCCGCCGCTCGCCAGGGTGCCGCCGGTACCGGAGCTCGCATGGTTCGCGGAGACCGCCACGGAGATCGCCCTGACGGCGGGCGATCACGCGAGCGCGCGGCGTTGGGGCGAAGCCTCGGGAGGCCCGAGGCATTGGCTGGCGCTGTGCGATCTTGCCGATCCGGCGCGGCGTGATGGGCGCCTGCCGGCGCTGGCGGCGATAGAGGACCTCGCCCATCGCGGCAGGATGAGTGCGGACGCGCTCCACAGGCTGGCGACCGTGCTCGATGCGCTCGATATCGAGGTGCCGATTGCGCTGTGGGACGCGGCAAGCCGCATGCCGCAACCCAGTGGCGGATATCTGCCGGAGACGGGCGTGCTCGCCGACCTTGCCCAGGCTGCCAAGCGCAAGGATGTCGGCCGGGTCATCCTGCTCGCCATGCGGACCCTCGGACCCGGCGGTCCGGAGGGGGCCAATATTCTCGCTCTCGGCGATGCGGTGCGGGCGCTGAAGGGCGCCGGGCTCGAGGCTGATGCGCGCGGTTTGGCGCTGGAGGCGCTGGTCGCCGTGTGGCCCCGTCAGGCTCCCAACTGACCGAGATCACGAGTATGCAGACGGCGGCGGATGAGCGCCAGCACCTGGAGGCGTTCCTGGCCATGCTGGCCGCCGAACGGGGAGCCGCTGGCAATACGCTGCAGGCCTACCGGCGCGACCTCGATGAATTCCTAGCCTTTCTCGGCGCGCGGGGCAGACCGCTGAGGGATGTGCAAGCCGCCGACATTGGCGCCTATCTGCGGGGCCGGTCCGAGGCGGGCCTTGCATCGGCCTCCCGCGCGCGCCGGCTTTCGGCGGTGCGCCAGCTGTTCAAGTTTCTCGCCGGCGAGGGCGTGATTGCCGAAGATCCCGCGCTCGGCCTGGCCGGGCCCAGGACACAGCGCTCCCTTCCCAAGACGCTTTCCGTGGCGGAGGTCGATTGCCTGATCGAGGCGGCGCGGGTGCGCACCGAATCGACGAAGGGCCGCGACCGCGTACGCGCGCTGCGGCTGCATGCGCTGATCGAGACGCTCTACGCGACGGGCCTGCGCGTCACCGAGCTCGTGACGCTGCCGCGGTCGGTGCTGACCGGCGATGGCCGCGTCCTGACCGTCAAGGGCAAGGGTGGGCGCGAGCGCCTCGTGCCGCTGAACCAAGCGGCGCGGGCGGCGCTCGAGCGTTACCTCAACGTCGGGCGCGAGGAAGAGGACGGCGTCGCGCCGATGGTCAGGACCAAATGGCTGTTCGCCTCGCGCGGCGTGGAAGGCCACCTGACGCGCCAGCGGCTGGCGCAGGAGCTGAAGGAGCTGGCGGCCGAGGCCGGCCTCGATCCGGCGCGTGTCTCCCCGCACGTGCTGCGGCACGCCTTTGCCAGCCATCTCCTGGATCGCGGCGCCGACCTGCGCTCGGTGCAGCAGCTGCTCGGTCACGCCGACATCTCGACGACGCAGATCTATACCCACGTGCTGGAAGAGCGCCTCAAGAAGCTCGTCTTCGAGCACCACCCCCTGGCGGCACGGAAGGTGAAATAGGCGGCGAGCAACGCCAGCCTACTGCTCCTGGCCTTCCGAGGGCCACGGTTGGTACCCAAACAATGGCAATGATCTCCGTAATGATCTATATGCCTGCCATGAGTACCAATGCCATGAGCCGCAGTACCGGGATTGTCCCCAGGGCGGACAATGCCATCTACATGGCTCCCAGCGGGGAGCTTCAGCTCGACGTCCGGATCGACAGCGAGACGGTCTGGCTGACTCAGGCGCAAATGGCCGAGCTTTTTGGCAGCTCGCAGCGCATGATGTCACATCACATAAACAACGTGTTCTCTGAGGGAGAGTTGGATCGTGAGAACAATATACAAAAAATGTATATTGATCGGTCCAAGAAGCCCGTGACGCAACATAGCCTGGATGTGATCATCTCCGTAGGCTACCGCGTCAAGTCGCCCAACGGCATCCATTTCCGGCAGTGGGCTACGCGCATCCTTCGGGAAAGACTGATTGGTGCCCATCGTCAGCGGCAACTCGAGCAAGGGCGCCTGGAAGCTCTGGGCGCACTCGCCTCGAATGTGCTCACCCAGGAAGAGGCACGCGCCCTACTGAGCATCATTGGGCGATTTTCCAGCTCCTGGCAGATGCTCCGGCAATACGACGAGAACCAGCTGCCAGAACGTCCGGCTGCGCCGACAAGGCGAGTCAAGCGTTTGACGGCCAGGCAGGCGCACGCGGCCGCTGCAACGCTGAAGGCCGAGTTGATGCAAAAGGGCGAAGCGAGCGACCTGTTCGGGCGCGAGCATAGCGATGGCCTTGCCGGCATACTTGGCAACATCGAACAGACCTTCGGCGGCAAGGCACTCTACCCGAGCGTCGAGGAGCGGGCGGCAGCCTTGCTGTACTTCGTCATCAAGAACCATCCGTTCACCGACGGGAACAAGCGCATCGGCAGCCTGCTGTTCGTCCATTTCTTGGAAAAGAACGGGTGCTTGTCGCGCCCCGACGGGAGCCAGCGTTTCGATGCGAATGCGCTGGTGGCGGTCGCGCTGCTCGTCGCCGAGAGCGATCCGAAGCAAAAGAGCCTGGTCATGCGGCTCATCATGGCCATGCTGTCGTGATCGCCGTGCTGACCGCTCTCTACTGAACGCTCGTCCTGGCGTTCCGGCGGGCGTTTCTTGCTCGTGTCACCTTGATCGGAACGCCAGCTTGACTCCCGCCCCACACCTGCGAAAAGTCGCGCCCAAACAAGGGCCTTGAGCACGAGAGCAAGGCAGCGCGAGCTGATGGACCGACCTGTAGCCGTTCGAACCTATCTCGATTTCGAGAAGCCGATCGCCGAGCTCGAGAGCAAGGTCTCCGAGCTCAAGACGCTCGCCGGCGACGACGACGCTTCGGTGTCGATCACGGAGGAGGTCGTCAGGTTGCAGCAGAAGGCGCACCAGGCGCTCGTCGACACCTATGCCAAGCTGACCCCCTGGCAGAAGACGCAGGTGGCGCGCCACCCCGAGCGCCCGCATTTTCTCGATTACGTCGACGCCTTGGTCGAGGACTTCACGCCGCTGGCGGGCGACCGCTACTTCGGCGAGGATGCCGCCATCATGGGCGGGCTGGGGCGTTTCCGGGGCCGGCCGATCGCCATCCTGGGCCACGAGAAGGGCTCCGACACCGAGAGCCGCATCAAGCACAACTTCGGCATGGCGCGTCCGGAGGGCTATCGCAAGGCCATCCGGCTCATGGATCTTGCCGAGAAGTTCGGGCTGCCCGTGGTGACCCTCATCGACACGGCGGGTGCCTACCCCGGCATCGGCGCCGAGGAGCGCGGCCAGGCAGAGGCCATCGCCCGCTCCACCGACCGTTGCCTGTCACTCGGCGTGCCGCTGATCGCCGTCGTTATTGGCGAGGGCGGCTCGGGCGGCGCGGTGGCCATCGCCACGGCCAATCGCGTGCTGATGCTCGAGCATGCGATCTATACCGTGGCGTCGCCGGAGGCGGCCGCCTCCATCCTGTGGCGCGACTCGGCCCGCGCGATCGACGCGGCGACCAGCATGAAGATCACGGCGCCGGACCTCAAAGGGCTGGGCATCATCGACGTCGTCATCCCCGAGCCCGTGGGCGGCGCGCACCGCGATCCGGCCCTCATGTTCCGGCGGACCCGCGATGCCGTGAGCAAGGCCCTGGGCGAGTTCTCAGGCATGAGCGCGGAGGCCATTCGCCGCCAGCGCCAGGACAAGTTCCTGGAAATCGGCCGCAATCTTTGACAACCGGCGGTCAGGGTTCTCCGTGTTGCAGGTGGCACGGCAAGCCCGATTAACCACCGTTTGCAGTCATCCAAGGGCCGCCGCAAATGGATGGCTATTTGGACACACCCGGATGGTTCCGTTCACAGGCCCCCTGAGGAGGGGTTTTGCCGCTGTTAACCCAATGTTAACCTTTATGAAATATTGGTGACCGGCGGACGCTGGGGGCTCGGTCGTATGAGTCGGATTATCCTTGGCAGCATCGTGAAGCGCGCCGCCGGCATCGTGTCGGCGGTGGCGGTTGCTTGCGCGCTCGCATCCTGCTCCATGATCGACATTGCCCCGCACCTGCGCCCCTTGCCGAAGGAGACCATGATGCTCCTCGGCAAGCGCGGCATGGATGCCCAGGCCCCGATCTTCATCCGCATCTTCAAGGAGGAATCCGAGCTCGAGCTCTGGAAGCTGCGCGACGACGGCCGCTTCTATCACCTCAAGACATATCCGATCTGCAATTGGTCCGGCGATCTCGGCCCCAAGGTGCACCAGGGCGACAAGCAAGCGCCGGAGGGGTTCTACACCGTCACGCGCGAGCAGATGAACCCCGACTCCAATTATCACCTGGCCATGAACCTGGGTTACCCGAACGCCTATGACAAATCGCAGCGGCGCACCGGGGAGTTCCTGATGATCCACGGCAAGTGCAAGTCGGCAGGCTGCTATGCCATGACCGATGCGCTGATCGAGGAGATCTACGCGATCGCGCGTGAGTCCTTTCTGGGTGGCCACGATGCCTTCCATGTGCACGCCTTCCCGTTCCGCATGACGCGGGAGAACATGACGCGCTACGCCGGCCACGAGGCGTATCCCTTCTGGAAGACGCTGAAGGAAGGCTACGACTACTTCGAGCTGGCACGCCAGCTGCCGACGGTGGCCGTCTGCAATCGCCGCTACGTGGTCAATGTCTCCATGCGGGGCGGCGATCCCTCGCGGCTCGATCCCCAGGCCGCATGCCCAACCTTCCTCAGGCCGAAGCCGGACCCGTTCAAGCCGAAGCCCGGGGAGCAGCTTGCCGAGCAGATCGTCGTGCCCGGCCCGAAAATGCACGGCGTGGTCGGTGCCGAGGACAACGCCACCCGCTCGGGCCTGATGACCACCGGCTCGACCCTGTTCGGCTCCGGCCAGGCTCCGCGCACGAGTTTTGCTCCGGCTCGCTGAGGCCGGCGTGCACCGTGGTGCTGCTCAGCCACAGCTCTGCATTGCGATCGGAATCGGATCGAGGTTAACCTTGTGCGGCTCCGGCTGCTTGCCGGTTCCGGAAGTTGCCGATTTCCAGGAGTTGAGGTACGGCACCATCTCACAATATCGCCGCAGCGGGGCGGCAAGCTGGTGGAGTAGAGGGAGTCGCCCCGAATGCGAGTTGCGTTACGCCGCGCGTGGATGGGGGTTCGCGTCTGTACGCTCATCGGCGTGGGCGGCTTGGTAGCGCACCTGGCCGCCGTTTCGGTTACGCCGCGCAAGCACAACGCTCAAGCCGCGGCTCCCAGTGAAGAGCCTTCAGCCGCTCCCATAGCCTCCGCAGAGCCGTCCGCGGAGATGCCGCTGCCAGCCGCGACCACCACCGCGGATCGCGACCAGCGGCTCGCAGCGAAAGGCATGCGGGCGGGCAATCCGGTCATGATCCGAATCTTCAAGGCCGAGTCCCAGCTCGAGCTGTGGCTGCAGAAGGACGATAGGTTCGAGCTCTTCGCCGCCTACCCGATCTGCTACTGGTCCGGCAGGCTCGGCCCCAAGCTGCACGAAGGAGACAAGCAGGCTCCCGAGGGCCTCTACTCAGTGGCCCTCGACCAGATCCATCACAAGGGACGATGGCCACGCTCGCTCAACATCGGCTTCCCCAATGCGTTCGACAAAGCCTACGCCCGCACCGGCTCGCTCATCCTGGTGCACGGAGGCTGCACGTCGAAGGGCTGCTACGCCATGACCAACCCGGTGATGGAGGAGATTTACGGCCTGAGCGAGCGGGCTCTGCAGCAGGGCCAGGTCGCCATCCCGGTCCACATCTTTCCCTTCCGGATGACCGAAGCCAACCTGGTGGCCCAGGAGGGGAATCCCTGGCACCCGTTCTGGTCGAACCTCAAGCAGGCCTATCACCTTTTCGAGCGCACCCGCGTTCCGCCGAGGGTGAGCGTCTGCAACAAGAAATACCTGGTCGCCGAAGGCGAGGCGGCATCGAGCGTCTGCAGCGACGAGGAGCCCGGCGACATCCCTATGCCGATCGTGGAGGCCGAGAGCGGCGGCGTGAAGGCGGTCAAAGCGCGGAAAGTGGCGTCAAAGACGCATTCTCGTCGCTCTGCCGGCCGTAACGCGCGCAAAGCCTATGCGGCGGCCCGGCGCATGCGCACAAGCGATGCGGAGCCGCGGCGGCACTCCCATTGATCCAAGCTACTGCGCGCCGGCACGCGGATTGCGGTAGGCGAAGGCGGGAGCCGGCGCGACAGCTTCCTGCTCGGCTACCCGCGTGAAGGCTTCGTGAAACGATGACAGCTGGCAGGCGGGGTCGGCCTCGGCGGCCACGCCGGCGAAGGCGAAGGCCTGGCAGCGGCAGCCTCCCCAGTCGATCTCGCGCAAGGCACACGACCGGCACGGCTCGCGCATCCATGACGTGCCGCGAAACATCTCGAACGCGGCTGAATTGACCCAGATGTCCCGCAGTCGCCGCTCGCGCACATTGTCGAAGGCGAGGCCCGGGATGGTCTCGGCCGCATGGCAGGGAAGCACCTTGCCCGACGGCGTGATGTTGATGACGCCGCGGCCCCATCCGCCCATGCACGGCTTGGGACGCACGGCGTAATAGTCGGGCACCACGAAATCGATGACGAGGACGCCCTTGAGGCGCTCGCGCGCGGTCTCAACGAGGTCGGCGCTGTGCAGCACCTGGTCGCGCGTCGGCATCAGCGCTTGCCGGTTCTTCAGCGCCCAGCCGTAGTATTGCACGTGGGCGACCTCGAGCCGCTGCGCATCGAGGCTGATCGCCAGATCGATGATCTTGCCGAGGCTGGCGATGTTCTGGCGATGCACCGGCGCATTGATCGTCAGGGGCAGGCCGAGCGCCCGCACCCAACCGGCCACCACCAGCTTCTTGGCGTGGCCGTTGGCGTAGTGGGCGATGCGGTCCGCGTTGGGGGCGTCCGCGTCCTGGATCGAGATCTGCACGTGGTCGAGCCCGCGCGCCGCCAGGCCTTCGAG
>Ga0209341_10006250_pt1 | contig 10665 bp, 9 predicted proteins | sample RifCSP13_2_FD_184020 | JGI IMG/M metagenome (GOLD analysis project Ga0209341, IMG submission 184020) | Soil microbial communities from Rifle, Colorado - Rifle CSP2_sed 13_2 (SPAdes) (version 2) | ecosystem: Environmental > Terrestrial > Deep subsurface > Rock core/Sediment | place: Rifle... | reverse complement strand
GCTTGCCACGTCGCCGGAGGTCTTTCAGGACGGCTTCGAAATCGAGATTCGGCTCCTTGGCGCGTGACCGGAAAGCCGCGAGGTCTTCAGCATCTGCCATCAGAACCTGCCGCACAGCTTCATTGACGAGGTCGGAAATACTCCGTTCGGTCTCGGCCGCCTTGTGGCGGAGGGCGCGGTGCAGTTCGGGGACCAGATAGATTGTTGCTCGGCGGGCGCTGCTCATACCCGAAGAATAGCGTTATGATGCTAGGACGTCAAGACGTCGGCAGGTACCCTATCGCCGCTGATACAACCGGGGGTCCAGCGCGTCCCGCAACCAGTCGCCGACTAAGTTGATCCCGATCACCAGCGCCATCAGCGCGAGACCGGGCGTGATCGACGGCCACCAGGCCCCGCTGAACAGATACTTGTAGCCGCCGTCGATCAGCAGCCCCAACGAGGGCGTCGTCAGCGGCATCCCCAGCCCCAGGAATGACAGCGTGGCTTCGGCGACAATCACCCGCGGCAGGGCCACCGACATCAACACGATCACCGGGGTCAGCACGTTCGGGAGGATATGGCGGGCCATGATCCGGTGGTCGACCGCCCCGAGCGCGCGCGCCGCTTCGACGAACTCCTTTTCGCGGATCGCCAGCGTGCTGCCGCGCACGGTGCGGGCGAATTCCGCCCAGCCAATTACGCCGATCACGACGATGAGCTTATACAAGCCTCGACCCCAAATCGCCGCGGCGGCGAGCGCGACGAGAAGAAACGGGAGAGAGAGCTGCATGTCCGCCGCGCGCATCAGCATCGAGTCGACGCGGCCTCGGTAGAAGCCGGCCACGACGCCGGCGCCCACACCGACGACGACCGATATAACGAGCGACAGCACGCCGAAAACGATGGAAACACGCAGGCCGTAAAGGATGTTGCTGAACAGGTCGCGCCCGACGGCGTCCGTGCCCAGATGGTACGGACCGGCGAGCCACGTCGGCGCCACAAGCCGCCGGCTCAGGTCCTGCGCCTGCGGGTCCCAGGGTGAGATCCACGGCGCGAACAGCGCCATCGTGGCCAGCGCGAGCAGCAGCACGGCGCCGGCGATGGCCGTCGGGCTCGCGCGAAGACTCCGCGCCACGTCGTCTACTCGTACCGGATCCGGGGGTCGATCAGCGCGTAGAGCACGTCGACCGTCAGGTTGATGACGACGAAGAGCGCGGCGGTGACAATCGCGTAGGCCACCACGATCGGATAATCGAGCCGCTCGATCGAAATGAGCAGCAGCCGCCCCATGCCCGGCCACGCGAAGATCTTCTCGGTCACGACCGCGAACGCGATCAGCCCGCCCATCTGGATGCCCGCGATGGTGGTGAACGGGATCAACGTGTTCTTCAACGCGTGGCGATAAATGATCACGCGCTCGTACAATCCTTTGGCACGCGCCGTGCGGATGAAGTCCTGGCTCAGCACGTCCAACATGCCGGCCCGGATGAGCCGGACGAACAAGGCAATGCGGTAGAAGGCCAGCGTCGCCACCGGCAGCACGAGATGCTGCCAGCCGCCGCGACCCGACGAGGGGAGCGCGTGCAGCGTCACCACGAACAGCGCGATGAGCACGATGCCGATCCAAAACGTCGGCGCGGAGATACCCACCAGCGAGCCAAGGAGGACGCCTCGGTCGTACCACGAGTTGGGCCTCGCGGCCGCGAGCACCCCGAGCGGGATCGCGATCGCCGTCGAGATGAGCATGGTCCAGATGACCAGCTCGAGCGACGCAGGCAGGCGCTCCAGTACCAGCCGGATCGCCGGTTCATGAAAGTAGAACGACGTGCCGAGGTCGCCGCGGAGGGCGCTGCGGAGAAACTTGAGGTATTGGACGTACCAGGGCTGGTTCAACCCCAACCGCTCGCGCATGGCCTCGATTTGATCGATGCCTGCCGCGGGCGGCAACAGCAGCTCGATCGGGTCGCCCGTGAAGACGAGCAGCATGAAGATGACCATTGAGATGACCAGGAAGACCCCGATCATCTGCACGAGCCGGTTGAAGAGGAAGCGGGTCATGCGATGTGACGGGGGAGGGGGTGGCGGCCACCCCCTCCGGCGGCCTACTTGAAGGTGATCTCGTGCGCGAGCACGTACTCGTCGACCCGCACCGGCATCGAGATACCGTCCTTGACGCCGCGGATCAACTCTTCGAAGTAGAGGGGAATCTTGCCGACGTCCTGCCGCGTGAACTCGGCCACCTGGTAGAAGGCCGCCAGGCGCTTCTTTTCATCCATCTCAGTGTTCAGGACGTCGATGATCCGGTTGAGCTCGGCGCTGCAGTACCGACCGTAGTTCGCCCGCCCGTAGCCCGTCTTGGGATCGACGCACCCGAGCATCGCGGTCCAGTTGATACTCGAGATGAGCGTCAGCCAGCCGCTCATCTGCAGGCTGGTGTCGAAGACGCGCATCCTGGGGAAGTAGATCGCGCGCGGCATGCCGTTGAGCTGCACGGTGATGCCGACGCGGCTGAGCATGCCGACCAGGGCCAGACCGACCTCCCGGTCGTTGACGTAGCGATCGGTCGGGACATCGAGACGCACGGTGAAACCGTTCGGGTAGCCGGCCTCTGCGAGCAGCCGCTTGGCGCGCGAGGGATCATATGACGGCCGGCGCACCCTGGGGTTGTAGCCATACATGAAGGGAGGAAGGATTTGCTCGGCGGGCGCCGCCGCGCCACCCATCACCTGTTCGACGATCTCTTTCGTGTTGATGGCAGAGTAGAACGCCTGACGAACGCGCACATCCTTGAAGGGGTTCGGCTGGCCCGCCGGGATGCCCGGGCTGAACTGTGGATGGGCGCCGCCACGGTCGCGGGAGGCGTCCATGGCCAGGAAGATCAGCCGCGGGCCTTGCTTGCGCAAGACCTTGAAGCCGCGCGTCTTCGCGACCCGTGGAACATCTGGGATCGGGATGCCTTCGATGACGTCCACCTCGCCGGCCAGCAGCGCCGCCACGCGGGTGGCGCCTTCAGGAATGGGCCGGATCGTCACGCGCGTCGCCTGCGGTTTCGGGCCCCAGTAGTTCGGGTTGGCCTCGAGCACGACTCTCTCATCCCGAACCCACTCGACAAAACGATAGGGACCCGTGCCCACCGGTTTGCGTCCCAACCCCTCGTCGCCGGCCTCCCGAGCGTAGCGGGGCGGCAACATGAAGATGGCGCCGATGTTGGCGACGAGATCGGGCGAGGGGTCTGAGGTGATGATGCGCAGCGTGGTTTCATCCACGGCCCGCACGTCTTTCATGAGATTCACATATGCCTTCTGAAGCGACTTCGGGTGGTCGCGCGCCCGCTCGATGCTGAATTTCGCGGCCTCGGCGTTGAACGGTTCGCCGTTGTGGAAACGGACGCCGGAACGCAGCTTGAACTCCCACGTCAGGGTGTCCACCGCGCGCCACGATGCGGCGAGCATGGGGATGATCTTGGCATCAGGATCGTTGTCGGTCAGCGGCTCCAGCATGTGACGCTGGACGCTGCCGGTCGTGCTGATGGCGGTGAGCATCGGGTCCATGGTCTCGGCGTCGCCGGATGCGGCGATGATCACCGGACGGCCCTGGGCGTAGTTCTTGGGGGCGATGCCGGCGAGCAGCGCCAGCGCGACGCCGGCAACGACGAGAGGACGAGTGATCCACGATGTCATTGCCATCCCTCCTGATGAATGCTCTCATGCGCGATATTGCGCGCGCGCGCGAATCCCTCTCCACGCGGCGTTACCAAGAGCATACCTCCTCGACCGGTGACCTGGCCATCCGCGAGAACGCTTCGTCCCCGCGCGAACGACCAGACCGCGCGCCCCGCGTCGAGATCCACGACCGTCACGTCGGCGTCGGCGCCCAGAGAGAGATGGCCCTTGCGTGGCAATCGCAGCATGCGGGCGGGATTGACACAGGCCTTCACCGCGAAGTCTCGCAGCGTCCATCCACCCATCCGCACGAGCATCAAGCCGTGGCGGACCAAGAAGTTTCGTGGGATCGCGCCTCCGTCTGTGCTCAGGCCGTCGACGACGAACCGGCCATCGCGGCGGGTCGCGGCAAGCAGGATCGCCGAGGGGATGTGGTTGACCGGGAAGGACACGCCGGCGTCGGTCTCCCGTGCCCGCCATTCGGCGGCCCCGGCGGCGGGGTCGGCCAGGACCACCTCGCCGCCGGCGACGCGGTGGATCCTCGCGAACCCGGCGGTGATGGCCTGTTCGAGGCCGCGCGCGCTGATCTCGAACCCGCCGAGACGCAGACAGGTCTTTGTAACGTTGCTCGTAGGCACGCCGTCGCGGCAGTGCGCCGAGGTCCCATTGTACACGGACAAATAGGACTCGCTGACCGCCGATGGGTGCGCGGCCAGTAGGTCGAGAGCCTCGCGCACTTCGGCGGCGGGATCGCCGGTAATCTGTCCGCGGCAATACGAGTTCACGTGAGCGATGTGGATCCGGCGGCCCGCGGCGAGGCCGAGGGCTTCGGCCAGACCCCGAATATCGGAACCCGTTGCCGTCGACCCGACGTGACAGGCGACGTAGCAGCGTCGTGCGGCGGCCGCCGTGATGATCCGGCCGGTGGCGTCGGGCGTAAGGGGGTAGTGACCGCCCAGGATCTTGAGACCGATGGCGCCGCCCGCGAGCGCTCCGTCGGCCGCCCGTTCGATCTCTTGACCGTCCGGATCTTGCGATGAGACGGTGTCGTGCGGGATCAGCGGGTGGATGAACGCCACGTTCAGTCCGGCGCCGCCGGTAGCCAGCGCGCCGGCGAGGTCGTCGACCGACCCGGCAAGGTCCAGTGCGGTCACGACGCCGGTTTGCGCCACCATCCGGTGGCCTTCCGCCGAGCCGAAGTGGCGGGAGAGGTGCGTATGCGTATCGATGATGCCCGGCAGGATCCAGCGTCCACCCACGTCGAGCGTGCGGCGCGCACCGGCCGTGACGCGTCCGATCTCGCTCACGCGGCCGTCTCGCATCGCCAGATCCGCCGGACCCTCGATGTTGTTCACGGGATCCAGCAGCCGTCCGCCGGTCAACAGGAGATCGTGCACACCCGCACCCCCTCACCGCTGATTGGCCGGGGGGCCGACTTTTCCTTTGCTATAATGGGCGCCGGAGAGGTGGCTGAGTTCGGTTTAAGGCGGCGGACTTGAAATCCGTTAGGGCCGCAAGCCCTCGTGGGTTCGAATCCCACCCTCTCCGCCAGTCAGGCGATGGCTGATCGGCGCGTTCGCTTCCGGCGGACTTTGCGTCCGAAGATGCACGTCTTGACTCTCCCCGGCTGGGGTACGCAATAGAAGGAATGTCTACGTCCATGCAAGCCGGGACCGGCGTCATCTGTCCGCGTTGCGCTACGGAGAACCCGGCCAACGCCAAGTTCTGCCAACGTTGCTGGGCGTTTCTGCGCGGGCGGCACTGCCCTCACTGCGGCAAACAGGCGACCCGGGCGGGCGCGAAATACTGTGAGCACTGCAATCGCGATCTTGACGCCGAGGTGGAGACGCCCGCGCCACCCGTCTACAATCATCCGGCCGAGCCGCAGGCGTTGCACGAACCCGCCGGACCCATGACTGCGGTCGCCGCTCCCGTGCGGCCCGAGCCTGTGCGGCCCGAAGCCAAGCCGCAGGAACCCATCCGCCATTGGGCCGCGGAGGTTGCGGAGGTTTATGAGGCGGTCGACCACGAACCCCTCGCCCCCGTCCTAGAATCGACGCCGGACGATGAACCTGTTCCGATTCCAATCGAACTGCCAGAGGCGCCCGGTCATCCATTCTTGCCGCCACCGCCGCAGGCGAGCCGTCCTGTGGTCCAGCCGTCGCTCCAGCCGGCCCCGCCGGTGAAACCGTCCCCGGTCGAAGCGCCGGCGCCTGCGGCCGAGCAAGCGCGGCAAGAGCCGAAGCGCTCCAAGAAGACCCCGCAACCGCAGCGGCGTTCTGGGTCGCCGGCGGTGACGGTCGCCGTCGTTCTGATCGTCTTTGCCGTGATTGCTGCGATGCTCGCCCTGCGCAAGCAGCGCGGGGAAATCGCCAGCCAGGGTGCGGTGTCGCCGACCCAGCGCGTCGCGAGTCCAACTCAGCCTGCCGCCGCGCCCTCGTCGTTTCCGGCGTCGCCGGCGGGCGCGCCGACGCAGACCGCGTCTGTGGGGGGCACGGTGAAGATCACCACGACGCCCGCAGGGGCGCAGGTCGAGTTCGACTGGGTACACGTGGGCGTGACGACCACGGCGCTCACGCTGACCGACGTCAGGCCCGGCAAGCATACGATCAAGGTCAGCAAGACGGGCTTCCAATCACAGATCCGCGACGTCCAGGTCACCGCCGGAGATTTACTCGTCGTCGAACTCACGATGGCGGGATCACCGTCGCCGTCCGGTCCACGCCGCCGGCCCGCGGCTCCACCGCCGCCGCCGCCACTCCCGCCCCCGCCATAACGGACGCCATAACGGACCACGCCTAGCACCGGGCGGCGCTGGGCATTTTGTAGGATGCGGGACCTGCAATGTCGGCGGGTCGCTCACACGGGAGGTGACACCACACGATGCTGCGCGTTGCTCGGCGGGCCCATGCCCTTTGGGTCCTGCTCGTCCTCGGAATCATCCTCATCAACTCTTGGACTCCAGCCGGGCCGGTCCACGCCGGACCGTCGGCCCAGGCCTATGTGGAGCAGGCCATCGCCTTTTACAATAAGGGCGAGTGTGTCAAGGCGATCGATCTGCTGAAGAAGGCCGTGGCGGTCGACGCGCGGTATGTGCGCGCGTACACGTGGCTTGGATTCTGTTACGCGAGGCTCGGGAAAAAGCAGGAGGCCATCGAGGCGCTCAACCGGGTGGTCACGCTCGCGCCGAAGAGCGACGACGCCAAGGTGGCCAGGCAGTGGATCGCGAGACTGCAGGCGCCTGCTCCGAAACCCGTCGCGGCCCCGCGTCCGAACCCACAACCGGTCGCGCAAGTCCCGCCGACCGGTCTGGTCTACGCCGTGTCGCTGCCGGCTGCCGCCGGGGCGACGGAAGACAACATGGTCCGCCAGGTGCAGCTGTTTGGCGAGACGTACAAGAAAGCGCTCGTCGACCGCCGCAACTGGTGGCAGGGCCGCCGGCCCAACGAACGCGAGTGGCGGGTCGTCTACAATCTCCAGCGGCGATTCGTGCGATTCAAGACGCTCGTCGGCGTGGAGGATGGCTCGCCGCCTGAGTTCATGGCGATGTTTTCGGTGCGGGGCGACGGCACGACGTTGTTCGAAAGCACACTCAAGCGGTCCGGCGACGTACCCGACACGATCGATCTCGACGTGACGGGTGTGCTGCAGCTCGAACTGGTCGTACGGGGCCGCGACCCGCTGCACACGAGGCACTTGACCGTTGTGTGGGCAGATCCCTTGATGGACACACGAACGGTTCTGACACAGCCCGCGCCGGTATCTCCACCGGCAGCGCCTCCGGGCGCGCAACCCTCAACCCCTGCGGCGCCGGCGCCGACACCCACGGTCAGGCCGACTCCTGGAGCGTGGCGCGCCCCAGCCCCGGGGCGCCGGGCCTACACGGACGTCATGTACTTCTTCGCCATGTCGCTGACGATCGGAATGGAGACTTCCTTCCCGTTGTAGGCCTGAATGGCGTAGTAGATCGACAGGATCAGCCACACGAGCCGGGCCAGCCGGCCCAGCCCGTATGGGAACGGGAGGAACTCCAGCGCCACGTAGATGACGAGCCAGGCGATTCCCCAAACTAGAGCGGTCCACCCGTGATGTCGCATGAATGTGTCTTTTTTCATGTCGGTGAAGATGATGACGAGGGCGATGATCCAGATCGGGTATGAGAGCGCGGCGAGCAACCGGTTCGTTTGGTCGGTCGGTGCGGGTTGGGTGCTCATGCAATTCCTCCTCCTGTCTCCGTATCGTGTCTCTTACGGCTTCGAACCCGTGTCGTAACTTCCTCCATTCAACGTCACTCTATCCCGCCATGCTTCGCCCCTCGTATAATCAAAACGTCATGAGCGTCCTGCCGGCCGAAGGTCTCATCGCCGATATTCGCCAGGTGACCGGGGGCGCCCCCGTCGTCATCGCGTTCAGCGGCGGGCTCGATTCGTCTACGGTGGCGGCGCTCGCCCGTGAGGCGTTGGGCGCGCCGAACGTCCTGCTGGTCACCGTCAACATGGGCGACTACGCGTACCGGCGCGGTAACCAGATCGTGCTGGAGATGGCCGAACAACTGGGTCTGCAGCAACGCTGCCTGCTGGGGCAGAAGATGCAGCACGAGGTGCAGCGTGGAGGCCCGGCCTGCAACCGGTGCACGCGGGAGATCAAGCTGGGTCTGGTGAAGACTGCCGCACGTGGCCGGCTGGTACTCACCGGGTCGAACCGCAGCGACACGTGGGGGCAGATGGGCGTGAAGATCAACAACGGCTTCTACGCCCCGCTGCTTGACCTGGATAAGCCGGACATCCGTGCGCTCGCCGATCACCTGGGCCTGGTGATCCCGCGGATTGGCGAGCACTCAGGCCGCGAGGGCTGCAAGCTCAAGCACCTGCTCAAGCCGTTGATCAATCCCGACTACCACGGCCGGGCGGTGGCCGACGCCAACGAAGTGCTGCTGAGAGTTCTCGCCGACGCGCGATTTGCCGCGACGCTGGCCAACGTGAAGATCGCCGGGCCGATGAAACGCAACATCGCGCTGGTCAACGTGCGTCCCGTGCTTGCCCAAAATCTCAAGAGGCAGATCGCGGACTCGCTGGCTGCGCTGCCTTCGATCGCCGAGGTCCGGTTCATCGAGGGGCCGACGCGCCTGCTGGTAAAGGCGGGGCCCGCGCTGGCCGGCGATGAGCGGGCGCGTTTCTGGGTGCACCATGGCCGACTGGCGCCCGACTTCGCGTATCCGGTGAGTGTTCAATGGCTCCCAGGCCGCGATGGCCGCCTCCACACCTTTCATCTTGTAGACGCTTTCCCGGAGCCGGTGCACCCGTGACACGATCGCGAGTCATCCCCACGCTGCTCGTCGCATGCGTCCTCAGCGCGGTCCTGGCGCTCGCGCCCTCCGGACAGACCGCGCCGGCCACGACGCTGGAGTTTTGGACTATTTCGCTCCAGCCGTTCTTTACGGGCTACGTGAACGGCGTCATCGAGGCCTATGAACGAACGCACCCCGGCGTGAAGGTGCGCTGGGTCGACGTGCAGTTCAGCGCGGTCGAACAGAAGTTGCTCGCCGCGCTGGCCGGCGGCGTGCCGCCCGATGTCGTCAACCTCAACACCGAGATGACGGTCCGGCTGGCCGAGCGCGATGCTCTTGTCGACCTCGACACGGCGGTGGCGGCCGACGCCCGTGCCCGCTACTTCGAAGGGATGTGGCGATCGACGCAGTATCGCGGGCGGACGTACGGCATCCCCTGGTATGTCGCCCCCAACGTCATCGCGTACAACGCGGCAATCTACAAGCGCGCCGGATTGAACCCCAACGAACCGCCCTCGACAGAGGACGAGATGATCCAGCAGGCCCGCGCGATCAAGAACCGTGCCAAGGCCTACGGCTTCATGCCCAATGTTGACGGCGTCCGGATGTTGCACCGTTTCCAGGAGCAGGGACTGGCGATTCTGAGTCCCGACGGCAAGCGCGCCGTTTTCAATTCGCTCGAGCACGTGCGGTACCTGAGCCGGTATGTCGATCTGTTCAAGGAAGACTACTTCCCCGAAGACACGCTGCGGCGGGGGTATCTGGGCGCCACCGAGCGGTACAGCGCCGGGCAGCTGGGGATGCTGATCACGGGGCCGCAGTTTCTCCTGCGGGTCAAGAGCGACAACCCTGAGGTCTACGCGCAGACGTTCGTCGCGCCCTACCCCAAGGGACGGGGCAACACGCAGCATCTGGCGATCATGGCGGTCACCGTGCCCAAGGCGTCGCGTCACGGCACGGCGGCGGTCGACTTCGCGTTGTTCGTCACCAACGACGCGAATCAATTGGAATTCAGCAGACAGGTCGTCGTGTTCCCGTCCACGAGACAGGCGGCCGCCGATCCATTCTTCCGGCGCGGGGGCGCCGGCCCCGAGGATGTCGCGCGCAAAGTGGCTGCGGCCGATCTGGCGAACGCCCGCGACCTCAGCGTGGTGGCGCCGCATTCAGGCGATCTGTTTCGCGCCTTTCGCGAGGCGGTCGAGAGCGCGTTCTATGGCAAGCGCACCCCGAAGGACGCCCTCGACTGGGCGGTGGGGCAGTGGAATGCGCGGCTGTGACGAGGCGCCGTCAGGTGATCGCGGCCGGTCTTGCTGCGATCCTGGCGGCGGGGATCGTCGCCGCGGGCGGTGCGCCGGCCGTCGCGCAAACCGCAGGGACGCCGCCCACCGATGGTCGGGGGTTCGCCGGGCCGTTTGTTTGGTCTGACGCGTACATCACGCCACCCCGCGACCGCCGCATCGTTCCCCAACCAAAAACTGTTCGCTGGCGCGAGGCCGCTTTTGAGATTACGGCTACCACGCGGATCGTCGTCGGCGATTCCGCGCAACCCGAGGATCTCTACGCCGCTCGCGAGCTGAACGAAGAGGTCGTCGCATGGGGCCGCCCGCCGCTGGCGGTCGTCCGGTCCTCGACGGTCGCGGCGGGGACCACAAACGTCATTCTCGTCGGCGAACCGGCGTTGAACCCGCTCGTGTCGGGCGCGCTCTTGCAGACCGGTCTGCGCGTCGATCCGCA
>Ga0209341_10006249_pt1 | contig 10665 bp, 11 predicted proteins | sample RifCSP13_2_FD_184020 | JGI IMG/M metagenome (GOLD analysis project Ga0209341, IMG submission 184020) | Soil microbial communities from Rifle, Colorado - Rifle CSP2_sed 13_2 (SPAdes) (version 2) | ecosystem: Environmental > Terrestrial > Deep subsurface > Rock core/Sediment | place: Rifle... | reverse complement strand
CCAACATTCCCATCTTACGAGTAAATTCTCCCGATCCATCGGGAATCATTTTAACTTTAGTAACTTTTTGGTGTTTTGCCCACTGGAACATCACAAAAGCATCATTCACACTCAGACAGTACACTTCGTCAACCTCCAGCTTCCTTAACTCATCATACTTTGACTCATACCCAGGCAAATGTGATGTAGAACATGTAGGGGTAAAAGCACCGGGAAGAGCAAATACAACAACTTTCTTGCCTTGAAATATATCGTCAGTTGATACGTCTTGCCAGCGAAAAGGATTTTCCCCACCAATACTTTCATCACGAACACGAGTCTTAAAAATCACATGAGGAACTTTTTGCGGCAATTGAGGATTCATATGTGCTTGGTAAATATTTTACTCATTGATCTTAAGGAGTATTACTTATTTTTTGTAAAACGGAAATAGAAGATAAAATAAATAGTTACCATAAGTACAGCTGAGACTATCTGACTCACAGGCCCCTTGATAATGTCTGGAAAAAGCAACTCCAGATCCAACATATTAAAATAATTAATATATATAGCATCTAGTTTTACAATCGAAAAAGTGATCAGCAAAATAAGATGAATCGTTGCTGAAAGTAATATTGTCTTTTTTAGCGCCTCAAGACGCCTGTTTTTGAGAATACTCATATATTTATTGTAGACAATGGAATGGCTCGCCAGCCGAAGCTCTTAACATGTCCAACTACGCTACAAGCTTCGTTGGACGCACTGCGCTGAACTACTCGCTCCACTCGTAGAGCGCAGGCTGGCGGAGAGAGAGGGATTCGAACCCTCGGTCCTGCTTGCGCAGAACACTCGATTTCGAGTCGAGCCCGATCGACCACTCCGGCATCTCTCCTTGGCAGAACCAAGATATAATTCTGACAGGAAAGATGCAAAGTTTCACAATCGAAAAAACCAACGGCAAGTTTATAATTCGTATGAAATTAAAATTTTATTAAACCTTATAAAGACACGACTTGATCAATAATCGAAACTCCATATAATCTATATATGTTTTTATTTAAAAATGGTTTCCATATGAAATTTGACAAAAGATACCTTGGCAAATGGGTTGCAGCAACAAAAGACAAGGTAATTGAATCTGATAAAACTTTGACCAAACTCATCAAAAAGGTGAGTAATAGGAAGGATAGTAATCAGTTAAGATTTGCACTCATTCCCAAAGGACATATCGCTGGCTTTCTTTCATGAAATTTAAATATTCTCAATATCCAACACCTGACGGAGCCAGTCTATATCGTCCATCCATCCCAATAACATTCCAAAACGGTTCTAAATCAATAACTGTGGAAGCTCTTATTGATTCAGGAGCGGATTTTACGGTACTACCAATCGAAATCGCTGGGGTTCTCGGAATCAAATTAAACATAAAGAACAAAGAGTCTTTTCAGGGTGCGGGTGGCAATCCATTCAACGTATATCCTTCTCCTACCAAGCTAGAACATATTCTGAGACAAGATGGTTTTAGACCGATCAACTGGAAAGCTAATGTATATTTCGCAGAGTCTCAGCCAATGATCTTGCTTGGAAATAAAGGATTCTTAGATCAGTTTGAAATAAGATTGAGAGGTAAACAGAGAGAAATCGAAATTGTCCGCTGACTCGCGCTCGTTTTCATTTGATTCTTTGACAGCCCGCGGAGCACTTAGCTCAATTACTTGTACCCTTTAGTCTTCAAAAAGACAATTGCAAGTTCAGTGGCTATTATTAAATCCTTCTTTGACATTTTATCGATTGAAGCAATAGTGTCGGCGATTTTTAGTAATTCTTTTGAGCTAAAAACATTCGCTACATCTAACCGTCGTCGTGGGTACTTGCCTGTTTCGGCATAGTAAAGATCAGCAAGATACATGAATAACCGCTTAAATTCGGGATATAGTTTCCCTCGCAGATGCTCGATTGACCAATATCCAGAATTTAGTAGTCGAGTTCTAAATTTCCTGGGCATACTCAAAAGTTCTTTCTGTGCAACAGTACCGGCAAATTCCTGCGCCGGTATTTCCTGTATTAACTCAATAGAAAACCTGACTATAGGAGAGATATAATAATCTTAATCTTCTGAGTAATATATTGACGTAATAGTACTGGATCTAAGGTTTTGTAGAAAGAGGTTAATTGTTCTTTTTTTTCTGGAGAAACTTCTGGACATTCCAAGACACGCTGGTAGGGCGTCCTTGCCGATTCGTAGGTACGTTTAATCTTTGATCCATGACGAGTTTTGGAGGCGAGCTTAAGGGTTGGTTGGAAGAAATTCAGGAAAAGACGAAGCTCATGGTCATACAAATCATTGATGAGTCTTAGCTGGTAACTGGTATCGAAACGGGCATAGCCAAGGATCTTACGAACAAGTGGCCAGTTTTTCTGCTCAATATGAGCATTATCTTTGCTCATATATGGCCGTGATCTGGTGAACTGAATCTTTTCATCTTTACAGTACTTCCAAAGCTGGTGATTAATGAATTCGCCTCCGTTATCCGAATCGATGCCGAGCAGTTGAAAAGGCAGTTGAGATCGGATCTTCTTTATTCCCTCAAATACCCGTCCTTGGGCTTTCCCCATGACGGCGACTCGTTCCGTCCATGTGGTTTTAATATCCACTGCCTGAAGCGTATTGATGAAGTCTCCTGAGGCACTATCTCCGCAGTGGGCGACAAGATCAATTTCACAAAATCCGGGTTTCGACGTATCCCAGCAACTTGTTTGAATGGGTATATGTTTCTTCAACAAGTACCCAGGCTTCGTCGTAGATATCAATACACGGCAATTGAGTTCCTTGTGCTTAGTTATCCTCCTACCAATACTCGCACGGCTCATTGCAAGCAGTTCCCCTTTGGTTTGAATCCCAATCTTTACATAGCCGAACCGTTCAAGAACAGAAATCGCCTCCGGAAGATAGGGATGCAGCCGTTCCGCACAGATACCGTCAAAATACTTCCAGATAGCAATGAGGGCAGTGTCTGTCTCATAGGAGTATTTTCTCTTGCGACCACGTTTTCTTATCTCTTTTCCTTCACCAGAGGAATCCTTCAGTTTACTGATAGCATATTTCCGGTTCAGCCCGGTATTCTGACAATACTCATCGAGTATTCTCGTCTTTCCCTTCTTTTCCGCTTTGAGATATCTTTTGGCAACTATCTTCGTTAATTCCATAACTGTTTTGGGTGACATAGAGATCAGATTCAATCCTCTATTCTACAGTCAGGTTCTTTATGAGTTAACGTTGACCGCTTCGGTCAGGTTTTTTGTGAGTTAATTCACAAGCTCGAGATGCCCATGGGGTTGTGGTATAATTATATGAAACAAAAAACAAACATGACAGACAAACTCAAAAGCAACAATCTCAAAGAAATTTTCCTTCTTTTTGTCGATGGACTTCCCGCTCTTGATAGTGAGGAAAAGGACACTTGGAGGCTCAGCTTTGAGCATTTGACCGAGGATGAATGTCTTGACGTTATGAACACACTCTTTGAACAAAGCTTGGAGTTTATTGAGCGTGCAAAAGTTGAACTACGAAGCAAACCAGAAGCAAGAGGAGAACTCGCAGCCATGGAAAGACAAGCAAAGACACTTTTGGCTGAAATTAACGCAGATTTAATAGCTCTTCATCTGAAACCTCTTCACTAAAACTTTAACATGTCACAGCACGATGAACAGCATGGCGCTGAGCGAATTGGTCCACATGAAGAGACTGTTGTTATTCGCCGACCGGAATTGAAGGAGAGTCGTGGGCTTATGACAGCTCTGAAGGACAATTGGCGTTCTGTTTCAGATGCTGTTTCTCAAAGAAGCGATCAATTCAAAAGCTGGCTTTCCGGTTTCCGTCGTGTTGAGGAAATGGCGCCCAACACTGCTAAGAAAATTCACGATGAAACCACGCAGATTCTTCAACCCACTGCAGATGTTGTACGAGCAAGAAAAGAAGTGGTGTTTCCGAGTACAGAAGAGGTAAAGACCCTGGAAGAGACAAAAAGAAAAGAACAGGCCATGAAAGACATTGCAGAAGCTGCTGGTATCATTGAACTTCAAGAATCTGATGGGATTAGCGTAGAGACATTTACTGACAGCGCTGGTTATCGCTTTAAAGAAAACCCCACCGAACGTGAAAATCAAGATTACGTGGCTACGACTGAACACGGCTCTGTAATTGTTGATGGTATGGGCGGCTTGGCGAATGGAAGAGAGGCTGCAATGGTGATCGGCGAAGAATTTATGATCGGACTCAAGACCATTAAAACACACGATGAAAAAAAGTTTAAGGCAGCTATGCAGGTAAGTGGCAACTCTGCTCAAGAACGAATGAAAGCCTTTGCCGGCAAAGAGATCACCGGCGGAGCAATGTTGGCTACAAAAGTACTGGAAACGCTCCCCAACGGCAGCAAAAAGGTTGGTGTCGCCTGGTCTGGTGATGTGTGGGCGGGTGTTATCACTCCCGATGGAAAAGCAGACAAAAAAAGAGAGACTATAGATCACTCGGCACTTAATGACATTTATGAAATTCGAGCGGAAACAAATTCTACAAAGAGGGAAGCCTTGATAGAAAGATTTGCAGAGACAATAGCCAACAATGACAATTCGCCAAATATGTCTTTTGAGCAAAAGAAAAGCGCGAGCATTTCTCTCATAAAAAACTGGGTCTCTAAGTCGGAAGATGAAGTCGGCAAATTAGCGCCAAAACTTCGTATGATGATGACTCACTCTATCAACAACCAAGAAAAAGAACTAAAAATAGACACAAAAGTATGGACTCTTGCCCCCGGTGAATCATTAATCACTCTCACTGACGGCTATACAGATGTGCTGAAATTGCCGCAAGACATTGAGCGCTCTATAAAGATTGCCCAACAAAACAATCGTCCCGTCATGCAAGTGCTTACTGAATTATATCTCGAGGCACTCAATAAAGGTGGCGTCAAAGAGGACAATATTGGAGGAACCTTTATGACTGTTGAAATACCTGAGCTGAGTGCGAACGAGTTAGAAGAAGAGCAAGACGAATGGGCTGAAAAAACCAACCCTGATTTTCGTATTCCCACGGAAGGCGCGTTCTATGATGAACACACGCAGTATGGTATTAAATTACCAAACACCAAATAATTAACAATTGCAGCTCAATTTTCTGAGTCGGCCCCTGAGTTCATTGTTAATTGTTAATTGTTAATTTTCAATTGTTAATTGTTCTTCTCCGCTCTAGTAGGGCTACTGTTGTAAAAAATAATACTGCGAACGTACATAAGACCAGTATTGCCGCCAATTTCGCCTGTGCTCCTTGCAGAAAAAGCGCTGTGAATCCAAAAATTGCCGCTATACCATAGAGGAGAAAACAAACTTGAGGCACTGTTAACCCGATATTCATCAATCGATGATGGAGGTGCTTTTTGTCACCCTTCATAGGAGACTTCTTTTCAAAAAACATTCGTCTCGTGATAACCCACACCACATCCAAAAGAGGTATGCCGAGAACCAAAAAAAACGTTGCGACCTTGGCGCTGGAAAATATAGCAAGAACAGCAAGTGCATAACCCAAGAATGTTGAGCCGCTATCACCCAACTTTATCTGCGCAGGAAAAAAGTTGAAACGTAGAAAAACAAGTGTAAGAACAACCAAAACCAAGGCCAATTCAGCGATCTGAGGTTGATTGACGAAGGGCAGTAAACTCAATCCAAAAAGCGTGAGAAAACTTATAGAGCTAATTCCTGTTGCCAGCCCATCGATACCATCTAGCCAGTTGATCATATTCACAAAAAGCAGAATCCAAAAAATCGTAAAAATCTTCGAGAGAAATGGAAAAGTCTGATACAAAAGCCAGGCTTCATTATTTAAAGGATTGGTTAGCACCGCTATTTCTATTCCGGAGGCAACAACAACAAAACAAGCGATGATTTCTACCAAGAGCCGTAACCACCACTGGATTCGATATTTGTCGTCGAAGAAATTGATGCCAACGATAAGAATTCCTCCCACCAGAAAACCCCAGAATTTAAGATCAAGATGAAGGAAAAAGGGTAAAGACAAGAAAAAGAGCACAGCGAGAACAATGCCGCCACCCCTGGGTTTTGGTTTTTCGTGAGTGCTGTGAGGCTCAAAACGATCCTTGAGCCCCCACCCGGGAAATTTTTCTATAGCAAATTTTAATAGTTGATAGCAAAAAAGCGCAATAACCAATAAGAAAGGCCAGAACCAGATTGAAAATTGTAGTAAGGAAAAAATCATTTGAGTTCTGAAGTGATGAATTCTGAGTGATGAGTTCTGGGTTCTGGGTTGTGGGTTAAAACTCAGAAATCTGAACTCTTAACTCTGAACTTCTTACGCCGCTCCTTTCTTAGTAATAACAACCCACACAGTACGCAAAAGGATCTGTACATCCAACCACAAAGACCAGTTTTGAATATAATACGATTCAAGCTTAACCTCTTGCTCAAAAGGAAGGTCTGAAGCACCACTTACCTGCGCCATACCGGTCATGCCGGGCTTGATTCGAAGGATTCGCATTTGTTTGTGGCTATATTTGGACACCTCTCCATGTTCATGGGCTCTGGGTCCGATAAGTGCCATATCTCCCTTCAGCACATTCCAAAGCTGAGGCAATTCATCGATACGAAACTTTCTCATAAATCTCCCGAGTGGAGTGACTCGAGGATCGTCTTTGAGTTTAAAGAGAGGTCCGTCCTTTCGTTCGTTCAAGGCCATAAGCTCATCACGTTTTTTGTGGGCTCCCACTGACATTGAGCGGAATTTATACATCGTAAAGGTGTTTTCTTTCTTCTCTTCACCAACCCTCTCCAAGAAAAACCCACTTCTGCTTTTTGGCTTAGCAAGTGCTAGTTGAGAATTCTTTTTTATCCCCACTCTTTCAAGGCCAATAAATACCGGACCTGGAGTAAAGACCTTTATAAGGAGTCCTATAAGCAAAAATATTGGTGATAGAATAATTAAACCAACAAAGCTACCGACAATATCCAAGACACGCTTGATAATTTTTCCCCACCCGGTGAGCGGTGTCGGTAAAACCTCAAGTAAAGGATAGTCACCGACAAACAACGATTCTACTTTTTTACTGCTACTGGCAAAGAAGTTGGGAACATAACGATAGGTGATTTTATTGTCTGCACAAAAATCAAATATTTCTTCCTCTCGCATGGGAGAAACCTCATCCGAGGCCAACCAAACCTCTTCTATTTGAGAGTGATTGTCCTTTTGCCAAGGAGAAAATAACTCGCTCAATGATAGCTGCTCAAGATTTTCTTCCTTGATAATACCCAAAAGTTGCCAGCCATACATACGCTGAAGTTGATCGGCGAGGTACATTGACTGTTCCTTAGCCCCAATAACCACAACTCCACGCACTCCCACGCCGATTTTGTAAGCAATTCTTCTAAAAACTCGAAGCAGAAATCGGGTCAAAAATCCCAAAGAAAAGAAAATAATAATAGCACTTGCGAGAAGGAGACGAGAAAAATAAAATTGTCTTTGAAGAAAAAGAAGAGCGAGAACGATACCTGACCAAATAACACAGGCATAAAAAAGAAGGCCAATTTCCTTAACAAACGGTCTTCTGTCCAGTGAATAGAGTCGAAGAGAAAAAAACACAACAATTTGAAACAAAGCAATTACTAAAACAAAAGGGAAGTATTGGTCAAAACCCAAGACATATTCTTCTCCTCCGACTATTCCTTTCACTTTTAAATAATAAGCCAAAGAAAAAGCGACGAGAACACTCAAAACATCGCTTGGGATTTGAATTAATGTAAACCACTCTGCTAAACGAACTCTCATCTTAATTAATTAAAAATCATCAATTAACTATTAACTATAAAATTAAAAAGCGCATTGAGTTTAATTGTTAATTTTCAATTGTTAATTGTTAATTTTTAGACCTTTCTGGGCATGATTATATTTATATATCCTTCCTCTTTTCCTTTTAGTAAGCCGGGACTGGTGTCACTGTTCACATTTAATGTAATGTTTTCTTCCGGAATATGTTCCAATGCAGCCAAGAGAAACTGTGCACTAAAAGTAATTTTCTTGCCCTCACCATTCATTTTACCCTTAAGGATTGACGTGTCTTTTCCTACTTCTTGAGTTTCTCCGGAAACAGTTAGATCACCACCATCCATTTCCAGGTGAAGATTATGAGTTCCCGCTTGAGAAAAGAGACTTACTCTTTTTACCGCTCTTATAAACTCTTCCCTTTCAATAGTAATATCTGAGCTAAAGCTCTCAGGAATAATTTTTTCATAAGGAGGGAAATTGCCCTCTATAAGCCTTGATATTACCGTTACATTATCAATAATGAATTTTACTTGATTTTGACCGACAATAACCTTTACCTCTTCTTGTTTCTTACTCAGGATTCTTTGTAACTCTAAAACCGTTCTACTGGGAACAATTATTTTAATTTCCTCAGGAATTTTGGTAGCTAATTTTATCGTTTTTTCCGCAAGACGATAACTATCAGTAGCAACAAGCTTGAGTATTCCATCTTTCTGCCAAAAAAGAACCCCTGCCAAAACTGGTCGTGTTTCATCGCTTGCTGAAGCAAATACTGTTTTCTCCAGTCCATCCAAAATACTTTCAAAAGGCAGAGTAAACTCGATTTTCTCTTCTACTTGAGGAATAAGGGGAAATTCTTGGGCATCAATACCCTTAAAAACAGTTTCATCTTGGCCACTCTTTACTTGTAACGTATTAAGAGGTAATTGCTCAACAGTAACCTGTTCAACCTTCAATAAATTACAATATGAACTAAATAATTTAGCGGGAATTGTAATGGATCCTATTTCTTCAGGATTGCAATCAAAACTGGTTACTATCGCTAGTTCAAGGTTAGTAGTAGACAGAATAACCTTCTTTTCTTCAGCTCTAGTTACGATATCAAGAGCTTGTGTAAGGTTTTCTTGTGAACAGACAAATTTCATAAAATTGGTGGAATCGGTTGTAGACAGCTTAGCAACTTTTTCTCTCCCTGCAAGGTGTTTTTTGCTCAGTTGAGTTTTACTCTATGTATTATATTTGTATTTAATTAAATCAAATTAGTAATAATAAACACTTGCCAACAAAGGTATTTTTCTTTTCTAGTCTGTTAACAATAAAGAGAATGTATTATGCATATATTACTTTTATACCAAGGAAAACTTATTTGTTTTGTAGAAACTGTTTTATGATAATTGTTAAAATAATAATGTTGTATGAAGCTATAATTCTACGGTGTAAAAGATGTTGAAATAATGAAAAACTTTTACCCCTTTCTTAAACAACTTTCACAAAGATTAAAGAATAATAAATTTTTAATACAAGTTAAAGATAAAAAAACTTATAAATAAAGGAAAACTTTTAAACATTAATTGTTCTCTGTGGAAGAAAATAAAAATTCGGCAGACGTAATTACTTTTTCTTGAAGAACTTTTTTGTAATCCTTTTGTACAAGGTATTTCTTTAATTGTTCTTTTGGATTTGTGTTTTTTGTAAGAATTTTGGCTTGTGTTCCATTTTTTTCTTGAACTTCAATAATATTTCTCTCAATTCCAGCAAAATAGTAAACATCTTTCAAAAAATCCTTTAAATCATTTATTGTCAGTGAATTAACAAAATTTTTATCTCCAGAAAGAACAATACGAACGATAGTATCTTGAAGATTTTGAGGAGGAGGAGAAAGTTTATTTTCAATCTTCCATGTAACAAAATCACGAACTTTTAATGGAATGAAAGTAATATTTGTTTTCTTGCTTTCATCAATATCGATAAGAACACACCCCTTCTCTTCCTTTTCTTCTCCAAAGTCTATTCTTTCTAGAGATCCGGCATAAACTATATACGGTTCGCTGTGAATGATTTGATGTTTATGGAGATGTCCACAGGCGACATACGATAGTTTTTTATTAGCTAATACATTGAGAGGAATGATTAAGTCTTTTCCGATCATAACGTTTCTTTCACTACCAAAAGTTCCTCCCATAACCGTAGCATGAACCATAGCCATGCTAGGACCTTTATTGTCCAGGACGGCTATATGCTGTTCGAATAGCTGAATAGCTTTGTTAAGAAGAGTGTTGTCAATTTCTTCAAGAGTTTTTCCTTTCAGTTCCTCATTTTTGAGAAAATGATTTCTGGTGAGCCATGGCCAGGTCACGACTTGTAAAGGTCCGGATTTTGTTTCAATGGACAGAGTCTCTATTCTTTTACTGACAATAACCCTTGGAAGATCGAGAGAATTATAAATTTCTAATGTATGAGCCTTGTTCTCGATATTGGGCAGATCGTGATTACCGACAAGGAGAATAACATGTCGGTCCTTGCTCAACTCTTTAATGGCTTTAGCAAAAGCGTTTTGATATGTTGGACTCGGGTCGCGGTTTTTAAAAGCATCACCGGTGAAGAGTACGACATCTACATCATGGTCATTCGCCAGATCGATAATTTGCTGTAATGCACGTTGCCAGTCAGAAAACCTTTTAGACAAGCCTGTCTCAGGATCAATGTGACCATAATTTTCCATACCAAGATGGAGATCCGAAAAGTGCAGTAATTTCATAATTGTTTCTTCGTAATGTATTTTAGTACTGTGAGTTTCTCCTATTCCTCTCCCTCATCCTCATCCTAACACTATTCCATGGAGTGTCCTCGTTGTCATA
>Ga0209341_10006246_pt1 | contig 10668 bp, 9 predicted proteins | sample RifCSP13_2_FD_184020 | JGI IMG/M metagenome (GOLD analysis project Ga0209341, IMG submission 184020) | Soil microbial communities from Rifle, Colorado - Rifle CSP2_sed 13_2 (SPAdes) (version 2) | ecosystem: Environmental > Terrestrial > Deep subsurface > Rock core/Sediment | place: Rifle... | reverse complement strand
GCCCGCGACATCTCGACGCTCTCGCGCGTGTTGTAGGTGCTCGTCCCGGCGAGGACGTGGCCGTCATTGCCCACGGCCTCTTTGACGGAGCGGTAGAGGCCCAGCTTCTCGTCGTGGCTCAGGGTCGGCGCCTCACCCGTTGTGCCCGTAACGACGACGCCGTCGCTGCCGGAGTCGAGGAGGGCGCGCGCCAGGCGCTGCGCCTGCTTGTAGTCGACCTCGCCCGCCGCGTCAAAGGGCGTGACCATCGCCGTGATCAGCCGGCCAAAGCCGCCCGCGGGCGAGCCGTTGCGCGTCTCTGCCATCGCCGTCCTCCTCGAGAGCCCGTGTAGCTGCAGACCTTCAGGTCTGCTCGTAGCAGGTCTAAAGACCTGCAGCTACAGACGAGGTGCGAGTCAGTATACCGCTAGTTGCCGATACTTGGACGCCGTAGCGACCCCGTCACGAGCCGTGCCTAGTCTCGAGCGCCCGCGGCGAGGATGCCCAGGCGCTAGCCTGCTAGATCAGCTTGCGAGCGATCAGCTCCTCGGCGATCTGGACGGCGTTGGTCGCCGCGCCCTTGCGCAGGTTGTCGATGACCGACCAGAGCCAGAGCCGGTCGCTCGTCAGGTCGCGGCGCACGCGCCCGACGAGCACCTCGTCGCGCCCGCTCACGTCGAGCGGCGTCGGGAAGACGTTGTGCGACGGGTCGTCGACCAGGCGCACGCCGGGGAAGGCCGCTAGCGCCGCCTGCGCCGCCGCCGGCGTCACGGGCCGCACCGTCTCCACGAGCATCGAGCAGGAGTGGCCGACCGGAACGGGCACGCGCACGCAGGTCATCGCCACCTTGATCTCCGGGTCAGAGAGGATCTTGCGCGTCTCGTCGAGCAGCTTCACCTCCTCCGTCGAGTAGCCGTCGTCGCGGAAGCGCTCGCAGAGGGGCAGGACGTTTTCGAAGATCGGCCGCGCGAAGGCGTGCGGCTCGGGCGCCTCTTTGCCGTCCGCGGCGGCCCGCTCCTGCGCCGCCAGCTCCTCAATGCCCTCTCTGCCGGCGCCGCTCACCGCCTGCAGCGTCGTCACGGTCACGCTGCGCACGCCCGCAAGCCGGCGGATGGGCTCCAGCGCCATGACGAAGCCGATCGTCGTGCAGTTTGGGCAGGAGATGATGCCCTCGTGCTTCGCCACCGCCTCCGGGTTTATCTCCGGCACGACGAGGGGCACGCGCGGGTCCATGCGCCAGGTGCTCGACTTGTCGATCACGACGGCGCCGCGACGCACCGCCTCCGGCGCGAGCGTCTTCGACAGCTCGGCCGTCGCCGCGAAGAAGACGATGTCCACGCCCGCGAAGGCGTCCGGCGTCGCCTCCCGCACCTCGACGTCGCGGCCGCGAAAGCGCACCATCTGGCCCGCCGAGCGGCCGCTGGCCAGCGGCCGCAGCTCGGCGACGGGAAAGCGCCGCTCCTCCAGCACGCAGAGCTGCGTCTGGCCGACCACGCCGGTCGCGCCGACGACGGCTACGTTATAGCTCTTCTTCATCCTCAACCCGCGAAAAATGCAGTCGCCCTTCCTCGGAAGGGCTCTTGTCATCATAACTGCTCAGTCACAGTCCGACAACGGCTCCTCGTCGGGCTAGCGCTTGACCGGCCGTCCTGTCTAGAATCGACGCATAAGCAAGCGGACGGAGACGAGACGAAGAATGGCGGCAAGCGTTGGCAAGCGTTACGTAGCGCCCTCGGGCGCCGAGGTCATCGTTACCAAGGGCGGCCCCGGCGACCTCAGCGACGGCGAGGTGGCGCTCTTCCTCAAGGAGCAGGCGCCGGCCGACCTGCGCGACGGCTCCGGCCGCAGCGAGCCCGTCATCCCCCTCGGCAAGCGCTTCCGCGCCGCCGACGGCGAGGTCGAGCTGCTCGTGATCAAGCCCGGCGTCTGCGACCTGCGCTACAACGGCGCCCCCATGGAGGTCCTTCAGCCCAAGGTCCTCCCCTCCGCCGACTAGACACGCAGCGGCAGCCAGAGCCCCCCGTCTAACCTCGAATGCAGACGAGGCGTCGTTCCCTAACGCCTCGTGGTGTATCGCGGTAGCCCAATGCCGGCACGCTAGTGCCTGGTCGGGGTGCCCAGATTCGAACTGGGGGCCTCTTGGTCCCAAAGTCCGCGGCTACTGTGATAACGGGTCAATCACGTGGTCGTGAGTCGGCCCTTCGAATCTAAAATCGACACCGGGCCTCCGTGACAGCCAGTGAGGCCCTGTCATACCGCGTCCGTTTGCAGATCCGTTTGCAGTCCGCCCCCTTTGAGGCGCTCTCTTGCGGGCTCGCACCACTGATAGGTGCGGCGTCGTTTTCAGGAGCGAGGCCCCTCTCCCTACCCCTAGAAACATGTCCCGCGTTCGGTTGGAGGCCGCCCCGACGGTTGCGAGGTTCATGGTCCGTCCCTGATTTGGGCGAAGGACGCCGGCGATGAGCCCGCAGACGCCAGCGACCGCGCCGATGAGCTCGCCTCTTACGAGCTCGAGACCGTGGGCCCTTTAGGCGTAGAAGATACGCCCGTTCTCGAAGGTCAGGTCGCGGGCTGTCATGCCCAGGACCTCGGCCCGACGCCGGCCGGTGAAGGTCAGCGTCAGGATGATGGCCCGGTCTCGCAGGCCGACGGGCGTCGCGGGCACTACGTTGAGCAGCCGGCGAATCTGCTCGCCGCTCAGCCCGCGTGCAGCGCCCTGCGTCACCTTCGGCCGTTCAAGTGCGTCGCAGGGACTAGAGGCGACGACATTCATACGAATGAGGAACCGATAGAAGCTGCTGAGGCAGGCGATGCGGGCGCCGATGGTGATGGAGCCCGGCTGCTTGCCGGAGAGGCCAGTGCCGTAAGCCCAGGCGAAAACGTCCTGAGAAGTCACCTGGTCCGGCGTCTTGCCGGCCCGGCCAAAGAAGTGCTGGAGTATGCGAGAGTAGCTCTGAACAGTTCGGAGCGAGCCGGAGCGACGCTCCTTCTCGGCCAGGAAGGCGTAGAGGGTACGCTCCCAGCCAGCGGCGGTCTCGTCCAGGTAGGCGACAGCGTTGGGCATCGTGCTGTCCTCCTCAGAAGGTCTCACACGATACAGCCGTAGTGTCGGGAGGAAGTCAAGCGCGACCGGAAACTCAAACCGGTGCCCCGCAACTTGAATCCTAAACGAAACGCATAGGGTAGAATCCATACACCTCGCGCGCGTTCAGCGCGTTGCTGGCACTGGATAGAACTTTGCTAACCAACGGCCAAATCGTCACAGGCCCCATTTTCGACGAGCCCATGCGGGTCGAGACTGTCAGCCCGGCCGGCCCGGGCGCCTGGACCTTGGGCCTTGTCGGCACACGATCTGAAAAGTTCCGACGGGTGAATCTGACGGCGTCCGAGCTTGAAGCGCTCACATTAGTCGACAGCGCAAAGACATTCGAGGCCGACGGCCGCTTGCTGCGCCTCGGGCTCCAGGCTTACGCGCTTGGAATCGCCTACGAGTTCGATCCCTTCTTCGGCCTCTCCATCTCCCGCGTCGATCCGCTCCCCCACCAGCTGGAGGCTGTCTATGACTACCTCCTGAAAACGCCGCGGGTGCGTTTCCTGCTCGCCGATGACGCCGGAGCCGGCAAAACGATCATGGCCGGCCTGCTCATCCGCGAGCTGAAATTGCGCGGACTGGCCGAGCGCATCCTCGTCGTCGTCCCGGCCCGCGCTTCGCGCTCGGTGAACCGGGAATCGATACAACATCAATCGACAATGCCGCGAACGCACTCGACACCCGCTCATTCTTCATCCGCAAAGTCGGCGCCGACGGCTTCCGCATTGGATCTAAACCCAAGCTTAACAAGGTTGTGAGCGACCGCCGCGCCTCCCTTGACGAAGAGACAGACGTCCGGCCAGAGATCCGGCGCCTGGTTAATAGAGAGTTCGAGCGCGGCGCGGCGATTCCTCTCGTAAGCTTCCCTGCCGACTCCTCCGACATACCGGACTCACCCCGTCTCATGCTTGTCACCGCCAACCCAGACTGGGAATGGTCCCCGAAGAGCGACCTACGCGCGAAAATCGCGGAGTGGACGCGCCAGCGGGGCGCCGGGAATCGCTCGTACCCCGGCGCCATCGTCTGGTGTGTCCGGAGGCCGGGCCGCGAGTTGCGCGAAAAAGTCGAGTTAGTTCTCGCCTGGCGGCGTGTGCAACGCGAGGTAACTGCGGGAACGCTCGGCTCCGAGTTCGACTCGGCGGACCTCGCGGACATAAGGACGAAGACCACCGACGCGGAAGATGCGGCGAAAGAAGAGGTTTGGGCCGAGTATCGATATGTCATTCTCACCGACAGCGCGGAAGCTAACGGACTCAAGGTCATCGATCTCGGTGCTGGTCACTCCAGCTCGAATGAGACGCTGTGCGGGCGCGTCGTCCAGGCTCTGAGGCAGGAATCGCTCCTCAGCGAGTCGGTCGGCGCCGGCTACCTCGACCGGAACTGGCCGCCGGCACTGGTTGACTCCGGCGCCTGGCCGCTATCGAGCCTGCGCCAGGCCTTCGTGAACGGTGTGTTGACGCGGCTCCTTGATCCCGAGAAGGTCCTCCGAGCGAAGACAATCGAGTTCGTCGAGCGCGGTGAATTCGGTCTGGCCTCCGGGCGCAATACCGACGGCAGATTTGACCGGGTCTGGTTTGAGGAGCCAGTCGCCCCGGATGAGGTCACGTTCGACGCGGACGTCTTCCTGCTCAAGAAGGCGACCGCGATGCAGCTCAAGGCGCCGCCCGCGCCGGTGCCGTCCGCGGGAGTGGAACCGGGTGGCCAGCGACCCGGTACTGCTGGCGAGCTCCCCCAGGAGCCCGAATCGCCAGCAACCAAGGCGCCCGTTGTCGATGGACCAACCCCAGTTCCAACGCGCACCCTGAGACTTGTCGGCTCGATCACGGCGGAGGTGTGGAACCGCTTCGGTACGCGCATCATCCCGAAGCTTCGGTCCGGCTCCGACCTGCGCCTCGGAGTCGACCTCTCAGTGACAGTCGACTCCGCCACTGCAAAGCAACTCGAAGGAGAGTTACGCCAGATAGTCGACGACGTCGGGCTCAGCGACAGCCTCCGGGTCGAATGAGTGAGAGCGTAATGCGCTCGTGAAGAGGTGTCAACGGGCGCACTATTTTCACATCGTGCGTTGTGACCCTGCTTGATTCCGGCGTTCTTGCGGAGCTATACTCCGCCGCCAGTCTCAATCCCTGAGGCAGATCGTTGACACCAGGAGGTTCAACCATGCGAGTGCCGGATGCGATTGCCGCCATTCTCAAGCAAGAGGGTGTTGAATCGATAATCGGCTATCCCGTAAACCCGATCTTCGATGCAGCCGCTCGCGCTGATATTCGCACGATCATCGTGCGGCAGGAGCGAAGCGGCATTCACATGGCCGACGCCTTCAGCCGCCTCAATTCCGGAAACCGAGTCGGCGTTTTCACGATGCAATCCGGTCCCGGCGCCGAGAACGCGTTTGGAGCTGTGGCCCAGGCTTATTCGGAATCGGTGCCGCTGGTCGTAATTGCTGGCGGCTACGCCCGGGATCAAATGAACGTTTTTCCTCGCTTTAACTCCTTCCTCAACTATCGCAACATCACCAAGTGGTGTGAGCAGGTCAGCGTGACTGGCGCGCTTGGCGACGCGATGCGCCGCGCCTTCACGCAGGCGCGGAACGGCAGGCCCGGGCCAGCGCTGATCGAAGTGCCCGCTGACATTTTCCGTGAGGAAGTTCCCGAGCCACTGGAATACGTACCATCGGTTAGGGTACGTACCGCACCAGATCCGGATTCAGTCGATGAGGTTGCAGGTGTTCTTGTTGGGGCCGAGCGACCCTTGATCTACGCGGGACAGGGCGTTCATTACGCCCGCGCCTGGGACAAACTGCGAGAGCTCGCCGAGCTTCTTGAGGCGCCGGTGACGACCAGTCTGGAAGGCAAGAGTGCTTTTCCAGAGAACCACCCACTCTCGCTAGGCTCCGGCGGCCGCTCCCTCCCAGGTCCGGTTTATCAGCACCTGCAAGAAGCTGATGTCATCTTCGGAGTAGGCTGCAGCTTCACGCGTACTGGCTACGGCATTTCCTTCCCGAGTGGTAAGACCTACGTTCACGCCACTCTCGATCCCACCGACCTGAACAAGGACATGCCGGCAAACTACGCCCTGATTGGCGACGCGCAGCTAACCCTGGCGGCACTCGTCAATGCCGTAAGCGAACGTCTCGGTGGCAGGCCTCGGGGCAGACAAGAGGCTGCAGTATCGCAGATCCAAATCCAGCGAGCAGAGTGGATGCAGCGTTGGCTGCCAAAACTGACGGCGAACGAAACGCCGCTATCCCCTTACCGGGTGATCTGGGATCTCTTGCACACTGTCGAGGTCGCGAACACGGTAATCACTCACGATGCAGGCAGTCCACGGGACCAGCTTTCACCGTTTTGGCAGAGTGTGACGCCTCTGAGCTACATCGGTTGGGGCAAGACGACCCAGCTGGGCTACGGCTTGGGCCTAGCGATGGGAGCGAAGCTCGCGGCGCCGAACAAGCTATGCATCAATGTCTGGGGTGACGCAGCCATCGGCATGACCGGAATGGACTTTGAAACGGCCGTGCGCGAGCGGATCCCAATCCTCTCGATCCTCATGAACAATTTTTCCATGGCGATCGAGTTGGGGGCGATGCCGGTCTCGACGGAAAAGTTCCGGGCAACTGACATTTCCGGCAACTACGCTGACTTTGCGCGTGCGCTCGGTGGCTATGGCGAGCGTGTCACGGAGCCGTCTGAGATTGTGCCGGCGATCAAGCGCGGCATAGCCGAGACGCTCAATGGACGTCCGGCTCTGCTGGAGTTCATCACCCAGAAGGAGACAGAAATCTCCTCGTTTGGCCTGGGAGCCGGATAAGCCTCACGATGCCGTCGTAGCGGCACATCGATTGACATGCCTCATGCTGGGCGACATGATCGCCGCGTCATGCCGAACGAGGGCCTCTAGGCCCGGTTGGCTCGCGGACTCGACAAGGGCGGTGGCCGCACCCTGCGCGTGTCGGCGTCCGAGGCCGAGGCCTTTGTGAAGTCGGAACTCGAGCGCTGGGTTCCGGTGGTCCGCGCGGGCGCAATCGCGGCGGAATCGACCGGGCTCGTCATCTTGTCGCGGGAGCAGTGAGCGAATGAGGATCATCGCCATCGAGGAGCACTTCATGACGCCGATGTACCGCGAGAACGTCGGCGAGAACGAGTTCCGTAGCTTCTACCTATCGAGCCGTAGCCAGCAGCTTGGCCATGACATCGTCGAGGAGAACCTCGATTTGGGAGAAAAGAGACTGTCCCATATGGACGCCGCAGGGATCGACGTCCAGGTGCTATCGTTCGCCTCGCCGGGGCCGCAGGCCTTCGGCGCCGAAGTCGCGCTGCTGATGGCGCGGGACGCCAACGACCGGCTGCACGAAACCGTCAAGGCACATCCGACTCGCTTCGCCGGCTTCGCCGCGCTTCCCACCGCGAGCCCGGACGCCGCGGCGCAAGAGCTGGAGCGGTGCGTCTCAAAGCTCGGCTTCAAGGGCGCAATGATCCACGGCCACCAGCAGGGGAGCTTTCTCGACGAGCGGAAGTTCTGGCCGATCTTCGAGCGCGCTCAGGCGCTCGACGTGCCGATCTACCTGCATCCTACGCTGCCGCACCCCCTCGCCCTAAAGGCCTATTTCGAAGGGTATGAGGAGCTCGCGCGCGCCGGCTGGGGCTTCGCCGTCGACACGAGCTGCCACTTCCTGCGCCTGGTGTTCGCCGGCCTGTTCGATGCCTATCCGCGGCTAAAGATCATCCTCGGCCACCTCGGCGAAGGGTTGCCGTTCGCCATGCATCGGCTCGACGACCACACCCGCGCCGCCGCAGCTCGCCGGGGTCTCAATAGAACGCCTTTGGAATATCTGAGAGAGAACTTGCTGGTCACAACGAGCGGGAATTGGTTCGAGCCGGCGTTCATCTGCACGCTGCTCGCGCTCGGCATCGATAACATCCTGTTCGCGGTCGACTGGCCATACGAGTCGAACAGCGCCGGAATAGAGTTCCTTCGCAAGCTCTCACTTAGCGATGCGGACAAGGAGAGGCTCGCGCACCGCAACGCCGAGCGCATGCTGCGGATCTGACCACTCAGCCCAAGTAGCACTATTCGAACCGGGCGAGCACACCAGCCCCGATTCCTTCGGCAACTGGGGTGCCAGATCGGCAAAGATGTACGGAGCTTCGACGGATGCCGTGCAGATCGGACGATTCAGGGTTAGCCGGCCAAGCACGGGCTCAGTGACGAGCCACTATCGTTTGATCGTGTTACTTGAACGGCCGTTCGCCTGGCCGCGTGATAGCAATCCTTCGCCTTTTCACACCGACGGATTGGTACTTGGTCGGTCCTCACTCTGACCGTGAGGCTCAGCCCCGGAGTCTATCCGCCGGGCTGAACCTCTCAACCTGGCCTCCCGGAAGCGACCCCAGAAGAGCAATAGCAAGTAACGGCGCTGAGGAAGCGCGACCCTTCCTGGATCGCATGCCAAGTGAGCAAGGTCACAGTCTTTCTGCAATCTGGCTGATGGCGGTCGACCAGATTGGCCCTTAACCTCTCCCCAAAGCACTGTGGAGAAAAGGGAATGGCCGACTACTGGACTGGGACGTTGAATCGAAGGGTCGCTCGGCGAAGAGTATTGGCGACTTCGGGTGGCGCTGCCTTGGGCGCGGCGCTTCTAGCCGCTTGTGGCGGCGGAGACGAAGGTAGTTCACGCGCAAAGAAGGATGAGTCTGGCCTGCTCAGTGCTCCTGTCGACACGACGAAGCAGGCAAAGCGCTGGGGTGTTCTCAAGCGCAATGTGGCCGGCGAAGGCAGTCTGGACCCAAACCTGAGTGTGGGACCTACATCGCCCTACCTTGAAATGTGGCTAATCGGTCTCGCCGGCGTCCTTCTGAAGCGCCTCGAACGCCTCGCGCAGGATGCGCCGTCGCAGCTCCTTCTCCTCCGCCGGTGGCAGGTCGGCCGCGCCCAGGGGGTGGACGATGCCGTTGCCTTGGATGATCCGGTTCGCCCCCACCATCTTCGCCACCGGCACCACCGAGGTCACCTGCGCGACGGGGATGCCGGCCTTCTCCAGCTCGGTCGTGATCGCAGCACCGCTGCGAGTGGAGGTCCCTCAAGCCGAGACGAGGACGACCGCGTCGACGCCCTCCTCCTTCAGCCTCTGGGCGATCTCGCGCCCCAGCCGCCGGCTGTTCGCCAGCGGGTTGACCATGCCCGACGTCGAGACGAAACGGTCGTGCAGCTTGCCGATCACGCCCTGCTTCTCGAACTCGCGCAGAGCGTCGACCGGCACGGCGCGGTCCGGGTCCTCGGTCACGTAACGCGTGTCGTAGCCGCGGTGCGAGACCTCGAAGTCCTCGCCCCGCAGGTCGTCCACGCCGCTGATGTCGTAGGAGCCCCAGTTCGTCGCCGCGATCGGCGCGATCTTGTCCGGGTTCCCCTTCGGCACAACGCCCGTATCCGTGACGATCGCGATCCGCGCCCGCGAGAGGTCGGCGATCGGCGGCGGCGCCGGGATCGCCGGAAAGACGGTCGGCGTCAGCTCCGACTCGTAGGGAGCGCCCGTGGCCTTTGCGTAGACCATCTCGACGAGGCGCTCCGCCGCCGTCTTGTCAACGAAGGCGTCGCGCAGCAGGCCGTGGGCGAAGTAGCCCTCCTCCGCCGGCGAGCCGATCTCCTGCTTGCTCAACAGCTTGTGCGCGAGCGCCGCCATCCTGCTCAGGACCTCTCGCATCGCCGCGACGCTGCCGCCCGAGTCGACGATATAGAGGTCGCGGCGGTAGAGGTCGACGCCGGGGTTCTCCAGCCCCATGCCCGTCACCGCCGGGATGCCCAGCTCGCGCTGGACGGCCGCGCAGACGGCGCCGGCGGCGACGCCGTAGCGCCCCGCCTGGAAGCACGGCCCGGCGACGAAGAGGTCCCCACCGGCCTCCCTTACCTCCTTGACCACCAGCGCAGCCAGAGCGTCGAGGTTCTCCACCGCGTAGTTGTCGCCGGCGACGACTGTCTTGACGACCTTCGCGCCCTCGCCAAGCAGTTGCTCCAGCAGGCGGCCGGGCCCCACAGCGCCCTCCCGCACCTCCGGCGTCGCGCCGGCGAACTCCTCGGCGCCGAGGCCGCCGAAAAACTGGTTTAGATAGTGCACGACGCGCATGGCACGCCTCCTTAGTAGACGAATGACCGCAAGCGGGAGAGGCCCTGCTGGCCCGTCACGCCGCAGACGCTCCCCGCCGTCAGACGCTCCAGCGAGGCCAGCGAGGCCGCCGCCCCTGCGCTCGCCGCGATAACGCGCTCCACCTCCGGCGCAACCCACTGCAGCGTATCACCCCTGCCCACGTTGACGATCGCGTCCACCTCTGGGTAGTTGAACAGTAGCGCCGACTCCGCGCTGCGGTCTGTCGACATGTCGCTCACCTGGACGACGGTGCGTATCCCCAGCTCCTCGCAGTAGCGCGCCGTCAGGCCCATGTCGGCGTGGGGCGCGCCGCCGCCGTACTTGGTCAGCACCACGGCGTCCGCCGCCAGGTTCCACTTCGCCAGCGCCGCCGCGATCATGCTGTTACGCTCGCGGTCGCGGTTGTCCGAGGCGGCCATCGTCGCCACCGTGCCGGTGAGGAGCACCTTGCCCTCCT
>Ga0209341_10006244_pt1 | contig 10668 bp, 6 predicted proteins | sample RifCSP13_2_FD_184020 | JGI IMG/M metagenome (GOLD analysis project Ga0209341, IMG submission 184020) | Soil microbial communities from Rifle, Colorado - Rifle CSP2_sed 13_2 (SPAdes) (version 2) | ecosystem: Environmental > Terrestrial > Deep subsurface > Rock core/Sediment | place: Rifle... | reverse complement strand
GACGTTCGGGACCTACCCCGAGACCCAGGCCCTACTTGAGCTGATGGCGGAGCAAGGCGACCTGCACCACTCCGGCGGCGCCTATCGCTGGGTGGCCGACGCGTACCCGGCCGAGGGCGTTTCGCTGCGCTCGAGCGGCGACCAGCCGGTCGTGATCCAAGAGCAGGCCGACGGGAAGCCGACCGTCATCGGTGAAGTCGATCGGCAGACGGCGCCGGTGCTGGTGCACGAGGGCGCCGTTTACATCCACGAGGGGCGTACCTTCCTCGTGGCGCGCCTCGACTGGGAGAACGGGCTGGCCGAAGTGACCGCCAGCGAAGTCGACTACTACACCGACGCCGCCGAATCGGTCGAGCTGGAGGTGCTGGAGGCCTTCGACGCGGACGAGAGCGCCGAACTGCGCCGAGCCCACGGGCGGGTGCGCCTGACGGCGCAGCCGACTTCCTTCCGCATGATCAAACGCTACACGCACGAGACGCTCGGCTACGGGGCCATCGACCTGCCGCCGCGCCAGTACGAGACCACCGGGTGCTGGATGTGGATTGCCCCGGCCACGACGCGGCGGCTGGAGGAGGAAGGAATCCTGCTGGCGCCGAACGATTACGGCCCGAGCTGGCCGGACGCCAGCCGCGCCGCCCGCACCCGAGACGGCCATCGCTGTCGGCAGTGCGCCGCGCCGGAACGCGAAGGCCGCGCTCACGACGTCCACCATCTGCGCCCGTTCCGCGAGTTCGGCTTCCTGCCGGGCGAGAACAGCAACGACCGGCAGGCCAACGCCCTCGACAACCTCGTGACCCTGTGCACCACCTGCCATCACCGTGCCGAGGCGGCGCGTGGCGCCCGCAGCGCCCTGGGAGGCTTGGCCTACGCCCTGGGCAACCTGGCCCCGCTCTATTTGATGTGCGATCCGCGCGACCTGGGGGTGCTGGCTGAGACGCGCGGCCGCACAACGAAGACGCCGACGATCACTCTGTACGATCGCATCCCGGAAGGGATGGGTTTGGCCGAGCGCATCTACGAACTGGGCGCGGAGCTGTTGCAGGGCGCCCTTGAGCTCGTGCGCGGCTGCGAATGCCTCGACGGGTGCCCGGCCTGTGTCGGCCCCGTCGGGCCGGGCGGCGGTGAGGTCAAAGAGTTGACGGTGCGGCTGATCGATGCGTTGATCCCCCCTGTTTAGTCCGCGGGCATCCCTCGGGGCCACAACCCGCAAGGCAAGGGTGATTTGAGGAATTCCTCACGTGGGCCGGTGGCTATAATGAGGGTGGGTAGGGCGAAAGCGGCGCTCGGCACGAGCGGCACGCTTCTTCGCTGGATGGTGAGGCCTTCCGCTTGGAGCTCCTGGCAGAGCGCTATCGCCTCGAAGGCGAGATAGGCCGCGGCGGCATGGGCACGGTGCGGCGCGCCCACGATACCCTCCTCGACCGCCAGGTCGCCATCAAGACCCTGGCCGCGGACTCCCTGGAAGACGAGGCTCGCCAACATCTGCTGGACGAGGCCAGGGCGGCTGCCCGCCTCAACCATCCCAACATCGTCTCCCTGTTCGACGCCGGCCAGTCGGACGGAACCGCCTACATCGTCATGGAGTTGGTCGAAGGGCGATCGCTGCATGAGGCGCAGCCCGACTCGCTCGAAGGCGTGATCGACGTCGCCCGGCAGGTGTGCCAGGCGTTGGCGCACGCCCACACCCACGGGATCGTCCACCGCGACCTGAAGCCCGAGAACGTCATCGTCACCGCCGACGGCCACGTCAAGCTCCTCGATTTTGGCCTGGCCCGGCCGATCGCTTCCCGGCTCTCGACCGAAGGCGGGATCAGCGGCACCGTCTTCTACCTGGCGCCGGAACTGGCGATGGGCAGACCGGTCGACGTGCGGGCCGATCTGTACTCCCTGGGGGTGATGCTCTACGAGTTGTCGACGAATCGGCTTCCGTTCACGGCCGACGATCCTCTGGCGGTCGTCACCCAACATCTGCACGCCCCCGTCGTGCCGCCGCGCACGATCCGGCCCGATTTGCCGCCGGCGCTGGAGCGACTGATTCTGGCCTTGATGGCCAAGCAGCCGGAGGACCGGCCGCCGGATGCCCTGGCGGTTGAAAGAGCGCTGGCGGCGATCCGGCAGGGGTCGGTCCCAGGAGAGGATGCGGCGGGCGACGAAGTCCGCATCGATCTCCTGGCGCGCGGCCGCCTGATCGGACGCCGTGGCGAGCTCGATCGACTCCGCCAGCTATGGTCGGGGGCCCTCGCCGGCCAGTCCGTGTTGGCCTTGATCTCCGGCGAACCGGGCGTAGGAAAGACGCGACTGGCGCGCGAGTTGATCTCCACGGCCAGGCTGAGTGGCGCCACCGTGTTGAGAGGCGGATGCTACGAGTACGAAGCCGCCACTCCCTACCTTCCCTTCGTGGAGGCGTTGCGCGAATGGGTGCGTGGGGAAACGCCGGAACGTCTGCAAGCTGTCGTCGACACCGGCGCCCCCGAGGTGATTCGTATGGCGCCGGAGGCCGAAGAGAAACTTGGCCACCCGATTGCCCGACCGTCCCTGACCCCCAGCGAAGAGCGCCTGCGCCTGTTCGACAGCCTGGCGCGGACGTTCCAGAGGATGGCGGTACCGAACGGGTTGCTGATCTTCCTGGATGACCTGCATTGGGCAGACAGCGGCACGCTTCAACTCCTGCACTATCTGCTCCGCCATCTACGCCACGATCGGGTCCTGATCCTCATCGCCTACCGCGAGGTCGAGCTCGACCGGTCGCACCCGCTGGCGGAGGCGATCGTGGAATGGAACCGCGAGCGGCGCCCCGTCCGGCTGGCGCTGGGGCGTCTGTCCCCGGAAGAATCCGCCGCTCTGCTCGCCTCTCTCTTCCAGGCCGAGACGGTCTCACCCGAATTCGTGGAGGCCATCCAGCGCGAGACGGAAGGCAACCCGTTCTTCATCGAGGAAGTGGTCAAGGCCCTGATCGAGAGTGGGGTCGTCTATCGCGAGGACGGACGGTGGGAGCGGAAAGCGATCGAGGAACTGGCGATTCCACAGAGCGTCAAGGAGGCGATCGGCCGCCGGCTCAACCGCCTCGATCCGGCGACGCTGGACGTTCTGCACGCGGCGGCAGTGATCGGGAAGACGTTTTCTTACGACGTCCTGGCGGCAAGCCTCGGGCAAGCCGAGGGGGACTTGCTCCCGGCGCTCGACCAGGGGACAGCCGCTCAGCTCGTGACGCCGACGGAGGGCGAGGCGTACGTCTTCACCCACGACAAGATCCGGGAAACGCTGTACGACGAGATCAACCCGATTCGGCGGCGGCGCCTTCACCAAAGCGTCGGCGAGGCTCTCGAAGGACGGCGCGCCGGCGACTCGCGGGCCCGCGCCCAGGACATGGCCTACCACTTCACCGCCGCCGGCGATTCGCAGCGGGGGCTGGAGTATTCTCTTCAGGCCGCCGAGCAGGCGCGCAAGCTCTACGCCTGGGACGAGGCCGTCCAATTCCTGATGACGGCCCGTGAATGCGCCCTGGGACTGGAGCAGTCGGACGAGGTGGCCCGCCTCGACGCGCTGGTCGGCGCCACCTACGGCGACAAGGGGCAATTTCGGGACGCCATCGCTGCCTATCAGCGGGCTCTCGACGCGACGACCGAGCCGCGCCAACGGGCCCGCCTCAAGATTCAGCTCGGGGATATGTACACCATGATCGGCGACGGTCAGGCCCTGGCGATCCTCACCGAAACCATCGCCGAGCTCGACCCGCAGACGCAGCGGTTGGAGTTGGCCTCCGCCCGGGCGCAGCTAGCGCGGCATTGGCACTACGCCGCCCAATTCACCCGGGCCATCGAGCTCCTTGACCAAGCGCGACCCGTCTTGGAAGAGATCGGCGACCTGCACATGCTTACCCGGACCCTTGCCCACTACGCCGGCGCCTACCAGCATCTCGCTCGCTTCGAGGAAAGCAACGCCTGGGCGGAACGCCTGATCCAGCTGGGCGAATCCACCGGATACACCTTCGCCGCCGCCGTCGGCCACGAGTACTTGGCTGAAAACGCTATCAACTGCGGACTCTTCGAGCGCGCGCAGGAACATGGCCAACTCGATCGCCAGCTGGGGGAGCGCATTGGGTCGCTCGACCGGATCGGCTGGTCCGATTTCGCGCTGACCTGGGCCCACTGGGGACTTGGCGACCTGGAGTTGGCCGAACAGACGGCGCGGAACGGGCTGGAGCTTGCCGACCGTATCGGGGACCGGCGCCTGGCCCTCCTCCTCGCGGCCACCCTCTCGCAAGTCCTGGCCGATCGTGGGGGCCTCGACGAGGCCCGGGTCCTGATCGAGGGGACGATCGTCGGGGTTGACGCGCTGAACCAGGTGTTCCATCAATCGGTAGCCCGGGCCGCGGCAGCCTATCTCGCGCTGCGGGTTAAGGATTTCCCATTGGCCCTGCAATTTCTGGAGGACGCCCAGCGGATCTATGAGCCGACGGAGAGCGTAGGTGCACGACTCGTCTGCGGAGGGCTCTTGGGGGAGGCCTACCTCGGCATAGGGGACCGCCAGGCAGCCGAGAGGATCGCCGGAGAACATCTGAGATTGGCTCAGACAGCCGTCGCCCTCCGCGAACAGGTTCGGGCGCTGCGGGTCCTGGGCTCCGTGGCGCTGGCCAATGGGGATCCGTCGAACGCGCTCGATTTGGCCGACCAGGCGCTCGCCCTGCATCACGATCGGGCGGACCCGATCGAGCAGGGGAGGACTCTTGCTTTTCGTTCCTTGGTCCGCCTTCAGCAAGGAGATCCGGAGGCCGCCTGGCGGGATTTGATCGAGGCCCAAAGCATCTTCGAGCGCATCGGAGCCGTGCCCGACCTCGAAGAGATCCGCCGGCAACTCCAGGCCTTCCCGCGAGCTTGAAGGCGGCGTGAAGATTGACTCCTCCGATGAGCCGCCGCGCCGTCTTCGTGCCCTATCGCCCGAAGACGATCCTCAACAAGCACAAGCGCGCCGACCACTGGTTCTGGACCCGCTACAGCGCCTATCCGTACATCGGCTGCCAGCACGGATGTGAGTTCTGCTACTGTCGCGAACGAAAGTACGCCCCTTACGACGATCCCGCCGACTTCGCCTATGTCATCAAGGTCAAGCAGAACGCCCCGGAGCTGCTGCGGCGGGGGTTGGCCCGGGCGGCGGTGGGGCCGGTCTTCACCGGCGACTACCAGCCGGCCGAGCGCAGGTTCGGCATGTCGCGCCGCATGCTGGAAGTCTGCCTGGAGGCGGGCTTCCCTGTCTTCATCCTCGAGCGCTCCCCGCTGGTCTTGCGCGATCTCGACCTGCTGACCGCCATTCACGAACGGGCCCGGGCGGTCGTCGCCTTCAGCGTCATCAGCACACCCGATTCACCGAATCATGGGCGGGTGCAGGCCATGGAACGGCTGACCCCCTCGGTCGAGAAGCGTTTCGCCGCCATGCAGGAATTCGCCCGCGCCGGCATCCCGACCGGCACCTGCTTCATGCCGATCCTGCCCGGCCTGTGTGATGACGACGCCAATCTGCAGGGCGTCGTGCGCTGGACGGCCGAGCACGGCGGAAGCTTCGTGCTGGCCGCCGGGCTGACGCTGGCGGATCAACAGCGGGCCTACTTTTTCGACGTGCTGCGCAATCGCTTCCCGGATCTGGTCGAGCCTTATACCCGGCTCTACCCGCCCGGGAGCTACGTCGCCGTCGAGCAGGATCCCCGACGCATCGGCCGGCGCCTGCGCGAGTTGTGTGCGCAGCACGGCGTGCGCGATCGTGTTCCGCGTCCGATCGTCCCCGGCGACACACGCGCCGCCAACAAGCGCGTCGCCGAGCGACTGGCCGATACCGCCTATACCCTCGAGCTGGAAGAGGCGCCGTCCTCCCGCGTCTGGGCCCATCGCAAGGCGGCCTGGGCGATGGACGATCTCGAGCAGGACGTGGAACTGCTCTACCGGACGATGGGCCGGAAAGGGATCGAGTCGATCGAGGGAGTCGGGTCGGCCATGGGCGGAGAAATCGAATCGCAGCTGCAGGCCGAACACGCTGAACGGTAGCCGCAGGCTTTAGCCTGCGGTCCGGACGCCGGCTAAAGCCGGCGGCTATGACCTACCCTGACCACCGACCACCGACCACTTCTTCCTCATGGCTCGACCGCCAGACAAGTGAGCGTCTCGGTCACGCCGGGGATGGGCTGAATCCCGGAGGCCATGATTCGGCCGATGCCGGCGACGTCCGGCGCTTCAACGACGGCGACGGCGTCATAGGGCCCGAATGTCATCGTCGCCTCGATCACGCCTTCCACTCGCGCCAGCTGGCGCACGATCTCTCGAATCTCGCCGGTCCGGACCTGAATCAGAATGTAGGCACGCATGGACGGTCCCCTTTCCGGAGGCTCATCGCTCGCTTCGGTGGAGGAAGACGAACCAGTAGACGGCGGCTACCAGGACGGCTCCCCCGATGATGTTGCCGACGGTCACCGGCAGCAGATTGGCGAGCAGGAACGACTGCCATGTCAGGCGGGAAACGTCGACGCCGCTGGCGGCGGTGAAAGTCGGGTCGAAGGCCTTGATGAACAGGCCGATCGGAATGAAGTACATATTGGCGATGCTGTGCTCGAATCCGGCGGCCACGAAGGCGGCAATGGGCAGAATGATGGCGGCGATCCTGTCGATCGTGCTGCGGGCGCTGAAGGTCAGCCAGACCGCCAGACAGACCAGGGCATTGCACAGCACGCCCAGCGCCAGCGCCTGAACGAAGCCGTAGTCGACCTTGGCGGCGGCCGTCGCCAGCGCCGTCGTCCCGACCGAACCCCCGCCGAAGGTGTACTGGCGCGAGACGAAGACCAGCAGCACCGTGCCGATGGCCCCGACGAAGTTGCCGGCGTAAACGACGCCCCAATTGCCCAGCAGCCCGCGCGATGAGACTTTGCGACCGGCCCAGGCCATGACGATCAGGTTGTTCCCGGTAAAGAGCTCGGCCCCCCCGACGATCACCAGCACCAGTCCGACGGTGAAGACCAGTCCGGCCAGCAGCCGCACGATGCCGTAGGGAACCACGCCCGAGGCTCCGGCGGCCACGGTCGTGGAGAAGACCGCGCCGAGCGAGATGAAAGCGCCGGCCAGCAGCGCCAGGGTGAACGTCGCCAGGAGCGGCGCCTCGGCCTTGCGAACCCCCAGATATTCCGCCCGTAACGCCATCTCGGGCGGGAGCAAGGCGTCGATCCGAATCTCGCCTGCGTTCATCGCCATCCTCCGCTCCGCCGAACCTCGACTCCAAGACTATCATGTCCGCGATCAAGGGAGCCTGGCGCGCCTGCCACCCGGACCGGATGGCCCTATGCCTCCGGCAGAAAAGACCTTTAGGTCTACGCCGTGGGAACGGTTTGCACTGCCCGGGCGTGCCGGGTGGCGACTAGGATGGCGCCGGCCAGGACCAGCACCCCGCCGACAACTTGAACCAGCGCCAGGGACTCGTGAAGTACCGCGACGCCGAGCGCAACGGTAAACACCGGCTCGAGCGTGCTGAGCAGCGAGGCTCCGGTGGGCCCGACGCGCGCCACGCCGGCTAGGAACAACGTCACGGGCAGGACCGTGCCCACGACGATCAACCCCAGAATCAGGATCGGCTCGCCCTGCGCCTGCTGCCATTCGAGCGTGCCCATCGCCCCGCCGGCCAACGTGAAGCTGAGCCCAGCACCCAATACGATCCACATCGCTCCTACCCGCGCACCGACATCGCGCGTCGCACCCTCGCTCAGGACGATGTAGATCGCCAAACCGGTGGCCGACCCCAGGACGAGCCCTGCGCCTAGCGGATCCACCGTCATCCCCGGCTGGGGATAGAGCGTCAGCACGACGCCGGCCATGGCGATCCCCAACGCCATCACCGTCCTGCGGTCGGGAAGGCGCCGGTTGAGGGCCCAGTCGAACAGGGCCACCAGCACCGGGTACACATACAAGAGCAGGACGGCAATCGAGGCTGGCAAGCGCTGCAGCCCGGTGAAGAAAAGCGCCGCCTGCGGCGCGTACAGGGCGCCCCCCAGAAGAAGGAGTCGGCCCATCGTCCGGTCGCCGGCGAAAGTGGCCCGCCGCAAGAACAACAGCATGGCCGCCAGGAAGAGCGCCGCCCCCAGGAAGCGCAGGCTGAGCATCCCCGTCAACGTCAACCCGGCGGCGAAGGCCAGCTTCCCCAGGATCGAGAGCCCGGCATAGCAGGCTGCCGATAGAGTGCACATCAGCGCGCCCAGCTGAAGGCCTCGATGGTCGCTTTCCCTTGTCCTCAATGGGCTCTCCGGTCGTTGGAAGTCTCTAGTGTACCGTCGGCGGCGTTTGCGGCCCGGACGAGAGAGGAGACCTAGCGAGCTGCAGTCGCCCTGCGATTTCCGCCGGGGCCATCGGGGAACGACGCGAGCTTGCTGATTGGGTTGCAAGATGGGACAATACCGACCTTCTTCGACCGGGCTCGAAATACCTCAACCCAGCTTCAAGGGACGACGCCCTCGTTTCACGGACGGTATCCCCATCCTGCCGGGACCGACTCCTTAGGAGGAGTCCAGAGATGCGCATCGCTCACCCGAAAGAAAAAGGACTCTTCCGTGTGTGGTCCATCGTTCTGGCCGGATTCGTGCTTGCTGCCGCCGGCTTTGCCTGTTCGGCGTCGAGCCTTGGCGGGGGATCCTCGGAGGACTACATCGCCATTTTCGAAGGGCCGGCGAATCCATCGCAGGTCCACCCGGAGCTCGATCCCTCCGGAGCGTCGCACGCCGTGATCGCGGCGGCCGGAGGCACGCTCGAGGTGACGAGCTCGGACGGGACCCGCTTCACGCTTTCTGTACCGGAAGGCGCCTTGCCTCTGGCGGTCGAGATCAGCCTCACCCCGCTGCGCCAGATCACCGACCTGCCCCTGGATGAACTCGGCGGCGCCGTAGTCATCGGTCCCGACGAAGTGCAATTTCAGGAGATCGCCACGCTGACCATCGAGCCGGCCCTGGACATCCCACTGGAAGAACAGATCACGTTTGGATTTGAGGTCGAGGGCGGGGATTTTCATCTTCAGCCGCCGGGAGCCGATCCGGAAACCGTCCAGATCCTGGTCTTGCACTCCGGCGGATTCGGGGTCGGGCGAGCCGCGGCCGGCGAACGTCAGGCTCTGTTGGATCGTATGCCAACCTTCCCGGCGAACCGCTTCGCCCATCAACTGGCCGATCTTCTCCTGCAGGCTCGCTATCAGGGTTTGAACGCAGGGATCGAGGCTGGGGTCCAGCGGCTGGTGGCGGCTTACTACGATTCCTTCGTCGCCCGGGTAGAGGCGGGCGGCGAGCCGGCGCAGAGCAGCCTCGGGCACGGAGGTTCGGCGTTGGCCGTTCCGCCGGCACAGCCTCATGGCGCGAGCGCCGTCGGCTGCGACGAGGCGCGTGAACTCTTCGAGCTCGGCCTCCAAAAGAAGTACCTCGAGGAGCTCGGCATCAATGAAGGGGAAGGCTTCGCCGTTCCCCCGGACGACCTGGTCCTGCAGCTGGCCGAGGCTTGCCTGGCGGAAGCCCACGAGGACTGCGTCTCCGACGACAACCTGACCCGGCTCCCGACCGAGTATTTGAACCTGTGGGTCCTGGGTGAACTCGGGCTCGCCTCCGATGCGGCGCTGGCCCAGGTCACCACCATCGCCCGTGGGTTGATGGAGAAGTGCTACCGCTTCGACCTGGAGATGACCTCCATCATCACCGTCAAGGAGGAGGGGATCGGCGGATTCGAGTCGGTCATGACGGCCAAGATCCCCCTGCGGCTCAAACCGGTAGCCGACTTGGCCAATGCCATCGTCTTCTCCGAGCTGGAGGTGTTCGGATCGGGGGTTCTCTACAACGAAAGCATGACGTTTGAGGTGGCCCCCGGCGGATGCACGATCACCGGCGTACGCGGCGGCGGCGAGTTCGACGTGATCAAGCTGCCGCTGATTCTCGGAGGCGATGGACTGACGGAAGTGAACCTGACCTACCACCCGGGCGACAGTACCGAGGGCGGGACGGTCAGCTGCCCGCAGGCCACGACGTCGGATATGCCGACGGGCGGCTACTGGAGCACCTCCTACTTCGCCATGCATGTCGACGACCTTTCGATGACGTCGGATGCGGGCGCCCTTTCGGGGATGCTAGCGATCCCGTACCTCGCCCGCGATTGGGAACTTCTGGGCGGCGAGGAAGTAGCCCGCAAGGAGTATGTGCGGTCGCAGGCTCCCATCTCGGAAGACACTACGTTCACCTTGATCCATTCGCCTCAGCCGTAGGCGGCCGTGCGGGGAGCGCCATTGCCCGTGCCACCCCCACCCTTCTCCGGGGAGGCCGCGCTGCGCCGGAGGCGTGAGCTCGTGTCGCGGCGGACGCGGTAGAATCTCCGGCGCCGATGGACCCTCACTCGCCTGCCCTTCCCGTCGACGAAATCGTCCCGGCCTCGCCGCCCATCCGGCGGCCGGAATGGATCCGCGTCCGCGCCCCTTCCGGCGAGACCTATGAGTGGCTGCGCCGCCTGATGCGCAGCAAGGCGCTGCACACCGTGTGCGAGGAAGCCCGCTGCCCGAACGTCGGGGAGTGTTGGGGAGCCGGCACGGCCACTTTTCTGATGATGGGGGACGTATGCACCCGCTCGTGCGGGTTCTGCGATATCGCCACCGGACGCCCAACCCCGATCGATTGGG
>Ga0209341_10006243_pt1 | contig 10668 bp, 9 predicted proteins | sample RifCSP13_2_FD_184020 | JGI IMG/M metagenome (GOLD analysis project Ga0209341, IMG submission 184020) | Soil microbial communities from Rifle, Colorado - Rifle CSP2_sed 13_2 (SPAdes) (version 2) | ecosystem: Environmental > Terrestrial > Deep subsurface > Rock core/Sediment | place: Rifle... | reverse complement strand
TGGACTCCGAAGTCTTCATAAGCGTTGGCAAGCGTGGCTGCCATCGCTAGTTGCAGAGTCTGCATGAACCACTCTTTGCGCACGGCCGCATCTCCGAAGAAACGCTCGAAGTGCGGGTCCATTTCCCGGAGATCCAACAGTGTCCCCAGGATGTCGAGGACAATCACACGCCGCATGACTTCTCCTTCTCCAGGTACGGCGACCTCGGCAGGGCCAGACTCGACGTGGAAATGGTTAGGGTGGTGCCAGCGCGGCGGAGAATTCGCCAGGCCGACGCCGGGCCGCGGCTGACCTGCCGCTACCTGGGACGCGCGGTGCTGATCAACGGGGTGGTGCCGGAGATGGACGAAGCAAGCCGCAAGCCGGGAGGTCTGTTTCCATCGATGGCTGCCCTAGGCCAAGTTTGGTTCCTGAGCGCCGTGGCCGTCGCCGCCCGCTTCCAGAATATCCTCGATCGGGATATCGCTCAGCTGCTTGTAGAGCAATTGCTTGTCGTTCTTCTCAACGGCAGCGATGTAGCGTCGCATCGCATCAAGGACATGTACCTCCTGGCGGTCAAAGACCTCGCCTTGCAGCAGACGGAGGACCTCGACCCGGTATTGGCTCTGGATGAAGAGCGTGAACAGCGGCAGCAGCTTGTAGTACAGGCGGATGAATTCGTACCAGATATCCACGCCTGCCCGCAGCGTGCGCTCGTAGGGCTGGAAGGCCTCCGCGCCGAGGTCGCCCGATTCCAGCGCGGCCCGCACCGTCTCGGCGCCATAGCGGGCGCTGTACATGGCGACGCTGACCCCCGACGAGAAGATGGGATCTACGAAGCGGGCCGCATCGCCGATCATCAGAAAGCCGCTGCCGCAGAACTTGTCCAGGACATAGCTGTAATCACCTTCCGTCTTGAATTCGTTGACGCGAACCGCATTGGCCATCGCCCGCGCCAGGCCCTTGTTGGACTCGACGTAGGTATTGAAGCAGCGCTCCGACTCGGACTTGAACTGCTGAAAGACCTCGCGCTCTGCCACCACGCCTACGGACGTAATCCGATCCGTAATCGGGATCTGCCAGGCCCAGCCGCGCTTGACGGGCAGGAAGTAGATGTGGATGTAGTCGGCTGTTTTCGGATCCTCGCCGCGCTCGACATGGTCGAACCATGCATGGACGGCATACTGGTTGAAGATGGGATCGTTCTGTTTGAGACGGAGTTGCCGCCCCAGAAGCGTCTGCCGGCCGCTGGCGTCCACCACGACGCGGCTCGGGATGTCAATCTCCTTCCCGGCGAACGCGGCCCGCACCCCGACGGCCTGACCGTCCACAAAGTTGACCCGCTTCACCTGCACGCCCTGGTGTACCTCGGAGCCCAGGCTCTGGGCATGCTTGAGCAGAAGCAGGTCGAACTTACCCCGGTCCACGTGATACGTATGGTCCCGGTCGATGCCTTGCTGCCGGAATTCAGCGAAATGCAGGGCTTGCTCCTTCCCGTTGAAATCGCGCCACGCGGCGCCATATTTCTTGACGAACCCCTCCCGATCCATCGTATCGAGGAACCCGATCTCGGAAAAAACCCGCATCGTGGACAGGACCAGCGACTCGCCCACGTGAGGCCTGGGCTGGTTATGGCCTTCCAGAATCAGGTTCTTGATCCCGGCCTTCGACAGGTACGATCCCATCGTCGCGCCGGCTGGCCCTCCACCCACGATAATGACGTCGTACATTCTTGCTGTACCCTCCAGCCTCGCGGAAATCGAACTCAGCCCGTGACGGCTCGGCTCTTCAGCAGCCCCTTGGCTTCCCGGTTTTTCGCTTGCGTAGCGACATGTGAGGTCTTCCAGAATCACGCCCTCGGTCGGCGCCACGACAGAAATCCGCTTTTCGATGAACGCGCAGAGCGGCAAGGGTTCCACCAACGTATGGACAGATGCCTGGCCGCTCCAGTTCGGCCATATTCAGCGAGCTCCCAAGTTTGGGCTTGTTTTGACGGAGGTGGTTATTGAGGACATGGAGACCTAGTAGGAGAGCCCGAAATCCTCTATCTTGTATTCGGATCCTGCAAAAGATTGGCCATATTCAGGAAAGAATAAATCTCCTCGGCAATGGCTTGATTCCCAACGGCGTTGAAATGTCCATCCGGCAGGTTGATTGAGCGTAGAGAGGCTGTTTCCTTCAACGACTCGAGTGTATCGATTGCAAATACGTCGCGTTCGTTGGCCCACCTCATCAGGGTTTCCTGGGGCCGGATTGGGTTCTCACGAAACAAAGCCCCTTCTGGAGTATGCCCATATATGGCATCGACTAGGTCACTGTAGTCTTCCGTGGTTTGCGACTGGCCGGGCAATATCACCAAGAGCAGGGGTATGCTGTCATTCTGAATATCAGTCAGCATAGCGTCTAGCAATGCCTGTGTTAGGCGCCAGCCTTCCGTCGCGTACGTGGATTGATACCACGAGTGCAATATTGGTGGAAGCTTTTCTGAGTCAGGTTCAAACCCCATTCGGGTTAAGGACCGAACAATGGTCGAGTTGCTTGTCACTAGATAACCGATGCGTTCACGGAAAAAGAAATACGTGTGCAAGTCAGCCAAAGTCCAGGAAGTGTTAGGTAAAGCCAATGGTGGGGGATTCGACAAGACTTCTCTTCGTGTTAACTCAAGTTCATTCTCCTCAAGCGTGAAGCAAGGCCTGGAACTGGGCCTGTCAAGGCACATATTGTCCTGGATATCATTAGTGGCCAGAAACAGGAGGACTACTAGGTCGGGATCTAGATCGTGACCCCATCGCCTGTAAAGCAGCCACTCCTGAGCAGTCCCATAGCCCGGTACGCCCGCATTAACAACTTCGTAACGTCGCGATAGAGACGAATTCTGAGTCAACTCTGATTCGAGGAGCGCCGGCACTGTTTCAGACGCGTCGACCCCAATGCCAAAGGTCGTGGAGTCGCCCAAGACTAGTATGCGATATAGATTGGGCGGTTTGGGAATCTGAAACTGTGGATTCCGAAAGCCCTGAGCGCTGATTTGCACAACTGCTACCACCCCATAGCCATAGCAAATACCAGAGTGATTCGGTATGAGTTTCCACCCCAATTCCTCGTCCTTCATGCCGAATTCACAACCGCCGAATTGCGGGTAGAACAGTCGGAATCCGACTTCAAGCAGAATCAAAGTGAATAGCAAGCTGACACAAACCAAACCTGCCCTTTTCCCCCAGAGCCTTATTCTTTGGCTCACAATTAATCCCTACTTGGGCACACTCTTGAAACACAGAACTGATCCATCGCTCCCCCGGCGTCGAATGGGTATTCGCCAGGATAGTCACAATCTGTTCATCACACAATCTAATCCACCTGGTCTGGGCCCAAATGCGAGCCGGTGGCGCGATACCCATCCGGCTTCTGGACTAAGAACGGCCCCATGACCAACTGGTCGATATCCGAAGCGGCAAAAGTCTTGATGGCCTCCTGGGGCGTCGTGACGATTGGCTCGCCGCGCAGGTTGAAGGAGGTGTTTAGCAGCACCGGGACGCCGGTGGCCTGGCCGAATTTCTCGACCACTTTGTAATAGCCGGGATTCCACACTTCGCGTACAGTCTGCAGGCGGCCCGAGCCCATGTGGCACACGGCCTGGATCTTGTCCCATTTGTCTTGGGGAACGTCGGAAACCATCAGCATGTAGCGCGGGAGATACTGCTTGTCCAGGTTCGGTGTGGTGAAGTATTCGTGGGCGCGCTCCTCGAGGACGACCGGTGCAAAGGGCCGGAACGGTTCACGGAACTTGATCTTGGAGTTGACGATTTCCTTCATCTCCTCCCGACGCGGGTCGGCCAAGATCGAGCGCTGCCCCAGAGCCCGGGGGCCCCACTCAAAGCGGCCCCGATACCAGCCGACCACCTTGCTCTGGAGCAAGGTATCCACCACCCGGTCGAGCAGCTTGTCGTCGTCGTCGTAGGCTTCATACTTGAATCCACCTCTCTGGATCGCCTCCACCATCTGGCTGGCGGGATACTCGGCCCCCCAATAGGCATGCTCCATCGTAAACTTGCGCGGCTGCCCCAGAAGCACGTGGTAGACATACAGGGCCGCCCCAATCGCGCCGCCGGAATCGCCCGCCGCCGGCTGAATAAAGACGTTATCAAACGGCCCTTCGCGCATCACCCGGCCATTGGCCACACTGTTGAGCGCCACGCCGCCCGCCATCACCAGGTTCTTCGAGCCGGTCTGGCGGTGAGCCGAATGCGCCATCTTCAGGACGATCTCCTCCGTCACCTGCTGGATACTGGCGGCAATGTCGGCATACTTCTGGTTCTGCGCCGCGGCGGCCGCATCCCAGTGCGGGTGGTCTTTGCGGGGATGCGTGGTTTCGGTGAAGAACTCAGACTCGGGTCGACGCGCCGGTCCAAACAGGTCAACAAAGCGTCCATTGAAAGTGTGCCGAGTGGAGTGGTGGAATGAGAAATAGCCCATGTTCAGGTGCAAGCCGCCATCCTCATCCACCTGGACCAGCCGATAGACCTCGTCCAGATACCTGGGTCGGCCATACGGGGCCATGCCCATCACCTTGTACTCGCCGTTGTTCACCCGAAAGCCCAGGTAGGCCGTAAACGCCGAGTACAACAACCCCAGTGAGTGGGGAAAGCGCAATTCGCGCGTCAGGTCAATACGGTTCTCGCCCCGGCCATTCCACTTGGCGGTCGCGCTACCCATCGCCGCCGTCGTCCACTCCCCCACGCCATCAATCGTGACCACGGCCGCCTCTTCGTAGGGCGAGCAGTACATGGCACTGGCCGCGTGGGTGAGGTGGTGCTCGACGAAAAGGATCCGGCTGACCGGGACGCCGAGCTCGGTTTGCAGCTTGCTCTTGATCCACAGCTTTTCGTCAAACCAGGCCACCATGGACTCTCGGAACACCTCCCACGATCGGGGGAATGTGCTAAGCGTGGTCTGTAGGATCCGCTCAAACTTCAGCAGCGGCTTCTCATAGAAGACCACGTAGTCCAGATCCTGACCCCGGAGTTGGGCAAACTTCAAACAGAAATCGATGGCCCGTTTGGGATAGCCGTTGTCATGCTTCTTGCGGGTGAAGCGTTCTTCTTCGGCGGCCGCCACCAGCTGGCCATCCACCAACAGGGCGGCGGCTGCATCGTGGTAATAACACGAGACGCCCAAGATGTTCATGCCTAGAATTGCCTCCCGGCCTCGGCCAGTGTTGGATCCTGAGGCGATCGCGGTTGCCACAACCGGGCTGGCCGTGTCTTGATCTGCAGGGGGTCGCCAAACCAGCGGACCCCCAGCCCGTACGGCACGAGAATGCTAAAGTAGAACAGGGACAGCACCACACGGGCGACCAAATTCCCCAGAAAGCGCCCCCACGCTTTCCAGCGTCCCCACAGTCTGCGCAACAGCGGCATGGCCCGCCTCCTTTAGAACAGCGTGTAGATGAACGGTCCGACTCCTGAGGCGGTGCCGAAAATCAGCAACAGGCCCAAGAGCAACAGCACGCTGACCATTGGGATGAGCCACCACAGTTTCCGGGCCCAAAGAAATCGAAGGATTTCCGCGGCCACGCCGGTGTTGGTCAGCATTCCTTTGATAAAGTTTCCCATGGTTTAATGCTCCTTTTGATACCTTGATGAGGTTGTCGGAACCATCGCGTTACGGACCGCTGGCGTATGCGGCCTGGCGATTCAGACAGAGGTACTCACCGCTGGCGAGAGAACGCACCGGCTGGCCCTTCGAATCAAACACCGCGTAACCTTGCGCCGCCAGAAGTTCCCGGATCTGCGCGGGCGATTGCCCCCTTGGCAGCCAGTAAGGGTGGACCGCTAAGATCAGGGTGGGGGGCGATTCGCTCAACAGCTTCCTGGCACCCTGCAGGACCAACCCCTCGGCTCCCTCCACGTCGATCTTCACGAGATCGGGCCGTGTGCGTGTCTCCGCACAATAGGTATCGAGAGTGACAGTCTGGATTGGGATGGTGGTGATGTCTCGCCCTTTCATAAGGGGCGTTCCAGGAACGCCCGCCGTAAGCGAATTCATCGGACTGTCCCCGGAATCAATCAAGAACAGCCGCGCCGCGGCGGTGTCTTCCCAGGAGACCGCCTTGGGAACAATCGTCCAGTCCGCAAACCGGTTGATGTTTCTGTGCCATTCCAAGATAGCCAGGTTTGCGGGCGACGGTTCGAAGGAGTGGACCGCGCCGTCCTTGCCGACCAGGGGAAGCGCCCACATCGACATCCAGCCGTGATGCGCGCCGATGTCGAAAAACACGCTTCCCGGCCGAAGCTGGTCGGTCAGCCAATTTCGAACGTGCGGTTCCCCCTTGAAGAAGGTTCTTGCACTGATACTGAACCGGGCCCGCGGGTGCACCCAGACCACGTTGCCATGGATCTTCTGGGGTAGGGGTGTTGATCTGTAGACGAGGGAAAGTGCAGCCTTCTTGGCAAGATTGCGCAATCGTGATGGCATCGCTCGACCCCTCAAGGGGCTGCCCGTCCGCGCTCCCCTCGCTCAGAAACTAAGCGATACATCGGGGCCGGTCCTACGAAGCCACAGTCTCGATCGTTTGGCCAGTTCGAATAGTGCCAGGCCGGCAAAGACGATCAACACGGCATCCACCGGTAAGCGGTACCGAGGCGAGGGCCAGGAGAGCAGATAGATGGCCGTATGGGTCACCATCAACAAATACAAGGCGACAAAGCTTCGCCAGCGAGAGAAGGAGAGGCAAAGCCCGGCGAGCATGAAGGGCAGATATAATCCAAACGACAGGACGCGGTTCAGATTGCTGATGAGGCTGGAGGCGCTGGAGGGCCAAAACCTGAAATACTCCAGAGTCTTGTCCAGGGTCAGCCGCAGATACCGCTCCGGATCCGCAAGGATGAATTCGATCCCCCGCTGCCGCAGGGCTCGATCGAGTTGCGCTTCATTCTGTCCGGCGAGATCCGCCGGGACGGGGACCACGACCCGATCATTGCGCCAGTCCGTTCCCAGGTTAGGATTGTTGGACGCATAAAGGGCGTAGCCCGCGTTGGAATTGAGCAGAAGGAACTGCCGGTATTCGCGATAGTTCCGCAGCGTCCAGGGTGCGATCAGCAGGAGGATGACGCCGACCGGGATGGCGAAGTGCCACACGCGGATGCGCGCCCGTCTTTGCTCCCACAGCAGCCAACCGAGCAGGACGGGCACAACAAGCAGGATCGTTTGCCTGAGCAAAGCAGCCAATCCCAGCGCCAGCCCAAGCCCGAGCCAGCGCGGCAGCGTGGTCCGTTCTCTCAGTTCGAGACATAGGTAGAGCGAAACAAGCACCAAGACAATAAAGAACGTCTCGGTCATCAGTGCCACGCTATAGTAGATGAAGTAGCCATAGACAGCCGCCAGCCCGGCACCGATCAACCCCGCGCTCTCATTCACCACCCGACGGCCAATCAAGTAGACCAGGAAGGATATCAACGCGCCGCCGACGGCGCCTTGAACCAGCCGGGCGGCGAGGGGATGGTCGCCCGTCACGGCATACACGCCAGCCAGATAGAGCGGATAGATGAAGGACCAGTGCGCGGTAGGCGTATTCGCGGGCGTGAAGGGATACCAGTTTGCTGGAAAGCTATAGCCGCGACCGGCCAGTAGGCTGCGCGCCAGGGCATCGTAGGACACCTGGTCGTGAATACCAGGCAAGACAGCAATCTGATCCCCCATGTAGAGGGCAGCCGGCAGGCGAACAAGCACTGCCACAAGCAGGATCACTTTCAGGATCTGTTTGGGCTTCATCCTATCCCGAATGGACACCCGCGACCTCTAGAACAACCCCATAAATGCGCTGCGCCAGCTTGTCGATCGTATGGTTTGCCTCAAAGCGACGTCGCGCGGCTTGGCCCATCCGCAGGGCTTCCTTTGGGTTTCGCCACAAGTGGAGAATGGCCTGGCGCAGACCTGCGACGTCGCCCGGCTCAACCAGCAGCCCCGTCTCGCCGTGATGAAGATAGGTTTCCGTGCTGGGGGCGCGCGACGCCACTACAGCCTTGCCAAAAGCCATGGCATGGAGCAGGCTGCTGTCGCCGCCGGCATGATCGATGGCCCGCAGGGGGACCACATAGAACATGCACGCGTAGAGGTAGTGCTGCAACTCTCGATAGGGCAGCCAGCCGGTCGCCTGCATATTGGCGGGCAAGTCAACCCCGGCCAAATTGAACGCGCGCCCGCTGACCCGAACATTCACAGCGGTCCCCTCGATGGCGCGGGCCAAGGTCTCGTAATCTCGATACGATCGACCCGAAGCCAGGATGAATTTGCCAGCCTGCGCCAGAGCTCCCGGGATGTCGGCTTTTTCGGGATCGTACCAGCGCATGGGATCGTACCAGCCATGCGGGCAGTAACTGATCGCACCCGGGGCCAACGACAGGAGTCTCTGGTACTGCTCCACTTCGGCCGGGGTGAAGACGACCACCCGTGAGACCGAACGCAGCCCAAACCGGGCCAGGCTGAGAAAGTGGCGGATCACGCCTCGGATGTTGAATGCGACGATGATCAGTGGAGGGTGCTCCTGGCCAACGAGGCGGCGGAGGACGGCGTAGGGCAAGCCATTCTTCCCTTCCCAGGCCACCACCAGATCGTACGGTGTTTGCCGGGTCTTGAGTAGCGCACGAAGTCCAGATTGCCAGAACGCCGGGTAGTAATCCAGCATCTTGCCCCAGTGTTGAAAGCGGTCCGCAGCGCCGGTGGTGCCCAAGAAATCCAGCTCGTCGTTGTTGCCGGGCAGGTACTTCCACAGCCAACGATCGCCCGGCTTCATCTTCCCATCCAGCAGACACAGGATCTTCATTGGCGCCTCGACGGCGAGCCGGTTTTACGTCCTGCGCCCCGTCGTGTTGGTTCGGGCAACCGACTCTACCTACTCGCCCGATCTCTCACGGGCAACCGCCGTCGCCATCCGCTCGATATAGCTGGCAATGGTCTGCGCCGCCAGCTCGTGACCCTGTTGGTTCCAATGGCTATCGAAGGGATAGTACAGTTCGACGCCCGTGGCGGCTGCCTCTCGAAAGGCCGGGGTCAGGTTGAGAAAGGCCACCCCCTGGTCTTCGGCAAAGTCGGCCAGCAGGTTCGCCTGATCGTCCATATGTCGAAGGGCCAGTTCCAGAGTCGCCGGGCGAGACGTGAACTCTAGAAAGCCTGCTTCGTCCTGAGCCAACGTAGGCACGTCGGCAAACACTCGCCTCACAGTCTCGACATCCTCCAAGTATGGCAGGTAGACGTGTTCCTTGGATGGGATGTAGACCAGCACAAAGCGAGCACCTACCTCTTCGCTCGACTCACGTGTCGCCAGTATCACGTCTCTCACGATGCGATAATCCTGTGATGATTCAATCACCTCACCGCTCACAGATAGCCAGCCCATGTAGGCAGAAAAGAAAGCCATCTCTAAGTTGGCGCCCTCAATGCGCATCGTGATGGGATATCGATAGCCTGACTCTACCCAGGCCTGCGCGCTGCTCGGTGTGCTCGGCTGCCACACTTCTGTGTCCCGCCTCAATAGGTAACGGCCAAAACGAGCCAGGAGAAAAGGCCTTGCCTGTTGGTAGGCCGCTGCGTCATGCAAATCATTCGCACCACAATAGGCCATGATCACCCACTGTGGGTGCTTGTTCATGCCGAACTCCCGCAAGAACTCCAGCTCCTGTTGCGGTCCGGCACCAGCGTCTGCCAGGTTGAGTACATCCATTCCCGTCCATTCCGACAACCTCTGGGGCCAAGGTGTTGCGACACCACTCGCCCGCGTGAATGAGTCGCCCAAAGCCACGACGTCATACGTAGCCTGCTCCGGAGGAAGATTGCGAAAACCGTGGGCATCGGTCACCAGATGAACCTGAGCCACCACCGTATCCTGATCAGGTGCCAAGGGGGCAATCGCTCCGCGCATCCAATGAAACAGATCGCCGTCGGATAGCCTCAGCTCGTAGGTTTCGTCTACAAAGGCGTGCACTCGCCGCACGGGCGGAGACACCCGCACCTCGCCGGGGATCCAATTGGGAAAGCTCCGCAGGAGCAACTCGATCGTGCCCAGCGCCGTGGCCACTCCCAACGTGGCCAGAGCAACGTTGCCAAGTGCGGATCCTAGGCGCCGGCGAAATCCGTGACGTGTCTTCATCGTCCGGGCGCCTATCGAAACAGAGGAATTTCCTCCTCTTGTGCCTGAAGCGCCTGGAAAAGGCGATCGGCGAGCAACCGGTGTCCCTCCGCATTCGGATGTTTATCCCAGTACGCAACCACCAGAGACTCCAAGTCCTGATGGTCATAAGCGTCCGATAGGTCCACGACAGCGAAACCTGATTCTTTGGCGAGGCGGGCGAGCCGTTCGACGGTCTCGTCCTGCAGCGGGTTTTCCAGGGTGGGCACGAAAATCCAGACAGGGAGTATCCCGTGCGCGCGCGACGTTTCGACGATTCGGCGGTACGTCCACGAGAGGATCTCGGCACCGAAGGGTTGGAGGCGTCTCTCGCCTTCCCCTTTGGTTGCGCCCGCCCCGAGTCCGGCCCGGTGAGCCAGTTCCTCAAGGTCCTCATAGGGGAGCTCCGCCCCCACCGATAACCGATCGGCGAGATACATCACCACAGCCTCCTCCTCGCGCTGATGGGCGATGAAGAAGAGGGCATGGGGCTGAAAGGACAGCCCCTTGTCTTCCAGGGCGACGAG
>Ga0209341_10006234_pt1 | contig 10674 bp, 9 predicted proteins | sample RifCSP13_2_FD_184020 | JGI IMG/M metagenome (GOLD analysis project Ga0209341, IMG submission 184020) | Soil microbial communities from Rifle, Colorado - Rifle CSP2_sed 13_2 (SPAdes) (version 2) | ecosystem: Environmental > Terrestrial > Deep subsurface > Rock core/Sediment | place: Rifle... | reverse complement strand
TTGCTCAACCAGCCTGCTTGCCGTGACAAAACTGGAACCTAAATGTCGCTCGACCATTCGTACATTTATCATCGGTTGCTCGTAAAGGTAATCGAGCAGACGCAAGCCCCCTCCCAGATTGCTGCCTAGCTTTTCGCTAATTGCTTTACGGTGGTGGTCACGCAATTCGAAGATGCGACGCGCGGTATCAATCGCATCTCTGCTCACTTCCTCTACCCCCCGCAAAATGAACTTAAGCCATCCTTCCCAATTTCCGTCATTTCGGATCGCCATCAGGCGATCGTAATACTCGGCACGATGCCCCTTCAGATAGTGGCTCAGGTATAGCAACGGACGGTGCAGCACTTTGCGCTGACAAAGCAGAAACGTAATCAACAAACGACCGACTCTGCCATTACCGTCGAGGAAAGGATGAATTGTTTCGAACTGTGCATGCGCCAATCCGCAGTGAATCAAAACTGGCAGCGACTCGTCATGTAAGAACTTCTCAAATTTGTCGAGCGCATCAAGCATCTCGGGCACGGGCGGCGGCACAAAGGTCGCTTTGGACAGGTCGGCGGCAGCGGGCCCAATCCAATTCTGACTCTTGCGAAATTCGCCGGGCGTTCGATGTCGTCCTCTTGCTCCTTCTAACAACCGCATGAATCTCTCTGATCAAACGTAGGCTCAGAGGCAGTTCCTCCAAGCGCTTGAGCCCATGATTCATCGCACTCACATAGTTGACGACCTCGCCGACATCTTTCGGCAGATCAGCGCCTTTGGCATCAACTTCGAATTGCAGAACATCTTCCAGCGTGCTTTGCGTTCCTTCGATCTGAGAGCTAAGAACCGCCTCTTGCCGAACATACATCGCAACGTGAGATCTGGGTTGGGCAGCACCGAGCCCACACCATCCAACCGGCCAAGAGAGCGATCAGCATCCGATAGTAGTCGCGTCAGCTCCGCGTCCATTACCAAAGGCGGCTTGGGCGGCAATGGTGCGGGAATAAAGGCCCTGTACCCGCTGCTTTGTTTTACGTATTGCCCGGATCGCAAAATTGCGAACCCCTCTCAGCCACGCTAATTTCAGCAGGCTTAAATACACCTATTTAGAAAGGCGGCTTATTTTACAGTTGGCGGGATTATTAAAACAAGGCAAGCTGCTTTGCTATGGACCGTGTCCCTCAGAATCCAAGCTACGACTCGAATGCACAATATGCTTCGCCCATGCCGCCCGCCCCGATTTTCGAGACGATCCGGTAATGCGACAAAGTGGTGTTGGCCGCTAGCTCGTTATTCATCCTTGTTCAAATTCATTCCGGCAGATTCAGACGCCACATCAGACTCCTGAAGCGTGGGTCGTGGAAAATTCTGAGTTGCCTTCGTACTAACCCCGCCTGCATTCAGGGCATCGTTTCATCTTTCTATTCCGGCAAACCCATCCGTTTCAGTAGATGCTTGAAGCGGGAGTCGTCGCGGAGCGGCTCAGAACTTGGGGACCATCGAAACTCTGGCAAAGAACCCGTTCGCCCCGAAAGATCTTTTTCCAGCCACTCGAACGCCTTGCCTTTGTCCCCGAGGGCGCCATATACCGTTGCAAGATCGACCCCGTCCGCTTGTTGTTTCCTGTATCTCTCCTCCAACTCATTGATCAACTCCTGAGCTTCCTTAGGTCGTCCCGAAGCTGCGAATGCGGCTCCAAGTTCCGAAAGCACGAACGACGTCCGGCCGCTCAGTTCCAGGGCCTTTTGAAATGAGGCGATCGCTTCATCATTCCGTCCAGTTTTCAGGTACGACCAAGCTATAGTAAAGTGGCCGCCCGGAAAGTTTGGATCGAGTTCTATGATCTTTTGGCAAACTTCAATAGCAGCCTTGTGATCATTCTTCATTCGGTGCACTTGAGCGACGTTTTGATTGATAATGCTGGACATCGGGTCTAGTCCGTGGGCACGAGTGATCATAGCCGCCCCTTCGTCGTTTCTTCCCAAAGCGAAAAGTAGTACGGAGTACCAGTGATACGCTGTCGCGTAATTCGGATTGAGTTCGATCGCCCGTTTGTACTCCGTTTCTGACTCGGCCCATTGCCACTTGTTGTAATAGACGTTGCCAAGTGTCGCGTGCGGTTCAGCCAACTGCCCGTCGATCGCGATGGCTCGCCGGGCAAATTCCTCCGATCGCGATAACGAATCGGATGGGGCGCTCAGCGCGTAGTCGGGCAATAGTGAATAAGAATCCGCAATGCCGACAAATGCTAGAGCATAATTCGGATCTCGGTCGATAGCGATCTGAAACTGTTCGATCGCCTTGTAGATGTCTTCACCCGTACGTTTGTTCCAATAGTACCGGCCTCTAAGATAAGCCTGATAGGCCGCCGGATCAGCTGTCGCTTGTTTTGAAACCCTTGTCTCTTCGGCCCCGGTGAGCCGCGGCGATAGTTTGGCCGAAATGTCCTTCGCTATCTCGCTTTGAAGCAAGACGATATCCGCCTGGCGCCGCTGGTATTGCTCAGTCCATATGACACGGTTTTTCTCAACATCGACCAATTCCAGACTCAACGTCAAAAGCTCACCTCGCTGGACCACACGGCCAATAAGGATCGCCTGCACATTCAGCTCTTTCCCGATCGATGGCAGATCTATGTCCTTGCCCTTATAACGAAAGACCGCGGCTCGCGGTTTTACGTCCATGTGCGGCAGGTTCGACAGGCTCTTTATGAGCATCTCGGTCATTCCGTCCGAAAGATACTCGACATCGGCATTGCCGCTTTCGTTGACGAACGGCAGCACGGCGATTGAATTGATGGCGGCGTTGGAGTGTCGCCCGCTGAGATACAGGGCGAAGGCCGTAATGCCGGCAACAAGCACGACCAGACCAACGGCTGAAGCGAGTTTGTGCTGCTTGATTCCGGTGACTACATACTCGGCGCTTGAGGCTTTGGTCGAGAGTGATGGCGTATCGATTGTTGGGCTGAGACTCTGGCTGCGCGTGTCTTCGCCTCCAGTTGATCCTGTTGTTTCGCTTCTCGTTGGCGGCGTCACCGTTGTATCAATGCCGGCTCCTTGCAACTCGCGCCGCAACTCTTTCAATTCGATCGCGACTTCCTTGATCGATTGATATCTCTCGTCAGGATCTTTCGCCAGACACCGCCGCACGATTCGGTGTAGATCCGCCGGCGCCGACGGATTTAGTTCAGCGATGGGCGGGGCAGATTCATACACAACCATGTGGAATGACTTGATGACTGACTCACCTGCGAACGGTTTCTTGCCGGTGACCGCTTCGTAGAGGATGCAGCCAAACGAGAATATGTCTGAACGCTGATCAATTTCGTTGGTCTTGCCCTGCGCCTGCTCGGGCGACATGTAACCCACGGTCCCCATCACTGTGCCTGGCGTCGAGTGCTGTGGCATGACTGCGGTTGCTGCTTCACCGGAATCACCGCCTGGCATATGCTGCTGCTCGATCAGCTTCGCGAGACCAAAATCGAGTATCTTAGCGTGGCCATCACGCGTCACCATGATGTTGTCGGGCTTAAGATCGCGATGGACAATGCCGGCACCGTGGGCCCGCGCCAAACCCTCGGCCGCGTGTTGCAGGAACCGGAGCAGCTTTCTGAGTTCAGCTCGCTCCTGATGAATCTTCTCGCGCAGCGTAACGCCTTCGACAAACTCCATCGCGATGAAGTTCGTGCCGTCGCTCTCACCAATCTCGTAAATGTGTGCGATGTTCGGATGATTGAGCGCCGCCGCCGCTTTCGCTTCCTGTACGAAACGGCGCATGCGGTCCTGGTTTGCAGCAAGGTCAGTGGGCAGAATCTTCAAAGCAACTTTGCGATCAAGTTCTGTGTCCTGCGCCAGATACACTTCACCCATCCCGCCCTCACCAATCTTCGAGCGGATTTCGTAGCGGCCGAACTTTGTGCCGGAAGGAATGGTCACTGCTGTGGCAGAGCGAAAGGTGCGATTCATAACCGAAGCTGCAGATGGATAAAGCGACTCATTCTAGCCGTATTAGCTTGGGCACGCTAGAAGACCATTTGCACACGTTTGAGATTCCAATCTGGAACCTCAAAGCCGCGGTTCAAGAATAGCTCCGAGATGGTGGAATTCATTAAAGACCGACAGCTCGCCTGCGGCACTACTCTAATCGTTAGTAAACAAGGCGATTCTCGTCTCAACACTCACTTCAGAGCGGGCCACGCAACAGACTAAATATCCGTTGTCGACTTCAAGTTCGATTCGGTGAAGAGAGTCTGAGCGTGCCTGTAAACTACCGAGAAGAAAAATGGTGCCGAGGGTGGGAGTCGAACCCACACGACCTTTCGGACAACGGATTTTAAGTCCTAAATCGGCCACTACACCAACTCTCTGTCGTCGCGCAAACCAATCCCGTTTGCCCCGGACCTTCAACCCTTTGGGGGCGTTGTGGTCTCCTACCGCCAGGGCACGATTGATTGGAACGCAGCCGTCGCATCGGGCATTAAGTTCGCGTTTGCTGAAGTCAGCGAAGGCAGATAACCTCTCAGCTTGCGATCCGTAAACCGCAAATAACAGTCAGCCTTACTCGCTCACGCCGACGCGACGTTTCAAGTCGTTCCAACTGAGTGAGAATCATTTTTTCAGGTCGGCGGTCCAGTTCAGGACGACGGTCATTTGCGCGGGATTGTCTCCCTCAGTCAAAGTGTTGACAAGAAAGCGTTGACCATCGGCGGACACGCCGTAGGTCGCACCCCTGGCGGAATACTTGATTTTTGTCCTAAAGAGTTCTTTCGGTATGCTGCTTTCCAACTTCCCGGCAGTCTTTAGCTCCGCGGACATCAACACGCCGTCGGGGGTGATATGAAATAGCTCTTCTCCATCGCCGCGCCAGAGCGGATAAGCACCCCCACCAGAGGAGATCTGCAACTTATCATCCGTGAGTGGGAAGGGACGCACATACACTTCGTAGCGCCCAGATTCGTTCGACATGTAAGTGATAAATCGGCCATCCGGCGAAAATCGTCCTTCGGTTTGAACAAAGGACTGCGATTCCAAGAGGGCCCTGGGTTGGCGGTCACCGGTCAAGGGCAAGAGCCAAATGCCTCCTTGGTTGTTGGGAAAAGAGTTGTTGAAAAGAAGGTATTGACCGTTGGGTGAACAGCTGGTCGCGGACTTCTCAGCGTCTGAGCGAAATAACTCGCGGTCGTCGCCGCCACCGCTCGACCCTTTTTCAAACAAATTTTGGGGTCCGCTGCGGTTGGAACTGAAAATGATTTTGCTTCCATCCGCGGACCAGACCGGCGCCCCGTCTCCCGCTGGATCGAAAGTCACCCGCGAAATATTATTCCGAACCAGATCCAACACCCAGACATCAGCAGCTCGTCCATCCGCGTCGTCCAATGTGACCGCTACCCGATGATCATCCGGCGACAAAGCAAGCGTTCCAGAAGTATTCGGATTCCCGGCGGGACCAAGCTCCTGCCCCGTGCGGTCGAACCATATTAGCTGTGAGTTTGGATTGCTCGTCTGGTAAGTCAGGACTCCCTGATCTGAAGCCGAAAAATCGAACTCGTGATTTCCGCCAACGCTGGCGATGTGGTCTGCTATTGCGACCGGCTGACCGGTAACTTTCAACGAACGGGCATCGAAGCTCACGGCGACCAGTGCGCCTTGACGCACGTACAGCAGGTAGCCGGGCGGGGCGTAAACAACTCGCGAGATGGCGTCCAGAAAACCTTGGGTGTCCTGACTGTCCAGGGTACCAAGCCGCAGATGATGGTCCTCGGATCTGGACGCATCAGCCAGAAAAACGAAGTGACGGCCATCCGGCAGAAAGTATGGCCAATGGTGTGCCTCTTCTCTCCCCGAAATTTTCGTAGCCACCACCGGTGAGCCACCCTGGGCCGAGACCTTATTTAGACCCTCGAGGCCAGCGAACAGAATCACGCCGCCAGGACTCCAGGCTCCACCACGATCGTCGGTTACATTACAAAGTGTCTGTGGCCGGCCGCCTGAAGCCTCGACCCGGTAGAGTTTGCCGTTCGCGAAATACCCGATCGAGAGGCTGTCCGGTGACCAAAACGGCGCCGCTGCGCCCTCTGTACCGGTCAGCGGTTGCGCGGTGAGCGAGTCGAGCGGACGCACCCAGAGCAGTCTCTTGCCCTCGGCATCGTTCGCCAGGAAGACAAAGCGTTGACCGTCGGGCGAAACCGTCAGCCGTGCGGGTGGTGAATTCTTGTCCGGAGGGCTGAGCGACAACCGGATTGAGTGAACTGCTGCTGAGGGCTGCGAAAAATATGCGATCGCGAAGGCCCCCGCGATGACGAAGAGCAGTGCTGAAAGAGCTATCCAGACTAGACGCTCGCGATTCTTTGGTTGCACTCTGGGAGAAAGTGGCGTGGCTTGAGTTGACCCGGACGAAATGCCGGAAACAGATTCAAGCCCGAAGGCCGCGTCAGTTGCCGATTGAAAGCGCCGCTCGGGGCTCTTCTCCAAACAGTGCCAGACCACGCGCTCCATCGCCGGACTAATGTTGGCGTTGCCGCCCAGTTCCTTCGGCTCATCTTTCAGAATCGAATTTAACGTTTCAATGGCTGAGTCCCCGCGGAAGGCCCGCTGGCCCGACAACATCTCGTAGAGCACAGTGCCGAACGAAAAGATATCCGAGCGATGATCCACCTGCAGGCCGCGGACTTGTTCCGGCGACATGTAGCCAACCGTTCCCAATACAGAGCCCGGATCGGTGTGGACTTTTCGCGTGGCGATGTCCGTTTGCCCCGAGTTGTTGCTGAACGGCTCAATTAGCTTGGCGATACCAAAATCGAGAATCTTAACCCGGTCGTCTTTGGTGACGAACAAATTGTCCGGTTTGATGTCGCGATGGATAATCCCTTTTCCGTGAGCGGCCGCCAGGCCGCTGGCGATTTGGATTCCGAATTCGATTGCCTTGCGCTGGGCGAGTGGTCCATGCTGGAGGCGATCTTTAAGCGATTCCCCCTCGAGCAGTTCCGTGACGACGTATGGCGCCTCGTCGTGAGTGCCCACGTCGTACACGGCGACGATGTTTGGATGATTTAAGGAACCTGCGGACTGCGCCTCCTGCTCGAACCGGCGAAGTCGATCGGCGTCTCGAGAGAATTCTGCCGACAATACCTTGATCGCGACGTCACGATTTAGTTTTTCGTCGCGCGCGCGATAAACCTCGCCCATACCGCCTTCGCCAAGCTTCGAGCGGATTTCGTAACGTCCTAATCGGGTACCGGCGATCAAAGTCACCATTGAAATTACTAGTTTCGCGACCGGATATAGACTTCACCGATGCCGCCTTCGCCTAGTTTGAAAGAGACAGAGTAATGACCGAGCTTGGTGTGGGGTGATACGGTTTCGCTCAATGGCTTAAGCATGAACTTGTACAGATGGAATGGCGCTGTCATTCTAGCCGCATTGAGCTTGCCAGGGCCAGCACGACCACTTCGTGTTGAAAATCTACAAATTGGAGGTTCGGGTCCAGAAATGTCTCTGGGGAAAAAAGAAAAGCGATACGGCGTCGTCTTCTCGAATGCGCTCGCGTTTGAGATTTCTTCCACCTCGGCCGGCTCCGGACTTGCGGATGAGCCGGTCGCTTCTCAGTAGATCGAACGTCCGATTCAGCCTATTTTCGTGGAGCCTGGACAACGGCTCGGTGTGTGAGGAAGCTCCTGGGTAACATTGAGATTAATAGTTGTGCCGAGGGCGAGAGTCGAACCCGCACGTCCTTGCGGTCTTTCGAACAACGGATTTTGAGTCCGTTCTCATGGACATCACCTAATCTTTGACGAAACGAGATGAGCCAATATCTACCGGACTTGCAGCCGTCAAAGTCATGCTTCGTACGGTTAGGTCTCGCGACAGAATGTCGTCATCTTAGCGTCATCGAATGGAAGATCAAGTCGGTTTTGGGTATCAGGAAAGCCCACAGCAGTTAGTTCAAGTGGAGGGCACTTCATACTCTACGCCACCTTCGCGGTTTTTGAGGTCCCTGAACTCTTCCAACGTCATCGTTCGCCAAGGTGATTCAATCGAACCAAGTTCCACAGGCTTGTGAACTAGGGTGATTTCGTCTTTCAGTCGCGCGGTAAGGAAACCAGCGGTGAAATCTTCGACTAGCTTCAGAAGGTTGAAGAAGATTACTTCCATCACATGTTGCATGGTATTGTTCTCGTCCCACATTGGAACATGAACCACTTCGTTTCCATCTTTCGTCATTTTTAGAACGAGCATGGCTTCAAAATTCGCGCCACCTTCTAAGAAATGATTTAGCCTGTCACGTGCTTCGATAGCCATCTCAAGCCAGGGTTTGTGCAAATCAAGCACTTGTTCCTCAACCATCTTTGCTGTCCTCGCATATTCCTTTGGTAAGTTTCTCTTTAGAGCTTTTCTTACACTTCCGCCGCGCTCGCCAAAGGTATTCAAGTTCCAACGTCTGCCGACTAGTGGAACCGGCAGCTTTACTAGGTAGTCAAGGGTGCTCTTGAACTGAACCAGAAACTCGTCCATTTCTAAGAACAGATCTTGGGAGTAACTAATCCTTTGTGTTGGTTGGTGCTCGATTGCTTCACCAGTCTGAGCTTCGTTAATTAGTTGATCCTCGATAGTTACGTAGTTGTTGTAGTGCTTCCAGGTAGCAACAAGCTTCTTGCTCACGAGCAATAACACATTCAGAAATTTCTGCTTTTCATCCGACTTCATGTCAGTCAATTCTGCGAGCCGCATCATCGTTTGTAGATACCGCTGATTGATAAGACCGTTTGGTGTCGGGTCATTAAACAAGTCAATGATTCTCCAGCCCATATTCTCTCCTACAAAAAAAATGTTTTCGACAGCTGCCGCAACATGTTTCTGGCGTTTGAATCGCTGCTAGACTACGTTGAGCGAAAGTTGCCGACTGAAGAGAGACCGACTGGCTGAAAAGGGCACTGGCGACGGCCCATTTGCGTGGCTTAGACTTAAGCGCCTTCGCGAGGCCAGGCAGCTCAGATCCAGCTGATGATTTTCTCAACGCTCACTATTCGGCGATCCGCTGCGCGGCCTTTCACTCAAAGTCCTCTTCCGGTCGTGTGATGTTACCGGGAAACCTAATCGATGACACCGCAGTGCTTCAACAATTGCTCGCCGTGCAAGACCTCGTTGAGGCTCTGCTGAAATCGGAATTCTCCACACGACTACCAAGCAGCGGTTTTGCCTATTCCGGTTTTGAGCAACTCTTATCGGAGTTGGCACCTGTGATGGGTTTACTTTTGTCCGTCGGCGAGTGTCCAACCTTGGAACAGATCATCTCCGAAGAAAAAGATCTGCCAGAGGGGGGATTCTTCCCTGTGACATTCGGTGGACAGAAACAGGGTGCAACGGGTGAGTGGCTGTTTGTTTCTGACATTAAGCCGTTGGAATTGCCGTTCGCTAAAATCGCCCCGCTTCGTTTGAGACCAAACAACGATCTATTGCTGGGCCCCATCGCCGAGAGCATGAACCGCACGTTGATGCCGACGAAACTGGATGTGGCCGGCGTCATCAAGCTGATAATTCGAGTCAGGTGTGTCTTGAGAAATGTGCAAGGACACAAACTAGGATTTTCGCATTAATCCACGCCAGCTGGATTGTGTTTACGGATATCCATCAATACTGCTTCCGTTTCTCAGATTAGATACTCGTTGACGAGAACTCGAGGTTACGAGATTCGGAATTGCCATTCAGCTGGATCGCGGGCTGTGTCGAGCACTGCGATGACGACGATAAGGCCGTCCTCGATTGAGAAGTAAATCGCATATGGAAATCGTCTTGTAAGAGCCCGCCTGATGCCTGATCGAAGTTCTTGATACTTGAAAGGTCCGTCTAGAATTCGTGTGTAGGCAGCTCTAACCTCGTCAAGAAACTCCAATCCCAATCCTGGTTGTTCGGACTCGTACCATTCGAACGCCGCTTCAATGTCGGCATCGCTGGCAACATCTGAGAGAAGACGGTAGCGCTTCACTTGGACTTGGAGTCTGTACCGGAAGTGTCAGCGACACGGTCGAGTACCTCGAAAGCGGAGTGTGCGCGTGAGGGATCTTGGCGGTAGTGTTTGAGACGCTCCTCAGCTAATCGGAGATGACTTTCTGGAACGGGAAGAGTGCCTGGGTCTTCCGAGATTTGATCCCAGAGCGCTTGCAAGTATCGTACTTGTTCGGCTTTGGATAGAGCGTCAAAGCCAGGTGGTGTTGGTACAGATGTTTCGGGCATAGGCCGTTCGTCTCCGGTGTTAAGTATGAAGCAATTCTATACTCCTAGCGATTAGCTTGCCTCTCATTCTAGCACCACAACGGAATCGCGCTCACTCGCGCCCTGAAATGCCTTTCTCAGTGAAGAATTCTTGAAAGAACTTCGCTACAGGTTTACCTGCGTTTCTTTTCATGCTTTCGAGTCCACGCTTGATTCCTTCAATCGCCTCCATCCTGTCTTTGGCCTTTAAGAGTTTCTGATAACTCTTGGCGTCCTGAACCACGACTTCGGCTTTACCATTTACCGTCAAGACTACCGGCTGTCCAGTCTTCTTCAATCGGCGGACTAGGTTTGCGGTGTCGCGCTTAAAAGTGCTGAGGTTCTGAATATCGCGCGTAACTTTCATTGACTTGCTCCGTTGCCAAATCCGCATCGAATTGAAGGGGCAAACGAACGCTGGGACCTTTTGATATACGCCTCAAGT
>Ga0209341_10006233_pt1 | contig 10675 bp, 7 predicted proteins | sample RifCSP13_2_FD_184020 | JGI IMG/M metagenome (GOLD analysis project Ga0209341, IMG submission 184020) | Soil microbial communities from Rifle, Colorado - Rifle CSP2_sed 13_2 (SPAdes) (version 2) | ecosystem: Environmental > Terrestrial > Deep subsurface > Rock core/Sediment | place: Rifle... | reverse complement strand
AGCAGTCCACAGGGCATAACTCCGGCGGCGACTTCTGGTAATTTTGTGACGACATTTCAAAACGGCCTCTCTGGCTACACTGGCACGACTGACACTCATATCAACAACTGGTCAAAGACCACTAACTATGGTCCTGCTACCATCTTGGCTTTATATCCTTACGGAAACGTTAAACCTATCATTCGCTTTGACCTTTCTGCTATTCCAGCTGATGCTGTAGTCAATTCTGCCACATTGAGCATGTACGCTTCATCTTGGGGTAGCAATAGTGGTAGCAACAAAAATACCATCTATCGGGTTTTGGACAAAAGTTGGATTGAATCCCAAGCCAACTGGAATATCTACAGTGCTGGTAACAATTGGACCACAGCAGGTCTTGGTTATGGCACTGATATAGCTTCCAGTCCGACAGCTACGATAGTTACAGGTTATGCTCCAGCAGGACCAATGTGGGTAGATCTCAATGTGGCTACTCTTGTCCAAAATTGGGTGAATGGAACTTATCCTAACTATGGTGTGACATATTCGAATAATAGTGGAAGTGGTGGTGGTGGACCCACTCCCCAGTTTTACTCTTCCGAATACACCACAGATATTACCTTACGACCAAAACTTGTTATTAATTATACCGTGCCGGGAGAGCCCGATACTGAAGCTCCCTCTATACCAGCTAATCTTTCAGCAACTCCTGTTTCTATCTCCCAAATTAATCTCACGTGGAACATTTCTATCGATAATGTAGGCGTCACTGGCTATCGTATCTATCGAGACGGCAATCAGATTGCGACAACTGCTTTAACTTTGTATTCAAATATTGGTTTAATCGCAAGCACCACTTATTCGTACACTGTTTCAGCTTTTGACCTAGCGGGAAACAGCTCTTCTCAAAGTCAGTCAGCAGAAGCCACGACTTTTGCTCCACCACCACCAGACACCACCGCCCCTGGATATACTAATCTTTCGGTCGCTTCATGCGAGACAAGTTCCTGTACACTTTCTTGGAATGCTTCCGGAGATGATGGCTATATTGGTACTGCAACAAGTTATGATGTCCGTTATTCAACGTCCTTTATCAACGAAAGCTCGTGGGGTTCCGCTATTCCATTGACTGGCGAGCCAGCTCCACAGATAGCCGGTACATTGCAAACTTTTGTCGTGAACAATCTTACGGCTTCTTCAACATATTATTTTGCTCTCAAAACCTCTGATGAAGCAGGAAACACTAGTATTATTAGTAGCAGTCCACAGGGCATAACTCCGGCGGCGACTTCTGGTAATTTTGTGACGACATTTCAAAACGGCCTCTCTGGCTACACAGGCACCACCGATACCTATGTCAACACATATGCGAAAACCACAAACTACGGTTTAGCCACCAGCTTGACTGCCGCATCTTATAACGCTTTAAAACCACTGTTCCGATTTGACCTATCTTCCATTCCTGCTAATGCCGTGGTCAATTCTGCCACATTGAGTTTCTACGCCTCCTCTTGGGGTGGTAATAGTGGTAGCTATCAAAATACCATCTATCGGGTTTTGGATAAGAACTGGGTAGAATCCGAAGCTACTTGGAATATCTACAGCACCGGCAACAATTGGACTACTGCTGGCCTCGGTTCTGGCACTGATTATGGTACTCCTGTGTTCACATCACTCACTGGCTTTAATCCAACAGGACCGATGTGGGTAAATTTCAGTGCAGCTACTCTTGTCCAAAACTGGGTCAACGGTACTTACCAGAATCACGGAATCACTTATTTGACTAGCGGTGGACCACAGCCGACATTCTATTCCTCGGAATATGCGATAGATACCAGTTTACGACCAAAACTGGTTGTTGATTATACCGTCTCAGGAGAGCCTGAACCTGAGCCCGAGCCATGGCCATTACCTCCACCCGGCCCATTTAGCTTCACTTTGACTGGAGATATCGGCGCTAGTACTCTTACCACTGCCAGCTTACAAAATATGGCTTCTCAAAATAGCGCCTTTACTCTGGCACTCGGTGATTTAAGCTACAGCCAAATAACTCCTGAATCCGCTTGGTGTAACTACATCAAAGGCATCTTTGGCGAGAATTACCAGTTCTTACTTGAGGTGGGAAACCACGAGAGTCCGGAAAAATCTGGACCTGATGGCAATATAGATAATTTTACCCAATGCATGCCAACCCACTTCCCTATTACCGGAAACTATGGCCGAGAATACTACTTTGATTATCCGTACGGCAACATAAATACTCCACCACTTGCTAGATTCATTATGTTGAATGCGAGTCTTCCGGAAACTTACCTAAACGGTTCTCAAGCGCAAACCAGGGTTGCAAGTTATATTGACCAAGCGCGCGCCTCAGGCATCAAGTGGATTGTGGTTGGCATGCATATGCTTTGTCCTACCCTCGGCAATAAGAACTGTACTAGCTATAGTGCCTCACCGGGACCTGATTTGTTCAACTTTTTGGTCAGTAAAAAAGTGGATTTGATTGTCCACGGTCATGACCATAATTACCAGCGTACCAAACAACTGGCACTGGGCCCGAACTGTCTAAACATACCGGTTGAAGATGGCGTGACCAATCCAGTAGTAGCTGATCTTGACTGCGTCGTGGATAGTGATGATTCGTTAATAAAAGACGCAGGTACAGTGATTGTCATTTCTGGCAGAACCCCGAATTATCAGTACGGGTACGAAATAAACTGGTCTGATCCTGAAGCGCCGTATTTCCGCACAGCCCAGTACACCAATTACGGCTATACCAAAGTCTCTATAACAGAATCCCAGCTGACAGCAGAATTTATCGCGACAGGAACATCAGGTGGTGGCTCTGCAACTTTCTCTGATACCTTTACTATCACTGAGCCTAATTAAACTATAATTATACATTCTTATTTGTTTTTCTCACTTTTTTACAAACTTATTTTTTAGTTTGAACATTTTCGATAACTTGAGTATCTTCGGTATTCACTAGCGCTACTTCCACGATTTTATTGATTATGGGATCATATAAAATAGCTTTTTTTACTTTGGTATAAATTAAAACCTTATCACCCTTTTTAGCGTTGGCAAAAAACTCTTGGTCTTTTAATTTTTCCAGATCCGTCACCGTAGCTACTGTCGGTTGTTCGTCAGATGGCAAGACGATTAGCTTGTCCACTGCCAAAATCGTTTCCATCCTTTCGGCTGCTGTGGCTTGATTAAAGCCTTTTTTAATGTCATTTAGTTGTTTATAAAAATATATGGCCACAAGGCTGACCACAAATAGTAAAATTGCCAGCGTAATGACAACTTCGGTTTTCTTAAATCTGTTATTTTTTACAATTTCCAACAATCCACCAGTATCTGCAACTTCTAATTTTTTAATTTCTATAACTTCTATTATGTCAGTCTCTGGAACTTTTTTAATAGTTACTTTCTTTTGTTTCATAATATTATAGGTTATGGAGTTGCTGTAATTGTGTCTGCAATTGGCTCGGGAGCTGGTTCAGGTGTGGGTGCTGGTTCAGGTATCGGCTCAACAATCGGGACTGGCTCTAATACAGGTTCAGGTGTGGATTCTGGAACTGGAGTTGGAGTTTCAGCCGAAGGCTGACCAGCCTCGGGCTGGGGTGCAGGTGTCGGTTCAGGCGTTAACTCAGTAGTAGATTCTAGAACTGGGGTAGGGGTAGGTTCTGGAGTTGGAGTTGGTTCGGGAGTAGGAATAGGTTCTGGCGTCGTAAGTATATCTGTCTGTAATTTATTTTCTTTTAAGTACTGCTCAATAATTCGCTTTATCGCTGTTTCATCAAGAGTGGATGTTGAAACTGGGGTTGGTGCGGGAGTTTCAACCGAAGGCTGACCAGCCTCAGGCTGAGGTTCGGAAATAGGAGTAGTAATAACTTCAGCCGAAGGCTGACCAATCTCGGGCTGGAGAATCGGCACCACTTCTGGTATAACCGGATTATAACCTTCAATAACTTTTTCTCTTGAATCCAACAACTTTCCAATGAGCCCTGAATACTCGACAGTAATAACTTTTTGAGATATACCCAATCCTGTTTGTAAGTCCTGAACCTTACGAAGATAAGATAATTCGTAATTAATGTTGTCACCCAATTCTTTGGCAACATAAAGTCCGAGATCTTTATTCCCCAGAGACTCTTTGCTTACAGTTAATGTTTTATCTTGTGAGACTTCTTGCCAAATACTGTTTGCAATAGCCAGAGTTTGATAAGTATATGTTACATAGTAACTTTTATCATCTTCCTTGACAGAACTTATTCTTAAATTAAAATTGAAATTATCTAGATCAGCCGAAATCATAACACGGTTGTCAATAGAAGTAATGATTTCCGAGCTAGAGTAAACACTATCCCGTAAAGTGTCACTAGCAGCGAAACTAATGCCAGTGCCCATAAAAATTACCATAATGCCGATGGTAAAAGCATTGTTGTATTTTATAAAATTAAAAACTTTCTGAAGCATATATAAATTATACCATATTATACATTTGTTAATCCATTCCACGTTTTTACGCTGGCTATGGCCAAATTGTCAATTGTCTTTACCGAAGCTATAGCAAGACCATTGACTGTTTTAATTAAACTAGCTGCGGAAATAAGTTCATCCGCCCCAATGTCCCATGATGCTCCTTGTGGACGAACATTATTACTAATGTCTGTTGCAAGTGTGAGCGTCGCTCCAGCATTTATGGCCTGCGCGCCAGATTTCAAATGACAATTTTCAGACCCTGATGTGGCATTTACAATCTCGTCAGCTGCCGTTGCACTAGTTATAGACCCTGTCCCAGCCGCTGTCGTATCAGAGGACTCGTCATTCGTTTCAGTCCCCCAAGTACCACCAAAACAGGCATTTGTGCTACCACCAGTTATCCCAAGAACAAGGTTATTCTGACTTGTGTTGGTCGTTCTACTACCTGCGCTTATTCCAAACATGACAGAAATACCATTACCGGTAAGATTGACAACGGTATTATTTTGGACAAGACAATTACCCGCATCAGCTAAGTAGATTCCGTAGCAAGTACGCAATGTTTTAAAATTATAAATGATATTATTGCGAATCAGATGTGCCGCTGTGGTGCTTGAGTTCGATGATCGTATCACTAGTGGTCTTTGGGTATCCCCTGTTGTACAATCATGTAATAGACAACCTTCAATAGTACAATTACTTCCAGCCATTCTAATCATACTACCAAACGAATCGGTCGCTGTCTTCAGGTTTTTTATTTCAAGGCTGTCAACACGTGTATGATTATTAGTAAGTGTTAGTATTGCGGCATTAGCAGCTAGCGCTGTGTTCTCATTGTCAATAACAACACCTGCGCCAGCAGTCCCGTTATTTCTGACGGACGCCGTCAGCCACCAATAACGCGTTGCGTCAGTGGTGGCTCCCGTAATATCAGGTCGTTCAAGGAAGGGTGCGTCCGGCAAACAGACACCCTTTTCTATCACATCAGCTGTAACAAAGTTTGCATTGACTGCAACTCTGGCTGTAACCCATTCACCAATACTGGCATATGCGCGATTATCTCCGCTTAATGCGGTAGTTGTGCCATCACCACCAGCAGTACTGCCGGCACTTATATATCGAGTAACAGTTGTTGCCATTGTTTATTATGTATGAGTTATATAATCCATACTAGGATTAAAGTAAATCTCATCTGCAGTTAAAGCGTACCCAAGCACTTTTATTATATGGTCAACGGTTGAGGGCTGGGTGACAGTAATATCTCCTGCTGTTGTGGCATATACAACAGAACCAATTGTTAATGCTGGAAAATTAGCGTCAGCTCTGCAAATACCCTGAAGAAGAATTGTTGTTGCGCTTGCGTCCCCTGCGGCGGCCAATACGCACATACCCGTTCCACCTCGAAGGTCTCCATCTGCTGCTACTGCGGCACTGACGCTTCCCTTGAACCACTTGCCTGCTGTAACGTCCAGAACTATAACATCTCCAAAAGCAAGTGCTTCGCCTGCAGTTCCGGTTACTGTTATTCCAGAATACTTACCATCAGCCGAACCTGCTGGGTCAAGAGCAATAGAGGCATTCTCTGACAGACTGATTGTCCCAGAAGCATTTATGGGCAAAGAACCCATATCCATTCTATTTTTCGACATTTTTATAACCATTTTTATTTACTCTCCATTATCCATTATAAATATCTCTTCCCCAGTTTTATCGTAAACAGTCAAACCCCTTTTATTTTCAACTGTTCGAAAATTTGTGAAATTAGTTTCCACCGTTGGGCCATCGAGAAATTTCGAAAAGACCGGCCCCAAAACTTTGACCACTACAAACACCCCGCCTCCAATCAGCATGACTTTTAAAAAATTTCTTCTTTTCTTATCTATGATAATCTCACCCATTGCTTAAAAAATTTATTTATCCTCTTTTATTTTTGTTATTTCTTCGTCCATTTCCGCTTTTCCTTTCTTAAACTCTCCGGTAAATCGTCCCATACCTCGGGCTAATTCAGATATTTTGCTACCGCCGAAAAAGAGCACAATAACTGCAACTATGATTAAAATTTCTGGTACTCCAAGTCCAAACATATTTTTATTTTTCCACCTTAATCCGATTAATTCGACCCTTTACATATTTATTTTACTCTTATCAAATTTTTTAGTCAACAAGTATCCAAAAAAATAAAGCATAATTAAAGGAACAAACAACAAAAACATGGTAATACCAGTCCCATCTGGAGTAATTATAGCAGTAAAAACCAAAAATAACAAAAATGCGTGACGAAAATGACTTTTCCAAAAGTCTGATTTTATAATACCCAAAAAAGAAAGAATAGCCATAAAAATCGGAAGCAAAAACATAATTCCAGTAATCGTCATCAGGCTAAAAACAGAAGACGTAAATTCTGCTAGCGAGAAAAATGGTATTACGCCTAGATGTATGGCGTAAGGATAAAGTACTTCAAAGGTAGTAGGAATAACATAATAATAAGAGAATAAACATCCAATAAAGAAAAGCAGGCTGGACGGGATCAAAGATTGTAAAAGTAACTTTTTCTCATGGGAAAAAAGAGCGGGCTTTAGATAACTAATAATTTTATACAGAAAAAAAGGGAAAAGAATAACAAAAGCCAGGAGCATTGAAAGCTCTATTTCAAAAACGAAAGCAGTAAGTGGATTGGTGACAATGAGTTCCACACCACTTGGCAGTAGATCACTTTTTATTTTTTGAAAAATTTGGAGAGTTATGGGATTATCTAAAGGAAAAAGAAAAAAGGAAAGAGAAAAACCGAGAAATAAAAAAAGGAATAATGAGATATTTTTTATAAAAACTTTAACTTCTTCTAAAATTGTCATATTGACTATTAAACTTCGTCAAAGGTAAGTATGACATTAGCTCCAGAATCCAGCATATCAACAGTTGTCGCTCCAGTTTGTTTAAGTCTGAAATTATTATTAAGAATTATAGAAGTTTCTACTATGATATTTCCATTTTCAGCCGGAGCAGAAGGCGCGCAAGACCCGCCGGCGCAAACCCAGAAATTTTCTTCCAGCAATCTGACATCCGCGCCAGAGGAAGAAATCCGAAGTTCACCTGACGAATCAGCATAAAGCTCACCATATGCAGAGCCATCTGCAGAGGTCAATCGTAGTTGAGCCGCAGCGGCATCCAAGACATCAAGCGGAGCATCTGGACCTGTCGTGGCAATTCCTACCCTCCCGGCCCCCACTACAAGTCCATAGTTGTTGCTACCCCCAGAAGCGGTAGTATAGAGTGCAACATTAGTAGAAGTGCCAGTGTGAGTATTGGCAAAATATGCGCCATAAGTTGTCTGGGCTCCAGTAGCGTTAGCGCCTGAAAGCGAAATATTTAAACCTTTTTGATTTGTTAAGCCGGCAGTGCCAGTGACGGCCAAATCAACTAAATTTCCTGAAGTTAGTGATGAAGAAGCTATGGAAAGTGCTTTACCTGTAGTTAAAGCATTAGTAACAATAGATTGTCCGATGCCAGTAGTCAGTCCAGAGTATGTCTGCAAGAATTGGGTACCTGCGGTTGAAGCAGTGGATGAAAGGTCAAGAAGCACACCCGTGGTGGTGGATGTATCAATCCCTGTTGAAGACACCCGAAACATTGACCCACCATCGGCAATAACTGAAGTAGTATGCGTGAGTCCAAGTAATCTACCTGTAGTCAAGGCATTGTCAGTGATAGTAAGAGCATTTTGAGTAGTGGCTGTCCAGTCCATTGTTTGGGCTGTCGTACTGAATGCTATTGCCCCATCTCCGGCTGCATCTCCAATCGCACTCCAGGCAGTGGCTCCGCCTGTGTCAGCATCTCCGGCACAATCCCAGGTATCAGTGCTTTCAACCCATTTTAGAATTTGAGTATCACTACAACCTTGCAGTAAAGATAAGCCATCAGATTCAGTTTCAAGACCTGTAGCTGATGTAGCAATACCAACACCATTTCCACCAGCAAATAAAGTAATAGCATCCGCATCAATAAAACCGGTAGAGAGTGTCAGAGCTACGTTTGAAGAACCAGCTTGAAGAGTACTAGATGTATCAAATGCGCCATCAGATGTAATCGCTCCAATCCCCGTCATAGCTCCAGTAGCGTCAATGTCCCAGTCGGAAGAATTGATGGCAATGGTTCCTGTACTTGTTCCAAGAGTTAAAGCTGTGGTGCCATCAATGGTGTAAGTGGCGCCGGTGATACCAGTATCCCAACCGTCTCCGATGTTGATGGCCGACGCAGTTAATCTAGCGGCATCAGCTCCTTGAGTGAGAGCCCCAATCGAGAGACCATTGATGATGTCAGTGCCAGCCGCATTGGTAGGAGTGAAAGCGGCTACATCAATGACCGTGTAAGTTAAAGTGTCAGTGGCTCCCCCAGCAAAAGCAGGAGCAATGTCAATCACTTGATCAGAAGCGTTAGAGACAGAGTTGGTGACTACAAAAGAGCCAGTACCAGAAGCTAGAGTAAGGTCAGCGTTAGCGTCAATAGTGGTGCCACCCAATGTGGCGGTGCTGTCAACATTCAAAGTAGATGTGGTGGATATGGCGCCATCAGATGTAATGGCGCCGATACCGGTCATAGCGCCAGCTGTAGAAATATCCCAGTCATCAGAATTGATGGAAATTAATTGTCCGCTAGTGCCACCACCTAAAGTAATGTCTCCAGTGGAAGTACCAGTAGCCACATTGACATCAAAGTTGGAAGAGACATTGAGAGCCACAGCTGCTCCGGTAACAGTCAAGCCAGCGGTAGTGGTGATGAGTCCGTTACTTGTAATCGCTCCAATCCCCGTCATAGCTCCAGTAGCGTCAATGTCCCAGTCGGAAGAATTGATGGCAATGGTTCCTGTACTTGTTCCAAGAGTTAAAGCTGTGGTGCCATCAATGGTGTAAGTGGCGCCGGTGATACCAGTATCCCAACCGTCTCCGATGTTGATGGCCGACGCAGTTAATCTAGCGGCATCAGCTCCTTGAGTGAGAGCCCCAATCGAGAGACCATTGATGATGTCAGTGCCAGCCGCATTGGTAGGAGTGAAAGCGGCTACATCAATGACCGTGTAAGTTAAAGTGTCAGTGGCTCCCCCAGCAAAAGCAGGAGCAATGTCAATCACTTGATCAGAAGCGTTAGAGACAGAGTTGGTGACTACAAAAGAGCCAGTACCAGAAGCTAGAGTAAGGTCAGCGTTAGCGTCAATAGTGGTGCCACCCAATGTGGCGGTGCTGTCAACATTCAAAGTAGATGTGGTGGATATGGCGCCCGCGCAAGCAAAGGCTCCAGAAGAATTAGTCAAAGTACAGCCGGTAGATCCAGAACCTCCGCCTAAAACCAAGTCACCAGTGGCTGTGCCGTTTAAGTTAAGAGGGTCTGTACCTTTGGAATCAATGGAGAGAGCAATGTGAGTATCTCCCCCAGTAGCGGCAAGAGTGACGACTCCATCAGCCGCGGCATTGGCTAAAGTAATCTCATCCACGGCTGAAGCTACAGTATCTAAAATGATAAGTTCATTGCCATTGGCATCAGCGATGAAGCCAAGATCGGCAAACTTTGGAGCGGTGAGAATTTTACCGGAGAAAGTTTCAGTACCTGCTAAAGTTGCCAGTGTGCCTGTTGTGGGAAGGGTGACATTGGTTGCTCCGGTGGTAGTTAGAGTCAGAGAGTTAGCGCCAGAAGTAATGAAGGCGCCAGCCAAAGTAAGAGTGCTACCTTGCACAGAAGTTAAATTGGCCAATGTATCAATAGCTGCTTCGATAGTGGTTTCAGAAGTAGCATCAAGAACATCTAGACCATTTAATGTTCCTGTATTAGTTAAGGTTAAAGTGTCAGTATTCACTACTCCTGTAGTAGTAAAATTATCTGCGCCAATATTAATAGCACCGAAGTTGGTAGTAATGCTACCCGCATCCAAAGCGCCGGTGCCGATGATGGCGGTAGCCACCGCATCGTCGGTGTCCACCAAAGCAGCATCTTTGCCATCAAGTCTATCAAGTTCTGCGGAAGATATAGTAGCCACACTGGTTAATATACTATTTGCTCCAATATTTATAGCATTATCAATCTCAGTAGCGGAAGCGTCTATGGCGTCAACTATTCCTGAAGTAATTCCACCAGTGTTGGTAATTAAAATTGCATTGTCAACTATTGTGGAGCCGGTGCCAGAAGTATCAGCATTGTTTAAAAGAAGTATAGATTCGGT
>Ga0209341_10006227_pt1 | contig 10685 bp, 5 predicted proteins | sample RifCSP13_2_FD_184020 | JGI IMG/M metagenome (GOLD analysis project Ga0209341, IMG submission 184020) | Soil microbial communities from Rifle, Colorado - Rifle CSP2_sed 13_2 (SPAdes) (version 2) | ecosystem: Environmental > Terrestrial > Deep subsurface > Rock core/Sediment | place: Rifle... | reverse complement strand
CGACGCCGGGGACATCCTCGATCAGCAAATGTCCCTGGCAAAGCAGGCTGATCACCGCCAGTTCCACGGTCCCGTGCTTGCCGACGATGACGCGTTCGATATTGGCGACGACTCTTTCGGTGAAATCCTTAATTTGAGACATACACAATCCGCTCCAAGTTCAAGAAGATAAATCTTTTCATAGCGAGTGGGATAGGAAAGACTGTTAACCAGATTTACGGCTGTCTGTACCTGCTGGATGGGTTGCATATCTGCGGAATAGGACCAGGCCGAGCATCAGCCAGGCGGCGCTACTCACCGCGGCGCCCAGATAAACAGAAACCGGGCGATAAAAAATGGATATCTGGTGATTTCCGGCTGGCACGCCGACTGCCTGGAAGAGATAATCCACCTGGTGCAAATCTGCCGCACGCCCGTCCACAGAAGCCCCCCAGCCGGGATACCAGACATCCGCCACGACCAGGTAACCGGGGTGAGAGGTCTCTACCTGGACCTCCAATCGATCAGGGTTTTGCCGCACGATTTGAATTCCTGCCTGTGCATCCCCACTGCACTCGGGGCCCGTTGATCCGTCTTCCGCCTCCAGGATGATGCCGCCGGGAGCAGCCGGCTGGTTCAGCAATACCCACTGCAGGGCTTCCTCGGAGTCTGCAGCCATCTGCACGCACGCCGACCAGCGCACCCTCGGATATCCCTGGCGGGATTCGAAACGGACCCCGTAAGATTGTGAGGCCTCTTCCCATTCTACTACGTTTACGCTCATCAAGTCTAACATATGCTGCCGGGTGTGGCCGCCGGTCTCCTCCAAAGCCTGCATCCAACGGGCGTACCTGCCCGGCAGGAGCGGGTCGAAGTTGTTCGCAGAGTCGATCTGGTCGAGCAGGTTAATATTCGGGAGCAGGGCCGCCCTCAAAGTAGTCCAGTCCTGGCGCGCATCTGGCAGATCGTACGATCGGAAGCGAAAAAAACGCTCGAACTTTAGCCTGGTCTCTTCCTCTTTGGGGAGGTAAAGACGGCCTGACCCGGCTGCAGCCCGCACCTGGTCAGCAGTGGGAGCCGGATCGCGGTAAAAATCGAGGTCGATCCCTGGATTCAACCCCCAGTTGGCGACGAGCATGTCCGCTGCTACCCACAAAACCACCACCCAAGCCCAGGGGGTCGCCAGAGTACGGTGGGCAGGTGAACCTGTCGATGTTGGCGCGGTCAGAGTCAATATTCCGGCCCCAAGCCCCCACAGACCAGCCAGCGCGACGGCCCGGATGGTGGCAGGCTCGACCTGGCCCAGGATACCCCTGGCAAGTGTAGCAGCCAGTCCTGCCCCAATAGTCGCCGCCAGGGCGGCGGCGGTGGCAAGGCGCACCCAATATAGGCCGCGCCCGGTCGGGCGGCGCCAGGACTCTGCGCCGATCCCCGCCAGGAGAGCCAGGGAGAAGACCGCCAGAATGCTGATGCGGGTCGGCGCCTGGAACATATCAAAAGTTGGAATATGCCGGTAAAGCCAGGGAAAAAGCGGGGAGTTCTTGCCGAGCGCCAGGAGAAAGGCAACCAGGATGACGCCGGTCAGGAAACCGACCAGGCGCGGGATTAGCGCATTAAGGTTACCTATTCGCCTGCCCCTGGTGAAAACCGCTACCAACGCCAGAATGAACGGCAGCAGGCCGATGTAGACGGCGTCCTCCCAGTAGTTGGCGTACCCCCAGTAGTCGCCGCTGGCAGGGCTGCCGAACAGGCCCGGCGCCAGCAGGGTCAAGCCGCGCCAGGGCCAGAAGGAATACGTCATGGCGAATTCGTAATCCACCGCCCCGGCGCGCTGCGATTCCAGCAAGTATTCGGCAGTCGGCAGGAGCTGGGCAGCTGCCAGCGCCACACCAGCCAGGACCGCCACGGCCAACAGGCCCCAGGCCCAACCAAGACGCTTTAGGGGGGAAGCAGCCTGGTCCTGGATGTCCACAGATCCGGAGGGTAGCTGCATCCCGGTTCCTGCCAAGGACCAGAACGCCGCCCACAGGCCGGCCAGGATCAGGGTATACCAGGCCGTCTGGGCGTGACCGGCCAGGAGCTGCGCGGCGAACAGTACAGCCAGCAAAGCCACCCCACCAGTCTTCCAGCGGCGGATGTGTGGAGTGTCTGTGACCAGCACCGCGCTTTCTTGCAAAGAAATCTTAGCCGGCCTGACGCCCAGCAGCAGAACCAAACCGTAGATGATCCAGGGCAGCCAGGCTGCGGCGGCGTTAATGCTGAGGAAACCGGAGCGCGCCACCAGGTAGCCGCTGAGACCATAAGCCAGACCGCTCACGGCCTGCGCCAGTGCACCCAGCCCCAAAGCGCGCGCCAGCCGCGCCGTACCGAGTCCAGCCCAGGCCAGGTGGGCTGCCACCAGGGGCGCCATACCCCAGGCCAGGGCAGGCGTGCCGCCGATGAGATAAAGAACAAAGTATAGCCAGTTGGGAGGGTATAGAACGGCCGTTTGGTAGTTCGCCAACAGGGGTGCGCCCATGCCCAGGCCAGGATTCCACAGCGGGAGATGGCCAGATTGCAGCTGCCGGGAAGCCTCGACCCACCAGGGCACGAACTGGGTCGCCGGGGTCCCCCAGAATAAGGCCTTGCCGGTTAACCAAACCGGGGCAAGCAGCAGGAATGGCGCCAGAATTATCGGGAGCTCGGGATGGTGAAAGACCTGGTTAAGTCTTCTTGTCAATGTTGAGCTGGTAGCCAAGCCCTTCTCGATTGAGGATCAATTGCGGGTTGTTAGGGTCTGTTTCCAATTTCTGGCGGAGCAAATAGATCAAGTATTTGATGCGGTTACGGATGCGCAGGTTATCTTCGCCCCAGATCTCTGTAGCGATCTCCTCGTAGCGCACCATGCGAGGCGCTTTCTTCGTCAAGACCGCCAGAATGGCGAACTCACGCGGAGAAAGTTCGACCGAACGGTCGCCAATTGTGACTTCGTGGGTCTCAAAATCGATGGAGATGCCGGCCTCGGGAAAAACCCGCACGGTGACCGGCTGAGTCGTGCCGGTGCGGCGCAGTACGGTATTGACGCGGGCGACCAGTTCCGGCGGGAAGAAGGGCTTGGTGACGTAATCGTCGAAGCCCATATTAAGGCCTTTCACCAGGCTTTCTTTCTTGTTATCCGCGGTCACGCCGATCACCGGGGCGTCGGTGATGCGTCGAATACCATAAAAGGTGTCCCAGCCGTCCATGCCCGGCATCATCAAATCGAGCAGGATCACGCTCGGCTTGAGCTCCGCGCACTTCTGCAGGGCTTCGCTGCCGCTGAAAGCGCCGACCACGTCCATGCCGGCATTGCGGATGATGATCTTGATCAAGTCCACGGTGTCCGGGTCGTCATCGACGATCAAGGCTCGGCGGGCGACCGGTTTCTCCTTGAATGCATCCAGATCCACGCCGCTGTGCGCCGACGGAGTATCTTGGTAGTCGCTTGGATAAATCAGCATGATTTCATCCCCTTTTTTGTATTCATTTGTAAATTGATCTGCGTGGTGGACGGCTGGTGCAAATTTTATCACCGATTCTCATCTACCACAAAGAAAATCTCACACGAAAGGTCTCATATAGGCCCATCATCGACTAGAATGTTCCTAACGGGTCCTTTCTCGGCAGATCATGCCTGGAATTCGGTGCTGTTCGCAGACGCAGGGTGCGAGCGGTGTTGTCTGAATGCCCAAAACAGAGCCAGGATCGCTCCGAGAGATCCACCCAGCAGAATTATTGCGAACCCCCAGTACAGGCTAGCAGGCTGGAAACGGAAGACCACCTGGTGCTCACCTGGCTCGAGGTGCACCGCTCGCAGCAGGCCGCCTGCTGTCTGAACCTCGACCTCCTCGCCATCCACCCACGCTTTCCAGCCCGGGTAATTTATTTCAGATAACACCAGCAGGCCAGGTCCGGTCGCCTGCACCTTAATTTGATTCGGCTCCCATTCATCGCTTGCGACCGGTTGGATGTCCTCTCCAATCGGCGAGGTCTGCGGCTGGACCCAAGCCACTGGCCGGGCCAGGGAATTTTCGTACAGGCGCGTCTCGCCGAACTGCCCGATGAACTTCAACTGCTCTGATTCCAGGTCAAATTCAGAAAGGATATAACGTACGCCGAGCAGCCCGAGCAGGCCGGGGTCAGGTAAACGACCGATATTGTCCGTCTGGGGGCTGCCAGTGCCAAAAAGCGGGATAGTGACGGAGTAGCCCGCTTGGGGAACGCCGGTCGCCGGCTGCATGAATTCGGCGTAAGCCGCCAGCTGCAGCGGGTCAACCCCGCCGGCCTGCTCCAGCCGGTAGCGCGCCCCGGTCTGCTGGGGCAGGCTGTACGATGGGGAATAGACCCTGAAGCGGTCAGGCTGGGCAGCCAGGAATTCCGCCGCCTCGGCGCCCTGGGCGAGCACCTGTTCCACCGGGCGCGGGGTGTATGCCAGGCGGTCGACCAGGCTCCAGTCGACAACCGCCAGGAAGAACAGGGAAAGCAGCCAAATCTTCTTTCTAGCACTTCCCATAAGCAGCGCGGCGACCAGCAGGCAGGCCAGCCCGATCCCGCCCGCGCCCCAGACCAGGTTGGGAGCCAGGATGCCGGTGGCCAGGCGGATTCCGACGACCAGCGCTACTGCCAGGGTTGAGAATGCCACCAGACACCGGGTTAACCGGAGATTATTCTCGGTACGCAAAGAAGGAAAAAGGCCGTCTAAACCATAGGCGGCTAGGGATGCCAGCGCCATACCGCTGATGAACAACGCCCGGGAGGGCACCCGCAGCAAATCGAGCCCGGGCAGGCGCACCAACCAATCCATACCTGGCAGATAATCACCCAACGCAAATAGCAGGCTCAGGAGGAATGCCCCTGACCAGAACAAGCGGCCCGGTTTTGCTCTGGGGTTTGCAATCGCGACCAGCGCCAGCACCAGGACGACCGCCCCGGGGTAGAGCATGTACTCGTGGAATCCGCCGATGTCGGGGAAGAGCATCCAGATCAACCGGACAGGCGGCAATGAGAAAACCAGGATATCCTCAGGAGACATCCAGGCGCGGGTGGACAGGCGAGTGTACTCCAACAACGGAACTGCGAGAGGGGCCGAGAGGACTAAGGCGAAAGCGCTCTGGGCCAGCAAGCGCAATCCGGTTCTTCCCCAATCCGTTACGTGGCTATGCGCAAAGACGTACGCCCACCAAAGCACTCCGGCGTAGGCCGCCCAGCGTACGTCCGCCAGGAAGACCAGCGCCAGGACCAGTCCGGGCAGCAGGAAGCGGAATGCGCTTGCCAGAGCTTTCAGCCAGAGAAAGCGAGGGTTTCCGGGCGTTTGGGTATGCCGCAGGCTATGCAGGCCAGCGGCCAGCAGCCAGGGCGTCCAGGGCACGGCATATAGCAAGGTCAGGTGCCCGGCCCCGAAATGGGCGTACAGCTTCGGCAGGCAGGCAAAAGCTACCCCGCCCAACAGGGCCGGCGCCTCCCCCAGGCCCTCTCCGCGCAGCAGCCAGGCCATGCCTAATCCGCCCCAGACCAGGTGCAGGGCGACCAGCAGGTTGAAGCCGAAAGGCAGGGGAAGCAGCCAGGCCAGCCAGCCGGGCGGATACCACAGCCCGGCCAGCGGGTCGGCGAAGAAGGGATAGCCGCTCAATATGGTTGGAGACCAAAGAGGGATTTCCCCCCAGCGCTTCACGGCATCCAGTAAGTAGACCGCGTTCGGGTAGTGCGAGACTGCCAGGTCGGATTCGCCGTGAGTCGGGTAGGGAAAGGAAAACAGCCCGGGCAGTACCAGCAGGGCCGGTAAAAGCAGCACCAGGTAAGTCAGGTATCGGCGGAGGTTCGTTGACCCGGTGTTTTCCAGTGAGGCGTCCTGAGTAGACACGGCAGGGTTTTGCATGGCGGGCTTCTTGTTGGGAGAGCAGGCTAAGGAGGTTGGCTGCCTGTCGTCCGGTAAATCTCGACCTCGCCACTCCGCCAGGCCAGCTGGAGGCCTTGCAGGAACGCTGGACTCCCCAGAAGGCGCTCACGAGGCCCGTAGTAGACGTAATCCACCCGGGATAGCACCTGGAGTTCTTCCGGGCGATAAATACCGCCGAACAGACGCTCGACCAGCGCTTTCTGGCCGGCAGCGGCGACCGTCTCGAAGGGATGGCCGTATACCACCCGCCGTCCAGAAAAGGCCGGCAGTTGCAATCCGGTTTCTGGACCTGCCAGCACGCCTGCCCCTCCCGGCGTGTGCTCGGCGAGCCACTCAAAAGCGCGCCTCTCGTCCGCGCGCACGAATAACAGCGGATCGCGGGTCTGGATGCCGTAGGCGCCGACCAGCAGGTTTACCAGGGTCGTCGGCAGGGCCAGGAGGAATAATAGTGCGGCAACCAGGAAGGTTCGCCTGCCCCCGATCTTGGTGGAGAGCAACTGTATGCCTAGAGCAGCCAGGCCTGCCAGCGGGATCATCAGCCCGGTGAAGAAGCGCCGTTGCAAGCCGAACGGCAGGTAGACCAGCAGCAGACCCAGCACTGCCCAGACCAGCAGCACGCGTCGCTCAGGTCGCTTACTTCGCGCCGCCTGCCATCCACCGGGGATAGCCAACAGCAAGACCGGCGCAAAAGACAGGGCAACGTCCCACCAGGGTGGGGTAAGAGTCAGGTTCTGGGCGTTCCAGCCTCGGAAAAACGGGTCGCTGGCAATCACCCACTGGTCGTAAACCAGCACCATTACGCCACCTGCCAGCACAAGCAGCAGCCTCCGGAATTCCCGCGAACGGGCCAATCTGTTCCCAGGCTTCTGCCCGGCGGTCCAATCCTCCCTGAGTAAACCGTTAGGCTGAAAGATATCCCAGACCGCCAGACCAGCCAGCACCGCCAGGACGACCACCAATCCGAACGGCAGGACGATCGCCAGGGCCAGGCCTGCCAGCAAAGTGAGAACGCCTTTCCACCCGGTCCAGGCGCGGTTCCCTGTGGTAATCTTGGCTGGAAACGGGGTGAGCAGCCAGGCCAGCAAAGCCAATCCCAGCGGGAAATGCGGGTTGGCGTAGGCAGACAGGAAGGGGTAGGCTTCAGCCACCCACAGGTCGGCGGTGAGGATTCCAACCGTCACACCCAGCCAGCCCAATCCGGCGGCGAACAGCGCCAGGGCGAAAGCCAGCCGTCGCCAGGCCGGCTCGAGGAAGATCGTGGAGAAGAAACGCCACAACGCCAGGATCATCAAGGCGGCGCCTGCCAGCCGCGCCAGGTGAAACACACTCACTGGAGGTAAGGCAAGTAGGCGGGCGAGATGACCCAGTAATATGTAATATAGGAATAAGTAAGCGCCACCCCCATCCTCGAGTGTGTACGGCAGGCTGTAGCGCCACGCCCCCTGGTAACCTGCCTGCATCTTTGCCAGATAGGAATATCCGTCGATCGGATTGAACAAGAAACCACCGTAGACGGTCTCCGGACCACTCGCTGAAAATGCCCACAGGGTTGGCAGCATCATTACCGCAATGAATCCACCTCCGACGGCTATTAAGAACCAGGCATCCTTGCGAGCAGGCATGCCCCAATTGTATCCGGGTCGTCAGCCATCGTCTGGAAGTTGTCAAATCCGTAAAGGTTTTAGCTTTCCAGATTTGTTGGTTTCCTGGGGTTTCCCTTGTGCTTATCTCATTCCGCTTCTATAATCATTCCCATGAGCCAGTCCTTTCGTCTTTACCGCTTGCAGCAGATCGACAACCAGCTGGATCGAGCCCAGGCGCGCTTGCACGAGATCGAGATAATCTTGAAGGACGAACAGGCGATGCGTGTGGCAGAGCAGCGAGTGGCAGAGGCCGATCGAGCAGTCCAGGAGGCTGCCAATTCCGTGCGGCGAAGCGAGCAGGAAGTCCAGGCGCAGCGCATCAAGATCGAACAGACTGAATCCACCCTATACGGCGGCAAGGTACGAAACCCGAAGGAACTCCAGGATCTGCAAAACGAGAGCGCCGCCCTGAAACGTTATCAGAGCGTGCTGGAAGACCGTGAGCTGGACGCCATGCTGGTGCTCGAGCAGGCCGAGACCGATCAAGCCAGCGCCAGGGTTACCCTCGAGTTGATCCAGGCCGACTTCAGCGCCCGCAACACCGACCTTTTCCGAGAGAAAGAGACCCTCCAAAAGGAAGTCGAACGCCAGGCTGAAGAGCGCCAGGCTGCCCTGCGGGATATCCCCCCGCAGGAGCTGCAACTATACGAGCAGCTGCGCAAGCAGCGCAAGGGCGTGGCGGTGGCGAAGGTGGTCGACCGGACCTGCGCCGCCTGTGGTTCCACGCTGAGCACCGGGCACCTCTCGGCGGCTCACAACCCCAACCAGCTTACCCGCTGTACGACCTGCGGGCGTATCCTTTACTTGGGCTGAGCCATGCCCGGTTTCCTGGGGAACCTTTCGGTTGATCGCACCTCCTTCTGGTACGGTTTCCTGACAGGTGCACTTTTTCTATTTCTGTTCGCCCTGATCCGGCCTTTCCTGGCCAGATTATGGCAGGCGTTCACCTCCCGCGTACAGGATGTGCGCGCCAGCCTGACGACCAGCGCAGAGACGCGCCTGCGGCGAGAGATGATGCTGCTCGCCCAACACAATCACCTGGCTGCGCCCCTGTTCTCCCTCGACGAGGTCGTCATTCCGCCGCGGCTGCTGATGCTGCCGCGGCTGCTGGCGCTGCCGCGGCGCAGCGAGCCCATTGGAGAGAGCCAGCCCGGAGAAGAAAGCTCCTTCGACCTGCCCTACCTTCCCGACTGGCCAGAGCTGGCCGCGCATTACGGCGCTGAGATCCTGACGCTGCCCCAGGCGCTGAGCGGCGGCGCCAGCCTGGCCCTGCTCGGCGGCGCCGGATGTGGCAAGAGCGTCGCCCTGGCACACCTAACCTGCCTGATCGCCCGGCGCGATCCCTCGGTCGGGAAATTGGGCACGCTGCTTCCGGTGTTCGTCCACCTGGCCGATCTGCTGCCTGCCGGCCAGTACACCGGGCAGCCGCTGGAGCTGATCGAGCGCGCCATCCTTACCCGCGCCCCCGCCCTGGCATCCTCCCGCCTGACCGAGCTGCTACGCGCCGTCTTTCAGCATGGCCGCGCCCTGCTCCTGCTCGACGGCCTGGACGAGCAGCCCCAAGCCCTCCACCTTGAAACGATAAAATTTCTAGGAGAACTCCTAAAAACATTCCCGGGCACACGGATGGTTGTGGCCTCCCGTCTGGATGATTTTTCGGGACTGCCCGCTCTGGGATTGATCCCGGTTGCGTTGGCTGCCTGGAACCGCCGACAACAGCAGGAATTCCTGGTACGTTGGGGAACCAACTGGCGGAAGTTCATCGAGCCGCCCACTGGACCTGGTAGCGCTGTCATGGATCCGGCCTTAATCAACAGCTGGCTGCTGGTGGATTCTTCTTTTCTCACCCCGCTCCAGCTGACCCTGAAAGCCTGGGCAGCCTACGCCGGAGACACAAAAGGTCCCTCCCCGGCCAACAATATGAATGCCTATATCCGGCGCATGACTGCTGGCCTGCCAAAGGCACGCCCCGCCCTGGAGAGCCTGGCGCTGCAGATGGTGCTTACCCTGCACCCCACCTTGACCCAGAAGGAGGCCAGGAAGTGGACCGGGGAGGCCGAGCTGACTGGCGAACCTGTTGCGGAGGAGAGTCCCCCGGAAAATGGAAAACCAACCGCGCTGAAAACCCAGACGGCTCGCCTGCGTGGGATGGCTTCCGAACTGGTGGAAGCCGGCATCCTCATAACCCACGCCGAAGGACGCCTTTCCTTCGCCCATCCCAGCCTCACCGGCTATCTAGCGGCAGCCGCCATCGTCGAGAACGGTCTTACCCAGGCGTTAGCTGCGCAGCCGAAGTGGACCGGCAAGTCCGCTACCTGCGCCTGGCTCGCTACTATGAGTGATTCAACTACCCTGGTGGATAAGGTTCTCGACAGTGGTCCAGATCCCCTGCTCAACGGACTGCTGACGACCGCCCGCTGGCTGCCCCTGACCAGTAAAGCAACTGCCTGGCGGGAGACTGTCCTGCAGCTGCTGCTCGAGGTGCTGCGTTCCGAAGATTGGGTATTCAGCCTGCGCGTGCGCGCCCTGGTCGCCCTGCTGCGCAGTGGGGACCCGGCACTTGGCACGATCTTCCGCCAGATGCTGTCTTCTCCCGTTGAAAATAGCCGCCTCCTGGCAGCGTTAGGCGCGGGTTTCCTTTGCGAGCCTCAGGTGACGGCTGCATTGAGTGACGCCCTGGAGGATCCCTCCCCTTGGGTGAAATGGGCTGCCAGCCTGGCACTGGCGACCATCGGGACCCAGTCCGCCCTGGAAAACCTGGCCTACGCCCTGCTGCATGGCGACGATGGCACGCGCCGCTCGGCAGCCGAGGCGCTGGCGCTGCACCCGGCAGAAGGGTATGCCGTCCTGCAGGAGGGCAGCGAAGTGGAAGACCTGCTCGTGCGGCGGGCGGTGGTGTTCGGATTAGCGAAAGTGCGGCAGCCTTGGGCGCGCCAGATCCTGGAGAAGATGGCTGTCGACGACAAAGAGTGGGTGGTGCGCGCAGCCTCTGCCCTGGCCCTGGAACGGCTGCAGGCGCCGCCGGTTTACATCCCTACCCCGGCGCGTGGGCTGAGCGAGACGCCCTGGTTGATCGCCTTCGCCGGCGAGCGTGGGATGGGTCTCTCTCCCGGCAAGCCGGCTATGAAGCTGCTCCTGCTGGCTCTCCA
>Ga0209341_10006224_pt1 | contig 10685 bp, 6 predicted proteins | sample RifCSP13_2_FD_184020 | JGI IMG/M metagenome (GOLD analysis project Ga0209341, IMG submission 184020) | Soil microbial communities from Rifle, Colorado - Rifle CSP2_sed 13_2 (SPAdes) (version 2) | ecosystem: Environmental > Terrestrial > Deep subsurface > Rock core/Sediment | place: Rifle... | reverse complement strand
AAACCCATGCCGTGCTCGCCTGCCCTCGCGGCCTCTATGGCGGCGTTAAGCGCGAGGAGATTCGTCTGGTCGGCTATGTCGTCTATGACCCCGATAATCTTGCCGATATTCTCCGTCTTCCTGCCGAGTATCTTTATCGTCTCCACGGAAGAACTCAGGGCCGTCGTGATAGTCCTCACTCCCTCGGAGGACTGCTCCACGGCGTCCTTGCCGGATATGACGACGGAACTGCTCTGCCTCGCTATGTCAACGAGCCTCTTCGAATTCTCCGCGACCTTCTGTATGGAGGCCAAAAGCTCCTCTATGGACGCGGTCGTCTCGGTCACGGAAACAGACTGTTGCTGCATGCTCCTCGCGACGTTCTGGAGATTCGCGCTCATCTCGTGCATGGTCGCGGTAATCTCCTCCACGGCGACGCTTGAGCTCTCGGTATTCCTGCTCGACTGCTCGCTCGTGGCGGCAATCTCGCTTGAAGCCGCAGAAAGATGCTCGCTCCCGCTTCTTATCTCTCCCACAATCGCGCGGAGCCCCCCGACCATCTTCTTGAAGGCGTTGCCGAGCGCGTCTCTTTCGTTTTCGGGATACACCTCGGCCGACAAATCGCCTTCGGCTATGGCCTCGGCCGTTCCGGCCATGGACTTAAGATAAAGAACCATTTCCTTAAAAGCGGAGGACAATACACCTACCTCGTCCCGGCTTTCGATGAACGAACCCTCCACGTCTTCTATGTCTCCGGCGGCTATCTTCTTCGAGCATCTCGCCATGCTGTCAAGCGAGCCTACGACCGTCCTTATCACCGCGATGCCCATGATCAGAGTCGGAAGTATCGTGGCTATGGTTATCGCCATGAACAACGCATACGCCCTCGACGCCTTGTCGGCAAGCGCGTTCGCCGTGGCATCAATGTCCGCGCTCATCCTGTCCTCGACCTGCTTCATGACGCCTATCTTCTCGGTATTAAGTTTGAACCACTGCTCCGGTTCCACCCCGAATTTTCCTTCCGCCGCCCTCTCGAAAGCGATGGCGCGCATCTTCGCGGCCTCTTCAACCGCGTTGCCCTGCATCCGGGACTTGTAAAAATCCCTCTGTTCCGGCGTCGCGAAAGACAAAAACACGGACGTATAGGTCGCCTGCTCGGCCACGAAAATCGTAAACTTCTTCAAGCCGCCGGAATCGAACTTGTCCTGAGCGAAGACCTTGCTCATGAAACCCCTTTCAAGGCCGGCCCTTTCCTTTGCCTGAAGAAAATTATAATACGCGGCTATTTGGTTGGATATCTCGGAACGCTCGCTTAATACGGACATATGCGATATCACGGCCAGCATCGAATCCACAAGTTCGGTGTAATAAGAAAAAATCTTGTCCGCGGGAATATCGAGGGACGCGGCGGCGTCTCTTTTGTTTTTAATGTCGTCAAGCTTGCTAACGGCCGAAAGGAGGCTTGACTTGAACTCTATGCCATAAACTTCGGAATCAAAGCCCGTTATGAAGGTTTTAAGGTCGGTAATCCTCTTGTCGGACTCTTTTCTCTGCTCCGAGACCTCGCTTACGAACTCCGTTCCCTTGCTTCCGAGGAAAAGGTTCGTCGCGCCTCTCTCCTTCTGGATTTCATGGGTAAGCGCGCTTATCTTGACCGCAAGAGAGGAAAGGTTCTCCACGCTCTCCATCTCCTTTACCTCGGAATGGGTGTCTCTTATTCCCTGAACGGAAAAATAAATAAGCCCGGCTATGGGAAAAACAAGAAGAAGAATGAGTTTGTCGCGCATCTTAAGATTGTTCAAAAATTTCATCTTGCCCGCCTTTCGTCATCTGTTTTGTAGTGGCACGATTGTAGGGGCACGATGCATCGTGCCCCTACCTACATAAATCATCTCACGTTCCCCCTTCTATTGCCTTGCCGCCTTCTTCCGAGGGCCTGCCTTCGCCTTGTCTGAGCTTCTTCATCGAATCGAACCTCTTTATCTCTTCGACGCTCATGAGTTTCGTAAGGTCGAGCATGACTATGAGTTTGTCGTTAAGTTTCCCGACCCCGGTTATGTAATCGCCGCCTATGGACGATACGAGTTCCGGCGGAGGCTCGACGGCCTCGTCCGAAATCTTCAGTATCTCGGAGGCCGAATCCACTATAAGCCCGACTATCTTTCCGCCGAGTTCGAGAATAAGAACCCGGCTCGCCCTCCCGTAATCCGCGGAAGGCGCGTTGAGGCGCTTTCTCATGTCTATAACCGGCACTATCTTGCCTCTTAAATTTATCACGCCCTCGACGAATTCCGGCGTGTCCGGCACAGGGGTAATCTCGGGGAGCCTTACTATCTCCTTCACCATGCTTATGGGCACGCCGAAGAATTCCCTGTCCACCTTGAAACCCACCAATTGAATGACCTTCGCCATATCTTCCTCCCTGCCCGGCCTTAAACATAAATTGACGTGTAACTCAGCCCTTCAGGGCTGATGCAAAAGAAAATATATATTTATATCAGGGCTGCCCCACCCTGCCCTCCCCAACAAGTGGGGAGGAAATAAGGTGAAAAAATTCATCATAAGCCCTGAGCTACAAAGGACACCTCTTAAGGCAAAAAACAGTTCCCATTACTTAAATGATTATTTTATTTTACGGCCACAGACTTTGTCAAGATTATTTCCCTACTGTTTACGAAGGGTTGTATGCGTCGGGCGTATGCGTCTTCCCGGCTTCGGAATCCCTGAATTACCCCTTCTTCAATTGCGTCTCTTCCGCTTCAGGAAGACGAAACCTCGACGCGACGTCGTTCAAGCCCTCCGCCTGCCTTGAAAGTTCCTCGGCGGAAACAGCCAACTGCTCGATGCTTGAGGAATTTCCTTGCGCCATCTCTCTTAATTTCTCCATTCCCTTTACCGTCTCTTCCACGCCTCCGGCCTGCTCGTCCGTTGAGGACGTTATCTCCTGAGTAATGTCGTTAAGCTTGATAACGGCCCTGGATATCTGGCCGCAGCCCTTCGCCTGCTCCGACGTGGCGGCCCCTATCTCCTGCGAATACCTGACGACCTCGGCTACGCTCTCCTCTATGCGCTTCAAGGCGCCCTCGACTTCATGGGAAAGGCGTATCGCCCTGTCCACGACCTGAACGCTCTTTTCCACGTTACCCACGGCCTCGCTCGTCTCGTTCTGTATGCCGCCTATGAGTTCCTCTATCTCTTTCGTGCTCTTCGCGCTTCTTTCGGCGAGTTTTCTCACCTCTTCGGCCACCACGGCGAAGCCCAAGCCGTGCTCGCCGGCCCTCGCGGCCTCTATGGCGGCGTTAAGCGCGAGGAGGTTCGTCTGCTCGGCTATGTCGTCTATGACCTCCACTATCTTGCCGATATTCTCCGTCTTGGCGCCGAGTATCTTTATCGCCTCCACGGAAGAACTCATGGCCGTCGTGATGGTCCTCACTCCCTCGGAGGACTGCTCCACCGCGTGCTTGCCGGATACGACGACGGCGCTGCTCTGCCTCGCTATGTCAACGAGCCTCTTCGAATTCTCCGCGACCTTCTGTATCGAGGCGATGAGTTCCTCTATGGACGCGGTCGTCTCGGTCACGGAAACAGACTGTTGCTGCATGCCCTTCGCGACGTTCCGGATATTGGCGCTCATCTCGTGCATGGTCGCGGTTATCTCCTCGACCGCCGAACCGGAGTTCTCGACGTTCCTCTTCGACTGCTCGGACGTTGCCGCTATCTCGCTTGACGCCGAAGCGACCTGCATCGAGCCGCCCTTGAGTTCGCCCGCGACCTTGCGGAGCGACGCTATCATCTTCTTGAACGAATTGCCGAGCGCGTCCTTATCGGACATGGGCGTCACGTCGTACCTCAAATCTCCCTCCGCGATGGTTTCCGCCGCTCCCGCCATTGCCCGGAGATAAAGCACCATTGCCCTGAAAGAATCGGCGAGGCGTCCGACCTCGTCCTTGCCCTTGACGTTTATCTCGACGTCAACGTCTCCGGTGGATATGCTGGAAGCGCTTTCCGTCATCTCCCTTAACGGCCTCGATATGGACCTTGCCAATATCACGGCGATAGCGAGAGACAACGCCGCGGCGGCAATGGTCCCTGCCACGAGCACGGTAACAACCCAATTCAGGTCTCTTACGGCGGCATTGCCGGCCTGCACCCTCAATTCGGCTATATCGCCGACTAAAAGTCCGGCCTTTTCCGCGGCCGGCGCGGAGTATGTATAGTCCATCTCCTCCATGAGCTCGGCCGCCTTCGGGTTGCCTGTGGGTTTTTCAATGTCGAATATGGCGTACCCTGTCTTTTTTATGCCTTCTACGCCGGTCTTTATCTCTTCTATTATCTTTTTGTCGGATTCCTCAAGCCCTATGGCCTCTATAACAGTGAACTTCTCCTCTAAAATCTTCTCCTGCTCCTTAAACTCCTTAAGATATTCCTCTTTTTCGCCGGTTATTATGTAATCGTTCGCCGGCATGGTAAGCCACGCGAGATGATACCTCAAATCCCCGACAAGAAGTTGCTGATTTCCGTAACGCGCGAGGTTCTGGACGCCTCTGTCGACCTTTGTCACGGAAATATAGACGTAAACGCTCGCCAAAACCATAAGCGCGACAATCAAAGTGAAGCCCGCTATCAACTTAACGCTTATCCTTTTCACGGCCGTCTGCCACCTCCGAAAGGATTCGGAACACGTATCTAATGCGTCAAATATAGCACAAGTCGCCGATAAATTGACAGAAAAATAAGGCAGGTCTTGCCGAAAAGCAAGAGGTTCTTTGAGATGACATGAAGGGAATAAACCGTCGCATTCGAAGGCGATAAATTTAACCGGTTATCGGTTATCCGTTATTTTATTTCTATCGTCACCCGTCAACTGATAACCGTCCGCCGATTTCTTCTTGCCGTAGCCTATTATGCCGAACGCGTTCAGTATCAAAACAACCTTGCCGTCCCCGAGTATCGCCGCTCCGCTCACAAGCTCGCTTGACATGAATGAACTGTCTACCGCCTTCACCACAAGCTCGTCCTCTCCTTCCAGCGCGTCAACCACCATCCCGACCTCGCTGTCGCCGCTCGAAACCACCATCACGAAACTCTTCTCGTTCCGACCCGTGCTTCGCATTGGCGCCCCGCCGACAACGTCGTGAAGGCGCAAGAGCGAAAGGACCTTATTGCGGTACCTCACCACTTCCCTGCCTCCGACCCGCTCTATGTCGTCGCCGAATACGCGGATTATCTCCCTGACGGCGCCGAGAGGCAGAGCGAAAAGGCGCGCCCCTATGCGGAATATTATGCCCCTTATTATGGCCAAGGTGAGAGGAAACCGCAAAATAAAACTCGACCCTGCTCCGAGTTCCGTCCTTATCCTTATGCTTCCCCTCATCCCCTCGACGACGCTCCTTACTATGTCCATGCCTATGCCGCGGCCGGAGATGTCGCTTACGACCGAAGCGGTCGAAAAGCCGCTGTGATAAATGAGCGTCAGCGCCTCGCGCTCGTCCATGCGCGCGGCCTCATCGGCGCTTATAAAACCCTTCTCGACCGCCTGAGCCTTCAGATGTCCCGTGTCTATCCCGCGTCCGTCGTCCGAAACCTCTATCACTATCTCGCTTCCCTGATGGTACGCCTCCACCCTTACCGTCCCGTAACGGCTCTTGCCTTTACTCTCCCGAACCTCGGGCATCTCTATGCCGTGGTCAACCGCGTTCCGGATTATGTGCAAAAGAGGCTCCCCTATCATGTCCACCAACGCCTTGTCTATCTCCGTATCCTCGCCGCGCATGTCGAGGCGTATCTCCTTGCCGCTCGTGCGGCTAAAGTCCCGCACCATCCTCGGAAAACGCTTGAAGACGCGGCCCACCGGCACCATGCGAACGCTCATCACGTTGCGTTGCAACTCCGAGAGGCTTCTTTCGACAAAGGCGTTCGCGAGCTGGAAATTAGACACTAATTCCTCTCTCGGATACCGCGCCTCCAGATCGCTTATGAGCCGCACCATCATGGACCTTCCCATGACAAGTTCGCCCACGAGGTCCATTATCTGGTCTATCTTCTCGGAAACGACCCTTATCGTCTGAACGCCTTCGCCGCCCTTTACATGCGCCGCGCTGTCGGGCGCGTGTTCATCCTCGCCCGGCCCGCGCCCCTCGGGGCGGACGCCCCGCGGCCGCGACAACTTGTCTTCCGCCGCGGCATAAGGCTCGATATTCACGTCGCTCGTGACGCCCGGCACGTAACACCATGACTTCAATTCGTCTATCGCGTTGTCGCTCGCTATGACGCACTCTATCCGGTCGCTCGTCTCGATTTCGCCGCTCTCGAAGTGCGGAACGCTCTTTATAATCTCCCCGGCATCAAGAAGCTGGCGCTCCAATATCAATGCCCCCGCCCCCTTCATCTTGCACTCCGGCGAGAACGTAAAGAGCGCGCGGTATATCTTCTTCCCTTCGGACAAAGCAACGGAAACCTTTTCCTTATCAGAGGAATTAAGCTCGATGGAGCGACCCGCGCCGCTTGGCGCGGGTACCCCGGCGCCCTTATCCGCTATGTCTCCCACGACGTGGTCTATGAGTTTTTCCAGATACGCCGGCATGGTGTCGTCGCCGCTCGCGCGGTACTTCTCTATCGCGGCCGCCACCTCGTCCACGCACTTCAGGATAAGGTCTATGACGTCGCCGGTGAACTCGCTCACGCGGCCCTCCAGCCTACCCATCAAATCTTCCATCCTGTGAACCACGCGGGACACGCTTCGAAGCCCTATCGTGGCCGAATCGCCCTTCAAGGTGTGAAAGTGGCGCTTGATGGTGCGCACGGCCTCCTTACGGTCGCCGCCGCCCTCCAAAGACAACACCTCTTGCTGCAATGCCTCCATTATCTCGGAGGTTTGCTGAAAGAAAGTGTCGCGAAGGAGCGCTATCTCCTCCTCGGTCAGTAATGTCAAATCCATGTCGGACATGAAAGCCTGAATCCCCCTAACCCCCTTTGAAAAAGGGGGTAACTTATTCCTTGAATATGGTTTTTATCTCGGCAAGAAGCGTCCCGACGGAGAAAGGCTTCGTAAGGCACCTTTGCGCCCCGGCCTTTAACGACAACGCCATCTCGCCGCTTCCCGCGACGCCGGAAAATACTATGACCGGCATGGAATTATTTATCTTCCTTAAGATCTTCGTCGCGTTTATGCCGTCCAGATTCGGCATCATTATGTCGAGGAGCGCGATGTCGTACTTGGTATCGAGAACCTTCAACACCGCCTCCACTCCGTCGTGAACGATGTCAACGCCGTGCCCCGCCGCTTCGAGCTCGCTTCTTAAAAGCTCCGCGAACCGCCTCTCGTCGTCGGCTATCAAAATCTTTTTCATTCTGCTTTCCCCCTTTATTAGAGATTGCTTCACTTCGTTCGCAATGACAGTCCTAATTTTGTCATTGCGAGTCCGCCGGTATTATCGGCGGACGAAGCAATCTTGTCGTATGATTATCACCTTCCGCTAACCCGCGTTATTTCTTATTTGTCTCCGACGACCCATTTTATCTGAGATATGAGCCAACTCGCGGGAAAAGGCTTGTAAACGAACATAAGCGCCCCGGCCTTTATCGTCTCGGACAGGCGGTCGTGCTCCATGGAGCCGGAGAGCGCGATTATCGGCATCTGCGCCCTGACCTTCTTCAATATCCTGATGGCGCCTACGCCGTCGAGGTTGGGCATGACCATATCAAGTAACGCAATATCGTAGTGTTTGTCAAGCGCCTTCAATACAGCCTCCACCCCGTCATAAGCCACGTCCGCCGAATAACCGGCGACCTCTATCTCGCTTTTAAGCAAATTGGCGTAATGGGTTTCGTTGTCAACTATGAGAACACTCTTCATGACGCCGCCTCTTTAGTAATTCCGATGAGCGCCTTATTCGTCATTGCGAGGGGCGCTTCCCGTTGCAATGCTTTGCGCAACGGGAACCCTGCCCGAAGCAATCTCATCTTCATAATTACGGGATTGCTCCGCGGAGCCTGCCCTGAGCGAAGCCGAAGGGCTCGCAATGACTGAATCGGCGCATCTTTACAATTCCGGAGACAGTCCCCTCACTTGCGTTTCGCCCCGCCTTCTTGCTTGGCGGACTTGCCCGGCTTTCCGTGCTCATCCCCGATGTTGAACCGTCCGGCCACGTCGTTAAGGGACTCGGCCTGCCTCGACATCTGTTCCGCGCTTGAGGCCAGTTCCGCCGAGCTTGACGCGTTCTGCTGAACCATCTCGCGGAGTTTCTCGACGCCCTTCACCGTCTGCTCCACGCCGCTCGCCTGCTCGTCCGCGGACGAGCTTATCTCCTGCGTGATTTCGTTAAGCTTTCCGGTGGCCTTTGATATTTCCTCGCATCCGTTAGCCTGCTCGCTCGTGGCGGCGCCTATCTCCTGCGCGTATCTGGCGACCTCGGCGACGGTGTCCTCTATCCTCTGGAGAGAGACCTCGACGTCCTTCGAAAGCTTAAGCGCCTTCTCGACCACGTCAACGCTCTTTTCGACGTTCTTGACCGCGCTTCCGGCCTCTTTCTGTATGCCGTAGATGAGTTCCGAAATCTCGCCCGTGCTCTTCGCGCTTCTCTCGGCAAGCTTCCTCACCTCTTCGGCGACCACCGCGAAACCCATGCCGTGCTCGCCGGCCCTCGCGGCCTCTATGGCGGCGTTAAGCGCGAGAAGGTTCGTCTGCTCGGCTATGTCGTCTATGACCTCGATGATCTTTCCGATGTCTTCGGTTCTGCTTCCGAGGAGCCTTATGGTGTCGGCCGAGGTGTTCATTACTCCGGTTATGTTCTTTACCCCCTCGGATGACTGTCCGACCGCGTCTTTTCCGGTGCCGACGACGTTACGGCTCTGCTGGGCTATGTCAACGAGCCTCTTCGAGTTTTCGGCGACCTTCTGTATGGAGGCCAAAAGCTCCTCTATGGAGGCGGTCGTCTGGGTGACCGAGGCGGACTGGCTCTGTATGCTCTTCGAGACGTTCTGTATGTTGGCGCTCATCTCGTGCATGGTGGAGGTGATTTCCTCGACCGCGGTTGAAGAACTTTCGGCGTTCCGGCTCGACTGCTCGCTCGTTGCGGCGACCTCGCTCGACGCCGAAGATATCTGCTCGCTTCCCGTCCTTATCTCGCTTACGAGAGCTCTTAATCCCTCGACCATCTTCTTGAAGGCGTTGCCCAATACGTCTTTCGCGCTCTTTGACGCAACATCCTGACTCAAATCTCCTCCCGCTATCGCCTCGGCGGTATGAGCCATGCCCTTGAGATATACCGTCATGTTCTTGAAGGCGTTGCCCAATACGTCTTTTTGGCTCCTCGGATTCACCTCCACGTTCAAGTCGCCTTCCGCGACCGCGTCGGCGGTATGAGCCATGCCTTTGAGATAATCTATCATCTCGCGGAAAGACTCGGCGAGCGCGCCCACCTCGTCTTTGCTCTTAAGCTCGACCGTCACGTCGAGTTCTCCGACGGCCAGCTTTTTACTCACGGAAGACATCTGCTCCAGAGGCTTTGTTATGCTCCTCATCACTATGAAGGCCAGCGCTATCGCGAGGATTATCGCGATAACCGCTATGACCGCGTAAATAATAAGAGCGTTCTTGGCCGAGGAGGCGAGTTTCCCCGACAATAGTTCAAGACGGCTATTAAGCCCGGCCGAGACCTCGCCCATGGATTCTATCTTGGTTGTAGATGTCTTGAACCACTGACCCGGGTCAACGCCGAACTTTCCGGCAGTGGCCTTATCAAAGGCTATTGCCCTCATCTTTTCCACGTCGTCGAAAGCCTGACCCTTGAGATGCAACGTAATATCGTCGAGTTCGTCATCGCGCATGAGCGAGAGGGCGGCGTCCAGATAATCCTTTTGTCCGGCCACGGTTATCGTAAACTTCTGGAAAGCCTCCTGCGTAAAGGCGTCTTTTGTGAAGGTCGCGGAAAGCATGGCCCTTTCCCTGCCCGCCCTTTCCTTTGCCTTGACGAAGTTGGTTAAGGCCGCGGAAAGGCGGGTCGTCTCGGAATTCTTGCTGAAAACAGGGGCGCGGGAAGACACGTCAATCATCTTGTCTATAAGTCCGGTGTAAAAACCGACCATCTCGTCCGCGGAGGCCGCAAGAGAACTCGCGGCGTTGCGTTTGGCCTTGAGTTCCTTGAGTTCGCTCATCGAATCGTCGAGAACCTTCTTGAACTCATTTCCGAACATTCCCTTATCGAATCCGTTATAAGCCGCCTCGAGTTCGGACACGACCTTATCCACCTCGCTTCTTTGCCGGTCAAGCTCGCTTCCGAATTCCTTGCCCTTGCTTCCGATATAAAGGGCTGTCCTGCCTCTTTCGACCTGAATCTCGTCAATTACGGGGTTTATGCGGACCGAAAGGTAAAAGAGGGCCTTCAGGTCGTTCATGTCGTTTAACTCGGACGCCTTGCCCGCTATGCCGGTTACGGAAAAATACAGAAGACCGAGCACCGGAAATAAAAGCATCAAAGCAAGTTTGCCTTTCATCTTGATGTTGTTTATGAACTTCATCGCCTATACCTCCTCCTTTATTATGTTGTCTTTCTACTGTCATTCCCGCGATCTTTTGAGCTGGAATCCATGTCTTTATCTCTGTAATAAAAAAGACTCTGGATTCCCGATTAAAACCTCGGGAATGACAAAATGGGATATTCTCAATTAACCTTTTCTTCGAGTTTCGGCATTTCCCTTCCGCCAAT
>Ga0209341_10006221_pt1 | contig 10688 bp, 7 predicted proteins | sample RifCSP13_2_FD_184020 | JGI IMG/M metagenome (GOLD analysis project Ga0209341, IMG submission 184020) | Soil microbial communities from Rifle, Colorado - Rifle CSP2_sed 13_2 (SPAdes) (version 2) | ecosystem: Environmental > Terrestrial > Deep subsurface > Rock core/Sediment | place: Rifle... | reverse complement strand
GACCCGGGCAAGGTCGATGCCGCCGTGCGCGACGCCACCCGCAAGGTCGTCATCCATTGGATGGAAATGCTCAAGAGCCCGGGCAAGGCGTAATCTTGCATCTTGGAGGGCCCGTAGGGGCGAAGCATGCTTCGCCCCGACAACCCCTGGCCGTGATGATGACACCTCCTCCCGCCCCACCCCCTACCCCCTCTCCGCTGAGTGGAGGACTCCTTCCAGCAGAAACATGGCGGAGAGGGGGATTGAGTTTGAGGGGGAAGGGGGTGGCGAAGCCACCCCCTTCCCCCTCAAGAATCCCTCCCTCCCCCTGCCTCTCAAGCAGGCGAGCCCCTCGCGCCACTGCAGGGGGAGGGTAGGGTGGGGGTGGGTTCGGACGCCGACTGTCAACGAACGAGACGCTTTCCGCGATCACGCTTTCTCAGGAGAAACCGCATGAAATCGATGGAAGAGTTCTACGTCCCGTGGCTGAAGGGACAAAAGATGTACATCTCGTCGCACATCGAGCTGGCCTGGCGCGATCCATCGCTGCACCGCATGATGTCGAACGAGAACCCCAATCCCCCGTCCCCCAAGGTCCTGGCGGCGATCGAGAAGTACGCCCGCCTGGCACACCGCTATCCGGACCAGGGCCTGGCGGTGCGCGGGGTGATCGCCAAGATCAACGGGCTGGCCGGGCCGGAGAACGTCATGCTCGGCAACGGCTCGAGCGAGATCTACGACATGATCTGGCGCAGCCTGGTGGCCCCTGGCGAGGAAGTCATCCAGCACACCCCGTGCTTTGGCATCTACAAGCTGCGCTGCGCCGCCGTCGGGGGGACTCTGGTCTCGGTCCCGATGCGCCTGGTCGACAAGCAGCTGCTCTACGATCCCGAAGCGATCCTGGCCGCCATCACGCCCAAGACCAAGGTCATCGTCATCGCCAACCCCAACAACCCCACCGGCAACTTCATGGAAGCGGAGGCCTTCGTGCGCATCGCCGAGACCGGCGTGCCGTTCGTCGTCGACGAAGCCTACGTCGAGTTCGCCGGGCTGGGCCAGTCGCAGGTGGCGCTGACCCAGAAGTACCCCAACGTCATCATCACCCGCACCCTGTCGAAGGCCTACGGCCTGGCCGGGCTGCGCTTCGGTTATCTGATGGCCGATCCCCAAGTGGTGGCGGCCCTTGCCGCCATGCTCATCCCGTGGAACCTGGGCACGATCGCCATGTGGGCCGGCCTGGCGGCGCTGGAAGACACGGAAGCCCTCAAGGAACGCGCCCAGTTCAACAACGGCGAGGTCATGTTCATCGAGGAGTCCCTCAGCGACGTCCCCGGCCTGACCGTCTTCCACTCCTACGGCAACTACATCCTGTTCGACGCCCAGGGCGCCGGGGTGAAGGGCAAGGACATGGTCGACTTCGCGTTGAAGCGCGGCCTGATCTTCCGCCCGCAATCCGAGATGTACGGCAGCGACGGCTGGTTCCGCATCACCATCGGTTCGACCGAGGAGAACCGGCTGGCGATCCAGGCCGTCCGCGATTTCTGCAGCCACTGACACCGGGAGGTCCTCCGTGGGAACCATCCAAGCCATCTTCTTCGACCAGGACGGCGTGATCATCGACACCGAGCGCGACGGTCACCGGGTGTCCTTCAACGAAACGTTCAAGGAATTCGGGTTCTCTTTCGAATGGGGCGTGCCCGAGTACCACGAGCTGCTGCAAATCTCCGGCGGCAAGGAACGCATGAAGCACTACCTGCAGACGAAGGGCTTCGGCAAGCCGGTCCCGCCGGAGCAGGCGGACGACCTGATCGCCCGCATGCACAAGCGCAAGACCGCCCTGTTCATCGAGATGGTCGAGAGCGGCCGGCTTCCGCTGCGGCCGGGAATCCACCGCTTCATGCGCGAGGCCGTCGCCGCCGGGTTGAAGCTCGGGGTGTGCACGACTTCCAGCGAGAAGGCGGCCCACGCCATCGCCTACCAGATCCTCAAGGACATCCCTTTCGAGGTGGTCCTGGCCGGCGACGTCGTCGAGAAAAAGAAGCCGGCGCCCGATATCTACAAGCTGGGTCTCCAGAAGACCGGGCTGTCGCCGGAAGATGTCTTCGTGGTGGAGGACTCCCGCAACGGCGTGCTGGCCGGGAAAGCCGCCGGCTTGCGCGTCCTGGCGACGACCAATGTCTATACCGAGAAGGAAGACCTGTCGCCGGCCGACGTCATCGTCAGCTGCCTGGGCGATCCGGACGGGGAGAAAGCCGTCCTGCGCAAGGGCCCGGCTCAGGCCGTGCGCGACGGCCTCGTGCACGTCGAGGCGATGGTCGAGGTGTTCTCGGGTTGAGATCCTGAGGTATCACGGCCCTGGTGGAATGGGCCGGCGCGAACGAAACCCGTAGGGGCGAAGCATCCTGGCACCGCCCGCTAGGGCAGGTGTGCTTCGCCCCTACTCGATGGAGCCGTAGCTCCCCGCGAGCTTGAAGCTCGCCGGGAGCTCTTGATGGCCTCGTAGGACTCCGTGCGACCGTGGGACAGTGGGCACACTCTGAGGGAGACACAGCCAGGTTTAGATCCCTCGAAGCATGGCGCGGGCCCGCAGCACCAAGGAAGCAGTTGCCCGCGCCACATCGGCCGAGAATCCTTGCCAGAGTTCACGGGGCTTGCGCCGCTCGAAGCGAGTTCCACCGGCGCGCCTGGAATCCACCAAAAGGCTGAAATCTGGAGGCAGAAAGGCATCTACCTGGCGGTGGCTTGCCCCCTGGCGACCTTGTTGTAGGGCCTCATCTACTTTCAACCGAGTCAGATCCTCGTAGGCCTTCATCCCTCACCTCCTGCCGCTGTCAATACTGACCCTACCTGGCAGACCGGGGGGTGGTCACCCCCTATTCGGGGGGAAAAGGGGTGGATTCGGTCTAGAATCACTTTGAGACGTCGAGTCCTGATGACGCGGCCTGGGCCCCCTTCATGGATGGACCGCTTCAGCGAGCGGGAGATCGAGATCCTTCGACTTATGACTGAGGGTCTCTCTAATCGCGAGATCTCTCAGCGGTTGGCGCTCTCCCCCGAAACGGTCAAGTGGTACAACAAGCAGCTCTTCTCCAAACTGGGGGTTACCAGCCGCACTCGCGCGGCGGCCGCCGCCGCCGAATACGGGCTCCTGAAGGCGCCCGCGCCCTCAACCAGAGATCAGCCAGCAGTCCGCAAAAGCAACCTGCCGGCCCAAGTCACCTCGTACGTCGGGCGAACGAAGGAAATCGCCGAGGTCAAGCAGCTGCTCAGGTCCTCCCGATTGGTCGTTCTGACGGGTGCCGGTGGAACCGGCAAGACCCGCCTAGCCTTGCAGGTGGCCGGCGAGCTCCAGGGACACTACCGCGAAGGAGTCTGGCTGGCGGAACTGGCCACCCTAAGCGAGCCCGGCCTTGTGGCGGATGCCATCTGCCGCGTGTTCGACCTCAATATTCCGGGCGGAGCCTCTCTGGTCGACGTGCTGAGGCGGTTTCTTTCATCGAAGCATGTTTTGCTGCTCCTCGACAATTTCGAACACCTGTTGGGTGCCGCGCCGCTCGTCGGGGAGTTGTTGGCCGCCGCGCCTCAGTTGACGGTCTTGGCGACCAGCCGCGAGCGGCTGCACGTGTATGGCGAGCAGGAGTATTCGGTCCAACCGCTGCAGCTCCCCGATCTGGGACCAACAAGGTCCATTGACGGACTTCTCGACAATGAGGCCGTCGACCTCTTCATCCAACGAGCCCGAGCCGCCCAACCGCATCTCAAGCTGGACGACGACCAACTGGCCGCGACAGCACAGATTTGTATCCGCCTGGACGGGTTACCTCTGGCGATCGAACTCGCCGCCTCCCAAGCCAAGATCTTTCCGCCCTCCGTGCTGGCTGAACGCCTCGAGGGCAGTCTGCAGGCGCTCCCCAGCGGCCCGCGTGACGTCCCAGCACGCCAGCACACGCTGCGCGCCACACTGGATTGGAGCCACCACCTGCTTGGCGAGGATGAACAGATCCTCTTCGCCCAGCTGTCCGTCTTTCAGGGTGGCGGGACGCTGGAGAGCATTGAGCGGGTCTGCAGTGTCGGCCTGGCCGGACGCGTGAGCGAGGCGCTGGGCTCGCTGGTGGAGAAGAGTCTCGTCCTGGCTCGAGAGCCTTACCGGGGCGAGCTGCGGTTCGCCATGCTGGAGACGATTCGAGAATACGCCCTCGAACGGTTGACCTTGCGAGGGGAGGCCGAAGCAGTGCGTCACCGACATGCCTCCCATTTCACGGAGCTTTCCGAGCTCGCCCTGCGCGAGTTCCGCACGTCCCGCAATCGATACTGGATGGATCGCCTTCGGGCCGAGAACGACAACCTTCGGTCTGCCCTGGGATGGTCACTCCAAGGTGGGGAGGCCGGCTTGGGCGTACAGATGGCGGCCTCATTGCGCGACCACTGGTATTACAACGGCCTCGCCGCCGAAGGTCAGCACTGGGCCGCGTTGGCGCTCGAACGGTCAGAGGGTGTGGCGCCGGCCTTGCGGGCCGGCGTCCTGGCGACGGCCGGCGATCTCGCCTACGTCCTCAACGACCTCCTACGGGCAAGGGGCCTACTAGGGCAGGGATTGGCCGTCTATCGTGAAGCAGGAGATGAGCGCCAGGTGGCCTGGTGCAAGGCCCGAATGAGTGTTACCTATTTCCACACCGCCGACGAGATTCGTGAGGGTATCGCGCTAGCTCAGGAAGCTCTGGACAAGTTCCGCGAGTTGGGCGACAGGCCGGGGATGGCCGAAGCCTTGAATCTGCTTGGTGAACTCGCCCGGGTGGAAGGCAATTACCCTGCGGCCAAACGGTACTACGAAGAATGCCTGGAAACCGTAAGGGAGACTGGCGAACGGTTCCGGGAGGCCGTTCAGTACGATAACCTGGGGATCGTCGCCTACCACCAGGGGAATCCCGAGCTCGCTCAACGCCTCATCAAGCAGGCCTTAGCCATCTTTCAGGAGTTTCGCTCGCGTTACTTCTTGGCCATGGCACTCACCAGTCTCGCCGGGCCGACCGCCGCGCTGGGCAGACCCAAGCGAGCTGCCCTATTGCTGAGTGCCGCAGCGGCTCATCTGGAATCCTTCGACCTCAATCGGTTCCCCGCCGATCTTCCCGAGATCCGGCTCTTCCTCGAATCGGTTCGACGGGCCCTGAGCAAAGAGGAATTCCAGTCAGCCTGGTTGGCCGGCCAGAGAATGACTATCCAGGAAGCGGTCAACTACGCTTTGAGCGACGCCGACGACAGCGAGTAGGCGAGGGCTGGCGCGAGAGATTCCTAGCCACGGAAACCGGCCCGCAAGGTCTCAGTCCCCCGACAAAACGCGGAGGGGCCAGCATTCTTCCCCCTACGCTCCAAGCTCCCCGCGAGCTTGGAGCTCGCGGGGAGCTGAAATGTCAAGCCTTGATCTTTTCCCCCTTCGGATCGTAGAGCGGCTCCTTTTCGACGGTCAGCCCGATACGCTCGCCGAACAACTCGGTCTCCAGCCGCGTCCCCGCTTTGGCCAGGCTCAGCGGAAGATAGCCGAAGGCGATGCTCTTGCGGACCGTGTAACCGTAGCCGCCGGAGGTGATCCAGCCGATGACCCGGCCCTCGTGGAAGATCGGCTCGTTCCCCAGGCCGATGGCCGAGGGGTCGTCCAGGCTCAGGCAACACAGCTTCTGGCGGATACCTTCCTTCTTCTGTTTCTCGAGCGCCTTCCTTCCGCGGAAATCGCCCTTGTCGAGGCGGACGAAGAAACTCATTCCCGTTTCGTACGGGGTGTAGTCCGGGGTGATGTCGGCGCTCCAATAGCGGTAGCCCTTTTCCAGGCGCAGCGTGTCGATGGCTTTGTACCCGGCCGGCACCAGGCCGTGCGGCTGGCCGGCCTGCCACAGCGTGTCCCACAGCGCCTGGCCGTATTCCATTCCGCCGTAGAACTCCCAACCCTGCTCCCCGACGTAGGTCACACGCATCGCCAGCGCCGGCACGCTGCCGACGGTCAGGCGCCGTGCGGTCATGTAGGGGAAGCCGGCGTTCGACACGTCGTCGCGCGTTACGCTCTGCAGGACGGCGCGCGCCTTGGGACCCCACAACCCCAGACACATGTAGGAGCCGGTCACATCGTCGACCGACACCGAACCGTCATCCGGGGCGTGGACCCGAATCCAGTTGAGATCGTGCACGCCGAAGGCCGTCCCGGTAACGATCAGGAAACGGTCTTCGGCCAGGCGGGTGACGGTGAAATCGCATTCGATCCCGCCGCGCTCGTTGAGCATGGAGGTGTAGACGACGTCGCCCGCCGGCCGGTCGATATCATTGGCGCACATGGTCTGCAGGAACTTGACCGCTCCCGGCCCGCGCACTTCGATCTTGCTGAAGGAGCTCTCGTCGAACAAGCCGGCCGCCGCGCGCGTCTGCAGGTGCTCGTAGCCGACCGCCGGCGACCAATGGACGCCGGCCCAGCCGCGCGGTTTGTAACCATGATCGGCCTTGGCTTCGTGCGGCGCGTACCAGTTGGGCCGCTCCCAGCCGAACTTCTCGCCGAAGACCGCTCCCAGGTCGCGTTCGCGGCTGTTGGCCGGGCCGAGTCGGAAATTGCGCTCGGTCTGCCGCTCTTCCCCCGGCAGGTGGATGTCGTAGTAGCGCGAGTTCGACTCGACCGTGCGGTTCAGGGTGAAAGACTGGCTGACGTAGTGCGGCCCAAAGCGGCGCACGTCGAGACGCCAGCAGTTCCACTCCGGAGTGCCCTCGACGATCCACTCGGCCATGGCCTTGCCGATGCCGCCGGCCCCGGCCAGCCCGTGGGCGCAGAACGCGCACGCCACCCAGAAGCCGCGCACGTCGGTCGGGCCGAGCAGGAATTCTCCATCCGGAGTAAATCCCTCCGGCCCGTTGAGCAGCTGCACGATCTCGGCTTTCTCCACCGCCGGCACGCGGTGGATCGAGTTCTCCATCAGCGGCGTGAAGCGCTCCCAGTCGGGCGGCAGCAACTTGTATTTGAAATCGTCCGGGATACCGTCCAGGCCGAAAGGCTTGGGGTTGCGCTCGTAGCCGCCGGTGATCAGGCCGCCGACCTCTTCGCGCCAGTAAACCAGGTGGTCCGGGTCGCGCATCGTCGGCACGTCGTGGTCGAGGCCTTCGATCGGCTTGGTGACGAGGTACAGATGGGCGAAGGGGATGAGCGGCAGCGTGACCCCGACCAGGCGCGCCACCTCGTTGCCCCATTGTCCGGCGGCATTGACGACGATCTCCGTCCGGATCGTGCCGCGGTCGGTGACGACCTGGTCGACGCGCCCCTTCTTCAGCCCGATCCCGCTGACGGTGGTCTCGGTGAAGAAGCGTGCGCCGCCGTTCCTGGCGCCGGCTGCCAGCGCGTTGGTCAACCCGGTGGGATCGATGCTGCCGTCGGTCGGCGTGTAGACGGCGCCCAGGACGCCCTGCGGGTTCATCAGCGGCCACATGCGCTGGGCCTCTTCCGTGCCGACCATCTCCAACGGCATGCCGAAGGAGCGCGCATAGCCGACCTGCCGCTTCAGCTCTTCCATCCGCTCGGCCGAAGACGCCAGGCGCAATCCTCCGACCTCGCGCCAGCCGGTGTCGATGCCGGTCTCATCCTTCAACGTGCGGTAGAGGTCGGTGCTGTACTTCATCATGCGCGTCAGATTGAAATCCGAACGCAGCTGGCCGACCAACCCGGCCGAGTGCCAGGTCGAGCCGCAGGTCAGTTCGCCGCGCTCGAGCACGACGACGTCTTTCCAGCCCATCTTGGTCAAGTGATAGGCGATGCTGCAGCCTCCTACGCCGCCGCCGATGATGACGACGCGGGCCTGGGTCGGGAACTCAGACGCCATGCGAGGCCTCCTTGAGCCACTCGCTCCAGTGTAGGTCGCCGATCCCCTCGCCCGCGCGCTGGAAGTGCTTATCGGCGTAGTCGCGGAAGTCGAAGTCGAGCTGCGAGATGCCGCTCTGCAGCAGGCCCCACATCGCCTCGCGCATGTCGGAGGCGACGCGCATCAGGCGCAGCCGGGCCAGCCGCCCGGTCGTCGCCTGGCCGAAGTAGCCCTGAAGCAGCAGGACATCCTGCGTTTCGTGGAAATCATGATTGCGGGAGAAGTTCGCCAGGTCGAAGAAAGCATCGCCCATCCCGGCGTACTCCCAATCCAGGATGCGCAGCGTGCCGTCGTCGAGGAAGTTGGCGTTGAGCAGATCGTTGTGGCACAGGCAGGCCTCCGATCCCGGCCGGGCAGGGATCGCATCCAGCTGCCGGTGCAGCCGATCGAAGTCGGTCGGAAAGCGGATGTGGCGTTCCTGCGCCAGACGGGCGTACTCGTCCACGACCTGGAACGGCGAGAACGTCCCCCGCATCGGCGCCAGGCCGTGGACCGTACGCAGGGTCCGAGCGACGCGGGCGATCATCTCCGGGCGCCCCATCTCGGCCGGTTCGATCGCCCGCCCTTCGATGAACCGCGTTACCAGGCATCCCTCCGGCCGCAGGAAGGTCACGACTTCCGGCGCCACCCCGACGGCGGCGGCGGCCAGGTTGGCGGCGTACTCGATCTCCCGGTCGATCCCGAGCAGATCGGTGCCCTCGCCCACCAGGCGCAGGACGAACGATGCACCGCCGACATCAATGCGGAAGTTGTGGTTGGTGATGCCGCCGCCAAGCGGGGTGACCTTCAAGGCGGGGTCGTCCCAGCCGGGGACGCGGGCGATGGCCTGTTCCAACGTCAGCGCCACTTCTTCGTTCCTTCCCCACCGCGGGCCGTTCTACGAGCAGTGATCAGTGGTCAGTGGTCGGTGGCCAGTCAAAACCTGGCGGACCGAGACGGCGACTGACCACTGACCACTCACCACCAACCACTGATCATGCGCGCCAGACGGATCCCGGGCGAGCCATTGCGTTGACGATGTCGTAACTCGAGATGATCCCCAGGGGCAGGGCGTCAGGCGAACCCGGATCGATGACGACCAGCCGGTGGAGGTGGTGCTCGATCATCTGCGTCGCCGCCTGCTGCAGCGTCGCTGCCCGCCCGATGGTCGAGGCATTGTGCATGATCTGAGCGGCGGACTTGCCGGCACAGCTCTCGCCGTCGATGCACCCCAGGAAGTCGCCGACGCTGATCATGCCGCGCAACCGGCCGCCGGCGTCCACGACCACGACCGAGCGAAAGCGCGTGTCGGTCAGGCCGCGCGCCACTTCCAAAGCGGGCGTCTCTTCGCGGCAAACCAGCATGGCGTAGGACATGACGTCCCCGACCGTCGCCCGTTCCGGCGGCTCCTGCGCCGCCAGGTGGGCGACGAAGTCGGACAGCGACAACACGCCGACCGGCGTGTCGTCCTCTGTCACGATCAGGCGGTGCAGCGCCCGGTCGCGCATCCGGTCGGCGGCGGCACGGATCGGGCGGTCGGCCTCGATCGTGTTCAGGGGAGTCGACATCAACTCGCCGGCCGTCATGCGCCGCATCGCCGCCAGGCTCTCGGCGTCGGCCGAGAGCCACTCACCGGCCAGCAGGTCGAAATCCGAAAGAATGCCGGCCGGGCGGCCGGCGTCGTCGACGACGACCAGCGCATGGACCCGATGGCGGGTCAACAGCGCCGCCGCCTCCCCCAGGGAGATCCCCTTGGCGCAGGTAATCAGGCCCGACCGCATCAACTCGCGCACGAGGGTTGTCATCGGAGCCTCTCCCCCCATCCAGTGAAATCCGATTTCCCCCACCCCTGCCCCTCCCCCTGGTGCGAAGGATCTTTGCGGGACGAGGCACTCGCCAGGGGGAGGGGAGGTTTCTTGAAGGAGAAGGGGGTGGCAAGGCCGCCCCCTTCTCCTTCAAATCCAATCCCCCTCCCCGCCCCGTTCCGTCGATGGAGAGGTGCGCTCCTCGCGGGGAGGCCCACAGGGCTGCTTCGCGAGGGGCAGGGGGTGGGGTCGAAGGATGACACGAAAGGCATGCTCATCGGCCTCACGTCAATGCACCTCGTCGACGTCCTTGTACCACTTCACCCGATCGCCGACGCGCGAGCGCAGCCGCCAGCCCACCGACTTCGGCTCGGCTTCGATCCGCGCCACGGCCGCTTGCACTTGGTCGCTCACGCGGACCTTGTCGTTCGGTTCGAGTTGGGAGTAGCCCTGCGCCAGCCGCCCGACCTTGTCGAGGTTCATCGTCACCGTGCGCCATAGGCCCCAATCGGATCCGCACAGGCCGGCCACCCGGTCCATGTTGATCACCTCGTGGTCGGCGGCCCCCAGCGGATGCTCCAGCAGCAGCATGATCGTGTCGATGACGTCTTTCTCGTTGATCTGCACGATCTGCATCTTCTCCAAGAACATCTCGGCCAGCGGAATGGTCGGGGAGTCGGCCTCCAACCGGCCGTTCCACGGGATGACATGGCAAAAATCGAGCTTCTCGTAGAACACGTCGACGTGCAGCCGGTTGGAGGGATTCTCGAAAATGGCCCGCGAGCCTTCGGTCACGACGAAGATTTCGCGGTTCTCCTGGTAGCCGAGGCGCGCCAGAAGTTCGCTCACCCGCTTCGACTGCCGGCTGTAGCTGGCGAAGTCGATGTCGGTATAGGCCCGTCCCATTTTGGCCTGCAAGCCTCCGAATTCCGGACAGTGGAGTTGGAAGGCCAGCGAACCAAGCAGCCGCAGGACGACCTTGGCTTCCGCGGCGGCCCCGACGATGCGGTGCACTTCGTGCTCGAACCGCTGCCGCTCCGCC
>Ga0209341_10006218_pt1 | contig 10691 bp, 10 predicted proteins | sample RifCSP13_2_FD_184020 | JGI IMG/M metagenome (GOLD analysis project Ga0209341, IMG submission 184020) | Soil microbial communities from Rifle, Colorado - Rifle CSP2_sed 13_2 (SPAdes) (version 2) | ecosystem: Environmental > Terrestrial > Deep subsurface > Rock core/Sediment | place: Rifle... | reverse complement strand
TGCCAGCAGCGCGGCATCACCGTGATCGCCTACAGCCCGCTCGCCAAGGGGCTCAACAACCTCAGAGCTGCAGATGCGCGCGGCGTGCTACCTCAGATAGCCTCGCGCCTCGGCAAGACCGAAGCGCAGGTGGCCCTCTACTGGTGCATCGCCCACGACGGAGTCATCGCCATCCCAAAAGCGGACTCGATCAGGCACACCGAAGAGAACTGCGCCGCCTCTGGCTGGACGCTATCGCCCGAGGACGTGGCGCTCTTGGAGAGTGCCTTTCCGTTCTAGGAATCATCGATCAACGCGGGCCGAGCATTGCGACACGTCGTTTTTTTGCCATTTCCCCACCTATTCCCACCACGCTTCCGTATCAAATCGTCCCGGACATCGTTAGCATCGATAAATAACGCGCTGGCGCAGCCTGCACCTTAGGAGTCAGTCCAACAACACATGAACGTCTCGCATATGCCTTTCGAGGTGCTGGGCGTCCGGCCCGAGGCCGAACCAGCGCTCATCGCCACCGCCTACAAGGCCCTTGTGCGGAAGTACCATCCCGACGCGAATCCAGGGATGGACTCCCGCGAGGCCAACCGCCTGATGGCGGAGCTGAACTGGGCCATGGAGGAGCTGGAGCGCGATCTCCCCGGCTGGCGAGAGAAGGCCGCCCGACGCTTCCTGCCTCGCCCCGCCGTGATCCGTGCCGACTCCTCCACAAGCCAATGGCCACCGCCGAACGCCCTTGCGGTCCGGCAGTTACTCGAGGTGACGCCTCACGCCATCTGGCTCAGCGAACGGCGGCCGTCGGCCATCCTGACTGCTCGCGCGCCGGCCCTTCCACCTGAGGAGGTGCGCGTCCGCTTCGGTAGCGGTCTAGACGTCGCCCGTTTGCCTGCCGACGGCGACAGATCGGTCTTCCAAGTCTCGTTGCGCCAGGCGCCGGCCGACCAGCTGGCCATCGAGACGCTAGAAGTCGTTGCCGTCGGTTTTTCCAGCCAGCCAGTCTTCGTCGCTATAGAACGGCGCCGAACATTCAGTGCACACGGGGCAGCATCGGCGGACGTCTGGTTCTCGAAGCGGCTGGCCAGCAGCGACCGCTACATTTTCGGCCCGCGCTGACCAGAGCGCATTGCCCGCCGGGAGACCTTGAACGCACAACGCGAATAGCACCCGCGACCGCCTCTCAGGAAGGATAGTCATCTCGGTGCACCGCCTCAAGGGCGGCACTGCGTAAAAACCCGTCAGCCATGAATCCGCTTCTCAAGTAGAGCCCTGACGCGGGTACGGCCTTAGGCCCGTTTGCTGTAAGCTCACAGCCAAGACTCGGCTCACTGGAGTCAGGACCAGGAGAGACATTATGCAGCAATGGGAGTATCTGGAGTTGATCTACCTCGGCAGCGAAGGAGCATGGCTCGATAGCGGCGGCGTCACCGGCAGAGTGGGCAGAGTGCGACAGACCCACTCGCTCGCGGACAAGCTCAACGAGTTGGGGGGCCAAGGGTGGGAGTTGACGGGGGTACTGTCCGTCGACGAGGCCTACTACCGCCTCATCTTCAAGCGCCCGCATTGAGCGCGGATACCCCGCGCACTCGTCGATTCTGCCAGCCGTCGAGGGGCCTAACCAGCGGCTCCTGGTCGGGCCAACGACTTGATGGGTTGTTGAGCGTCCGGGGCAACCATATCTGATCGCCGTTGACGCCATGTCCAGTGATTGTGGCTTCGGCGAGACTATCCTTACGATTCATTCACACTCGGACATGTGCGGCCAGGCACGCAAACGCGCCAGGGGCGCTATTATGTGTGACGTTAGGATGTCGGCAGAGCGCGACGCCCGAGCGCCCGAGCCGCAGCTGCAAAGCCGCGACGACGGCTTGCCATGGCGCCGTCTGGGTCAAGCCAGCGATCGGCCGTAAGACACCGCCGAACCGTCGGGCCAGCTTGAGGCGGTAAGCGAGAACGGAGGCACACGTGGACCGAAGCCGTTTGGCCCAAGCCGTTGACGCTCAGAGAACAGACCGTCAGTCACGTCCGCGGACGTACGCTGCTGAGCTCCGCGCCGTCGGACAGGGCATCGAGCAGCTGAAGCTCGCTCAATTCGAGATCGAAGCGAACCAGGACGACTACATGGTCCGTTCCCTAGAGGGGGAGGCGCAGCAGTGGCGCTGGCCCCCCGATGTTGTTGAGCGGCTGGAGCACGAAGGAAGAAGGCAGCGTCAGCGCGCGGAAGGCATGCCGGAAGCCCACCGACCGTCGCAGGTCCTCCGCGCCCTCGGGCAATACCTGGACAACCTCGGCGCGCGTCCCAAGCGGATCACCAAGGGCACTGACGAGATCGTGATGGTTTATGAGACCAGCGCCGGCGGCAGGGTCACGGAGAGCCGCACGCTCTCCTCCGTATACGACCTGTGGGTACGCATGTACCTTCGTCGCCGCACGCGGAACTAGTCGAGCCGCAAAGCCACGTCAAAGAGCGCGGCAGCCCGCTGAGCCACACACCGGCGCCGTGGCGCCCGGATCCCTCAGCACATCAGCATCACAGGGATGGCGACTGGATGCGGTGAGGCTCCTAGCCGCGGGCTGCTACCGGCCGAGCGCCACGTTGGTCGCCGCCGGCCGTCCTCTCCCTCAACTTGAAGCGCCCACGCCGTACCAACGTCCTTAAAAGCGTCGGAGCGGACGACCGGGATCGCGCCCGCGACCTCCTCCTTGGCAAGTGCACCCCTGTAGGCGCTGTGCCGTAGGCGTGGCAACGTGAGCGAAACTTGTCCAGTTACCGTGTCGGACTGGAAGGAAGGGACCCGCTGCAAGCTCCGGCAACAGCTGGGCGGCCTAGGCACACCGATCTGTGGCCGCAGGCAGCCGAGACGCGGGAGCAAGCTGAAGGCCTCGACAAGCCGTGCCGCGGCACCGCCAGCAGCCCTCCGAAGTGTCTGGATCAGCGCTACGGAGGGCTTGATGGTCGCGCTCGAGGAATTGGCTAAGGTGCGCCGGCCTTAGTGGCCCCGCGCACCGCGCCCGCTACGGGAATACCACGAACCCGGGCATGTCCTCCAAGGGAGATCCCACAACCTCCGTGGCCCCGGCCTTCACTGAGACGTCGAACTCGTAGAAGCCAGGAGGTAGCTGGAGCACACCGCCAGTCTGGCCTACCCCATCTGCATTGGTGTGAATGGTGCCGAGATCGAACGTGCCTGCGCCCAACTCGTCCGTCGCGCTCACCGTGAAGACAGCGTTGGCAGCTAGCCCCTCGACTCCGATGATGTACCGGAAGCCCACCTTCGTCTCACACCAGAACTGAACCCAACCAGAGGCAGGCGCCGTGCCAACCAGAGGATCGGTCACGATGCGGATGCCCTCGCCCTCGGTCCAGGCGACCTGCTTGGGCAGGCACTTCTCGACGCCCCCCGCTTCCAAAACCGCATTCAAGAAGTCCGGCCAAGGGCATGCGTCGCCGACCGGCTCCATGACTCCACGGTCAGGCGGGCCGCCCGCAGCTACTGGACCGCTGGTCGGCATGACAAGGGAAGCGGCGATGATGAGCGCCAACATGAATCTCACGAGTTGCATGGCACCCTCCTTTTGCTGCGCGGCTGCGATCGCCGTAGCAGTACTGGCTGAGATGCGCGGCCCCGCGCACGGGTCAAGCTACCATTAGGAGCGGCAGTGTGCCCTACACAAATGGGTAGTTGTTTCTCGTTTTGTGTGGACAGCGTGCAAGTGCGCCGGACTTGGCGGCGCAGTCATGCTTCCGGGCCTCGTTGCGACCACATGCCGCGCACCCGTTGCAAGATCCCGCCGCGCACGCCCTGCTTCCAGGGCTTTCAGCAACTCGTCGGTCGCTGGTCTCTGACGGCGAGCCCGCAGCTCCTCGCGGTGCTGGAGCGCTGGGCTTGACAGCCACGCCACCTGAGCCGGTCGATGCTTATCAACGAAAGCGGCGAACTCGCCGGCAAAGGGCTGGTGCATCCTGTAGCACTCCATGAGTAGCATCAGCGCCCCCCGGCGTCGGTGGCCAGGAGGTGCAAGCGTGGTCGGTGAGTCAGGGTCGGCCAACATGCGCGGTTTTTGCGCTCGCGGGTTGCCGCGGTTGGAGGCTGCCGCCGACTGTCTTGCCGTCTTGCTCATCACCCGCCCCCCCCCGATGCTTAGAACCGATCCCGTGGGCTCAGGCGTCGGTGCGCAGCCCTTGCCCGCTCCCTCCGCACCGTGGAAGCGCCCGCCTCTCGGCCACTCCTCACCATTCGACGCGTCCTGGACCCGACACGGGGGCTCTCTTGTGTGCGGAACGTCGGCAGATTATGACGACTCACTAACCCTTTCTGTATTGACGAGGTTCCGTCTGACAAGCAACGTTATAACGTACATAGTGTCGTCGGGTGCGTGCACGGACTAAACGCGGACGGAAGTAGCCGAGGACGAGGAGGCTCGAGTTTGTCCGGAAAGGCTCAAGCTGCTGAGCCACAGCGTGACGCGCAGCTGTGCAGCGTCGCAGAGGAGAAGTTGGAGATGGCCACAAGCAAACTGAGGCAAGTGCAGGCTGAGCTCATCGCGAGCAACGAGCGACTACAGCGCGTCATTGTCAACAACCCGTCCTCGGTGTTTGTGCTTGAGCTCGAGCCAAGGCTGGCGCCCCTCGGCGTCAGCAAGAGGCTCCTGGAGCTAACTGGCTATGAGGCGGACGAGGTGGGGCCCACATGGTGGACTGACCGCGTTCACCCCGAAGACAAGGAACGGGTGCTGGCCAGCCAGCAGCGGCTATTCACGGAAGGACAACTCCTTTTGGAGTACCGTTTCCTGCACAGGCGTGGGCAGTACCTCTTCATCCGCGACGAGCAGCGCGTGCTGCGCGATGCGGCCGGTCATCCCAAGGAGATCGTCGGCTCGTGGACCGACCTCACCGACGTGAGGTCAGCAGAGGAGGAGGCGCTGAAGGCGCGCCGGTACTTCGAGACGCTCACCCAGTTCTCGCCCGACGTGCTGGCGGTGCTGGCGCCCGACGGCGTGATACGGTACGTCAGCCCATCGGTGTATTCGCTGCTTGGATGGCGGCAAGGAGAGATCGTCGGGAAGAACGCGCGTGAGTTCCTACATCCCGATGAGACTTCCGCGGTCCGTAAGTTCTGGGCGGCAACACGGGAGCAGCCTGGCGCTCACACAGGGATCAACATCCGCTGGAGGCATCGGAGCGGCACCTGGCGTCTGCTTGAATGTACGTGGAACAATCAGCTACGCAACCCGCTAGTCGGTGGGATCATCATCAACGCGCGGGACATCACCGGGCGGAGGGTGCCAGGAGCACGCCGCCCTCGCCTGACAGACCACACGTCGCCTGGACGCATGGTGAACGCGACGCCAGATGCGCCACAAAAAACCATCAAGGGATCTAGCAGCCGAGAGCTGAGGCCTAACGCCCCTTCACGGTGACTGTCAAGCCATAGCGAGATAGAGCGATGAGTCAGCCCAAGCGGGTCACAACGAATCAATCGCCGATGCGTCTGGCGTTGATTCTGCTGCTCTCAATATTCACCGTCGAATTCGGAATCATGGCCATTCTCCTTGCCCTACCACCCCTTGCACTCAGTGGGCCGGTGGAGGCGGTTATAGACGCGAGCGTCTTGAGCGCCCTGCTCTTTCCCGTGCTGTTCTTCGTCGTGTTCCGCCCGCTGGCGCGCAACATCAAGGAACTTGAGCAGGCCGACACGGCCCTGCGCGCCATGCACGATCAACTCGAGCTCCGCGTCCGAGAACGCACCGTTGAACTGGAACAACGCAACCGCCAGATTAGCCTGCTGGCAGAAATGAGCGATTTTCTGCAGGCCTCTGCCACGGCGGAAGAAGCCTATGGCGTCATCACTCGCACAGGGCAACATTTGTTCCCGGGTACGATGGGAGCTTTGTTCGTCTACAGCGCGTCCCGCGACGATTTGGAAGCCCTGGCCAGCTGGGGCGAACTCACCCTGAATCCGAACGAGCGCGTCTTCTCGCCGGGAGAGTGCTGGGCATTGCGGCGCGGACGAGTGTACCTGATCGAAGACCCCCGCACTGGTCTGTCCTGCGGGCATGTGCCACCCCTCTCTACGGGCAAATACCTGTGTGTCCCGATGATAGCCCAGGGCGAAGTGTTGGGAGTGGTGCATCTGCGCCACAATCCACTTGCAGCGGCGTCAGCAGACAGCACCGCGTCTTTGAATGAACGGTTGGCCGTGACCCTGGCCGAGCAAGTAGCGGTCGCGCTGATGAATTTGAAACTGCGCGAGGCACTGCGCAACCAATCCATCCGTGATCCGCTCACCGGGCTGTTCAACCGGCGTTACATGGAAGAGACGCTGGAGCGCGAAATGCGGCGCGCCGAACGAAGTCACCAGCCGCTGGGTGTGGTCATGCTCGACCTCGACCACTTCAAGCATTTTAACGACACCTACGGGCATGCCGCGGGCGACTTGCTCCTGCGCGAGCTGGGGGCGTTGCTGAATACGCGGCTCCGGGGCAGCGACATCGCCTGCCGTTACGGGGGCGAGGAGTTTGCGCTCATCCTACCCGAAATGCCGCTGGACATTATCCGGCAGCGAGTCGAGGCGTTGCGTCTCGGCATCAAACAGCTCTATGTGCGGCATCGTGGCCAGTCGCTGGGGACCGTTACGGTGTCGGCGGGCATCGCCATGTTTCCCGAACACGCCGCGGCGGGAGAAGCCCTCCTGCGCGCCGCTGACCGTGCGCTCTACCGCGCCAAAGCCGAGGGGCGCGACCGAGTGGCGTCTGCCGAGACGCCAGCCGCCAGTTCGTAGAACGGGGCTAACCCGTACATCGAGTCGTTCAACGGACACTCGAGAGGAGTGTCTGCCTCAGCACTTGGTTCGGGTCGCTGAAGGAGGCCCGCCAGGTCATCGAAGCGTGGCGAATGGACTAGAATACGGTGCGGCCCCATCGGTCCCTGAGGCAGCAGACGCCGGAGGCTGGCTTGGCCCAACGGAGGCTGCCCACTGAGGCGAAACCCTAACCTTTGGGATGGACCGGAAAACGGGTGCAGTCAGAAGCGGTGGCACTCCCATTATGAGTGGACCAGAGATGGGGGCAGGCCAACGGGCACTTGGGAAGCAAGTTCTGATCCGCCGACAACCCGACCTGGTCACCGACACAAGAGCCGACGGCGATCGCGGTCGCTCTACCTTGCGTCTAGCGTGTCGATCCGCCGGCTTCCCTTAAAAGCGTTGGAGCGGAAGACGGGGATCGAACCCGCGACCTCCTCCTTGGCAAGGAGGCGTTCTACCGCTGAACTACTTCCGCTCGCTATTGGTGCCGAGGAGGAGATTTGAACTCCTACGGGCTTACGCCCACCACCCCCTCAAGATGGCGTGTCTACCTATTCCACCACCTCGGCCGGCATCCCCATTATACCTTGCATACGCCCCCCCGCAAGGCGCTAGCCGTTCCCACGCCTGAAGCTCAGGCGCCGGGTCCATCCTCCTCAACCGTCTCGTCGAGCTCTGAAAGCTCCGCTGGCAGGTAGTAGTCCACCACATCCGCGCCCTGACCCACGCTCAGGGCACCTATCCTTCTCCGCAGCCGGCGGTTCAGGTCGTGCAGCGCGACCAGCTCCCCCTCCTTGAGCCGCTGCAGCGCTCCGACCGGTACGCCCAGCAGCGCCGCCGCCGCGTCCTCGCTCACCGGGGTGTGGCCGTGGAACGTGGGCCAGTAGGCCAGCGCGTGCAGCAGGAAGGCGTACGCGCGCTGTCCCAGGTTCACCCGTGCCGTCCTGTCCATGCGAAGGGCCCGTCCTTCTGGCGGCCCCCTAGTCGGACCGCACGGCCAAGTAAATATCGCTGCCGATGGGCACGGGGCTCCCCGCGGGCGGGCGCGTGGAGAGAATGCAGCCCACGCACACCCCCTCCAAAGATGAATCTGGGATATCCGTGCCGTGACCCTGGTAGTTGATGCCCCACGACGGCACGCGCAGGCCAGCCGCCTCGATGAGCCGGAGACCGTCTCGCTCGTTCAGGCCGACTAGCGCCGGCATGCGCACTCGATTACCTAGGCTGACCACCAGGGTGACCACGGCGTCGGGCAGTACCTCCTCACCCGCAACCGGCTGCTGTCTGAGTACGGTCTCCGCTGCGACTGTGGGGCTCACGTCCTCCTGTCGCGCCGCCCGTAGCCCCAACGCGGCGAGCTGCTCGACCGCCTGCGCGTACGGCAAACGTCTCACATCCGGCACGGCGATGTCTGAGCGGGCAATCGTCGCCTCCGCCTCCCCCGGCGACGGTTGCGGGGCGCGGTAGCCCAGGTCCACCGCAGCAGCGGCTCCTTGGGGCGCTCTGTCTGCTCGAGCCACGTACGCCTGTCGCAGAGCGTCGCCCTCGCGCCATCCATCGAGGAGGCTCTGGTACTCCGCGTCGCTCAGACCGTCCGTTCCAGCCGGCGCTTGAGAGACCAGCGGTGGCGGCGTGAGGCGGAGCAGAAAGCCCGGCAAACCCGAGCAGCCCGACGCCACGACCGTGGCGGCAAAGCACACACAGACGAGCTGCACCAGAAGGATGCGTACGTGCTTCAGTTGCGGAGGCATCAGCGTGCTGCGTATGTAGCCTAGGGCGAACGCGGACACGGCGGCGAATGCCGGCCACTTGCCAATAACGCCACAGCGGAGCGCCTGGAGCGCATTGCTGGGCGTTCCTATGCTATCTAAAAAGGCGCGCCGCTGTCCACTGAGGCCCGCCTCCAGGGATGAAAAGCCTCACCCCAACACAACCCGCACCTGGTGCGTCGCTCCGTCATCCACCAGCGGCACCGCGGCGCCGATGCCCTCCAAGCGCTTCCCATCGACCTCAGCATGGGCCACCCCACGCGCCACCCCGTGGGGGTTTTCCACGCTGATTTCGTACCGACTCGAGCGATGGCGGAATGTGGCCGCGAACTCAGGCCACGCTGTTGGAATGCACGGGTCGATGAATAGTGTAGAGCCCCTAAGCCGCAGGCCCAGAATCCACTCGATCCCCACTCGGTACATCCAGCCCGCCGCGCCCGTGTACCAAGTCCAGCCGCCACGCCCGACGTGCCCCGGCTCCGCGTAGATGTCGGCTGGCGCCACGTAGGGCTCCACTTTGTACCGGTGGACCCCCACGCCGGTGCCCGCCTGGTTGATGGGGTTCAGCATCGAAAAGAGCTCCGCGGCCCGGTCGCCCTCTCCGAGCGCCGCGAAGGCCGCCACGGCCCACAGCGCGGCGTGCGTGTACTGGCCGCCATTCTCCCGGATCCCGGGCGGATAGCCCTTGATGTAGCCCGGCTCCAGGGCCGTACGGTCGAGCGGTGGCATGAAAAGCAGAACGAGCCCGTCCCCACGCCGCACCAGGTGTTGGTCGACCGACTCCATTGCGCGTTCCGCGCGCGCCGGGTCAGCGGCGCCGGAGAGCACCGCCCACGACTGGGCTATCGAGTCGATCCGGCACTCGTCATTGCTGGCCGACCCGAGCGGCGTCCCGTCGTCGAAGTAGGCCCGGCGGTACCAGTCGCCGTCCCAGGCTCCCTCCAACCCCTCCTTCAGCACGCCGAGCTGCTTTCGCCAGCGGTCCGCGCGAGCCCGCTCCCCCCTCGAATCCGCGAGCCCCGAGAAATCGGCGAGGATGGCGTGCAGGAACCACCCCAACCAGACGCTCTCGCCCTTGCCGGCTCGCCCAACGTTATTCATGCCGTCGTTCCAGTCTCCGGTTCCCATCAGCGGCACGCCATGGCTCCCCGTGCTCAGGCTCCGGTCGATCGCTCGGGCGCAGTGCTCGAAAAGCGTCCCCGCTTGGTCGGACACCGTGGGCTGGAAGTACGACTCGTGTTGGTCCTCGGCGAGAAGAGGGCCCTCCAGGAACGGGACCGCCTCGTCAAGAATCGAGACGTCCTGGGTCACGCGCAGGTACTCCAACACCGCATAAGGAAGCCAGAGCAAGTCATCCGAGATCCGCGTGCGAACGCCGCGACCAGACGGTGGGTGCCACCAGTGTTGGACATCACCCTCAATGAATTGTCGGGCCGCCGCCCTCAGCAGGTGCTCCCTCGCGATGTCTGGCCGCGCCACCAGGAGGGCCAGCACGTCCTGCAGTTGGTCGCGGAAGCCGTAGGCCCCGCTCGCCTGATAGAAACCCGACCGTGCCCACAACCGACAGGACAGGGTCTGGTACAGTAGCCAGCGATTGAGCAGGATGTCCATGGCGCGCTCGGGCGTCTTCACCACCACTGCTCCACACACGTCGTCCCAGTGCTGCGCGACCTCTTGCAGCACCTCGTTCAGGTCAGCGGTGCGGTAACGGTCGATAAGCCACCGCGCTTCCTCGGCATCTGCCCCCTCTCCCAACATGAAGACGACCTCAATCCGCTCGCCCGGCCGCAGCTCGACTAAGGTCTGCAGCGCCGCACAAGGATCGAGGCCGCTGCCTACCCTACCCGACAGCCGTTCCCCTCGCGCCAGCGCGGCTGGGTAGTCAAGCGTCCCATTCCTGCCTATGAACTCAGTCCGGTCCCCCGTCCATGCCGTCTGGCGCCCGCCCATATCCGCAAACGCAACGCGCCCGCGCGCCTCTTCGTTCCACGAGTTCCGCGCGAAGATCGCTCCGGTCGTCGGGTCCACCTCCGTGACGACGAAGGGGCCAGTGGCGCTCCGCGACGCTCCGAGCACCCACTCCGCGTACGCCGTCAGCGAGAGCCGCCGCGGCCGAAACGACAAA
>Ga0209341_10006217_pt1 | contig 10691 bp, 5 predicted proteins | sample RifCSP13_2_FD_184020 | JGI IMG/M metagenome (GOLD analysis project Ga0209341, IMG submission 184020) | Soil microbial communities from Rifle, Colorado - Rifle CSP2_sed 13_2 (SPAdes) (version 2) | ecosystem: Environmental > Terrestrial > Deep subsurface > Rock core/Sediment | place: Rifle... | reverse complement strand
CGGCCGCGCTCGCCGAGATCGTCTGGCAGTCGGGCCACATCGAGGAGGCCGTCGAACGCATGGAGGCGGCCTACGCAGTCCTGTCGCAGGAGGAGCAGGATGCGGACGTCGCGTGGCTCGCGGCGCAGCTCGGGCGCCTGCTGTACTTCAACGGTCGGGCCGACGAGGCGCTGGAGCGGATCGAGTTCGCGCTCGACATCGCGGAGGCGCTGCGCCTGCCGGAGGTCCTGTCCCAGGCGCTGAACACGAAGGGCTCGATCATGGCCGCGCGCGGACGGTACGAGGAGGGGATCGTGCTGCTCCGGCGCTCCCTCGAGATCGCCCTCGAGTACGATCTCGCGGCCGCGGCGATCCGCGCCTACAACAACCTGGGCGCCGCCGCGAGCCAGGTCGACCGTCTCGAGGAGGTTCTCGAACTCAGCCGTCAAGGGCTCGAGCTTGCGCGCCGAACCGGGGACCGCCTCTGGGAGGTCTCGTTCCTGACCGGAGACATCGGGGAACTGACCTACCTCGGCCGGTGGGACGAGGCCCTGGAACGCCTTGACCACGTCGATCTTCGCGGGGAGTCGATCCTCGACGTGGTCTGGACTGGCCTCAGCATGCTGGTACCCCTGTTCGTGTATCGAGGCGAGCTGGACCGCGCACGCGAGACGTTCGCCCTGATGGCGGACATGGAGGCGTCCCAGGACGTACAGGTGTCGGGGGTGTTCCGGGTCGCCCAGGCTTCGCTGCTCCGGGCCGAGGGTCGGCCCGCGGAAGCACTCGCCGCGGCCGAGGCTACTTTCGCCACCCGGACCGAGGTCGGGATCCGGGCAGGGTCGGTCCGCGAGGCGCTCGTCGAGGCGCTGGAGGCGGCGTTCGCGCTCGGGGACCTCGGCAAGGTCGGGGAGCTCCTCGGCGTCATCGAAGGCTTGCGGCCCGGCGAGCTCACGCCCTACGTGCGGGCGCAGGGCGCGCGGTTCGGCGCCAGGCTGGCGGCGGCGCGAGGCAAGACCGAGCGGGTGGAGCCCGGGTTCGAGGCCGCCGCACGGCAGTTCGAGGACCTCTCGATGCCCTTCGCGCGAGCGATGACCCTGCTGGAGCACGGCGAGTGGCTGGTGTCGCAGGACCGGACGGTCGAGGCCGAGCCGATGCTCGCGCACGCGCGCGCGACGTTCGAGCAGCTGAAGGCCACGCCGTGGCTCGAGCGCCTCGATCGGGTGGCTCCCGAGGTCGCCGCGGAGGTGAGCACGTGATCTGCGGATCCTGCGGCGCGGAGAACCGGGCGGGTCGGAAGTTCTGCGCGGAGTGTGGCTCGGTCCTCGCGATCGGCTGCCCGGCGTGCGGAGCGTCGAACGAGCCGGGCGAGAAGTTCTGCGGCGAGTGCGGTTCCGCGCTTGGTGACGCGAAAGCCGTCGCGGCATCCGTGCAGGAAACGCGGCATGAGCGGTCGCCCGGATCGACCGCGGAGCGGCGACTCGTCTCGGTGCTGTTCGCCGACCTCGTGGGGTTCACGACCCTCTCCGAGAGCCGCGATCCCGAGGAGGTGCGCGAGCTCCTCACGCGCTACTTCGACACCTGCCGGACGTTGATCGAGCGCTACGGCGGTACGGTCGAGAAGTTCATCGGCGATGCGGTGATGGCGGTGTGGGGCACGCCCGTGGCCACAGAGCACGACGCCGAGCGCGCCGTCCGCGCCGCGCTCGACCTTACGGCGGCCGTCGCGGCCCTCGGCGAGGAGGTGGGCGCGCCCGAGCTCGCCGCCCGCGCCGGGGCGCTGACTGGAGAGGCGGCCGTGAACCTCGGTGCCGAGGGGCAGGGGATGGTCGCGGGCGACCTCGTGAACACGGCGTCGCGGATCCAATCGGCGGCGACGCCGGGCGCGGTGCTGGTCGGCGAGGTCACGAAACGCGCGAGTGAGGAGACCGTCGTCTACGAGGCTGCCGGGACGTTCGAGCTGAAGGGCAAGGCCGATGCGATCCCGCTCTACCGCGCGCTGCGGGTCGTGGCCGGAGCCGCGGGCACGATGCGGTCGGCGGGCCTGGAGGCGCCGTTCGTCGGGCGCGACCGAGAGCTCCGCATGATCAAGGACCTGTTCCACGCCTCGGCCGAGGAGCGCCGGTCCCACCTGGTGACGGTCCTGGGCGTCGCCGGGACCGGGAAGTCCCGCATGGTGTGGGAGTTCTTCAAGTACATCGACGGCCTCGCCGACACCGTGCGGTGGCATCGAGGTCGATGCCTGCCGTACGGCGAGGGCGTCACCTACTGGGCGCTCGCCGAGATGCTCCGAACGCGGGCGGACATCCTGGAGGGTGAGGAGCCATCCTCCGCCCTGGCCAAGCTCCGCGAGGCGCTCGAGGAGAGCGTGCCCGATGCCGAGGAGCGGGCGTGGATCGAGCCGCGCGTCGCGCATCTCCTGGGTCTTGAGGATCGCGTGTCCAGGGAGCGCGAGGACCTGTTCGCGGCCTGGCGCCTGCTCTACGAGCGTCTCTCGGAGGAGATGCCCACCGTGATGGTGTTCGAGGACTTGCAGTGGGCGGATCCCTCCCTGCTGGACTTCGTCGAGTACCTGATGGAGTGGTCGCGCGAGCACCGCCTGTTCGTGATCGCGATCGCCCGCCCCGAGCTGCTGGACCGCCGTCCGACCTGGGGAACCTCGTCGCGCAACGCTACGTCGCTCCGGCTCGAACCGCTCGGGGACGACTCGATGCGCTCGCTCCTGGACGGCCTCGCGCCCGGGCTGCCGGACGAGCTGCGCGCGACGATCCTCGCACGCGCCGAGGGCGTGCCGTTGTACGCGGTGGAGACGGTGCGGATGCTGATCGACCGGGGCGTCCTCTCGCTCGAAGGGAGCGCCTACCGCATCACCGGCCCCGTCGAAGCCCTCGAGGTCCCCGAGACGCTTCACGCCCTCATCGCCGCTCGACTGGACGGCCTGACGCCGGACGAACGCCGGGTCGTGCAGGACGGCTCGGTGCTCGGGAAGACCTTCACGACCGCCGGCATCGCGCTCCTCACCGGCATGTCCGAGGAGCAGCTCTCTCCGATCCTGTCCTCGCTCGTGCGGAAGGAGGTCCTCCTCCTCCAGGCCGACCCCCGCTCGCCCGAGCGTGGGCAGCACGGCTTCCTGCAGGACCTGGTCAAGTTCGTCGCCTACGAGACCTTGTCGAAGAAGGAGCGCAAGGCCAAGCATCTCGTCGCGGCGCGCAACGCCGAGGCGAGCTCGGACGCGGAGGAGCTGTCGGAGGTTGTGGCCGCGCACTACGTGGAGGCGTACCGGGCGGCCCCCGACGCCCCCGACGCTCCCGAGATCAAGGCGTCCGCGCTGGTGGCCCTCGAGCGCGCGGGCGGACGTGCCGCCTCGCTCTCCGCCACGTTCGAAGCGCAGCGGCTTTTCGACCACGCCGCCGAGCTCGCCGACGACGACCGGGAGCGGGCCGGGCTGCTCGAGCGAGCGGGTCGCATGGCGCACTACGGGACGCGATATGTCGAGGCAGCCGAGCGGCTCGAGGATGCCGCCGGTCTGTACGAGCGGATCGGCGAGCCCAGGCTGCATGCGCGGGCCTCGGCAGCTCTCGGCGAGACGGAGTGGTACGGGATGGCCAAGATCGAGGAGCCGTTGCGAAGGATGGAGTCGGCGTACAAGGTCCTCTCAGGCGGCGAGCCCGACGAGACTCTTGCGGCGCTCGCCGGCGAGATCGCGCGGTTCCAGTACTTCGCCGGCCACGTCGAGGAAGCCCTGCCCTGGATCGAGCGGGCGCTCGACATCGCCGAGTCGCTGTGGCTCCCGGAGGTCCTGTCCAACGTCCTGAACACCAAGGGCCTGGCACGCCGATCGACCCACCCCGAGGAGTCGTTCGCGCTGATCGAACGGGCCGTCGTCCTCGCCGAGGAGAACGGGTTCGCGAACGCGCTCATCCGGGCGGTTAACAACCTCGGGGTCTTCCTCGCAGAGGCCGATCGCGCCGAGGAGGCGATGGAAGTCTTCGCCCGACAGGGCGAGATCGCACACCGGCTCGGGGTCGAGCAGGCGGCGCTCGTGTCCCGATCCTCCGAGCTCGGCTGCCGGTTGGAACTCGGACAGTGGGACGAAGCGCTCGAGATTGCGAAGGACCTGTGGCCCGAGCAGGAGCGGGCTCCGCGCGACGTCTCCGACCTCCTCAGGCTCGTGCTCGTGTATCGGGCGCGGGGCGAGCCCCAGGACGGTAGGGCCGTGATGGATGCCTTCGCTCCGTTCAGCGCCTCCGACGAATCCCAGATTCGCGCCGCCTACAATTCGGCGAACGCGTGTCAGCTCCTGGCGGAAGATCGGGCCGAGGAGGCGCTCGTGGCTGCCGAGCTCGTGATCGCCGACGCGGAGATCGTCGGGATCAACTCCGATCCAGCCAAATGGGCATACACCTACGGGATGGATGCCGTGGTGAGCCTCGGCGCCCTCGGCCGCCTCGAGGCCCTGATCACGACGATCGAGTCGATCCCCAAGGGCCTTCGCGCGCCCAACCTCGCTGCGCAGGCGACCCGGTACCGGGCGCACGTAAGCGCGGTCGCCGGCGCGGGTGATCCATCGGCACCGTGGAAGGCAGCGGCCGGGGCGTTCCGGGAGATCGGCGCGACCTACTGGCTCGCGGTCACCCTGGTCGAGCACGGCGAGTGGCTCGCGAACCACGGACGTCCGGAGGCCGCTGCCTCAAACATCGAGGAAGCGCGGACGATCTTCGGGCGGCTGCAGGCGACACCGTGGCTCGAGCGCCTCGAGCAGGTACCGGTTCCCCTCGCCCGCACCGGGGCGGAGGCCGCGTCATGATCTGTGGGTCCTGCGGCAACGAGAACGCCCCGAGCCAGAAGTTCTGCGGCGAATGCGGGAGCACGCTGTCTAACGCCTGCCCGTCGTGCGGAACGGTCAACGCCCCCGGCCAGAAGTTCTGCGGCGAGTGCGGGACGCCGCTCGGCGCTGCGGCACCGCGCTCCGCGCCGGCCGGGTCCGAGGCATCCGCGCACCCGGCTCCGTCGGCCGAGCGGCGACTCGTCTCGGTCCTGTTCGCCGACCTCGTGGGGTTCACCACGCTCTCTGAGTCGCGGGACTCTGAGGAGGTCCGCGAGCTCCTCTCGACGTATTTCGAGACATGCCGAACGTTGATCGGCCGCTACGGCGGCGTGGTCGAGAAGTTCATCGGCGACGCGGTGATGGCCGTCTGGGGCACGCCCGTAGCCACCGAGGACGACGCCGAGCGCGCCGTCCGCGCGGCCCTCGACCTGACGAAGGCCGTCGCCGAGCTCGGCGCCGAGGCGGGCGCCCCCGACCTCCGAGCGCGGGCCGGCGTGCTGACGGGCGAGGCCGCCGTCACCCTCGGCGCCGAGGGGCAGGGGATGGTGGCGGGCGACCTAGTGAACACCGCGTCGAGGATCCAGTCCGCGGCCGAACCCGGGCGCGTCTTCGTCGGCGAGTCGACGATGCGCGCCTCGGAGGCGTCGATCGTATACGAGGACGCGGGCGAGCACGAGATGAAGGGCAAGGCCGAGCCGATGCGCCTGCATCGCGCGGTCCGTGTCGTGGCCGGCTCGCTCGGCGCGCTCCGTCAATCCGGCCTGGAGGCACCGTTCGTCGGGCGCGACCGCGAGCTCCGCATGATCAAGGAGTTGTTCCACGGTTCGGCCGAGGAGCGCAAGGCCGCGCTCGTTTCGGTCACCGGGATCGCCGGGATCGGCAAGTCGCGGCTGTCGTGGGAGTTCGAGAAGTACGTCGACGGCCTGGCCGAGGTCAGCCTGTGGCACCGCGGACGGTGCCTGTCCTACGGAGAGGGCGTCGCGTACTGGGCGCTCGTGGACATGGTGAAGATGCGGTGTCGCATCGCCGAGGAGGAGGACTCCGCGTCGGCGATGGGCAAGCTGCGGGCCACGATCGAGGAGTTCATAGCGGACGCGCAGGAGCGCGAATGGGTGGAGCCCCGCCTCTCGCATCTCCTGGGTCTCGACGGCGGGGTGACGGGCGACCACGAGAACGTGTTCTCGGCGTGGCGGATCTTCTTCGAGCGCCTGGCCGAGCGTTACCCGGTCGTCATGGTCTTCGAGGACATGCAGTGGGCCGACGAGGGGCTGCTGGACTTCATCGAGTACCTGCTCGAATGGTCGCGGAACCAGCCGATCTTCATACTGGGCCTCTCGCGACCCGAGCTCGCGGAGCGACGGCCAACGTGGGGCGCCGGGAAGCGCGGGTTCTCCTCGGTCTACCTGGAACCGCTCTCGGCCGAGGCGATGCAGGAGCTGCTCGCCGGCTTGGTGCCCGGTCTGCCCGAGGACGCTCGGGGGCAGATACTTGACCGGGCCCAGGGCGTGCCCCTGTACGCCGCGGAGACGGTCCGCATGCTGCTGGACCGCGGGCTCCTCGCCCGCGAGGGCTCCACCTACCGGCCGACCGGGCCGATCGAGTCGCTCGACGTGCCGGAGACGCTCCACGGGCTGATCGCGGCTCGCCTGGACGGGCTCACCGCGGATGAGCGTCGCGTGGTACAGGACGGAGCGGTCCTCGGGAAGACGTTCTTCAAGCAGGGCGTTGCCCGGGTGTCCGGCCTGTCGGAGGACGAGGTCGAGCCGATCCTGGCATCGCTGCTCCGCAAGGAGGTCGTCTCGCTCCAGGCCGACCCGCGCTCGCCCGAGCGAGGCCAGTACGGGTTCCTGCAGGACCTCGTCCGCAAGGTCGCGTACGACACGCTCTCGAAGAAGGAGCGCAAGTCGAAGCATCTCGCCGCGGCCCGATTCATCGAGGAGGGATGGGCGGGCGAGGAGGAGGAGGTCGTCGAGGTGGTCGCCGCCCACTACCTCAGCGCCTACGAAGCGGCCCCGGAGACAGAGGACGCGGGGGAGATCCGTCGCAAGGCGCGCGAGCACCTCGTTGCCGCGGGCGAGCGGGCGGCATCGCTCGCGGCTCCCGCCGAGGCGCAGCGCTACTTCGAACAGGCGGTGGGGCTCGCCGACGACCCGCTGATGCAGGCCGGGTTGTACGAGCGGAGCGGGCACATGGCGCTCGCCGCCGCCCGCTACGTCGAGGCCCGCAAGCTCCTGGAGGAGTCCCTCGGCCTGTTCACGGCCGAGCAGGACGCTCGTGCCGTCGCCCGCGTGACGGCCCGACTGGCCGAGGCGGACCGCGTCGAAGGTCGCCTCGAGCAAGCGGTCGCGCGCATGGAAGAGGCGTTCGCCGCGCTCGCGGACGAGGAGCCGGACGAGAACCTCGCCATGCTCGCAGCGGAGCTCGGACGGCAGCACTTCTTCCTCGGCGAGATCGACGTCGCCGCCGAACGCATCGAGGTGGCCCTGGAGATCGCGGAGAAGCTCGAGCTCTGGGAGACCGTCGCGGAGGCGATCAACACGAAGGGCTTCGCCGCCGTCTTCCGAGGCCGTCCGGAGGAGGCGACGGCTCTGCATCGCCACGCCTTGTTAGTCGCGCTGGAGCATGACCACCCGGCGGCGGCGATGCGTGCGTACTTCAACCTCGCCGAGATGCTGGTGCGACGGGACCGGTACGAGGAGGCGATCGCGGAGTACGAGGCGGGGCTCGCCCTCGCGCGGCGCGTCGGGAACCGCTTCTGGGAGACCGCGTTGATCAACGACCGGCCGTACGTCCTGGCGACGTCGGGCCGGTGGGACGAGGCGATCGCCTCCGTCCCAGCGACGGACGACACCGAGACGGCCGCGACGGCCGACGTGGTCGGCCTCCTGCTCGCGTTCCCCGAGATCTACGTCAACCGTGGCGAGCTCGGTGCCGCCGAAGCGGTGCTCCCGCCCTTCGAGCGGTACGAGCGCTCTGCAGACCTCCAGGAACGCGCGGTGTACGCGGCCGGCCGGGCCGTCGTGCTGCGCGGGCAGGGTCGCAACGAGGAGGCTGTCGCCGCCGCCCTGATCGGGTTCGAAGCGGGGGAGCGCATCGGCATGAACCACCTCATGGTGAAGACCGCGTTCATCGAGGCGGTCGAGTCGGCGCTGGCCGCAGGTGATACCGCGACCGCGGCCCGGCTGTGCGAGCGGATGCGTCGCGTCCTGCCCGGCGAGCGGATGCGCTTCCTCACCGCGCAGCTGTCGCGCCTGGAGGCGAAGCTCACGGACGATCCGGCCGTCGCGGACGAGGGGTACGACGTGGCGGAACGACTCTTCCGTGAGATCGGCGCCCCGTTCTGGCTGGCGGTCACGCTGACCGAGCGGGCGGAGCACCACGCCCGACGTGACGACGCATCCCGGGCGCCGGCGGAAGCGGCGGTGGCGGAGGCTCGCGCGATCTTCGAGCGGCTGCGGGCGACCCCATGGCTCGAGCGCCTCGACGAGCCGGCCGTTCGGAGCTCGACGGTCGGCTAGCGTCGGCGTCGTAGCATCTCAGCTATGTCTTCGAAGGGCTCCGTGCTCGTCGCGATGTCCGGCGGGGTCGACTCGTCGGTCGCTGCCTGCCTCCTGCTCGAGCAGGGGTACGAGGTCGTGGGCGCCCACATGCAGTTGGTCCATCTCGAGGGAGTCGAGCACGGCTGCTGCGGGCCCGCCGCGCGGGCCGACGCGGCCGAGGTGGCGCGGATCGCCGGATTCCCGTTCGAGATCTGCGACCTCACGCTCGAGTTCGACGAGCACGTGATCGGCGACTTCGTCGCGGAGCACGAGGTCGGTCGCACGCCGAATCCATGCGCCCGCTGCAACGGCGAGATCAAGTTCGGCGCGTTCCTGTGTCGGGCCGACGAGCTCGGGATCGACCACGTCGCGACCGGCCACTACGTCCGGAGCGAGCGCGCGTCGGATTGTTTGTGGCGCCTGCTCCGCGGGCTCGACCGTTCGAAGGACCAGTCTTACATGCTCCACATGCTCGGGCAGCGCGAGCTCGCGCGCTCGCTGTTCCCGGTCGGCGGTCTCGCCAAGTCCGAAACACGAGCGCTCGCCGAGCGGTTCGGCCTGCCGGTCGCGAGCAAGCCCGACTCGCAGGAGCTGTGCTTCGCGCCGAGCGGGGACGCAGGACGGTTCCTCGGCGAGATCGCGCCCCACCTGATGCACGAGGGTGAGGTCGTCGACCCCGACGGCCGCGTGCTCGCGCACCACGGCGGCGCGGCGGCGTTCACCGTGGGGCAGCGACGCGGGCTCGGCGTCTCGGGGCCGGAGCCGTCGTACGTGCTCGAGATCGACGCCGCGGCCAACCGGGTCGTCGTCGGTCCGGGTGAGCTCCTCGCGAGGCGCGGGGTGATCGCGGATCGGGTGTCATGGGTCGCGGGAGGGCCGCCGGGGTTCGAGCCGTTCGAGGCCGACGTGCGGATCCGCTACCGCGGCGAGGACGTCCCCGCGGTCGTCGCGCCTGGAGGCGACCGCTTGCGCGCCGAGTTCCGCACGCCCCAGCGCGGCGCGGCGCCCGGTCAGAGCATCGTTACCTCTCGCGGCGACGAGATCCTCGGCGGTGGCCGCATCCTCTCCTCTTTCCGCTAGCCGAGCGTTTGCGCTTCGGTTCGCGGTGGGGGTACCGTCATCGGACTCGATCGACCGGAGAGGGGTCGGGCTCATGGACGAGCACCCGAACGTAGCGCTGATCCGGAAGGGGTACGCGGCCTTCGGCGGCGGTGACATGGCCACACTGGGAGAGCTGATCGCGAGCGACGTCGTCTGGCACTCGGAGGGGAATAACCCCCTGGCCGGCGACTACGAGGGGCAGGAGGCGACCTTCGGCCTGTTCGCCAGGTTCTTCGAGCTGTCGGCCGGAGACATGGCCCAAGACCTCCACGCAGTGCTGGCGGACGATGAGCACGGCGTCGCGCTCCTGAAGCAGCACATCGGCAGGCCGGACGGTCGCTCCTACGACGGGAACGAGGTTCACGTCTTCCACCTCAGTGACGGGAAGGTCACCGAGTTCTGGGGCTTCAGCAGCGACCAGGCGGCGGCCGACGCCGTCCTAGCCTAGCGACGAAAGGGGATCGAATGGCAGAGCATCCGAACGCCGCGGCCGCGCGGAGCGCGATCGAGGCATTCGCCAAGGGCGACGTCGCCACGATGGCGGCATCGATCGCCGACGACGCCACGTGGCACGTCCCGGGCTCCAACAGGTTCTCCGGCGACTTCAAGGGCGGGGCGGCCGTGCTCGGCAGGTTCCAGCAGATGGGCGAGGCCGGACTGCACACGTCCATCGACGAGATCCACGACATCGTGGGTGGCGACGATCACGTCGTCGCGCTCGTGAAGTTGACGATCACCGCCGGTGACGTCTCGGCCTCCGCCGGCGCGGTGTGGGTGATGCACGTGAAGGACGGCATGCTCCACGATTTCTGGGGCATGAACGACAACCAGGCCGAGATCGACCGGGTCATCGGCTAGAGGCGGGCATCTCGAGCGTCGGCGCGGAGGCGTCGGCGCTCGCGGCTATCATCGGCCGGTGGAGGACCCGCCGGCGTGAAGCTGCTCAAGCGCAAGCCCCGAAGCTTCGACATCCAGGTGCAGGACCTGACCCTGCACATCCAGGCGGGCACCGACTTCAACGAGGAGTCGCGGGCCGCGGCGCTGAACTTCTGGGAGCAGCTCCACGCCTACACGATCCGCAACCCCGAGATCCGGAGCAGCAAGCGCCCGATCGAGATCCCGGCCGACGCCCCCGAGATCGTGCGCGAGATCGTGGCGGCGGCGCGCCGGGCGGGCGTCGGGCCGATGTTCTCGTTCCAGGGCGCCGTGACCGATCACGTGGGGCGGTTCCTGGCGCGGGAGGTCAA
>Ga0209341_10006214_pt1 | contig 10691 bp, 11 predicted proteins | sample RifCSP13_2_FD_184020 | JGI IMG/M metagenome (GOLD analysis project Ga0209341, IMG submission 184020) | Soil microbial communities from Rifle, Colorado - Rifle CSP2_sed 13_2 (SPAdes) (version 2) | ecosystem: Environmental > Terrestrial > Deep subsurface > Rock core/Sediment | place: Rifle... | reverse complement strand
CTCGACGACGGCGTCGGCTACGATCCGCAGGCGGGTTCATGGAGGCCAATTCCTGCGGCCCCGATAGTCGGTCGTTCCGATTCCGCGGCCGTCTGGGATGGCGACCAGATGATCGTCTGGGGTGGCATCGCAAGCGGACAGTGGGCCTGGTCGGACGGCGCGGAGTACAGCCCATCGGAAGATCACTGGGGGCGGTTGGATCCCGCGCCACTGGTGGGGCGCTTTGGCCACTCGGCGATCTGGACCGGCGCCGAGATGCTCATCTGGGGCGGCCTGAACGGGTATGACCGCGAACCGCTGACACGCGGCGTGGCCTACTACCGTTACGGCGTCATCTGGCGGGGCAACCTGGACCTGCCGAACTACTAGCCAGGTCTGGACCCTCAGTTGGTGCGAGCGCTTCGGGGTACCTAACGACGAGACAATCGCCGAATGTGCCCGACTGCGCGCACGCCGTGCGTCGTGATCCGTAGCGCGTAACGACCACGAAGTAGTCGGATGTCGCGATCCGAGGGGGCTGGATCCCCCGAACATCTCACGAGTGGTGCCTCTCGGCCCTCTTGACATGTGACCATTGGCCCGCGGCTTCTATACGTCTATGACATATATACGTCCTGCACGTATATGCGAACCCGACACCAGCCGGGCCGCGTGCAGGGAAGAGCAGTGCTGAGCCTGACCGACGATCTCGACGAGCTGCAGGCCTCCGTTCTGCGCTCGCTGTCGAGCAGGACGCGCTTGCGCTTCATCCACGCGCTGGCAACGGGACCGTGCGAAGTGCACGACCTGGCCGATGCGCTCGGGTTGAGCCAGACCGCGACATCGCAGCACCTGGCCGCCCTGCGCTCGGCGGGCATCGTCGAGGCCAGTCGTGATGGCCGCGCGGTGGTGTACCGCCTCTCCGATCCCGAACTGGCAGTCGCGTGCGATCTCTTCCGCGCCGTCCTGGTGCGCCGGCTGGCCTACCTGGGTGACCTGGCGGCGAATTCCGAGGAGACCGGTCGCTTCGCGCGCCTGGCCGTCGCCGGCGGGAGTCACCAATGAGAACGAGCCGCAAGGCATAACACCACCCGCATCAGAAGGAGTTGAACGCCATGACACTCGCAACACCCGAACTGGACATGATCGTCGCCGACAAGGTCATCGACGCGCGCGGCGCCGCCTGCCCGGGCCCGCTGCTCGAGGCCAAGAAGGGCATGAACAGCGTGCCCGTCGGTGGCGTGATCGAGATCTGGTCGAGCGATCCGGTGACCAAGATCGACATCGCCGCGTGGGCGGAGAAGGTCGGCCACCAGCCGCTCGGCAATCGCGCGGGCGAAGGCTACGACCGCGTCTTCGTCCGGCGCGGCAAGTAGCGCCGCACGACCGAGACCAGCAAGGGAATCTGGAAACGGCAGGCAGGTGACGATGTCGAGCGCGGGGCAGCGGATCCTGGTGTTCTCGACGAACACCATCTCCGACCCGGGGATCGACCTGGCCGGCAGCTCGCACATGAGCTATTCGCCGGGCGTGATGGTCATCAGCCTGCCGTGCACGAGCGGCATCCGGCCGTCGTGGATCCTGCATGCCATCGAACGTGGCTTCGACGGCGTGTTCATCGCGTCGGACGGCGACGAGTGTGCCTACCTGCCCGACTGCTCCGAACGCGCCTCGCGCATCGTCGCCCAGGCGCAGCAGCTATTGCGCGACGCCGGGCACGATCCGCAGCGGTTGAAGCTGGCCGCGATCTGCTCGGTCTGTGCCGAGCCGTTCACGCGCTACATCGGCCAGTTCACTGAGACGCTGGCCAAGCTCGAGCCGCGCCGGCAGCTCGTGGAAGCGGGTGCCTGAGGTGGCCGATCACGACGTCCTCGTTGTCGGTGCCGGCATCAGCGGCATGGAGTCCGCGCTGAAGCTGGGCGACATGGGCTACCGCGTGATGCTGGTCGAGAAGGAGCCCAGCGTGGGCGGCCGAATGATCCTGCTTTCCAAGGTCTTTCCGACGCTCGACTGCGCCAGCTGCATCTCGACCCCCAAGATGGCCGCCTCCATCCACCACCCGAACGTGACCACGCTCACCTACACCGAGGTCGAGCACGTCGAGCGCACCGCCGACGGGCGCTTCCACGCCACGATCCGCCACAAGGCGCGCTTCGTCGACGAGGACGCGTGCACCGGCTGCCAGCAATGCGAGACGGCATGCACCGTGGCCGTGCCCGACCAGTTCAACGCTGACCTCGTGGCGCGCCGGGCCGCCTACATCGCGTTCCCCCAGGCGGTGCCGAAGAAGGCCGTCATCGAGCGCGCCGGATCGTCGCCGTGCTCATTCACCTGCCCCGCAGGGATCAGCGCACACGGTTACGTGTCGCTCATCCGCAGCGGCGAGTACGAGAAGGCATTCCAGCTCGTGCTCGACGCGACACCGCTGGTGGGCACGCTCGGGCGAGCGTGCTATGCGCCGTGTGAATCCGAGTGCACGCGCGGCTCGCTCGAGGGCCCGCTGCCCATCCGCCTGCTGAAGCGCTTCGTCGCCGACCGCCACTACGAGACGATGGACCATCCTGGCATCGCTGCACCCGAGCCGAACGGCCATCGCGTCGCGATCGTCGGCTCAGGCCCAGCCGGCCTGACCGCGGCCTGGCAGCTGGCACGCCAGGGATACGGCGTCAAGATCTTCGAAGCCGCGCCGGTGCCGGGCGGCTTCCTGCGCACCGCCCTGCCGGCCTACCGCCTGCCGGCCGACGTCGTGGAGCGCGACATCGCCAACGTGACCGGGCTGGGCGTAGAGATCTGTGTCAACTCGCCGGTGAGCGATCTCGAGGCGCTCCACGAAGAGGGTTACGACGCGGTCCTGCTCGCGACCGGCACACCGCGCTCGACACCACTTGGAGTCGACGGCGAAGGGCTCGACGCGGTGCTGTCGGGCCTGGACTTCCTGCGCGCAGTAAGGCTGGGTGACGCGCCCGACCTGGCCGGCAAGGAGGTCGTCGTCGTCGGCGGCGGCAACGTGGCCATGGATGCGGCGCGAACAGCGCGCCGACTCGGAGCCGGACGGGTCGTCGTCGCCTACCGCCGCAGCCGGACCGAGATGCCGGCCCACGAGGCCGAGGTGCGCGATGCCGAAGCAGAGGGGATCGAGCTCGCCTTCCTGGTGGCGCCCAATGCCGTCATCGATGACGGCCACGCAGCCGCAGGTGCGCTGCGCCTCACGCGCATGCAGCTCGGCGCGCCCGACGCCTCCGGCCGTCGCGCGCCGCGACCCATCCCGGACAGTGACTTCGACATCCGCGCCGACCTGGTCATCGCGGCCATCGGCATGGCGCCAGATACGAAGGCATTCAGTGGGCTCGTTGGGGCCGACCCGCGCGGCAACCTGGTCGTGGATCCGGAGACCCTCCAGACGAGCGTGCCGTGGCTGTTCGCAGCCGGCGACGTCGTCTCCGGTGCGACCGATATCACCCGCGCCGTGGGCCTGGGCCGGCGCGCGGCGTTCATGATCGACCGGACCATCCAGCACCAGCCGACCACCGGTTTCACGCTCGACACCCGGCTGCCGATGGCGGACAAGCGTGCCGTCATCGCGCGCCAATATGCCTATCGAGCGACGCAGCCGACCGCGGCCACGACGAGCCTCGCGCCGGCGCCGCACGATTTCAGCGAGATCGAGCGCGGCCTGAGCGAAGACGAGGCGCGCGCGGCGGCCGGGCGCTGCCTCGATTGCGGCGTGTGCTCGGAATGCGGCGAATGCGTTGCCGCCTGCCCGGCCCACGCGATCGACCTGCGCGCCCGCGACGAGGTGTTCGACGTCGACGTCGACGCCGTCGTGCTGGCCACTGGCTTCAAGCTGTTCGAGGCCGACAACAAGCCCGAGTACGGCTACGGCAAGTTCAAGAACGTCATCACCGGCATGCAGATGGACCGTCTGCTTGCGCCGACCCGTCCCTTCAACACGATCCTGCGGCCGGGCGACGGCAAGGTGCCCGATCGGATCGCCTACGTGATGTGCACCGGCTCGCGCGATGAGACCGTGGGCAACCCGCTGTGCTCGCGCTTCTGCTGCATGTACTCGATCAAGCAGAACCAACTCATCATGGGCGCCCTGCCGCTGGCTGACGTGACTGTCCATTACATGGACATCCGCGCCCCGGGCAAGCGTTACGACGAGTTCTACGAGCAGGCCAGGGCCATGGGCGCGAACTATGTCAAGGGTCGCGTGGCCAAGATCACCGAGAAGCCGGACGGCAACCTGGTGCTGCGCTACGAAGACATCGAGAACGGCGGCCGGATCGCCGAAGCCGAGTACGACATGGTCGTCCTGGCGGTGGGCGTCCAGCCCAACCTTGACCCCGGGCTGTTGTTCGACGAAGGCATGCTCGCGCTGGACGACTCGAACTACGTCGCCGAACCCAACGAAGACATCGATCCTGGCCTGACCAGCTTGCCCGGGGTGTTCGTGGCCGGCGCCGTGTCGGGCGCGAAGGACATCGCCGAATCGATCCTGCACGCCGAATCAACCGCGGCGCAGGTGGCCGCGCATCTCGAGCGCGCACACGCCGTGTGTGACGAGGTGCCCGCATGAGCGAGCGACGGATCGGCGTCTACGTCTGCCACTGCGGCGGCAACATCTCCGACCACGTCGACATCGATCGCGTGATCGCCGCGGTCGAGCACGAGCCGGGCGTCGTCGTCGCTCGCCAGACCATGTTCGCCTGCTCAGACGCGAGCCAGCAGGAGATGCAGCGTGACATCGAGGAGCAGCAGCTCGACGGCCTCGTAGTCGCGTCGTGCTCGCCCAAGCTGCATGTCACGACGTTCCGCGGCGTCGCCCGGCGCGCCGGGCTCAACCAGTTCGAGTACAGCCAGGTCAACGTGCGCGAGCAGGCATCGTGGATCCACACGGACGACGCCGAGGGCACGACGAACAAGGCCATAGGCCTCGTTCGCGCCGGCATCGCCCGCACGCGGCTTTCGGAGCCGCTAGAGCCGATCGTCGTCGAGACGACGCAGAAGTCACTCGTGATCGGCGGGGGAGTGGCCGGGATGCGCGCTGCGATGGGCCTGGCCGACGTCGGCATCGGTGTGTTCCTGGTGGAGCGCGCGGCGAACCTGGGTGGCTACGTGGCCGCCCTTCGACGCATGTACCCACACGGGCGCGACGGTCGCCAGCTCGCGGCGGAGATGATCGACCAGATCGCGCGACGCCCGCAGATCACGGTCTTCACCGGCGCGGAGGTGATCAGCAAGAAGGGCTCGTTCGGCAACTACGAGGTCGGCCTGCGCGTGGGCGGCCCGGGTGGTGAGCTGCTGACCGTCGCGGTCGGCTCGATCATCGTCGCCACGGGCTTCGACACATATGAGCCGGCAATGGGCGAGCTCGGCTACGGCATAGACGGGGTCGTCACGCTGCCCGATTTCAAGCAGCTGCTCGATCGCAGCGACGGCCCCCTGACCTACCACGGACGGCCCGTCCGTAACGTCGCCTACGTCTACTGCGTCGGCAGCCGTGAGGGAGAGAAGGAGTCAGGCAACGCCTACTGCTCGCGCTACTGCTGCGCGGCCACGGTCGCGGCGTCGGTCGAGCTCTCGAAGCGTGATCCGGGCGTCCACCAGTACCACCTCTACCGTGACATGCGCACGTACGGGCGCTACGAGCTGATGTACACCGAGTCGCGCAAGCTGGGCTCGGTCTACCTGAAGTTCGAGCCCGAGCATCCACCAGAGGTCAGCACGGGCGCCAATGGCCGGCTGCAGGTCGTGGTGCGCGACGTGCTTACCCAGGGCGAGCAGGTGGCCATCCCGGTCGACCTGCTCGTGCTCGTCACGGGCATGGTCCCGCGCGCCAACGCCGAGCTGACGGCCACGCTCAAGCTGCCGGTCGGTCGCGACGGCTTCTACAACGAGATCCATCCCAAGCTGCGACCGGTCGAAACCACGGTTGACGGCGTGTACGTCGCCGGCGCGTGCCAGGGTCCGCGCAACTCGGCCGAGAGCGTTGCGTCGGGGCTCGCCACCGTGACCCAGAGCGCGGTCATCCTCAAGAAGGGCTACGCGGAGCTCGATCCGCTGGTCGCGATCGTCCACGCCGACGCATGCAACGGCTGCGGTGACTGCCTGGCCGCGTGTCCGTACACGGCGATCGAGATCGCCGGTGACGGCAATGGCGCCGGCCCGCGAATCGCGACGATCAGCGAGACGGCGTGCAAGGGCTGCGGCGGATGCGTGCCGCTCTGCCCGGAGAACGCGATCGACCTGCGCGGCTACACCGACGCCCAGATCACGTCGATGATCGACAACCTGTTGGAGGTAAGCGTGCCATGACCGGCCCGCATCGAGACCCGCGCGAGGTCATTCGTGAGGAGCCGACCATGCACCGGCGCGTACTCGACGCCATAGCCGCGGCCCCGCGCACGGTGCCAGAGATCGCGGCCGAGCTTGGCGTGCCCACCCACGAGGCGCTGCTGTGGGTGATGGGCATGCGCCGCTACGGCTACCTGCGCGAGGTCAAGGCCAGCGCTGGCGACGGCTACTTCCGCTACGAACCGGCTGAGAGGGTCGCGCCATGACCGCCGCGACGCTGCCCGCGCCCACGCTCGCTGTCGACACCCGCCTCTTCGATGACATCCAGCGCTTCGGCGCGGCGGATGTCAAGGCGTGCTTCAGCTGTGGCGTGTGCACGGCAACGTGCCCGCTCGTCGGCGAGGACTCCGGCTTCCCGCGGCGGATGATCCGCTATGCCGAGGTCGGCCTGCGCGACAAGCTGCTGTCCAGCCCGGAGCTGTGGCAGTGCTACGCCTGCGGCCAGTGCTCGGAGACCTGCCCCACCCAGGCCGAGCCGAGCGGGTTCATGGCCTCGGCGCGGCGCTACGCCATCGCCAGCTACGACCGGACCGGCTTGGCCCGGCTGATGTACACAATGCCGCTGCTGGGCACGCTGATCGCCGTGGCGCTGGCCGCATTCTTCGCGCTGTTCATGTACTCCGCGCGCGGCCCGATGAGCGGCTCGACGCTGGACATTTTCGGCTTCATCCCCGAGGAGCTGATCCACAACACCGGCATCGTGGTGATGATCGTCATCTTCGCCGCCGGCCTGCTTGGGTTGGCGACCATGGCGCGCCGCGTCGCGCGCAACAACGGCGTGACGCTGCGCTCAGTTTTCGGCGGCCGCGCGGCACTCGCCAGGACAGCCGGAGCGGCGTGGGACGCTCTGGCGGTCGACACCCTGGCCCAGCGCCGCTACCGCGCCGACTGCGAGTCGCCAGAGATCCCCGTGCGCTGGTATCGCGCGCGCTGGTTCCTCCACGCCGCCGCGATGTGGGGCTTCCTGGGCCTGCTCGCGGCGACGGTGCTCGACTACGGCCTGGCAATCGTCGGCATCAAGGCGACGGGCACGCCCGTTCCCATCTGGTACCCGGTGCGCCTGCTGGGCACCGTTGCCGGGATCGCGCTGGTGTACGGCACGACGATGCTGATCTGGCGCCGCTACCGGCGCGCCGATAGGTCGCTGCGCACATCAACCGCGGCCGACTGGACCTTCCTGATCCTGCTCGAGCTGGCCGGCTTGACCGGCTTTGGCCTGGAGCTGGGCCTGTACCTGCCCGAACCGCCGGCCTGGGGCTACTGGATGTTCCTCTTCCACGTGGCGCTGGCGATGGAGCTCGTCCTGCTCGCGCCGTTCATGAAGTTCGCGCACGCGATTTACCGGCCACTGGCGTTGTTCTTCCTATCGCTCTCAGCCAGGTCAATCTCAGCCAAGGAGGCATGACATGTCCACGACGCTCGTCCATTCGGCACCGATCGCCCAAGAGCACCACGAAAGGCTGCTGCGCCACGTCGACCAGTTGCCACAGGTCGCCGAGCTGATGGAGCACGGCCCGGTCGATGAGTTCCGCTCCGCGCTCGGCGCGACGTGCGACTTCATGACCGACCTGCTCGTGCCGCACATGGAGGCCACCGAGCGGGCGATGTACCCGGAGCTGGAACGAATGCTCCAGAACCGGCACTCGATGACGCCCATGCGGCGCGAGCACGCCCAGATCCGCAGCGGCGTGGCTGAGCTGTTGCGCCTGCGTGGCATCGCCGATGGCACGCAGCTGACGATCAACGACCAGACCGCCCTCCGCCGAACAGTCTTCCGACTGTACGGTCTGCTCAAGTGCCATCTCGCCGAGGAGCAGCTGTACGCCGAGATCGTCGAGCACGGCGCATCCCCAGAAGCGGAGCAGGCCCTCGCCACCGCGATGGAGCACAGCGGTACCGGTCGCGCCGAGTAGGTATCCTCCGGAGGCATATGGCTGCCTCAGGCAAATCGTCCGTCGACCCATGGGATGAGGCGCGCGCCGGTTCGGATGCGTCCGCGCCGGTAGCTTCGAGCCGCGACCAGAAGGGCACGCCTGTCCATCGCGGCTGGGCGCCACTTGGCGCTCGGCGGCGCTGGATGGAGCCGTTCGTGCTGGTGCTGCTCGCCGGGGGCGGCGCGCACGGCTACGCGATCATCGCCGAGCTGGAGGACTGGGGCATCACCGGTGGCGCGGTCGACGTCGGCCAGGTGTACCGGACGCTGCGCGAGCTGGAGGAAGCCGGTCACGTGACGTCGAGCTGGTCGAACGACGCCACCGGGCCGCAGCGGCGCGAATACCAGCTGACGGCCGCCGGGTACGCCGAGTTGGACGAGTGGGCGGCGGTGATGAAGGAGCGCGCGCGGCTCATCGCCGAGTTCGATGGGCGCTACCTGGAGTCGGTCTCGGCGCGACGGCGCTAGGTCAGAGCGGCTCCGCGATGGCGTGGTCCAGTCCGCGCGCCAGGGCGTCCTTCTCATCGGCCGAGAGATCGCGGTCGATGACCCCCAGGTAGAGCTCCTCTTCCGCCAGGTGGACCTTCATCAGCGTGTACAGGCGGTACAGCACGCGGCGCAGGCCGATCGCAGACGCCTGGTCCAGCGCGTCAGCACCGACCGTCGCGCGGTAGCGGCACAGCGACGCAAAGAGGCGGCGCAGCTGCTCGTGCTCGTCGCGCATCGGCTGCATCGAGTGCCGGCCCTCCATCAGCCCCTCCAGCCGGCCGTACAGCGTCTGCTCAATGGCGTCCATGTGCGGCATCAGCGTGCCGACGATGAATTGGCACTCGGTTTCAAAACGCGCTGCGTACTCGGCCGGGGAGAGCTGGTCGATCAGCTCGGCCAGCACCGGCAGCGCGTCCACGTGGGGCATGATCCGGTCGTGATGCTCGTGACTGGCGGCGTGCAGCGAGCCGCCGGGTGCTGCGCCGCTAGCCTGTAGCGAAGGTGTCGTCATCTGAGCGTAAACATCGCACGTCTGGCGGCAGCACGGGTCATGCCGAGCGGCCCGAAAGCGGCAGGCCGATGGGTCCCGAGCAGACGGCGCGGTACCTGCGCCGCCACGGCCTGGCGCCGCGCAAGAGCCGCGGCCAGAACCATCTCGTCGACGCGGCGGTGCTGGACGATATCGTCGCGCTCGCAAACCCGGCGCACGGACGGCATGTGCTCGAGATCGGGCCTGGCCTGGGCGTACTGACGGCCGCGCTGCTCGATCGGGGAGCGTCCGTCGTCGCGGTGGAGGTTGACAGCCGGCTGGCCGATCACCTGCGCGGGCGGTTCGAGCAGCAGATCGGTGCCGGATCACTGCGGCTGGTGGAGGCCGATGCGCTCGACACGCCGATGACGGATCTGGCCGACCCACCCTACGACCTGGTCGCCAACCTGCCCTACCACATCACCAGCCCGGTCATGCACCACGTCCTTGGTGCGGAGCCGCGGCCGGAGCGCTTCGTGGTCATGCTCCAGCGCGAGGTCGCGCAACGAATCGCGGCGCCGCCAGGGCAGATGAGCTACCTATCGGTCTTCGTCCAGTACCACGCCCAGGTGCGCGTCGCGCGAATCGTGCCCGCGAGCGCGTTCGAGCCCGCGCCGCAGGTGGAGTCGGCCGTGCTGGTCGGCGAGACACGGCCGCGCGCGCTGGGGGAAGAGGCGGAGGAGGAGCTGTGGCGGCTCGTCCAGGCGGGCTTTCGCGAGCGGCGCAAGATGCTTCACAACGTGCTGCCGCGCCAGCTGCCGCAGGTGGGCCGCGAGCGCTTCGAGGCTGCTTTGCGCAGCGTTGGCATCGCCTCTGACCGGCGGCCGCAGACCGTATCCGTGGAGGAGTGGCTGGCGCTCGCGGCCGCTGTGGGGCCGCTCGACTGATGCACGCCAGCCCGCGCGCCAAGATCAACCTGACGCTGAGCGTGGGGCCGCGCGGAGATGACGGCTACCACTCGCTGTCGTCGGTCTTCCTGCGCGTCGGCCTGGCGGACGATCTGACCGTCGCGCCGGCGCCCGGTCCGGGCGGTGACGTGCTGACGCTGGCCGGACTGCCGGGCGCCCCGGTGGATGGCAACCTGGTGCTGCGCGCCTTCGCGCTGACGCGGCGGGCGCTGGGCCACGACCTGCCGGGGTTGGTGGCCCACCTCGAGAAGCGCATCCCGATGGCGGCCGGGCTGGGCGGCGGCTCTGCGGACGCGGCCGCGGCCGTAGACGGGGCGCTCATCGTCTGGGGCGCGGGGCTGGCGCTTGACGTCCGCGCGGAGATCGACTTGGATTTGGGCGCTGACGTCCCGTTTTTCGCGCGCGGCGGGGAAGTGGCGCTGGTCAGAGGACGGGGCGAGCAGGTAGAGCGGCTGGCGCTCCCGACCGGCGAGCTCGGCCTGTTGCTGGTCACGCC
>Ga0209341_10006212_pt1 | contig 10692 bp, 7 predicted proteins | sample RifCSP13_2_FD_184020 | JGI IMG/M metagenome (GOLD analysis project Ga0209341, IMG submission 184020) | Soil microbial communities from Rifle, Colorado - Rifle CSP2_sed 13_2 (SPAdes) (version 2) | ecosystem: Environmental > Terrestrial > Deep subsurface > Rock core/Sediment | place: Rifle... | reverse complement strand
CGTGGCCTCGATGATGCGCTTCGCCTCCCGATCGCCGTCCGCCTGCGCCGCCCGGCGGTCCTTCTCGGTCTGGTTGATCAGGTAGGTGACGGTGCGCTCGCGCATCTCCGGCCGGATGAACTGGTAGATGCCCTGTCCCTTATCCACCGCCTCGGCCGTGGCGTCGGGATCCACGAGGCGGCGGCGCAGGGCGTGGGCGTGGGCGGCGCGCTCCAGCGCCCCCTCGGCGTCCTTCTGGGCCTGCAGCCGCGTGGTGATCCCGCCGGCCACCCCGTCGCGGATCAGGCCGATCAGCTTGGCCATGGCGGCGGCCTGGGCCTCCGGCGTGTCGGCCCGTGACAGTGTGTCGGTCCAGGCGGTGACCCCCGCCTCGCGGCTGGCCAGGGCATCGTCCACGCGGCCCTTGGCGCGGATGTGCAGGGCCTTGAGGCCGGCCTCCTGGGCCAGACGCAGGAACCCCGCGTCATAGACGCGCTGGCTGTCGGGGTCCGTGAGGCCTTGCAGGCCGCGCTGGCGGAAGCGCTGGAGACCCTGCTGCGTCATCTCCACGGCGGCCTCGTAATTCGGCTGGCGGCGCACCTCCTCCAGGAGCTGCTCCACGTCCAGGTGGTCCTGGGCCAGGGCGGCCCGCGCGGCCATGTGCTGCTGGGCCTCGCGTGACCGTTCGCCCACGGTCCTGAGCGTGGCCCCCAGGCGCTCGAGGGCCTGCGGGGCGGCCTGCCCGAAGTCCTCGGGGAGCTGGGGCAACGAGGGCGGCCGGACCTGGCTCGTGGGCGATTCTCGGTATTGGTAAACGGGGATCTCCATCACATACCCAGCAAGAGATTCCAGGGATCTTCAGCAGTCGTGATCGCCTTGCCCTTCGGCTTGAACGCCGTCGAGCCCTCGATCAGGGTGCCACCGGCTCCGATCAGGCTGCCCAGGAAGCTCTGGCGCCCCATCTGCCGGCGCATGGCGGCCCCGCTCCGCAACCCCACGGCCCGGGATTCCAGCTCCCAGGCCCGCACGTCGCCCTTGTAGCGGGCCAAGAAGGCATCCTCGCCCGCCTTGAGGATCGAATCCAGCATGACCAGCATGGGGGAGCCCTTGGAGACGGAGACGCCCGCGGCGGCGTATCCCGCCCGCTGGGCCCCCGTGATCCGGCGGCCCTCCTGGCGGATGCGCTGGGCCTCGATGGCGGCCTCGCCCCGCACGATGGGCTCCAGGGCGCGCGTCAAGGCGGCTTCCTGCTCGAGGACGGCGGCGTTGTATTCCGCCGTTCTCTCGGCCGTCAGGCCGCCCCAGACCTGCCCACCCGCCTTGACCAGGGTGCCGAGGCCGGAGAGACCCTGCGAGGCCGTCAGGGTATCCTGGCTCATCGCCATCTCCCGTGGGGACCCCGGCGCTGGCGCCGGCGGCTGGGCTTGGTCTTGGCGTACATCCAGTGATCCGCCCCATCGTCCCCGAAGGCCCGCAGGCAGCCCTCCTGGAGCATCCCCAGGAAGAGGGCCAGGCGCTCGGGGCGGATGGCCCCCACGCGCACCGTCATCTGGATCCGGCGCAAGTCGCCGTTGCCCAGCATGGCGTCAATCCGCCGCCGCATCTCCCGCGCGATCCAAATGCCATGCTCCACGGGCTGCCGGAGAATGGCCCAGGCCTCGCCCAGGCCCGGGCGGATGATCCAGAGGCCCGCGCAGGCCACCGGCGCCTCGCGCACCAAGGCCGTCCAGGCGGGGGCGGGAACCTGCGTCGGGTCCACAGGGAAGTCAGCGAACGCGCCCGCGTCCTCGGGCCGCCACTCGCGCACGTACCGGTCGCTCATTTCCCCACCGCCACGTCCGCCGTCCACATCAGCAGCCACCCCCCCAGTGGAAGATCCTGCACGATGCTCACCCGGCCGCTCGTATCGAAATCGGTTTGCAGCAGTTCCACGTCGCGGTCCGTGACCGCGCGGCCGAGGGGGTCTACATAGTTTCCGGCGATGGCATCCGCTCCCGTGGGCACGGTGAAGACCGCGTTGGGCGCGTAGCCGGAGACCACGGCATCGCCCCGGTTGCGTTTGTAGCGGATACCGCCCCATGTCAGCGTCGGGGTGTCCTTCAGGCGCAGCGTGATGTTCCCGAAGCCCTTGCGGCGACCCTGGAGCGTTTCTCCCGCGGGCATCTCCAGCCGCATGGGCGTGGCGGTGGCCGCCCGGTACACTCCCACTTCAGCGGAGGTCACGGCAGGCGTCAGTCCGGTCACCTGGCCTCCGGTGACGGTCTGCACGGGGTACAGGCGCAGGATGCCATCGGCCGTGCGCCCCCGGATGAACACCGACTCCCCCTCGAGGTGAGACAAGCCGGCGATGGTCCCCGTGGCGGCTCCGCTGTACGCCACGGAGGCGTCCAGGAAGCGGTCCCAGTCCAGGACCTCGATGTAGTTGACGGTGGCGCCGTTGACAACCCGCGTGACGACCATCCAGAGGTCATCCGCCGCCTTCGCGGCATTGGGGATCACCCCCATGGACAGCACGAAGGACATGCCGGCACCCGTCCACGTGGAGTGCCGGGCCCAGCCCTCCACCTTGTGCTCGCGCTCGTAGGTCAGGGAGACGAACGCCCCGTCGCATCGGGCGAACCAGACGATGGGGTAGAGCGCCTGTTGGTACACGAGACCGCGAAATTTGTAGGTCTCGGCGATGTGGTCGGCCCAGGCGCTCAGGTCCTTGGGAATGAACCCGTCCGTGGACACGTCGAAGCGCAGTTCCCTGGCCTTGCGGCCGCCCCGCTCCACGTAGAGGAGGCTCGGGCCCACTCGGACGGCATCCATGCGTTCGGAACCGACGTTCGCGGCCGGGCGCACCAGCACCGACTTCGGCGTGAGCGGACTGATGCCGCCCGAGGCCCCCGACACGAGGAACCCGCCGCCCAACGTGCCCACCGCGAGTCCGTTCCAGAAGGTCAACCACTGGAGGATATTGATCTCCTCGCTGGCGATGGTGAAGGAGAGCGCCCGATCATCGGTGATCCCCGGGTTGAAGCCGAAGTAGTCTCCGGTGGGCGTGGCCCGGATGGTGTCGGGCTCCCCAGCGGCGCCCCCGTGGAAGACCCGCTGCTGTCCCAGCGTCAAGACCGTGGGGTATCCTCGGGCGGCGGTCCACGTGGGTACTTCCATGGTCCACAGGCCGCCGGTCACGAATTCCGCCAAGGGCGTGGGGATCTTCAGGGTCACGGTCAGGGTCGTCTGGTCGATCACCGCAATCTGTTGGGGCAACGGGAACCTCGTCATGGGCGTGACGACGCGGGCGTTGACCGACTGCGCGTTGAGAAACTGGTAAATCTTCAGCACGCCCTCCAGAACGATGAGGTACTTGCCCACGTCCTCCGGGCGGAACCCACTCGTGGCCACGGTGCCGGCGGCGTCCGTCCAGAGGGAGACCGTCAGGGACCCGCCCGCAGGCGGGGCCGACGGCACCCTGAGCACCGCGTTGGGAGAGCCCCGCAGCCACCAGTCCCCTGCGGCGTAGTAGTTGCCTCCCGTCAAGAAGGTGCCCGAGGTGATGTCTCCCACAACGTGGTTGGCGTCGATGTAGCCGGTGATGCTCGCGGACCCCGCATCCGCGTTCCCGATCTCCCGCCCGACGTCCGCCGGAAGGAACACCACCGCGGTCGCCGTGAACGTCACGCCGAATCCGGTGGCCGCGCTGGCTGTCAGGCTGGCCGCCAGTTCGGTCTTGGGCTCGTACAGCGGGGGCGGCACGAAGCCCACGTCGCTGAGCACCCAGTTTGTCTCCGAGAGGCGGCTCAGCATGGCGGGGGGGTGGTTGGCGTGGTCGATGAACAGCACGTCGGCGGATTGCTTGGCGTCGAGCCCGCCGGCCTCGTCCTCCGTGTAGGTCGTCACGATCTCCACCGGGTTGCCGGCCAGCAAGACCGGGACGGGTTCTCCGGCCGTGTCGTACTTCCAGATCCGGATGTAGAGATGCCCGACCTCCAGCATGTAAACCACGAGATGCGAGAAGATGAAGGGGATCAGGTACGTCTTCTTGTCGGGATACTTCGCCGCCCCGGCGTACTTCAACCCCCCGCGCACGCGCACGCCCCCGGAGACCATCGGCACCCAGTTCTCGCAGACCGCGAGCCCGTTGAAGTACCGCTCCGTCCCCACTTGGCCCGCCACCAGCGGCGACAACTCGCCCCCATTGAGCGTGGACTGGATGGTGCGAATGGCGGCCATGAGATTCGCGTGACGCTCCTATCTCACGTCGATCAGCGTCGTGGGCGACACGCGCGGCTTGATCGGCTGGCGCTCGCTCTTGTTGGTGCCCATGGCCTCCGCCAGTTTTGCCACGAAGAATTTGCTCATCGCGTCCACCAACTTCAGATCCTTGGTGAGGGGCCACGCCCCCTCCATCGCCAGCTTGGCGACGATGGCCTCTTGCAGGAGGACTTCCCACAGGCTGGCGTCGGACTCGTACCGCGTGTAGTGGATGATCGCGTTGCCCGCGGTGGTCAGCAGGCGCTTGCCCTCCACCTGCCAGGCGGTGGTGGCGCCATCGAGGGAGCGGGCGCAGAGGAAATCCGAGGGCAACATGTAGATGTACTGGAAGTCCGTGTCGATGGGTGCGAGGAGCCAGGCGTTGGCGCCCACGGTCACCGTGGTCCAGGCCACCGTGGTGGTAAGGGTGACCTGGGTGGGGGAGATGTACGCCGTGATGTTCGATACGCCCGAGGCGCCCACCACCAGCGTCTCGCGGAGGGTCGAGCCCACGTCCTGTGGGCTGAAGACGCCGGCGCCTGCGGTGGCGGTGATCCCGGTGCCGATCGCCGCACTGGAAAGGGTGAGCGGGGTGGTGGTGTACTGGAGTTGGCGCCGGGCCCGCAGGACGTTCCACGGGTGCTGGCGCATGACCTCCTGCGCCACGTCCACGTAGATCGCGGACATCAGGTTGTCCTGCACGGTGCCATCGGTTCCGAGCGCGGTGACCGGCGCGATGCCGAGGCGGCGTAGCGCCTTGTTCACGATGTCCACCGCCCCTGGTCCGCCTGCGGCGGGGGCGGCCCCCGCCGCCTCCGTGATGATGTTGACCTCGGTCGGGATGGCGAGCGCAGCGGTGAAGAGGAAGCCGCAGGCGTTCCCGTCGATGTCGGCGGCGGACATGGCGAGGCGATACTGTCCGTTGCCCATCTCATCGATGGTGCCGGTCACGGCCTGCTGAGCGTTGCCGTCCCGGGTGACGAATCCGGAGACGGCGGCGCCCAGCAGGGCCGCGCCCGTGTTCACGTTGATGAGGGCGAAGTCCACATACTGCGCCGCCGTGTTCCGCAGGTACATCTCAGCCTCCCAGGACGCTCTTGATGCCGGCCTTAGACTGCCCGCCGAGTTCTCCGCCGGCGAGGATGGTGGATTCCCGGCCCCGCCGCCGGCGCAGCTCCTGGGCCTGGGCGGAGATGTCCCCTGTCTCGGCCGGCAGGGGGGCCAGTACCGGCGGGGGCGGCGGGAGCTGTATGACGGTCGCCTTCGGCTTGCCCCCGAACATTCCGAAAATGCTGGCGGCGGCGCCAATGGCGCCAAAGAGACTGGACCAGTCAGGGCTCTCCATCGGCCTCCTCCTTTAACTCGGCATGTTCTGCGTTTCCACCGCCGGGACGGACATCTGGCCGTCCTGGTACTGCACATGAATGCCGTTGCTATCCGGCGTCTTGCCCACCCGGGGATAGCGGGGATCGGCGGGCGTGTTCACGTCGTTCACCCGCTGCATGGTGCCGGCCGCCGAGAAGGCCAAGGCCTTCTTCAGCGTGAGATCCACACCCTGGCCCAGCGTCACGCCCATGGTGTCTCCCCCAGCGTATTGGAAGCGCAGCTTGCTCATCAGGAGATCCAGGTCCATCAGCGGATCCGGGCCCACGTGGATCTCGTCCACGGAGGCCTGGTCGATGGCGTAGCGGGCGAGGTTCTGGCGGTCCAGCAGGGCCAGGGCATCGGGAAAGGCCCGCTCGCGGATCAGCACCCAGCGAGAGCCCAGGAACAGGAAAGATTTGCGGGCGGGCAGATTCTCGACGTCCCCCGCCTCTTGTAGGGAGCCATCCGCGAGGAGGTTCGCAAGCCGCGAAAACTCCCCTGAGCGCTGGATGACCATGGCGAAGTGCGGGATGGTGTCAGCCACCGGATGCTGCGGGGTATCGTGGAAGAACTCCTGATCACGGATGATGTAATGGTCTGTGTGACCTCCGGGACTCCCACCCCCTGGCGATTCGCCCGCGCCCGCGGCCCCCGTATCCGTGAAGCTGATGGAGTTCGCAGGCCCGGCCACGCGGGACCACGCGCCGCTGGGGTGCTTGCGCCGGTAGAGCCGGAAATCTCCCGCGGGTGATCCGAAGGCATTCAGGCCGGAGATGCCAACGCTCTTGGTCGCGTCGTCCACGCGGAACAGCATCCGGCGACCTGGGCTCAATGAGAGGCCAGCCTGTGCCGGGGTCCAGGTGGTTTGGTACTCATAAACGCCGGTCTCCGGCCAGGCTCCGCCGCCGGCCACGTCCGTGAAGACCAGAGACACGTTCGTGCTGAAGGCGTCTGGGGCGACCAGCGCCTGCGGTGCCACCATGAGCACGGAGCGCCATACACCACTGAATTCGTTGAACACCACCTCATGCGTTTGCGCGATGCGCTCGCGGTGCATCAGGGCGGTCGTCGCCGTCCATTCGGTCTTCCACGGCTCCGCCAGGTACGGGTTCGCCGGCAGCGTATCCATGATCAGGCCATACCAAGGCACTCCGAGCGTGCCGACACCGGGAGTCCAATTCGTCTCCGAGACGGTCCCTATCACGAAGTTCAGCGTGGGGGTGATGCCACCCGGGCATCCCCCACCAGGGGGGTCGATCTGGTTGAATCCCCGATTCAGGCTGCCCCAGTAGACCGCCCAGGCCAGGCTGGTGGACGCCGCAATCGTCCGCAGCACCACCGTCTTGGTCGTCAAATTCACGACGTAGTAATAGGGAAATCGAAACACGGACCCAATGACGGCACTGCTGAAATTCTGCTGGTTGCGGTAATTCCCATAGTTGCTTTGCGGTACGGTGAACTCTCCGAACCAGTCGTTCACGATGGCCGTCACCGGGCCCACGCCGCCGGTGAACCCCGTGAGCGTGATATCCGTGAGCGGCAACTCACATCCCGAGAGCCCCGTGTAGAGCGCCAGCACTTCCAGGTTGCCGCTCCCATCCAGGCGCGGGTAGATCGAGAGGGGATTCGAGATACCGTACTGCACCTGCGTGGGCGAGAGGGCATTGATCCCCGTGACCACCAGCCCATCACCAGCCAGCCCCACCGAATCAATCACACAGTCTCCACCTAGATTCACGTCCCAGGTCTCATCGCGCCGGATCAGGTTCTCGAACACCTCAAGGTTCAAAGTCCGCAGGATCACCTCGTTGGTCCGCGCCGTCGTCCGGCTTACCTCCGTCATGGCCAGCTTCGGCAGCACCGGGCTCTCTCCGTAGGGGATGGTGACGGTCTCTGCACCAACCTGGCCCCCGTAGGAGAACTCCACCATTGTTACTTCGTCAATTCCGAATGTCGGGAAGAAGGTCTCGAACTCGCCCTTGATGATGTCCGTGGGTGCCACCCACACCACGACGAAGCGTGAGGGGTTCCCGTCCACGAAGCGCACATGGGGGAAGTTCGGCCATCGGCTAGATCGCTGGGGGAACCTATAGCCCACATTCTCGCCCACGTCGTAGTCATCCAGGGTGAAACTCGGGGCGCCGAAGTCGGCGGTAAGGTCCCTGGCGAACACGCCGCCATCGGTCCTGGACAGGATCAGATAGGTGTGGCCCTCGATGAATCCGTCCGCCGCGCGGATGAACAGCCCGATGCTGGTCATGTCCGCTGGGCCCGGAGGGATTGGAGGGATTGGAGGCCAGGGACAGCGCGCGTTGTCGGTCACCCATGGCATTAGGGCGAGACCTCATCGTGTTTCCCGATCATGATCGGGGGCGGCACCCACCAGGGATGCGAACCGAAGGGATGGTTGGGCGGCGGTGCAGCCGATGGCAGGAGATAGGCGGTCACCGCCGTCGCCCGACCGGGCGCCCGGTTCGGCATGAGGTTGCCGATCTCGATGGGCCGCGGGAGCACGGGAAGGTACAGATCGAGGACCCCCGGCTGGAAGAGGGTGTAGGCAGAGCCACCTGCCCGCGGGCCTGGAGCACGGTCGGGAACGAGCGTTCCAATCTCGATGATGAGCGGGACGCCTTCCAGCTCGCGCCCGAAGAAGATGTAGGCGGAGCGTGCCGTCTGCGGCCCGGGGGCACGGTCGGGGAAGAGGCGCAGAACGGTGACGGGGACATCGGGATACTCCCCAACCTGCGGGTAGGCCCACAACTGGAAAGCGGTGGAGGCGATGGACCGTCCCGGCGCCCGTTCTGCGAACAGGGCCCTGACGGTCGTGGCCACCTGCTCCCCGTAGAGCTCGACCGGGAACGGCACCAGTTGGTAGGCCGTCCTGGCGGTCGCAGGTCCGGGGGCACGGTCGGGCAGGAGGTGCCCAAACCCCGTGGGCCTCGGGGCCAGCGGGTAGAGATCCGGGCCGCCCGCAAGGAACCATCCGGGCTTGGCGGTCTGGGCGCCGGGGGCGCGGTCGGGGAACAGGGGGCGGACGGTGAGCGGAACCTCCGCGCCGTACAATTCCACCTGGAAGGAATGGAGTTGGTAAGCCGTGAGGGGCGTAGCGCGTCCCGGGGCCCGCTCGGGGAGCAGGTGCCTGATCTCGATGGGCACCCCGCCCGGGGTGTAGAGGTCGGGTACTCCTGCGAGGAACCACCCAGGCACGGTCGGCTGAACACCGGGAGCGCGGTCGGGAAGCAGGGCGCGGACAGTCGAGGGGACCTGGCTCCCGTAGAGCTCAACCTGGAAGCTTCGAAGTTGGTACGCATCGGCTGTGGACCGTTCTTGACCGGGAGCGCGCTCAGGGAGGAGCGTTCGCAGGGAGGGTTCTTGGACCCCGGCTTCCTCGATGCGGAACGATGGGAGGCCATACGCCGTCGCGGGAGCATACCACCGTTCCCACCGTCGCAGCCTTGGGACACCCCCACCATACCGAACGATCGCAGGCACCCCGAGATCAACGGTGCTGACCCACCCGTAGGTGTAAGCCGTGCGGGCCGTCTGGGGACCTGGGGCGCGATTGGGCAGCAGATAGCCGATCTCGATGGGGCGCGGCGGAGGAGTCTCCGCGGGGATACTGGTCGCCCCATACCAGAACAGGGTGTAGGCCGACCATCCCGCCTTGGGTCCGGGCGCTCGGTCTGGGAGGAGAGAACCAATCTCGATCGGCCGCTCGGGAAGCCCCAGGACGCCGTACTGCGACCAGGAGGAGAAGAGGCGGGCGGACAGAACGCGGTGTGGGAAGGCGCCGAATCCCTCTGGCAGCGCCTCCACCACCGCAGCCGGTGGGACGGGGAGGAACGGGATGCCGTAGGCGGTCTGCGGCGCCCACCAGCGGTGGGGGTTCCGTAGACTCCGCAGGACGCCTCCGCCGTAGTACGGCGCGATGGGTGCGGTGTAAAGATCGGGCGTGCCGGGCACCAGGAGCTTGAACGCAGAAGACCCAACCTTCGCTCCAGGCGCCTGATCGGGGAATAATCGAGATGGTGGCGCCCCACCGTACAACTCGACGGGCCAAGGACGAATGCCATACGCGGGGGCTGCTGTTCTCGATGCTCCGGGAGCCCTGTCGGGGAGCAGCGAGAGGACTTCCTCGGGCTTGCCCCCATAGAGTTCCACCGGCCATGGTCTGATCCCGTAGGCGGTGGCGGCAGCGCGCTCCGGTCCAGGGGCGCGGTCGGGGACCAGGGAACCAATCTCAACAGGGAACGCCGATGGCGGGATCGGCAGGGCCTTGATGTCATAGGTGGCCCAGCGGGTGACACGCCGTTCCCAGCGGACCCGATGGATGCCGCCGCCATAGCGTGGTGCCACGGCGGCACCCAGCAGATCGGCAGCGCCGGACCAGTAGAGATCATAGGCTGTCCGTGCCGTCTGCGGCCCGGGGGCACGGTCGGGCAGGAGGGGGTGAGACTCGGGCGCCTCTGGACCCAGGAGCAAGTCCGGTTGGCGGTTGGTCCAGTGCCAGGCCCACGGAGCCGCTCGGGGTGTGTGACCATGGTGCCAGAAAAGATAACTCGGCACATCAGCATCTCTTGGTCATTACGTACACGCCGCAGGGACAGGAGATCATCACCCGGTCCCAGTCCGCCGCCAACTTATCCAGGTGGTATACGTCCTGGGGGTCGTGGGCATTGTGCATGACCACGATGGCACGAGGCGTGAGGAACGGCACGAAGTGCTCCAGTTCACCGAGTCGGTCATCGCCCCCGTCAATGAAGAGGAGGTCGATGGGCTTGTCCCATGGTGTGGAACGGCCATCATCATGCTGGACCGTCACGAACTCCGCCAACTCCTCCACCTCCAGGAACTTGATCGCCTGCTCGCAGCACTCCTTCTGGATGTCGAACGTCCAGACGTGCCCGAGGCCGTTCTCGCGGCACCCCATGGCCATCATCCCTGCTGAGGCGCCCAGGTAGGTTCCGGTCTCCACGATGACCTTGGGCTTGAGCAGCACCACCAACGCCTTCAGGAACTCCCACGTCTCCACCTCGGAAGCCCAGGCGTCCAGTTCCGTCCAGCGCCACGGCTCCGGGCAGAGGTCCCACGGCTGGACGGGGGCCTGCT
>Ga0209341_10006211_pt1 | contig 10692 bp, 6 predicted proteins | sample RifCSP13_2_FD_184020 | JGI IMG/M metagenome (GOLD analysis project Ga0209341, IMG submission 184020) | Soil microbial communities from Rifle, Colorado - Rifle CSP2_sed 13_2 (SPAdes) (version 2) | ecosystem: Environmental > Terrestrial > Deep subsurface > Rock core/Sediment | place: Rifle... | reverse complement strand
CATCAGCGTGCGCGACGCCTCCAACCGCGAGGTCTTCCAGTTTGACGCCCAGTATGCCGTGCTGCGCATCGGCAACACCGAAAACGAGGGCGACCTGATCGTGCGCGATAGCGCCAACCGGGAGGTCTTCCACGTTGACGGCGGCAACGCCGTGCTGCGTATCGGCACCACCGGCAATGAAGGCGATATCAGCGTGCGCGACGCCTCCAACCGTGAGGTCTTTCAGTTCGACGCCCAGTTTGCCGTGCTGCGGGTTGGAGCCGCGGGGAACGAAGGGGATATCATCGTGCGCGACGATGATGGCGACGAGGTGATCCACCTGAATGGCGGCACGGGAGATATCATCTTGCGCAACGCAGACGCCGCGGAAAATTTCGAGATCGCCGAGTCCATCGCCGTGATCCCGGGGATGCCTATGGTGCTCAATTCCGTAGGCAAGCTGGAGCCATCCTCGACGCCGTACGACCGGAAGGTCGTTGGTGTGGTCGCAGGCGCCGGGAACTACCGCCCGGGTATCGTCCTGGGGCACAAGGGTGGTCCGGCGGCGCAGGTGCCGATCTCCGTGCTCGGCAGGGTCAGTTGCTGGGCGGATGCCACTTATGCCCCTATCGAGGTCGGAGATTTGCTGACCACCTCGCCGAAGCTGGGATATGCGATGAAGGCCAGCGACCCGCAAAAAGCCTTTGGGGCCATCATTGGCAAGGCGCTCAGCCCATTGCGCCAGGGGAGCGGAATGGTCGATATGCTGATCATGTTACAGTAGAGGGGCAGGCTGCAATGGCGTCCGTTAAATCGATCCTCGACTGTATTGGAGTCGACACGAGCGGCTCGGTGTCGGTGCTCTTTCACCTGTTCGGTTTTGTCAACGCCCGCGTGCCCGCTGACCCTTGCACCACGGACACGGCGCAAGTATCGCTGTTGTCGCATATAAACTCGTTGCAGGGAAAACACGTCCACCTGAATGTTATCCGCGTAGGCATCGATAACTTCACCGACGACGAGATCGGTAAGATCGACTACGCCATCTACAAGGCGCGCAACATCTACCGCACGGTGAACCTGGGTGTGGGGCGCGTCGAGCATTACAACGTCACCTCTGCCGAAGCAGGCGGCAAAGACGATCTGGGCAGCGAGGATGAGGCTGAAGACCTCACCCATGACTGGACAGTTCCAAACGACGGAATAGACGTCTTCATGGTCGATAACATCTCGGATTCGGATTTTGTCGGCATATCGCCCGTGGGCGGTCCGTGCGACAAGGACGACAAGGACATGAACGGCGTCATCGGGGGCGAGGTCAACCGGGGCAAGTCGGCTGTTGCCCGCACTTTCGCTCACGAGATCGGGCACTACCTGGGGTTATCTCACAACCACGGAGACGATTGTCCGGATAGCGCTTCCGGCAGGGCAAACCTGATGGCGCAGACGCGCTGTGCGGACAGTATCTGTGATTCCGTCTTATTGACCAGCTCCCAGGGCAGCACGATGCGCGGCCATTGCTTCGTCCAGGATGGATGCTAATCGAGAAGGAGTGTCATATGCGTACCAGCATGGACGTTGAGAAAATCGACGAGAGTATCAGCGATGATGAGCTGGTCAGATTGATCCGGCAGAAGCCGGATGAAGGAACCGTACTGGCCTCTCTCAAGGAGCTCTCCAGACGCAAAAGCCCGCTGCGACTCGAGGTTTTCCGCGAAATCGTTGCCGACCCCAGGTCGAGCATGCGGGCCAGGCGCGCTGTGGTGAACGAGCTGGGGGCTGAGCGCGCTCCCCAATTCCAGGCGTTGTTGTCCGAGCAACTGCCCGCTGCCGATGCCGCGCTGTTCCCTGCCATTGTCCGCTCCCTGGGCAAGATCGGCGATCAGGCAGCACTGAGGCAGTTGGAAAGAATCAAGGCCCCGGGGGAGGCTGAGGCCAGAGGCGCTCTGGAGTTTTCCCGCTCATTGCTGGCGTACCGCCTGCGCCTAGACCGCCATCTCGTCAGGCCTCCCTCCGCCAGGCAGATGGTCAAATTGAGCGAGGGGATCGAATTTGAGACGGCCAGCGCAAAGACCGAGACCGTGCGCCTGGCGAGTCAGCATGTCCGCAAGGATTTGCCGGCGATTCCGCTGCTGCCGGCAGGCGCTGCCAGTTTAACCTGCCGGGCGAGCGAGCTGCTTCTGGTGTTCAATGAGGAATTCAAAGCGCCAGGGTCTTTGAGAACGATCGCTCAGCGATCCGCAATCCCGTTGGTGCTGCTGAAGAAAGGCCTTTCATTGGATCGCTACATCCTGGAGCAATACTTCTTTACCCAGCCATCCAAAGATAAACAGGAGGTGGTATTGTTAGGGCTGCGCCCCAGTGGCGACCTGACCTATGCCGGCAGGGTACAGATTACTGAAAGCGGTTTCAATTTCTCGCTCGGAGCTGTCGATACCCGCTACGCCCCAGCGATCGAGGTGGAAGGCAGCTACGACCCCAGTAAACGAACCTGGCAGTTCAGCAAAGCGCTGACAAGCCTGAACGTGGCAACCAGGCGTGACCCGGCGGTGACGCCCCGCAAAGTATCCCCAGATTTCAGCCGCGGACAGACCTGACAGGTTTTAAAATCGCCCTCATCGGCAATCACCTGAAGGAAGCTGAGCAGTTTTACCGGCAAATACGTTACGAACACCTGTCAGGTCTATCGCACACGTTAGCATCCAAAGGTGCGCCTGAACCGTCGTCACCCTCCCCTTATTCAACGGTAATTTCGACGCTCTCATCGCCGTCCTGGAGCTGTTGGGGCTTCATCCCCGCCACGCTCCCCGCAATCTTGTCTTTCAGCTCGCTCTGGTTATAACTGGCCAGCGCGGCTGATACTTGCCCCGGGGTGTGGCGCAGGGTGCTGACCAGGCCGATGGGGATGCGCAGGTCGCTTTTCATCACCCCGCTCCCCAGCGCGCTGACCTGGATACGCACGTGGCGTTTCTCTGCCTCTGCTGCGGCTGGCGTCAGCCGGGTCCACACGCCTTCCTCGACGCTAGCGAGCAGGTGAGCAGCCAGCTCGGCGGTGATCTTGCTCTCCTCCAGCCGCTCCACGATCTGCAGGCGCTGGTCGATTGCTGCGTGGCGCGCCCGTCCGGCCTGCCAGCCCAGCCAGTAATACGCCCCGCTTGCCAGCACGCCGAGGATGCCCGCAAGATACCACACCCAGTCCGGATTCCAGTAGTCCATCACCATGCCGGCCAGAAATGGCCCGATGGCAATGGGGATCAGCCAGCTAAAGCTGAACACCGCCATGTACCGCCCGCGCATCTCCTCCGGCGCCAGCCGGGCCACGATTGCCTGGCCTACCGGGCTGACCATCATCTCTCCAACAGTGATGACCGCCATGGCGACCAGGAACAGGCTGTAGGCGCCCACAAATCCGTACATGGCAAAGCCGATGGCATAGAGAAGAGTGCCGGCTGTCATCACCATCAGCGGGTTGTAGCGGTTGATCCAGCGCGTTACCGAGAACTGGAACAGGACCACCATGCCCGCGTTCAGGCTCAAGATGTAGCCGAAGCCCTGTTCGCTGACCCCGTGAGTGTCCCGCAGGTAAACTGCCAGGGTAGTGTTCATTTGCAGGTATACCAGCACCATCAGGATCGAGGCGAACAAAAACCAGATGTAAGCCTTATCGCTCAAGACTTTGAAGTAGCCGCGGAAGGTATCTCCCATGCTCTGCTCGGGCGCATCCGCCGCAGGTTTTTGGCGCGTCTCGTGCAGGGCAAAGTAAACGACCGCCGCGGTGATCAGGCTGGTAACGGCGTCGCTGATGAAGAGCAGCAAATAAGAACGCGAGGCCAGGAATCCCCCGATCACCGGGCCTATGGTCACCGCCAGGTTGAATGCCACCCTGAGGATGCCGAAGCCGCTGGCGCGTTGCTTCTCGGGCAGCAGGTCGGCAACCAGGGCTTGCTGGGCCGGGCTGCCCGTCTCGGAAAGGATGCCCACCAGCAGGGTAACCACGATGAAAAGCGGCAATACATCGATCACCCCCATCAGCACGCTGGAGATGGCGCTCATCACCAGGCCGAAGAGCAGCATCGACTTGCGCCCGATCCGGTCGGTCAGCGCCCCGCCGATCATGCTGCCGATGAAGCTGGAGAGGGCGAACACACCGAAGATCACGCCTACCTGGGTCATGCCGATCATGAACTTGCGCGTCAGGTAAAGCGTGAAGAAAGGGAATAGCAGCGCGCCGCCCAGGCGGTCGATAAAGGTTGCTCCCACCAGAATCCAGAACTGGCGGGGATATTCCTGCATTGCCGCCCGGCTGCGATTGAGCCAGGAACGGGTTCGGTTGTTTATGATTTTTTTCCTCGTCTGCTGGCCGGCGTGCCGCGGTAACTGGAAAACAAAGTGCTATTGTACTTCAATTTCAGGTGGTGAAAAACGACTTTCTCTCGTGTAACTGTCCATAAATTCGGATTATAATACTCGTAATTCCGGCGGGTGTGTGGAAAAACGAGGTGTATGCGTGATCTGTCCAAGATGCCAGACGGTGAACCCAGACAATGCCAGGTTTTGCCTGAATTGCGGGAATGCTCTCGCGATCGTCTGCGCCAATTGCGGCACCAGTCTGCCCGCCGACGCACGCTTCTGCTTCAATTGCGGGCATCCTGTCACTGCCGCCAGTGAGAGTCAGGCCCCCTCCACCGCCTCCGAACTAGCGCCCCCGGCTATCGGCCCCGCACAGGCCCCGGGCGACCTTCTGTCTCGCTACATCCCCAAGGAGCTGCTCTCCAAGCTGGAGGCTGCCCGGCGCGCCGGCGCCATGGAGAGCGAGCGCCGCATTGTCACCATGCTGTTCTGCGATGTGAAAGGCTCCACCTCCGCCGCTTCAGATTTGGATCCCGAAGATTGGGCGGAAATCATGAACGGCGCTTTCGAGTGCATGATCCGTCCGGTCTACCGCTACGAGGGCACCGTCGCCCGCTTGATGGGCGATGGGCTGCTGGCCTTTTTCGGCGCGCCGATCGCTCACGAAGACGACCCCCTGCGCGCCGTTCTCGCAGGCCTGGAGATCGTGCAAGCGATCGGAGAGTATTGCGCCAGGGTCAACCAGCAGTGGGGGATAGCCCTGGATATGCGCGTGGGGATCAATACCGGCCTGGTGGTGGTCGGCGCGGTGGGCTCAGATCTGCGCATGGAATACACTGCCATGGGCGATGCCATCAACCTGGCTGCCCGCATGGAGCAAACAGCCCAACCAGGCACGGTGCAGATCGCCGAGCCGACCTACAGGCTGGTCAAACCGCTGTTTGAAATCGAAACCCTAGGGGGCGTCGAGGTCAAAGGGAAAGCGGACCTGGTGAACGCTTACCGGGTGTTGGCGGTTAAGGCCGAACCGGGCCGCCTGCGCGGCATAGCCGGGCTGGAAGCGCCCCTGATCGGCCGCGAAGCGCCTATGGCTGCCATGCAGACCGCTCTCTCCCGTTTGCAGGAGGGCGCCGGGTGGATTATCTCGGTGATCGGAGAAGCCGGCCTGGGGAAATCCCGCCTGGTAGCTGAGCTGCATAACACCATACGGGCTGGCAGCGCAACGGACATCCGCTGGCTGGAAGGTCATTCCTTTTCTTACGAGACCACAACACCGTTTGCCCCGTTCATCGACGTGTTCCGCAGCTTCTTTGGGCTGGAACCCGGTCAAACGGATAGTGTCCGTTACACCCAGATCAAAAGCGTCTTGGATACGTACCATCCCGGACAGAGTGGGACCATTGCCCCTTTCTTTGCCACCATGTTAGGCGTCGGGTTGAATCCGGATGACGCCGAACGGGTCAAGTTCCTTCAACCGCCACAACTACGTGACCTGGTCTTCAACGCAGTGCGTGGGTTATTTGAAAATTTAGTCGTATCCCAAAGACTGGTGCTCTTCCTGGACGACCTGCACTGGATCGATCCGACCTCCTTGGAGCTGCTCGAATCCCTCCTTCCGTTGACCGACCGCCTCCCACTGATGATCGTCGTCGCTTTCCGGCCGCGCCGCCAGGAGCCGTCCTGGGGGTTCCATCAGGTCGCCGAGCGGGACTACCCTCACCGTTACCAGGCTGTCTATCTCGACCCACTGGATATCGAGCAGTCGCGCCAGTTGATCAGCAGCCTGCTGCACATCGAGGATTTGCCCGAAAGCGTGCGCCAGATCATCCTGGAAAAATCCGAAGGCAACCCCTTTTTCGTCGAGGAGGTGATCCGCTCCCTGCTGGACCGGGGGCTGGTGATCCGGGAGAACAGCCACTGGCGAGCCACGCAGGAGATTCGAGATATCGCCCTGCCGGATACGCTGGTGGGGGTGATTACCTCGCGCCTGGACCGGCTGGATGAAAATACCCGCCGCCTCCTTCAAGGTGCGGCAGTGCTGGGGCGCGAGTTCTCTCAGGATATCCTCGCCCGGGTGCTTGAGACCAATGGCGCTCTGGAGAATCACCTGGCCGAGCTGCAACGGCGGGAGCTGGTGCGCGAGGTTTCCCACCAGCCCCAGCGGATCTACATATTCAAGCACGTCCTGACCCAGGAAGCGGCCTACAATTCGATCCTGCTCAGCAGGCGCCGCGAGTTGCATCACCGGGCCGCGCAGGCTCTGATCCAGTCGCAGCCAGACAAGGTTGGGGAGATTGGGCGCCACCTGCTCGAAGCCCGCCAGCTCGACCGGGCTTTGCCATACCTGGTGCAGGCCGGCGACCGCGCCGCCCGGGCGTATGCCACTGCCGAAGCGATTGATTATTACAATCAGGTTCTCAACCTGAGAAACCGTCTCGACCATTTGGATTTAGTGCGCCGGGCTTATGAAGGCCTGGGGCAGGCACTGACAAACGCCTATCAGATCCCTGAGGCGCAAAAAACATACAGTGAAATGCTTGAGCTGGCGGAGAATAGCCAGAATATCTCTATGCAGATCTCGGCGTTGAATAAATTGGCATCAATGGCCGCCCTTTATATGGGGCAGTTTCAAGAGGCTGAAGCCTATCTGGGGCGCGCTGAGAAACTTTCTAAACAGCACGACAACAAATCCGGCATGGGAGAGACGGCCCTGATCCGCTGCCAGATGTGCACCGCCCAGGCCGATTTCGATAGCGCTATGCTGCACATGGGCGAGTTGGTGGAGGTAGGCGAGCAGGTGGGCAGCCGCGAGTATATGTCTCTGGGGTTGGAACACGTCTCCTCCAGCCTGCTGTACCTGACTCGCTTCGAGGAGGCCTTCGAAATGGCTCAGAAAGCCCTCAAAGTAAGCCGTGAAGTCGGCGACCGGATGATTGAGGCCTGGGTGCTTGGTTTTACCCTGCCCATGTGCTACATCCGCAACGGTGATTTTGATTCCGCCAGAGCCACGCTTGATGAAGGGCTGCAAATTGCCACGAAGATCGGCGCGCTCGAATCGGTCGCGCTCGCAAGCTGGCTTCTGGCTCAGCTTGCAAGCTGGCAGGGAGATTACGAGCGAGCGTTGGATTTTGGGCATAAAGCTGTACAAAACGCCCTGCCTCTGGAACAATATATGCCCTATATTTTGGTGCCGCCTTTGGGAACGCTTGGTTCTATCTATCTTGAGATCAGTGGACATTTTGCCGATAAGGTCCTTGAGCTCCATAAACATGCCCTGCGCCTGCTGGAGACGCCTGTGGGCGCGATGACCGGCAGCGTTGTCTGGGTGGACCTCGGGTATTGCGCCATTGCCATGGAAGATCAGGAGATGGCTGAGCAGGTCTTCCAAAAAGGCTTGAATTACCCGACCATATTTTCAAATCTGGAGCGGCCCCGCCTCCTGGCGGGCGCGGGCTTGCTGGCCTGCATCCAGGGGAAACTGGATGAGGCTTTGAGCCTGGTCGATCAGGCGCAGGCCTACGCTCGTGAGCGCGGTATGCGCCACCAATACCCGCTGATCGCCTTGATAGCCGGCCAGGTGCATCTGGCTCGCATCGAAGTCGAGCAGAGCCTGGCCTCATTCGAGCAGGCCGGTTCGGATGCCAGAGCGCTGAATATGCGTCCCATGCTCTGGCAGGCATATAACTGGGAAGCTCGGGCTTTGGTTGTGGCAGGTCGTGATGATCAAGCCCGCTCCAGGCGCGACCAGGCGCGGGCTGTGGTGGAGGAGATCGCCGCTCGGTTCCAGGATGGCGAGCTGCGCCAGGCCTACCGGAAAAATGCCCTCAACAGAATCGGGGTGGGATAACTGCCAGGTCTGGTGCTTCGCGTTACCCGCAACCCTTGCTGGTGGGGCCGCGTTTCATTTCCAGCTTAATCTTCGGCGTGTAATCTAACTGGTAGTCTTCCGGTTTTGGATAAGCCGCTGGGCAGCCAGCTCCGAGCGCGGCCGTGAACCCATAGCCCAGCTCTTCATCTCCTCCAGCTTTCTTCCCGGCGCAGTATTCACCCTCGAACTCTGTAGCGAAGGTATCCAGCCAGTAGTTGATCCCACCCTCCAGGATATAAACATTGGGCACTGACTCGGCGACCATCACCTTCCACACTTCGGCGGCAGTGGTTTCGTCGTTGCTGATCGTCACGAAGACCGTATTGGCTGGCTCCGCGTGGAACTCGTCTATCCTGTCGGATATCTCCTCCGGGAGCACGTGTTGGGAGTCCAGGATGTGGAAAATGTTGTAATCGGCTTCGCTGCGCACATCCAGCATGATCAGGTTGATCTGGTGGTCGAGCATGGTTTCCAGCAGCTCGCCGGGATGGATGTGATATTGACGGGCGGCGAGTTCTTGACCCTTCGTTGCTTCCAACCGCGCCCAGCGGTCGGCGGTGGTGGGCTGGCTCGCAAAGATCAGGGCGATGGAGGCCAGCACCAGCGCGCCCGCGCCGAGATAGCGCACCCGGGGGGCTTTCTTGGGGTCGCGGCCCCCGAATATTTTTTCCAGTTGCTCGCCGCCCCAGAACATAAACAAGGCCATCAGGGTAATCAGCAAGACCACCACGCCGGTGGGCAGACCCAGGAAGTCCATGAGAGTCACGCGCCCGTAATAGCTCCCGTTATAGAAAAGGTCGAAGAGTTTTTCGGTTTCACCGAACAACGTCACCCCGACCAGACCGCCAAGCACGAATATCAGGCCGTCGATCTTCAACGTCGCGGCCGCCACCAGCGAGGTGCCGGGACAAAAGCCGCCGATGATGAAACCGAACCCCATGATCAGGCCTCCCAGTATGCCCGGCCACAGGTAAGTGGGGTTAACCCAGATCAGGTTGTAATCCAGCAGGCCTATACTGCTGGCAGCGAATATGGACACCATGGCGACGACAATCGCCGTGAACATTACCTTGAGCACGCGCAGGTCTTTGAAATAAAACTGCGCTGCCAGGCGTGGTGAATCGTTGAACCCTGAAATCTCGAGCGCATACCCGAAGCCAAAACCGATTACCAGGAACACGGCATACATGCCGGCTTTCCCCAGGAGCGCTTGAAGAGGAAGTGGAAAAGGTGCCATCTCGCCCTCCTTCAGTTCCACGCTTTGCGCAGGAAATACGCCAGCCCGTAAGCGCCGGCAAAGATGGCGAACATCACTGCCCAGCTTCCTGCAGAGAGTGATGCCCCGCCGGAGAGCGCCTGCCCGGAGGTGCAACCCCGAGCCAGGCGAGCGCCATACGCGAAGAGGATCCCACCGAAGAAAGCCAGCAGCCAGCGCTTTTGATTGGAGATGTTAGGACCCTTGGTCGTCTCGAGTTTAGCGCGCCCGTGGATGATCCCCGAGACGAAACCACCCACTAGGGTGCCAAGTGTGACGAACACGATCCAGTCATCCAGGGGGTTTTTGATGCCGCCCGCCATTTGTAACAAATACGGCACGCGGTCTATGCGATCGGGGGCGACCAGGTCTTCAATGAAGACAGCGGCGCGACTCAGCGTGCCGGAGGCTCCCAGCCCATTGCCGGTGACGAAGAAGGCTAGAAACAACACCAGACCGAGCAGCAGGCCGCCGAGATAAGGGTCGGCGTAAGCTTTGGCCGGTCTGGCGAAGATTTTTTTGAGTGAAACAGGGCGAATATTTGCTCTGGGTTTTGTAATCGCGGTCATTTCGAAACCTCCTTCGGCATACCTGCCGCGGTCGAGAGTAGCTCCGAGGTCTTGACAGCCTGGGTTGAGGCCGCCTCAGCGGGTCGCTTTTCGATTTCATCCCAGCCCAACATCATGGCTTTAATTCCGACCAGGGGGGCGGGACCGGTGGTGGTCAGATAAACGTGCATCACAATGAACGCGGCGAACAGCCAGGCGACCAGGGTGTGGAATGGCGCCAGGAATGGGAGGCCGCCCAGCCGGGCAGCCAGGTCGGGCCAGCGCTGGGCGCCCCATATCAGTGCGCCGGTGATGATCTGTAATGGCAGCAATACGTTCAGAATGCCAAAATACGTCGCTTGTTGTAGGGGGTTCAGTTTCTCCTGCGCTGACTTCTCGAAGGGGTGGGCGTCGCCTCTAAAGATGCCGCGCAGGTAGAACAAAGCCTGCGACACTGCTCGTTCGATGAAGCCGTGTGGTCGCGGTAAATATTGTCGGATTTCGCCGCTGGCCAGGTGATAAAACAATGATAGGAAGGCGTTAATCACCAGGATGGCTGCCAGGATATTGTGCACCAGGACTGCCCCGCGGAAGCTGAAGAGGCCGGCGGCAGATAAACTGCCAGCGGCAGATAAACTGCCAGCGGCAGATAAACTGCCAGCGGCAGATAAACTGCCAGCGGCAGATAAACT
>Ga0209341_10006208_pt1 | contig 10693 bp, 7 predicted proteins | sample RifCSP13_2_FD_184020 | JGI IMG/M metagenome (GOLD analysis project Ga0209341, IMG submission 184020) | Soil microbial communities from Rifle, Colorado - Rifle CSP2_sed 13_2 (SPAdes) (version 2) | ecosystem: Environmental > Terrestrial > Deep subsurface > Rock core/Sediment | place: Rifle... | reverse complement strand
GTGCAGCCTGGCGAAGGGGCCGGCCTTGCGGGTGAAGTCGATCCCCACCTCGAACGCCGGCTGCCGGCCGTAGAACTGCTCGATGAACTCCTGCTGCTCCTTGCGCTTCTTCTCGTAGATGCGCCGGTAGTCGGACTCGTCCCGGATGTGGCTGGTGTACACGCCGCCGTACCGGGCGGCGACCTTCGCAAGCTCGACGACTTCCTTCGTCTCGCTGTAGCTTCCGATCTCGTACTCGAGGCCGCTCGACAGGCCGATCGCCCCCTCGCGCATGCCCTGGTCGACGAGCGCAGCCATCTTCGCGATCTCGTCGTCGCGCGCGGGACGCTTGTAGTCGGACCCCATGACCATCTGGCGGACGGTCGCGTGACCGACCATCACCATCACGTTCAGCGCGGCCGGCTTGCTGCGCCGCTCCGCGAGGTAAGCCGCGATCGGCCACGGCGACGAACCGTCGGCGCCGACGACGACCGTCGTGATCCCCTGCGCAACCTGTGTCTCGGCCGCCGGATCGCCGGTCAGGCCTGTCGTCGAGTGGTTGTGAATGTCGATGAAGCCAGGAGCGAGGACCAGGCCGCCGCCGTCCATGACGGTGTCTCCCTCGCGTGGCTTCACCTGCCCGACGCCGACGATCCGCTCCCCTTCGATGCGCACGCCCCCACGGCGGAGTGCGCCACCTCTGCCGTCCGCGATTCGCACGTTCCCGATCGTCAGTCCTGTCGCGGCCGAGCCGGCACCGACGCGAGAGGCTGCGGATGGAAGCGACACGAGCGCGACGGCAAGAACGGCGGCGCTCGCCATAATTGTCGTTCTGGGCATCAGTATCCTCGGCCCTATCATGCCGCATTTCACGTTGGCCTCGAGCCTCCCGCCATGACTGCGTGCTACCATCCCGGGCACCCGTGAGACCCGGGAGGTGGTTTTCAAAACCGCGAAGACAGCCCTGAAGGGCTGCGCTACGAGCGAGCGCCGGAGACGCACTCAGCTCGCCCACAAGCAGGTATCCTCAGGTCATGTCCGAACTGGCGACGGCCGCGAAACGGGCCGGCATCATTGCGAAGACAACGCGGCGCGTTGCAGTCGCGCTGACAATGTCGATCGGCGTCGGGCTCCTGATGATGAGCGTCTGGAGAGGTTCTCCATCCTCGCTTTTCCTCCGCACCATCGTCCTCGGCCTGTCGGCGACGGCTGCCTTCGGACTCTTCGAGGCGTGGCCACGCAGTCTGCCGCAGTGGCTCCAGCGATGGGCATTGCAAGTCGTTGCGGTCGGCGTTCTCATGCCGGTGACGACGTTGCTGATCTACGTTCTGTCCACGCCGCAAAGTGCCCCGCCGTTCTGGAAAGATCCTGTCCGGATGAACGGGTGGACGCATCTGACGTTCGCCGCCATCCTCCTGGCGCCGTGGACGGCGCTCGCGGCGGTCGTCCGCCAGAAGGAAGCCTTCGCCCGCGATCAGAAGCTGGCGTTCGCGCTCGAGCGCAGTGAGCTCGAGCGGCAGGCACTCGACGCGCGATTGCATCTGCTGCAGGCGCAAGTCGCCCCGCATTTCCTCTTCAACACGCTCGCGAACGTGCAGGCGCTCGTCGAGGCGGGCTCGCCCCACGCGTCGGCGGTGCTCCGGAGCCTCACGGCGTATCTGCGCGCGGCGGTGCCGCTGCTGCACGAGTCCGCGGCAACGATCGAGCGCGAGCTGCAGCTCGTTCGACCGTATCTCGAGTTGATGCAGATGCGCATGCCCGATCGCCTCCAGTACGCGATGAACGTCGACCCGTCGGCGCTGAAGGTTCGCTGTCCTCCGACCACCCTGTTGACGCTGGTCGAGAATGCCGTGCGACACGGGATCGACCCCAGCGAAGAAGGAGGCCGGATTGACATCGACATCGCTCGGATTGGTGAACGCTGCGTGGTGCGCGTCACCGACACTGGCGCCGGACTCCATCAATCGGTCAGCGGTCTCGGGACCGGGCTCACGGCTCTGCGCGAGCGGCTGCAGCTGATCTTCGGCGATGCTGCGCAACTGCGCCTGACGTCCGGCGCCCCCCGCGGCGCCCTCGTCGAAATCGACATGCCGGCACAAACATGAACGCCCACGCGACAGCGTTGATCGCGGACGATGAACCGCTGCTGCGCGATGCGCTGCGGCGCAAACTGGCGATCGTGTGGCCCGAGCTCGAGATTGTGGCCGAGGCGAGGAACGGGCGGGCGGCGGTGAGGTTGTTCGACGAGCGGCATCCCGACATCTGCTTCCTCGACGTCCACATGCCGGGACTCTCCGGCGTCGATGCCGCGAAGCACATCGGCCGGCGCGCGCACCTCGTGTTCGTCACGGCGTACGATCACTACGCCGTGCAGGCGTTTGCGCAGGGCGCACTCGATTACCTGCTGAAGCCGGTCGAACAGGCGCGGCTCGCGGAAACCGTGAGCCGTCTCAAGGAACGTCTGCGGTCGTCGCGGCCGGCGATCAACACCGAGCAGCTGCTGCAGCAACTGAGCGATCAGCTCGCGAAGCTGCAGAGTGGCGGCGGCAAGAGCGCGGCGCTGCGATGGATTCGCGCGCAAGCGGGGAAGACCGTGCGCCTGATCGCGATCGACGACGTCGATTACCTTCGCTCCGACGCGAAGTACACCATCGTCGCCTGGCGCGATGGAGGGAAACCGGCCGAGGCGGTGGTGCGGACGCCGCTGAAGGAGCTGCTCGAGCAGCTCGATGCGGAGCAATTCGCGCAGGTCCATCGGTCGGTCGTCGTGAATCTGCGCGCGATCAGCCATGTCAGGCGGCATGACAACGAAACGGCGGAGATTCACGTAAGGGGCCGAGACGAGGTTCTGCCGGTGAGCCGCAACTACCTGCATCTGTTCCGGCAGATGTAGGCCCCCGTTCGACGAGATGTAACCGCCTTTCGGCGGGGCGAATCCGCTCTTCGTCGCAAGCTGGTTGTTCGAGCGCACGCGTGCCGCCACGCTGTTGGCGCGGGTGTCGAGAGACGCCCGCATGGCAGGTGGGCCGACCGTCGGCGCTGCGCGAGCTCGGATTCGACCAGCGCGGAATCCAACACCGGAGTATCGAATGAAGCAAAACGCAATCCTGGTCGTCACGTCTCTGCTCTCGATCCTCTTGCTGACGCTTCACATTACAGACGACATCGTCCGTGGGATATCGAAGGCCGAGCCCTCGAACACTGCGCTGCTCGTCCTCGCGGTCTTCCTGTACGGGACGCTCGTGCTCGCCGAACGGCGATCGGGGCACGTCATCATGCTGCTCGTCGGGTTGTTCGCGGCAGCCATGCCCGTCATCCACATGAGGGGGGCACATTACGGCGAGATCGCCAGGTCCACCGGCGGCTTCTTCTTCGTCTGGACACTCTGGGCGCTCGGCGGGCTTGGGGGCCTTACCTTCATCCTCTCGGCGCGCGGACTGTGGAGTCTGCGACGGGGCCAGCCGAGGTAGTCCACCCTGGCGACTGCGGGAGAACTCGCGATGAGAAAGGTGATCCTCTTCGTCCAGGTTTCCCTGGACGGCTTCTTCGAGGGACCGAAGAAGGAGATCGACTGGCACATGGTCGATGACGAGCTCCACGCCCACGTCATCGAGGAGCTCAACGTGATGGGAGCCTTCCTGAACGGACGGGTCACCTACGAGCTCATGGCCGGATTCTGGCCGACCGCCGACCTGGACCCCGGGAGCGCACCTTCCGTGAAGGAGTTCGCCCGGATCTGGCGGGACATGCCCAAGGTGGTCTATTCGAAGGACCCTCACCTCGGCGGGGTGGAATACGACGATCGCCCGGGACGTGGTGCCGGGAGAGGTCGAGGAGCTCAAGCTCCGGGCCCGTGGGGATCTCGTGGTCGGGGGAGGAGACCTGGCCGCGGCCTTCATGGGCCAGGACCTGATCGACGAGTACCGGATCTGCGTCCACCCGATCCAGATCGGCGAGGGGAAGCGCCTTTTTCCCCCTTCGAAGGAGAAGGTCCTGCTCCGCCTCGCCGAGACCCGAACTTTCGGGAACGGGGTCGTCCTTCTCCGGTACGAACGACTCCGGCCCCGTAAGGGGAATTAGTTCCCGGGAGGGCCGTCGGTCCCGATCCAGAGCTGGGCGAGGTCTTTCAGGTTCTTCTCGTAGGTGCGGGTGTGCGACAGGACGGTCCCGCGCTGAAGCCTCACCCGAATGCTAAGCGTGGGCTCGTATCGCTCGACGAGCTCCAGTAGCCGAAAGCCCTACTCCAGGACGAAGGGTGAGAACGCGAGCGGTCCGGCTGCAGTTCGACTACGGCGGTGTCGGTTCGAATGGCGCTACCTCAGGCCCTCGAAGTAGGTGAACATCGCGGAAATGGCGTCCTGGTTGCGCGTGAGGCCGCCGTGCGTGCCCGTGGGGTCGCGATAGAGCCGCTCCACGGTGCGCCATACTTCTTGACCCACGTCTCCGCCTGAGCCATCTCGTCGCACATCGGGAATCCTTGTTCCATGTCCTGACCACCGCAATACATCCAGAAGCGCGTGCCCGACATGCCGGTGAGGTTGTTGGTGTTCTCGATGGGCTGCAGCGTGGGCGTGGGCCGCCCATTGAGGAGCCAGGCGCCTGAGTTATTGCCCACCGCCGTGATCAACCGGCGGTCTTTCGCGTCGAGGTAGGCTGTCCCAAAGCTCTGCGCCGATCCGCGTGAGAAGCCCACGACGAACATCGATGCGCTGCCAAAGTCGCACGCGGCGCGCACCTCGTCGTACATCGACTTGATGTTTGCGTAAATCGCCGGCTCTTCTTCATAGCTTCCCGTGGCATCGTCCAAGTACTTGAGGCCGAGGAAGCCCCAGCCGCGCGCGTCGAGCGTGGATTTCCAGTCATTCCACTCGGCCTCGGGGGCTCCGCCGGTGCCGTGGAGCGCAATCATTACCCGGCGGGTCGAGGAGGACGCAAAGCCGCTCGGGAAATAGGCCGCGTAGTACTTGCTGCCGACGGCCTTCACCCCGCCGCCGGCCGCGTAGAGAGCCTCGCGCTGGGCGACAAAGCCGCCGATGGCCGAGGGCACCCCGATTCCCCGCTGCTGCGCGGCCCACGACGCGCACGACGACTGCGCTGGAGTCGGCGTGGTGGTTGGCGAGGTGGGCGTCGATCCCTTGCCACCGCAGGCGGCGACGAGTGCAAGAGCGGCAATGGAGGCGACGGACCGACGATGCACTGGGGCTCTCTTTCTTGAAAACCGCCCAATACCGGGACGCAGGAAGGCTCTGACAGCGTCACCATCGACGGCCGGGGGGCTGAGAACACGGGCGTGGCCCACGCGGACGCGAACCTCTTCGCGACGATTGGCGTCCGGCCGTCCGCCGGCCGGTTCTTCACTGCCGAGGAGGATGTGCTGCCGTACGGCGCGCTGGTCGCGGTCGTGAGCGACGGCCTGGCACGACGCGTCTTCGGCACGCCCACGAGCGCGCTCGGCAAGACGATTCTGCTGAACGGCCGGCGCCTCGCCGTCATCGGAGTCGCGCCCGAGGGCTTTCGCGGCATTACGCCCTTCAGCGTCGTGGATGTCTGGTATCCCGGCGCAGCGTACCGTCAGGTGCACCACTTTTCGTCGATCTTGCCGACAGTCACCCGCAGCGACGGTACGTTCTATTCATTCGTCGTTCGCCTGCGGCCTGGAGCGACGTTCGAGTCAGCACAGGCGGAACTCGACGTGCTCGCGCCGGGCCTCGCCGAACGCCACCCAGAGGAGAACAGCCAGTTTCAGACCGTCCGAGCGCGCGTGTTCCCAGGGTTGGGACCGGAGGTCCTCGCGCGCGACACCTATCGGACGATGGTCCAGCGACTCCTGCTGATTGGCGCGGTGCTCGTGGTCCTGGGCTGTGCGAACCTGGCCAACGTCCTGATCTTCCGCGGCGTGCGCCGCGAGCGCGAGCACGCCGTGAGGCTGGCGCTGGGCGCCGGGCGCGCGCGGCCAACTGCAGCTCACGGAAAGCTGCCTGCTGACGGTGGCCGGCGCGGCGCTCGGCGTCGGTCTGGCCTCGGCCATGACGCGGTTGATCCTGACGCTCGTGTTGCCGCGCGTGGTTGCCTCGGGTGTCGAACTGACGGTGCCGATCGACGCGCGCGTGCTGTTCGCGACTCTGACGGTGTCGATCGCCTGCGGGCTGGCGGCCGGTTTTATTCCGGCGTGGATGAGCGCCAATCGAGCGCTGTCGGTGGGACTTTCGCAGGCGGGCGTGCGGGGTACGCTGCGCGGGCGTCGCCTGCGCGCCGGCTTCGCGGTTGTCCAGCTCGCGCTCTCGCTCGCGCTGCTCATCGGCGCGATGTTGATGGTGACCACTCTGCGCGGCCTGCGCAACGTCGATCCCGGGTTCGAGGCCGATGGCGTCAGCGTGCACTCCATCGACCTTGCCAGCCAGGGCTACAAGCCCGCGCGCGCGCTGCAGTACGTGCGCGACCTCGAAACTGGGCTCTCCTCGACCCCGGCCCTGACGGCGGTGAGCTTCAGCTACAGCTACCCGTTCGCGTCGGCATTCCTTCAGCGTGTTCAGGCGCCAGGCGGCGGGACGCGCGAGCCGATCGAAGTGCGAACGAACAGCGTCAGCAAGGACTACTTCACCGTGCTCGGCATTTCAATCCTGAAGGGGCGAGGATTCACCGCCGAGGAGTCGATGGCTTTGGGCGAGGCCAGCGGCAACGCGATCGTCATCGGAAAGTCGCTCGCCAAACGGCTCTCTGGCGAGGCCGATCCCCTGGGGTTGACCGTCATCATGCCGGGCGGCAGGGCCGCACCCGCGCGGATGCTGGTCGTCGGCGGCGTGGCCGGCGATGTTCGGACGGATCTCGTCAGCGGGGAGCCCGAGCTCTCGCTGTATGAGCCGTTCGCCCGCACCTCGGTGTTCGTGGTGCGCCCGACCGTTCTCGTCAAGTCTGCGCTGACGACGCGCGCTGCCTCCGAGACGGTTCAGGCGGTCGCCGCGCGCATCGATCCGACGGTGCCGATTTCCGGGAACCAACCGCTGCGGACGCGCACCATCGATCGACAACTGGCGAGCCAGCGTGTATTCGCCTGGGTGCTGTCGCTCCTGGGCGGTCTTGGTTTCGTGCTGGCCGCCTTCGGACTCTACGGCTTGCTGGCGCAGTCGGTCACCGAGCGCACGCGCGAATTCGGCATCCGGATGGCCATCGGCGCCACGCGCGGGCAGATGTATGGCCTTGTCCTGCGACACGCCGCGCTGATCGCCATGATTGGAGGCATCGCCGGTCTCGGCCTCGCGATGTTCGGATCACGCCTAATCGAGGCGCAGTTGTGGGGCGTGACCGCGCGTGATCCGTTTATCTACGCGACAGCCGTCTTCGCGCTGCTGGCTGTCGTCTTCATCGCGGCTGCCTGGCCGGCGCGTGTGGCGACGCGCGTCGAGCCGGTGGAAGCGCTGAGGATTGAGTAGGTCCGCCTCTACTCCTGCCTGAGCGCGCCCACCGGATCGATGCGTGAGGCGCGAAGCGCCGGGACGCTGGCGGCAATCAGACCGATGGCGATGATGCCGAGGCCGCTGGCCGCAAACGTCAGGACGTCGATTGGCGGCACGCCGTACAGGATGTTCCGGACCGAACGGCCCGCCAGCGCCGCGCCACCGAGGCCGAGCACGACGCCCACGAGCACCACCTTCAGCGCGCCGCCCACGACGAGCCGGAACGTGCGCCCGGCATCGGCGCCGAGCGCCATGCGCACGCCAATCTCCGCGGTGCGCCGGCTGACCGAGTAGGTGACGACGCCGTAGACGCCCACCGCCGCGAGCAGCGCCGCGCACAACGCGAGCGCCGCCAGCAGCGTCATGTTGAAACGGGGCTGCGCGATCGAGGCCGACACGAGATCTTCGATGGTGGAGACCCTGGCGATGGGGAGCGTTGGGTCGATCGCAGCCAGTTGCGCCTTGACGCCCTTCACGATCGTCGCGGCATCCAGGTCGGTCGAGACGACGATCTGCATCTGCGAGAGGGGGAACTGGTCGTACGGCACGAACACTTCGGCCTGGGACGAGGCCTGCAGTCCATCATGCCTGATGTCCCCGACGACCCCGACGATATGGAGATCGCCCGCCATCGGCATGCGCACGAGCTTGTCGAGCGGATCGACGGCCCCGAAGTACCGGCGCACGACCGACTCGTTCACGATCGCCACTTTCGGCCCGCCCTCCCGCCCGTCGTACGCGTCAAATACCCGCCCCTGCTTCAGCCGAATCCCCATCGTCTCGAAATAGCCCGGCAGGACGGCGCGGTAGCGCGCGCGGGGCCGCTCGGATGGTGAGGTCGCTGACAGGCCGTCGACCGTGAAGGGCAGGTCGAACTGCACGCCGAGCGGGCTCATCGGCAGCGCCGACACCCCCGTCGCGCGATCGACGCCGGGCAGCCGCTTTACGCGCTCGAGCAGGTCAGAGAAGAACTGGCGCTTGGGGACCGGGCCGACGTACTTCGCCGGCAGCACGATGTGTGTGGCGACGATGCCGGAAGTGCGGTAGCCGGGATCGACCGACGTCAGGCTGACGAAGCTGCGGATCAGGAGTCCGGCGCCGACGAGCAGCGTCAGGGCCAGCGCGATCTCGGCGACCACCATGACATCCGACAACCGGCGGGTGGCGCGGCCCGACGTCGAACCGCGGCTGCTCTCCTGGAAGATGTCCATGAGGTTGGGCCGCATGGCGCGCCAGGCCGGGACCAGGCCGAAGATGAGTCCGGAGGCGACGGTCGCCACCACCGTGAACGCGAGCACGGACAGGTCGAGACCGACGTTGTCGGCGCGTGGCACGTTGGCGGGAATCAGCGGCCGCAACGTGCGGATGCCCCACCAGGCCAGCAGCAATCCCACCGCGCCGCCCGAGCACGTCAGCATCGCGCTTTCCGCGAGCGAGCGGCGCAGCAGCGCCCAGCCGCTCGCGCCGAACGCCGATCGCACGGCGAAGTCCTTCGCCGCCCGGGTGGAGCGTGCCAGCAGCAGGTTCGCGATGTTGACGCAGGCAATCACGAGCACGAGCACGACGGCGCCGAACAGAATCCACAGCGTCTCGCCGATCTTGCCGACGACCTGCTCGTGCGCCGGTACGAGGGTCACGCCCCAGCCGGCCTGCGTGTCGGGGTTCTCGCGCGCGATGCTGCCCGCGACCGACGCCATCTCCTGGCGCGCCTGGTCGAGGGTCGTGCCCGCGGCAAGCCGTCCGATGGCCTGATACATCCGGTGCGGTCGGGACGCCAGCGCGGTCAGATCCACCGTCAGCGGAGACCAGATCTCGACCTCACGGTCCGTCGGCGGGAACTGGAAATCCTCTGGCATCACGCCGACGATCTCGTGCGTCGCCTCGTCGAGTTGCAAGGTCCTGCCGAGGACGCCGGGATCGCCGCCGAACCGGCGCATCCAGGCGCCGTGGCTCAGGATGACCGGACGGCCGCCGGCCGGGCGCTCTTCCTCGTCGGTGAAGAGGCGGCCGACGAGGGCCGGGACGCCCAGCAACCGGAAGAGGGCGGGCGAGACATCGACGCTCGAGACGCGCTCGGCCTCGCCGTCGCCCGTCAGCGTGAAGCCGCGATAGCGGAAGATGCCGATCTGCTCGAAGGCGTGCGTGCGCTGCCGCCAGTCGAGGTAGGTCGCCGCGGACACTTCGGACCGGTCGAGGCCCTGTGCCGGATTGCTTTCCCATAACCCCACGAGCCGGTCGGGCTGGGCGTACCCGAGGGGCCGAAGCAGCACGCCGTTCAGCACGCTGAAGATGGTGGCGTTGACCCCAATCGCGAGCCCCAGCGTCAGGACGACGACGATGGTGAATCCCGGGTTGGCGATGAGGAAGCGGCCGGCCTCGCGAAGGTCGTGTGTCACGGTAGCCGGTAACCCTATCACACGGGGGGGGCGAGCCCTGGGCTGCCCCAAAAGACTTTTCACTTGACTATTCAGATGCGATTGGAATAATTTGTTTTTTATTACGACAAATATTGCGACAAAACGGCCATATCCGTGACAGATCAGGCCAGAGTTCGCGTTGCTGACCGCTATTTAGTACAGCTATCAGACTAATGCCGAGAATTCCCCCCGCCCCATACCAGGTCGCGACCCGCGGCACCTCCCGCGAGATCAACAGCCGCATCGTCCTGAACCTGGTGCGCGCGCACCAGCCCATCTCGCGCGCCGACCTCGCACGGAAGATGGGCGTCCGGCGCAGCGCCATCACCCTCATCGTCAACGACCTGCTCAAGCGGAGGGCCGTCTTCGAGGGAGCGACCGGCCAGACCGTGCGCGGGCGGAAACCGACCTTCCTCTACATCGACTCCCGGCGCCGCGCCGTCATCGCCGCCGACATCCGTGCGAGCGATACGTTCCTCATGCTCTCGGACCTCCTCGGCAAGCCGCTGACAGGGGTCGTGACGTTCCAGACCAGCCCCGACCCGAAGCAGCTCGTCAAGACGCTGGCGGCGCGCATCAAGGCGCTCATCGCGGAATGCCCCGGCATCGACGCCTGCGAGGGCATCGGTGTGGTCGTGCCCGGCATGGTCGAGCACTCGACCATGAAGATCCTCCATGCGCCGACGCTCGGCTGGCGCAACGTGTCGCTCCGGGAACCGCTCGCGGCGGCCACCGGTCTGCCGGTGCAGGTCGAGAACTCGGGCCGCGCGTGCGCGCTCGCGCAGTTGTGGGCGCTCCGGGGCGACGCGCCACTGCCAGGCGACCTCGTGTTCGTCAGCGTGT
>Ga0209341_10006206_pt1 | contig 10694 bp, 9 predicted proteins | sample RifCSP13_2_FD_184020 | JGI IMG/M metagenome (GOLD analysis project Ga0209341, IMG submission 184020) | Soil microbial communities from Rifle, Colorado - Rifle CSP2_sed 13_2 (SPAdes) (version 2) | ecosystem: Environmental > Terrestrial > Deep subsurface > Rock core/Sediment | place: Rifle... | reverse complement strand
CTTGGCCTCGGGCTGGTCAAGGGAATCGGCGAGGCAGAGGGGGAGGCGCTCGACGCAGAGGTTGCCGCGCGTGGGCCGTTCACGTCGCTCGCCGACCTTGCGGCACGGACCGAGCTGCCGGAGGAGGTCGTGGCGCGGCTCATCCGCGCCGGCGCGCTCGACTCGCTCGGCGAACCACGCCGCAAGCTCCTGTGGCAACTGAAGGAGGTGGCGGGCGTCACCCGCAAGACAAGCACGCTCGACCTCCGCCTGCCGCCGACCGATGCGCCCGACCTTCCGCCGCCGACCGAGCTCGAACGCCTGGGCGACGCCTACGCCATCCTGTCGCTCGACGCGCGCCGGCAGGTGATCGAGCTGTTCCGTCCGGCGCTGGAATCACTCGGCGTGACAACGGCTGGCGCGCTGGTCGATACCAGACCTGGCCGCGTTAGGATCGGCGGCCTGGTCGTCACCCGCCAGCACCCGATGACTGCCCGGGGCACGGTCTTCCTGGCGCTCGAGGACGAGACGGGCATGGTCAACGTGACCCTCTGGCCGGACACCTGGGCGCGCTTCCGGAGCACCGTCCGGCGCCACGCGCTGCTCTACGTGGAGGGGCGGCTGGAGCGCCAGTCGGACGTGGTCAACGTCATCGCTGATCGGGTCGAGTCGCTCGCCGCGATTGCTCGGCCGGCCGGCGGTCCGACACAGCCACACGGCGTCCGCCACATGGGCCACGCCGGCATGCGCCGGGTGGGCTGAGCGATATTGGCGCCGGTGAGGCGCCACGCCGCTAGGAGGTTGGGCGCTGCTTTACGACGCGCCGCGATTCCTGGCGCTCGGCGCGCCGCTTGGCGCGTTCCTGGGCTTCCTTGTCAGCCCGGCGCCGCCGGCCGTTGTCCTGCATCTGGCGCAGGAAGTTGCGGTACCAGGCCGCGAACCCGCCGGCGAACGTGCCCAGGATCATGCCGACGAAGGCGGAATACACGATGCCCGTGGCCGCGTCCGCCATAGGGATGTTGGTCCCGAGTGCCGCGGTTGCGAGCTCCGCGATGGCGTACAGGGCGCCGCTCAGGACACCCAGCAGGCCGCCCACCAGGTATGACGCCCGCGGCGCGAGGAAGCCGGCGATGAAGTACGCGAACAGTCCCTGCGGAACGAAGAAGAACTCCAGGTACAAAACGACCCACGTTTGGAGCTCGACCGGCATGCCGAAGATCAGCAGGCGAAGGATGAAGCCGATCAGCACCAGCCCGAATGGAAGCCAGACCAGTCGCCTGGTACGGAAAACGGTCGGCAGCGCGCGAATGTCCTCGCGGAAGTCCGGCAGCTGGAACATCTTCGGTCGGGCCGCGGGCGTCGACGCGACGCTCGCCTCCTCGTCGATCTGCTCGTTCTCGTCTGCCAGCAGCTCGGCGCGCTGGGAATCGCGGGTGCGCTTGCGGGCCACGGCGCGTGACGTGTTCTTGGCGCGGGCCAACGTCGGATCTCCTTCGAGAGCGGTGGAACTCGCAGGATGCTAGCGCATCGCCGGTGGATCACCGGATAAGCCGTCGATAAGTCGGGCCGGCCAGACTGGCCGTGCCTGCCGCCACTGGCCGCCGTTCGCCACCGCTTGCCGCCGCTCACCGCCAACTTGCCGCCGCGGGGAGGTCTGCGTTCGTGGCTGTGCGCGTGCGCCGAGGTCGGCTCGCCTGGCTGTCGGTACTGGTTCTACTCGTTGGGCTGATTGCCCGGCCGAGCGGCGCCTCCGCCGTGGGCTGGGCACCATCGAGTGGAGTCCTCTTGAGCGAAGTGGTGACCGGCGCCGCGAGCGCCTCTGACGAGATGGTCGAGCTGTACAACGCATCCGTTGCGGACATCGACCTGGGAGGCTTGGAGCTCGTCTACGTAACGTCGAGCGGCGCGACCGTGACGCGCAAGCAGACCTGGACGGCGCTCCAGTTGCCGGCGCATCGCCACCTGCTGGTCGCGAACTCGGCCGGCGCGTGGTCGGCGGTCGCGGATGGCACCTACAGCGGCGGCCTCTCCGCTACCGGCGGCAGCCTGGTGCTGCGGACCCTTGCCGGGACGGTGATCGACTCGCTCAGCTGGGGCGATGCGGCATCCTCGTTCGTCGAGACGCACGCCGGGGCCGCGCCGCCCGCCGGGTCGAGTCTCGAACGTAATCCCGGTGGCGCGGCTGGCAACGGGACCGACTCGAACGACAACCTCGCCGACACCGCGCTCAACCCGAGCCCGGTGGCCCAGGCGCTCACCGCGGCGCCGGTCCCTCCAATCACGGCGACGCCGACGCCCAGCCAGGCGCCGGTCTGCTCATGGGCGCCTCTCGCGACGCCAGGCGCCACTCCCAGCCCTGCGAGCACGGCCTCGCCATCTCCGACGGCCTACCCGGTTCAGGCTCCGATCGCGATCGCCATGGCGCGCACCCTGCCAACTGGCGCGCTGGTGACGCTGAGCGGCCAGCTGACGACCGCGTTGGGACTCTTGGACGGCGGCAGCACCGGGTACCTCGACGACGGCACGGGCGGCATGGCGCTGCACCTGGATTCGGCCGACTGGCCGCTGTTCCCGGCAGGCACGTTCGTGTCCGCCACGGGCGTCCTGGGGGAGCGCCACGGCGAGATGACGCTCCTCCTCGGCAGCGCGTCAGACATCGCGTTCCTGGCTGCCGGGACGCGGCCGAGCCCGCTCTGGGCCGCGACTGGCCTCGCGCGCGAGGACCTGGAGTCACGGCTGATCGCTGTCCAGGCGTGGGTCACGAGCGGGTTGCAGCCGGTGGCCGGCTGCGCGGGCGCGACCGTTGACGACGGCACGGGTCCGCTCAACGTGGTCGTGCCGCTCGCGGTGTTGGTCGAGGCGGACGGCCTGGCGCCGGGCAACCAGGTCGAGCTCATCGGAGTGCTCAGCCAGGTCGAGCAGACGGCGGACGGATACGCCCGGTACGCGTTGATCGTGACCGCGTCCACAGACATCGTCGTGCTCAGTCGCCCGGCGACGCCCACACCGACTCCGACGCCCACACCGAGCCCGACACCCAGCCCCAGCCCGACCGCCTCTCCCACGGTGCTGCCCATCGCCGACGCCCGCCTGCTGCCGCTCGGCGCTCACGCGCTGGTCCGTGGTGTCGTCACCGTCGAACCCGGCCGCATCCTGGGCGACTCCGTCTTTGCGATCGAGGACGGGAGCGCCGGCATCTACGTACGCCTGCCCGACGACGCTCCGAGCGTGGCGCTGGGTGAGGAGCTGGAAGTCGGTGGCTCGCTCGCCGCGCCGTACGGCAATCTCGAGCTCCGGCCAGCCACGGCCGAGGTGCGGCAACTCGGCGCGGGCGCGATCCCGGCCCCTCGTGCCCTGGGCGCGGCCGAAGTTGGCGAAGCGACCGAGGGTCTACTGGCGCAGATCGTGGTCTTCGTCGACAGCGTCGAGGGAGGCTCGTCGGGCAGCCTGACGCTGCTCGTTCACGATGACAGCGGCAGCACGCGCGTCTTCTTCCACGCCCCGCTGGGCGTGGACCCCGCGACATTCAGGAGCGGGCAGCGGCTGCGGGCGATTGGGCTCGTGGGCGACCGGCTGGGGCTGTACCGGCTGTGGCCGCGCGACCTGGCAGACGTGACCGTCCTGGCGGAGCCGCCCACACCCCGGCCGACGGTGACACCCACGCCGCGGCCGAGCGCGAGTGCGACGCCGGGAGGGACACCGACTGCCACCTCCACCGCCGCAGCAGCCATCTCAATCGCCGACGCTCTGCGCAGACCGGGCGCCACGGTGACGGTGACCGGCACGGTCACGACGAAGGCCGGTCTGCTCGACGCGGACGGCCAGCGTGTGACCCTGCAGGACGGGACGGCCGCGATCCTGGTCCGGCTGCCACAGGACTTCGCCACTCAGGTCGGCCGGCGCCTTGGCGTCACCGGCGAGGTTGGCACCTACTACGGCGCGCCTCAGCTCACCGCCACTCGGGCCACGAATGAGGGGGCGGCGTCACCGGCCGTGACCGATCTGCACGCCGCGCCCATCCCGCCCAGCCTCGAGTGGCGCCTCGTAACCGTGAGCGGCACGATCGAGTCCGTACACCGCGATGGCGACGCGTGGCGCGCCGAGCTGACGCTCCCTGGCGGTGGCGTGCCGATCGTCGGCCTGGCGCGCAGCGGCATTGCCTCGACCGCGCTCGAAGCCGGCCGCGCGGCGACGATCACCGGCATCGTCAAGCGCGCCTACCCGACCGCGTCCGACCAGCGCCTGGCGATCGTGCCGCGCAGCGCGGCTGATATCCGGCTCGGCGCGGCACAGCAGACGGGCCGGCCGGCCGGATCATCGCCCAAGCCGGGAACAACCACCCCGCCAACGGGCGACGCCGGTCATCCGAACGGCGCGTCGCCCTCCGCCGGCCGGCCCTCGCCGCGCGGCGGGGATGTGCCGCTGGCCGCTCTTTCCGCGTACCAGGGCACAACCGTCCGCGTGGGCGGCGCGGTCACGGGCATCGACGGCGCGCTCATCGTCCTCGCCGACTCATCGGGGAGTGCCACGCTCGAGCTGGTCGGACGCGCCGCGCCGCTCGCGGCCACGCTGGCCGTGGACGACCTCGTCAACGCAACAGGCACGGTCGTCGCGGACGGAGACGGCCTGCGCGTCGTCATCGACGATCCAGCAAAGCTAGATCGCTTCCCCGCACCCGGCCAGTCGACCCATTCGGCGGCTTCATCCTCGATCACCGCGGACGACTACCGGCCGCCCGACAACCATCTCGCGGCCGCGAATCCGGCCCCATCTGGCCCGATCGTGGCCTTCTTGGTCGTCCTCGGGATGTCCGTTTTGCTGGTGGTCGGTGCCCTCGCGATCAGGCTCGGCTGGCCGAATCGGATCCTCTCTCGCCTGCGCCGCATTTGACGCTGCGCTGAGCGTGGGCCTATCGTCTCGCGCGAGGCGCGTCTTGAGCGTGCCCGCACAGGAGGTGACGTGCCCATCGACGACCGTCGCGCGGGGTGGCCGGAGTCCGATCGCCAGTACCACATCGACCTGGGCCCCGGCGAGCTGGCCGAGTACATCCTCCTGCCGGGCGACCAGGATCGAACGGCCAAGGTCGCGCAGCGCTTCGAGAGCGTCGAGTTCCAGCGCCGCCACCGGGAGTTCGCCTCTGCCACGGGTACGTACAAGGGCCGCCGCACATCTGTCGTCTCGACCGGTATCGGCGCCGACAACATCGAGATCGTGCTGGCAGAGATCCTGGCCATCACCAAGCACCCCACGTTCGTGCGCATCGGATCGTGCGGCGTGCTGCGCGACGACATCGGCCTGGGCGAGCTGGTCATCACCACCGGCGCGGTGCGGCTCGAGGCGACGACGAAGTACTTCGTGCACGATGGCTTCCCGGCGGTGGCCGATTACGTCGCGGTGGCCGCGCTGGTCGAGGCCGCGCATCGGCTGGGCCACACCGCCCACCTTGGAATCACAGCGACAGCGCCCGGCTTCTACGCCGCCCAGGGACGGCCGCTTGCGCAGCTGCCGGTCCGTTTCCCGGACTTGGCCGATGAGATGGCCCGCCAGGGCGTGGTCAACTTCGAGATGGAGGCGTCGGCCCTTCTCGTGCTGGCCACATTGGCCCGATGCCGCGCAGGCGTGATCTGCACCGCGTACGCTCAACGTGTCAGCGGCACGTTCGTGCACGGTGCGCAGGCTGAGCAGGCCGAAGCTGCCTGCATCGATACGGGGCTGGAGGCGCTGTGCCTGCTGGCCGAGATGGATGAAGCCGTGCACGCGGAAGGAGCGTTGCATTGGCGGCCCTCGCTGTGGGTGCCAGTCGTGGCATCCTGAGCAAGACCAATCGGAGCCTGGGCGAACGACCCCGGCCCAACCTATCGATTTGCTACGAAAAGGAGGAGCTAGGTGACTGAAGCCTATTGCGTCCGCGACAAGCAGAAGGTCGAGATGAAGAACCCGGCCAAGGTGACCATGAAGAACGGCAAGCCGGCCTGGAAGGGCACTTGCCCCAAGTGCGGCAACAGCGTCTTCCGCATCGGCGCCTGACAGCCCGATAGCAGAGACCTAGCAGAGGGGTCCCGGCAAAGCGGCGGGACCCCTCTTTTGATTCCCGGTCCCCGATCAGCGAAGATGGATACCTGCACAAGGAAGTGCACGAGCGGGTCATTTGGCCCTCGCTGCGCAAAGGCCGTCGCGCTGACGATGGCCAGGACAAGAACGAGCAACCGCATGGCGCGGCGCCAGAACGCTGGTAGCGGCGTGCCGTGCTGATCGGCAAGAAGGAGTTCCGGGAATGGCAGTCCGCGTGGGCATCAACGGCTTCGGTCGGATCGGTCGGCAGACGCTCAAGGCGATCTTCGAGCGCCACCCCGGCATCGAAGTGGTCGCGGTCAACGACCTGGTCGAGACCGAGCTCAATGCGCTGCTGTTCGCGCACGATTCCACCTACGGCCGCTACCACGGCACGGTCGACCACACCGACGACTCGCTGATCATCGACGGACGCGAGATCAAGGTGCTCAAGGAGAAGGATCCGGCCGCGCTGCCCTGGAAGAGCCTGGGCGTCGACATCGTGATCGAGTCAACCGGCCTCTTCACCCAGGCAGAGAAGGCGCGTGCCCACCTTGATGCCGGCGCCCGCAAGGTCATCATCAGCGCCCCTGCCAAGGGTGAAGACGTGACCATCGTCCTGGGCGTCAACGAGGGCGCGTACGACCCGGCGGCGCACAACATCATCAGCAACGCGTCATGCACGACCAACGGCCTGGCGCCGGTGGCCAAGGTGCTGAACGACTCGTTCGGCATCGACAAGGGCTTCCTGACGACGGTCCACGCCTACACCAACTCGCAGAAGCTGCTCGACGTCGCGGCGAAGGACCCGCGCGACGCGCGCGCCGCGGCGCAGAACATCATCCCGTCAGAGACCGGTGCCGCGAAGGCGGTCGCGCTCGTGATCCCGGAGCTCAAGGGCAAGTTCACCGGCATGGCCTTCCGGGTTCCCACCCCGACCGTCAGCGTGGTCGACTTCACCGCGGTCCTGAGCCGCGAGGTGACCAAGGAAGAGGTCAACGCCGCGTTCGAGAAGGCAGCCAACGGCCCGATGAAGGGCATCATGGCCTACTCCGACGAGCCCCTCGTCTCGATGGATTTCAAGGGCGACGAGCACTCGACGATCGTTTCGTCGGTCGACACGATCGTGCTCGGCAACATGGTCAAGGTCGTCTCGTGGTACGACAACGAGTGGGGCTACGCCTGCCGCGTGGCCGATCTCGTGGCCTACGTCGGCGAGCGCCTGCCGGCCGCCCAGCCCATGGAGGCCTCGGCCGCCCGCTCCTGATCCCGGCATCGCCCAGATAGGGAATTGAACAATGGAAAAGCTGACTGTCCGCGACTTCGACCCGCAGGGCAAGCGCGTCCTGATGCGCGTTGACTTCAACGTCCCAATCGAGGACGGCAAGGTCAAGGACGACTCGCGCATCCGCGCCGCCCTGCCGACCATCCGCTTCCTGCTCGAGCACGGCGCCGCGGTCATCCTGATGAGTCACCTGGGCCGGCCCAAGGGCAAGGTCGTCGAATCGGCCCGCCTGCGGCCGGTTGCGCAGTGGCTGAGCGGCTTGCTCAAGCTGCCGGTGCCAATCACCGGCGACCCGCTCGGAGTCGGTACCCGTGATGCAGTGGCGCGCCTCAAGCCGGGCCAGGTGCTGATGCTCGAGAACCTGCGCTTCCATCCAGAGGAGGAGGCGAACGACGACGAGTACGCCCGGACGCTGGCGAGCTACGGCGACGTGTACGTCAACGACGCCTTCGGCACGGCCCACCGCGCCCACGCCTCCACCGTCGGCGTGACCAATCACCTGCCCGCGTACGCCGGCCTGCTGATGGAGGCTGAGATTCAGGCGCTCTCGAAGCTGCTCGAGAACGTCGCGCACCCATTTGCGGCGGTCATCGGCGGGGCCAAGGTGTCGGGCAAGCTGGGCGTTCTCAACCACCTGATGGAGAAGGTCGACACCTTCGTCATCGGCGGCGGCATGGCCAACACGTTCCTCGTCGCCAAGGGCCATACCGTGGGCAAGAGCCTGCTCGAGCGCGAGCTGGTCGAGGAGGCCAAGTCGATCCTCGACAACGCGGAGAAGCGCGGCGTCCAGTTCCTGCTGCCGACAGACGTGGTGGTCGCCAAGGAGGTCACGCGCGGCGCCGAGCACAAGATCGTGCCCGTGACCAAGATCCCCAACTCGTGGTCGACGGTCGACATCGGCCCGGTCACGACGCAGGCGTTCAAAGACGCGCTCGATCCAGCCCGGACAGTCTTCTGGAACGGGCCGCTGGGCGTGTTCGAGGTGCCCACCTTCGGTGACGGCACGCGCGCCATCGCTCGCCACCTGGCCGCCAAGGCGGAGCAGGGGGTAACCGTGGTCGTCGGTGGCGGTGACTCCGTCGCCGCGGTCGAGGAGCTTGGCCTGACGAGCAAGATGACGCACATCTCCACCGGCGGCGGAGCTTCGCTGGAGTTCATGGAGGGGCGCGAGCTGCCCGGCATCTCGGTTCTTCTCGAGCGCACGGCAGTGCCCGCGGGCGTCGCATGAGCACGATCGAGCTCGTCGACGCGCACGAGATCCTCGATTCGCGCGGCAATCCCACCCTCGAAGCGGTCGTCGTCCTCGACAGCGGAGCCGTCGGCCGGGCGGCGGTGCCGTCGGGCGCGTCGACCGGCACGCACGAGGCGGTCGAGTTGCGCGACGGCGAGAAGGAGCGCTACGGCGGCAAGGGCGTGCGCAAGGCCGTGTTCAACGTCATCGAGACCATTGGCCCGGCGCTCGCCGACGAGGACGCCGCCGATCAGGCCGCCATCGACCAGCTGCTGATCGATCTCGACGGCACGCCCAACAAGGGCAACCTGGGCGCCAACGCGATCCTGGGCGTGTCTCTGGCCTGCGCCCACGCGGTCGCGGCCGAGTACGGCCTGCCGCTCTACCGCTACCTGGGTGGCGTGCGCGCCCAGACGCTGCCCGTGCCGATGTTCAACATCCTCAACGGCGGCAAGCACGCGGCCGACTCGACCGACTTCCAGGAGTTCATGGTCATGCCCATCGGGGCACCGACCTTCAGCGAGGCACTCCGCGCGGGCGCCGAGACCTTTCACGCATTGCGCGCGCTGCTGCACGACGCTGGTTTCGCCACCGGGCAGGGCGACGAGGGTGGCTTCGCGCCGTCACTGGCATCGAACCAGGCGGCGATCGAGCTGGTGCTCAAGGCCATCGAGAAGGCCGGCTACAAGCCGGGCGGGGACGTGGCCATCGCCCTCGATCCGGCAGTGAGCGAGCTGGTCGATCTCGACGCGCCGGCCGATTCGAACGGCGAGCTGACCTACACGTTGGCCAAGGAGGGGCGGAAGCTCCGAACCGGCGAGCTGATTGACTTCTGGGCCGACTGGGCCGACCGATACCCGATCGTCTCGCTGGAGGACGGCCTCGCGGAGGACGACTGGGCCGGCTGGGCCGCGCTGACTGCGCGGCTGGGTTCGAAGCTCCAGCTTGTTGGCGACGACCTCCTGGTGACCAACCCAGAGCGCGTGCAGCGTGCGATCGACGAGAGCTCAGTCAATGCCGTGCTGATCAAGCTCAACCAGATCGGCACGCTGACAGAAACGCTGTCAGTGATCGAGATGGCCCAGCGCGAGGGCTGGGGAGCGGTGATCAGCCATCGCAGCGGCGAGACCGAGGACACGACCTTGGCTGATCTTGCGGTCGCGACCGGTGCCGGGCAGATGAAGAGCGGCGCGCCATCGCGCAGCGAGCGCGTGGCCAAGTACAACCGGTTGTTGCGCATCGAGGCCGAGCTGGGCTCCGCGGCGCATTTTCCCGGAGCGAGCGTCCTGGCGCATTCCGCTTGACTCGCGTCGTCGATGCCGACGCGGTATACGCCGGCTGGGTTGGCCTGGGCATGGCGCTCGTCGTCGCCATCGCCTTCGAGCTGATCATTCCGGTCCAGACGGTCGTCTTCCTGCTCGCGCCGCTCGCCGGCGCGGTCATCGGCGTCTACGCCAACGTGCGCGCCGAGCGCTGGCGGCCGCGCGGCCGCGTGCTGCTGAACGCGGCCTACGCGGGCCTGGTGACCGGCCTGGGCCTGGCGCTGCTGTACGTGATCATCCGGTTGGTCTTCATCTATGGCGACACCGGCGCGCTGCCTAATGGCACGGCGATCAACTGCTCAACCGGTCCCGACTGCATCTACAAGCGCTACGTCAACGTGGGCCAGCAGGCCGAGCTGGCATCGATGGGCATCACCGACGCCGCGTCGCTTGAGTCGGCGTTGTGGCGTGAGCTCGCCGTCACCGGCTCCGGGCTGGTGCTGCTCACCATCGGCGGGGCGCTGGCGGGCGGCCTGGCGCGCTCGTTCGCGCCAATGCCGACTTCGCTGCCCTTGCCTAGCGCCTCGCCCAGCGACTAGCGTTCGCCACCAGGGAGGCGACCGATGGAGTACAGCAAGCTCGAGCTACCTGCGGGTGAGGGCCAGCTGATCGTCGTCTACGTCAACACCGACAGCGGTCAGCCGATCGACGTCGGTGCGATCGGTAATTAGCTTGCCGCCGATTCGGCGGAACGGCTCGTAGCCGGCTGGAAGCTGCGCTCGGTCGCCACCGCGCCGATGCGCCAGATGGGTACGGCCGGCAACGTCCTGTTCCAGTCAGGCGGCCAATACGCCACGCAGGTAGCGTGGCTGGCGGTGTACGCGCG
>Ga0209341_10006205_pt1 | contig 10695 bp, 6 predicted proteins | sample RifCSP13_2_FD_184020 | JGI IMG/M metagenome (GOLD analysis project Ga0209341, IMG submission 184020) | Soil microbial communities from Rifle, Colorado - Rifle CSP2_sed 13_2 (SPAdes) (version 2) | ecosystem: Environmental > Terrestrial > Deep subsurface > Rock core/Sediment | place: Rifle... | reverse complement strand
AGCGTAACGCGCTCGCGGATGAGGCATGTTGAGGATTTTCAGCACGAGGTCGGCAAACTTCTGCGGCGGAAAGCCGTTCTTTGCCAGGCTGACAAATCCCCGCCGGACTGAATCAATGAGCAGTTGATAGGCGCTGGCATCTACGCCGCGCCGGGCCAGCCCGCGCAGCGCTCGCTGGAGGCTCGTCTCCCAGATGGCCGTCGGGCTGGAACCCGGCTCGACGACGACCACGCGCACCCCGAACGGCGCCAGTTCAACCCGCATCGAGTCGCTCATCGCTTCGAGCGCGAACTTGGAAGCGTGATAGGGGCCGAGCAGTGGAAACGCCACCCGCCCTCCCTGGCTGGAGACGTTGATGATCATGCCCCGCGCGGCTTTGAGCAGCGGCAGGAGGGCCTGCGTCACGGCAACCTGCGCGACGACGTTGACCTCGAACTGCGCGCGCAAATCGTCGAGCGATAGCAGTTCCACCGGGGCGGGGTAAGCCGTGCCGGCGTTGTTGAGCAGGGCGTCAAGCCGGGATGTCGCTTCCGAAACGGTCCGCGCCAGGCCCTGCACATGCGCTTCATCTGTGATGTCGCACAGGACAGGCGTCAGGCGTTCCTGCAAACCCTGCGCCATCGCCTCGACCAGCAGGCTGGCCTGGTCGGCCTCGCTGCGCACCGTGGCAAAAACGCGCCAACCGTTTCGGGCCAGGTGCAGCGCCGTCACACGCCCAAAGCCGCTGGAGCAGCCAGTGATGACGATGGTCTTCGACACTACGGCGCTATCGGAAACACGATCCACTCCCCCGCCGGGTTGCCCGGGGCGTCCAGCACATACGCGGGCGTGAGCGAGGGATAGGTGTACATTCCCGCGCGCACCGAAACACCCGCATCGCCCAGCGCGAAATAGTTCACCACCAAATCGCCCTCGCGCCAATCGCGCACGGGGTACGTCGCCATATCCATCTGCGCCACGCGCTCGCTGTTCGCGTCGAGCAAATGCGCGAAGACGTGGTAGTTCTCGCCCTCCATCGGCCCTGGCGCACGCCACCACAACTGCCACAGGCTGGCGTCGCCCCCGCTCCCCAGGAGTTCTGCGCCGTTGCCCAACAAAGCCGATGCTTCGCGTGGTTGCGGGACGTCCGGCATGTTCCCTGCTCTAACGGCGATACATACCTCGCCCTCGCCCGCCCGCAGGGACACCACAACCGCACATTTTCCCCCGCCCCACTGCCAGTACAGTTTTGCGCCCGGATAATCGCCCGGCCAGAGAAGGACTGCCGCGGCCTGACTGGGGAACACTGCCGTCGTGCGCCCGTCCACAAAGCGGTGCGGTGCGCCCCGCAAGAGCGCGTCGAACACCGCCGGGACTGTATGCACCCCGGGGTCAGCGCCTGGGCTGACGACCAGGATATCATCTACCCCCAACCGTTTCGCCGCCTCCGCCGCCTGGATCAGCCTCCCCAGCGGCGTGCCGAAGCTTCCGGGAGTGTTCTGCGCGCCCACAAAGTGGAACAGCGCCAGCAAGAGCCAGACCTGCCCCCCGGCGATGGCGAGCGGCAGCAACCACAGAAGGGCGCGCTGCCATGCCGCCTGCAAACGGGCCAGCAGCGCATCGAGGAAGATACCGGCGAGCAAATACGGCGCCGGGAAGAGGAAGATAAAGTAGTGCGGGTAGACGGGCGTGAGGTGCGGGATGAAGAAGAGGATGGAGAGGAGGAGCCAGAGCGTGAGGATCAGGCCGGCTTCGGTTGGCACGAGAGGCGTATGTATTGCGTATGGCGTATTGCGTAATGCACGTTGCGCATTCCATAAGGCGTAGACCGCGCCGGCGACGACGAGCAGGCCGCCAAGCCAGAGGAGAGGATCGAAATTAGGGATCGTGGCGAGGAAGGCGCGGAAGGCCTGCGCGCCGGTCAGAGAGTGGAGGTACGTCCCCTGAATGACCAGCGCCGACATCGAAAGCGCCTCGGCCGAAAACGTGAGGGGGCGAGAGAGCAAGTTTCCCGCTTCCTCTGCGCCTCCACTCCCCTGCGTCAAAGCGTACGCGCCAAACGGCGCGGCCGTGATGATCGCGCCCGCCACGCCGTAAAAGGCCATGCGCCAGTTCACGCGCCGCCGGAACACGCTCAACAACACCACGGTCACCAGGCCCAGCGCCACGCCGGAAAAGTGAATTTGCACGATGAGCGCGAGCAGGACGAGGTGGGCGATCAGCCATCTTGAGCGGCCTTCCACCAGCGCCAACAGTGCAGAGAGTGCATAACCTGCCGCGAACAGCGGCAGGAGATTCTGCGCCCAGATTTTCCGCGAGTAGACGACGGCCCAGGGCGCGGCGGCGTAGAGCAGCGCGGCGATGAACGCCGCCCTCGTCCCCCAGTAACGGCGCGACATCCAATACGCCAGGCCGACCGAGGCTGTGTTGAGCAGGCCGACAAACAGCGTGGCCGCCACCGGGCTTTTCCAGACCAGGAGCGGCAGCGCGAAGAGATAAACGCTGACCGGCGAATTGGGCAGGCCCACCGACGAGCCGATGCCCCGCAGGTAGAAGGTCCTGAATTCAGCCATGTCGAGCGCGAATGAATAGAGCTGCGCTTCGTCGTCCTTGAATTCGGTCAGGCCGGGCCAACCCAGGCGGAGGGACCCGGCGAGGAGGAGGACGGCGGCGAGGAGGAGGTAGTCACGTTTAGGCATGGGGGCGGATTGCCGGATGCGGGACGCGTGACGGATCACGCGCTACGCCCTGCGACCTCTCCCCCAACGGTAAATTGCAGCGCCCGCCCCAATACTTAACCCGGCCAGCGTCAATAGCGTAACGCTCAACCCAACCATCCAACTCAATGGCTCGAAGCGCAGCGTGACCACATGCTCACCGGCTGAGTCTAAATAGACGCCGCGAAAGGCGTAGTTGGCGCGGAAAATCGGGACTTCGTTTCCGTCCACCCAGGCGCGCCAGCCCGGATACCAGACCTCGCTAAAGACGAGATAGGTGGGTGCCGGCGTGACGGCGACGATGGAAAAGGACTCCGGCGCGTAACTGAGATAGTAGAGGTTGGACTCCCCCGTAGGGACGCCAGCCGGACGCGCGGGCGCGCTTAAAAATTCGGCGACAACGCTTTGAGACGGATCAAAATCCGGGGCATGGATCGCGGCGAAAGCGGCTTCGCTGGTTGGGACCACCGTCGCCGCATAAACCAGCCGGACCCGCGGCTCGGCATTCGTGTTCAGGTAGATATCGAGCGCGGGGTCCTCGTTGAACACGGGGACAAAGGTGTAGTCGGCGGGCGGACGGTTTTTATCGGCGATGACGAACTGCGCGTTGAGAAAGTTATAGAGCGGTGTGCCGCGCGCGCCGACCGACCAGTAATAGGCTTGATACCCGGCGAGCAACAGCGCGTGGTTCACGCCGCTCACGTCCTCGAGGCCGAAGCGCGCCGCCGCAGAGGGAGACCACGCGCCCGAGGCGTTATCTATGCGTGTCGGCCCCGGCTGAGCCTGCAGAAAAGCCGTCACTTTCTGATGCTGAAAGCCTAGCGTGGGGTCGGTGTCATCCACTTCCACCCATGCGCCGTGGCCGAGCAGGTCGGCGGCAAGGAGGGCCACGGCGAGTCCGAGGGTCAGGCGGCGTGAACCGAGCGTGGTCAGCGCCATGCCTGACGAGAGAAGCAGAAGAGTCGTCAGCAGGCCCATGATCAGCGCCGCGGCGTGTTGCGCGCCCGTCACGGAAATGGCGGCGCGATAGCCGAGGAGAATTGTTGCGAGAGCCATCAACCACAGCGCGGCGCCCCACCGCCACAAGCGTTTGCGCGAAACAGAGGCGAAATGATGCAGGCCAAAACCAGCCAGCGCGGCGAGAGCAAAATCCGTGAGCAGAATGTAGCGCGAGGGGACGCGCATCTGGGCGACGCCGGGCGTGGCCAGGTAGAGCAGACGATGCAACGGAGCGTTTGCGCCAAGCGCGACCAGCAGCCCGAAGACCGCCAACAGGGCTAGGAACACCGTCACCCCCCGCCGCTCCTTGAAAGGCGCCAGGCCGGCAAAGAAAAGCGGCAGAACGCCGAGATAGCCGAGCTCGACGCGATCCCAGGGTCCCCAGAAGTTCCCTGGGCCCCGCCCAAAGATGAGCGGCGAGAACAAACCGGCCAACCCGGCCCAGGGGATGGAGTACGACGAAGCCTCCGCATAAGTGAGCCGGAGGCGCGCCGTGTAACGGGTAAGCTCCAGGCTCGGGATCACGGTGAGAGCGCTGACACCGACGGCGACGGCGAACAAGAGAAGGGTGAGGAGGAGGAGAGGCAACGAGGCGCGCCAAGCGGCAAGCAGGGCCTCCCGGGCGTGTTGCGGATTGCGGATTGCGTATTTTTGCTCACGCACGATGCACCAGGCGATACGCCACAGGGCATACGGGCCCAAGCCGATGGTAACAATGTAGGTCATCTGCGCGTGGCCCGCGAGTGTGGAGAGGCCCAGCAGAATGCCTGCGCCCGCGGCCCACCCCATCGAGCGCCGCGTGAGGGCCAGATGCAGCGCCGCAAAGACGGCCGGGAGCCACGCGGAAACGGCGTTCAAGTTCAGGTTGCCAATGTGCGTGACGAACAAATCGGAGAACATGAAGGCGATGGCGGAGAACAAAGGCGGAAGGATGAGGGATGAAGGATGAAGGGCTGGCTGGGGACTCAAGGCGTTGTCCGGAGAACCGGGAGCGGAAAGCAGGACGCGCATGAGGCCATACATGCTCACCCCGGCCAGCCAGAAGTGAAAGACAACTAGCCATTCCACCATAATGTAGGGGAGCGAGGGCGCAAGGAAAAAGGCCAGCAAATTGGGCGGGTAGAACAGGCTGGTTTGGTTGTCGGCCGCGAAGGGCATGCCGGAGAAGAGCGAGGCGTTCCAGAAGGGGAGGCGGCCGGCGTGCAGCGCCTGGGCGGCGTAGGAGTAATTCGGCCACAGCAGCGAAACCAGATCGCCGCCGCCGCGCGGAATCCAACCCCGGTTGAACGTGACTGGCCAGAAGAAGAGGAGAGCTAGCAGAGCGAGGAGGCCGAACGAGAACAGGTCGTATTTTCTCTTAGCAAGAGCAGCGGCAAATGGCAAGGCAAATTGAGCAGGGGGGCGGGGAGGCGGGGGAGACAAGGTGAGGCGTATGGCAGGCAGTAAACAGTAATCAGTGATTAGAGATTAGGCATGTCCGGCCTCAGCGCCCGGCGAGTCCCGCAGGAGTTGCACCGCGTGGGGCAGGGCGGGTGCGATGGTCTCCAGGTTCTCCTTCACCGCCTTGGGGCTGCCGGGGAGGTTGACGATGAGCGTGCGTCCGCGCAGTCCGCACACCGCGCGCGAGAGCATGGCATGTGGCGTGACCTTGAGCGACGCGGCCCGCATCGCCTCGGCCAGCCCGGGCGCTTCGCGCTCGATGGCGGCCCGCGTGGCCTCGGGTGTCGCATCGCGTACGGCAAACCCCGTGCCGCCAGTGGTGAGGATCAAATCCAGGCCGCGCTGGTCGCACCACGCAATCAACGTATCACGGATCACGGCCAGGTCATCCGGGATGACGGCTTGCGCGGCGACCTCGGCGCCCAGACGACCGAGCGCAAACTCACGGATGACTGGCCCGGAGGCGTCTTCGCGCTCGCCGCGCGAGGAACGATCGGAGATGGTGAGAATGCCGATGCGCATATCGCTGCTGGCTGATGGCAGATAACCGATGGCGGATGGCTAACCGTTCTTTGCGATCTGCTATTCGCTACGCGATGTCCTTCGCCATGATCCGCACGGGCATCTCGTCCCACCCGAGACGTTGGTAGAACCCCACCACGTCGAGATTGGCCGGGGTGACGAGCAAATAGCAGCGCAGGCAGCCTTTGGCCCTGAGGCGCGCTTCGAGTTCGTTCATCAAAGCCGCGCCGAGGCCGCGCCCGCGCCAATCCTGCGCGACGGCGAGGTGATACACCAGCCCCCGGCGCCCGTCAAATCCGCCGATCACCGCGCCGAGGATCTGGCCTTCGGCTTCAGCCACGAGGAAAAGATCGGGGTCGCGCGCCAGCTTCTTGGCGATCTGCTCCGGCGCGTCGGAACGCCCGACGCGCACGCCCGGCCCAGCGGATTGCCACAGCGCGACGACGGCGTCGTAGTCCTGGGATAGATTGAAGTCACGGATATGCAAGGTGGGAAGCTAGAGATTAGCGATTGGAGTTTGCTTGGAGTTTGGGATTTTTTCATCCTTCATCCTTCCGCCTTCATCCTTCCTCCTCCCCATCCACCACCCGCTTCCACTCGCCATGCACGCCATCTTCGGTGACGCCGTAGTAAATGCGCAACTGGCCATCCACGGCGCGCTGGGCGAGATCGTAGCGCGTCACGCCCAGCACGCGGCGCTTCTTCCACAGGCTGACGTCGCCGTGCCAGGCGACGGAGGACGGGTCAAAGGCCTCGGTTTCCCTCTGGGTGATGGCGTAATGCCACAACTTGCGGGCCGAGGCGCGCGTGACGTTTTTGACCGTGTTGCCGTTGCGGAGGTCGCGCACGGTATAGTAGAAGATGCCGTCGCGCTCTTCCGCGTCCACGATCTCGACGCCCGTGCGCGGGGGACCGACCGCTTCAGGCTCAGCCGGCCCGGGAGGCGCGGCCTCGGGGGCCAGGCGCTCGGCGGGCGCGGCGAGCGGCTCGGGGGCCGGCTCCACCGTTTCGCGCGCCGGGGCCTCGCTCCGCGCCGTCTGGCCGCGCAGGACCAGCTGCACGATCTCGTCGCGCACGGCCAGCGAAGTCTCGGCTTCTTCGCGGAGGTAGATCTTGTTGTCTTCAATCGCGTAAGGCGGGTCATCGCCGCGCGGGACGAGGATGCGGACGACGGTCTTGCCCCTGGTCTCGGTGGTGTCCACCGTGCAGGCCAGGCTGGGCGTGAGCATCCGGTCAATCGCGGAGCGGATGTCTTTCATGACCTGCGCCGGCTGCTCGACGCCGACGGGCTTTGCGTTCGGGTCGGCGCTCACGCCGACGTAGATCGTGCCGCCGTTGGTATTGGCAAACGCGCACACATCGGCGATGACGGCAAAGAGCCGGCCGCCGCGCTGGGTCGCGGCCTCGTGAAAGCCCTGCACGATATTCGCGCCTTCCTCGCGCGCCTGCTGGACGTAGTCGAGCTCCGGCTGCGCTCTGCCCAGGTGCGGGCGGGTGCGCGCGAAGTCGTTGCTCTCGAACAATTCCTTCAATTCTTCAAACGTGGCCTCGGCCAGCCGCACGTCCGTGGCGCGGTCGCCGACGCCGAGGTTCTTGGCGTTGCCGGGGTCGCGCGCCAGGCGGTGCGCATCGGAGCCTTGAATGCAGTGCATCCGGCGCTGGTATTCGGGCTTGGAGCCGTTGAAGAACGCGGCCGTGGCGCGCCGGCCCTTCTGGTCGAGGTCCGTCACTTCGAGCGCGTGCAGGTGCGGGTCCTGGGTGAAGGCGATCTTGGTCTGCCCGCCGAAGGTGAAGCCGCGCATGGCGACGCCGTTGGACGAGTTGGCGTGCGCGGCGATGACGATCCCGCCCGCCTCGTGAATGGCGCGGTACGCGGTCAGCACGTCGGCGGTCGCGCCCACGGTGGCCGAGCCGAAGTCGAGCTGGTCGCTCGGCACATTGAGCGAGAGCAGGATGTGCTCGATGTCACGCACGGGGGTGTCGGGCGAGAACACCCCGATGATGTGAAAGCCAAACGTGGCCGTGAACTCGAAGCCGGGCAGGACGAGGATCCTGTTCAGCAGGCGGCGGTATTCGGCCAGGCGGCTCTTTTCCGACGGGACGAGGCGCTGGAGTCGCTCCAGCAGTTCGAGTTCGGCGATCTCCTCGCGCATCCGGCGGTAACCCGCCACGGTGTTGTGGTCGGTGAAGGCGATGAGGCTGAGGCCGCGCGTTTCGGCCCTTTGCAGGATGTCGAGGTAGGTGGCCCCCGGCTCCTGATAATCACTGGAGGCCGGAGTATGCAGATGCAGATCTACCGTGCGCCAGGCGTGGGCCGAGGCGCGCGGCTTGCGAGAGACGCTCCGGGTCACGCCATCACCTTGTTGAGCGTCGCCAAGAGCTGCTCCGGCGGATACGGCTTGAGAATGAAGGCGTTCGCGCCCGCCTGTTCGCACTGCTCCTCGAGGTCCATGCCTGAGGACATCACGACCGGCACGCGGCTGAGGTCAGGGTGCTGGCGCATCTGGTGGAGGATCTCCAGCCCGTCGGCCTCGCCGATGTGCACATCCATCAGGATGACATCGGGCTTCTCCGCCACGGCCGTGGGGAAAATCAATTCGGCCCTGGGGGCCAGGACGACCGAGAAACCATCCAGCTCCAGCAGCGTCTGGAGCAGCGTATTCATCGTGCGGTCGTCGTCAACAATCATTACTTTGGACACAGTTCCATTCCTTTACTTCTTCTTGCTTTTCTTGCGGCCAGCGCCGTCTTTTCGGGGGGACTCCAGCGCGGCGTCGAGCGCATCTTCGATGCGCTCGGCAAAGATGAACTTCATTTCCTTGCGAATGTCCTCCGGCACGTCGTCCAGGTCTTTCTCATTGCGTTTGGGCAGGATGACCGTCCTCAACCCGGCGCGGTGGGCGGCGAGCACTTTCTCTTTCAGCCCGCCGATGGGCAGCACCTGCCCGCGCAGGGTGATCTCCCCGGTCATGCCCACGTCCGCTCGGACGGGACGGCCTGAAATGAGCGACGCCAGCGCCGTCGCCATCGTGACGCCCGCGCTCGGCCCATCTTTGGGCGTGGCCCCGGCGGGGACGTGCAAATGGATATCGTGCCGGGCGAAGAAATCTTCTTCGAGGCCGAGCGCCTTGGCGTTGGCCCGCACGTAGGAGAGCGCGGCCCGCGCGGATTCCTGCATGATCTCGCCGAGCTGGCCGGTCAACTGAAAGCCCTTGCTCCCCGGCATGTGCGTGGCCTCGACGAACATCACGTCACCCCCGACCGGCGTGTACGCCAGCGCCGTCGCCACGCCAGGGATGGAGGTGCGCTCGGCGACTTCTTCCATGTAAAAGTATTCCGGTTTGCCGAGGAATTCGGCCACGTCCTTCTGATCAATCCGGGCCGCCGTGGTCTTGCCCTCGGCCAGGCGCGTGACCACCTTGCGGCAGACCGCGCCGATTTGCCGCTCGAGGCTGCGCACCCCGGCCTCACGCGTGTAATTGCGAATGGCGGCCTGGATAGCCTCGCGGGTGAAGGCGATTTCTTCGGGCTTCAGGCCGTTCTCTTTGATCTGGCGCGGGATGAGGTAACCCACCGCGATCTCGATCTTCTCCCGCTCGGTGTAACTGGAGAGCTGCAATATCTCCATCCGGTCGCGCAGCGGGCCGGGGATCGGCTCCAGCTGGTTGGCGGTGGTGATGAACATGACCTGCGACAGGTCAAACGGGACGTCGAGGTAGTGGTCGCGGAACTCGCGGTTCTGCTCGGGGTCCAGTACTTCCAGGAGAGCGGAGGCCGGGTCGCCGCGAAAGTCCATCCCCAGTTTGTCCACCTCGTCGAGCATGAAGACCGGGTTCTTGGTCTCCACGCGGCGCAGCCCCTGAATAATGCGGCCGGGGAGCGCGCCGATGTACGTGCGGCGGTGCCCGCGAATCTCGGCCTCGTCGCGCATGCCGCCGAGCGACATGCGCATGAACTTGCGGCCCAGCGCGCGGGCAATAGACTGCCCGAGCGAGGTCTTGCCCACGCCCGGCGGGCCGACGAAGCACAGGATGACGCCCTCGCGCTCGCGGCGGATGTGATCCACCGCTTGAACGGATTGCGCGGGTTGGTCTTTACGCTCGGCGCGGAGTTTGCGCACGGCGAGAAATTCGAGGATGCGCTCTTTGACGTCTTGGAGGCCGTAGTGGTCTTCGTCCAGCACTGCGCGGGCGTGCTTCACGTCGAGGTTGTCATCAGTCATCTTGTTCCACGGCAGGCTGGTCAGCCAGTCGAGGTAAGTGCGGATGACGCCGTACTCCGCCGCGGCCGAGGGCAGCTTGGCGAGCCGCCCAAGTTCGCGCTCGGCCTCCTTGCGCGGCTCGTCCGGCATTCCGGCGGCGACGACTTTCTTGCGGAACTCTTCGGCCTCGGCGGACGGCTCGTCGCCCTCGCCCAGCTCGCGCTGGATGGCCTTCATCTGCTCACGCAGGAAGTACTCGCGCTGGACCTTCTCCATCTCCGACTGGGCTTCGCTCTGAATCTTGCGCCCCAGTTCGAGCACCTCGGCTTCCTTGCCCAGGAGGGTGAGCAGCCGCTTGAGCTTCTGGTTGACCAGGTCGAGCTCGAGGATGTTCTGCGCCTCGGACAGATCCATGCGCTGGTAGGTGGCGACGGTGTACGCCAGCTGCTTCGGATCTTCGACGTTGAGCACCGCCGAGAGCAGCTCGCCAGGGATGGAGGGGACCAGCTCGGCGACGCGCTGGAACTGCTCGCGCACGTTGCGCATGAGCGCCTCGGTTTCGAGCGTCGCCTCAGCCGTTTCGACCGAAAGCTGGATGCGCGCCTTGAGATACGGCTCGGTAGTCGTGAATTCGGTCGTGCGGAAGCGCGCCAACCCTTGCACGAGCAGGCGGATCGTCCCGTCGGGCGCGCGGAACAGGCGATGAACGGCGGCGGCGGTGCCTACGCGGTAGAGGTCATCCGGGCCGGGTGTCTCCAGCTCGGGGTCCTTGGAGGCGACCAGGCCGATGATGCGCTGGCCGGCGACGGCGTCGTCTACCAGCCGGACCGAGCGCGG
>Ga0209341_10006204_pt1 | contig 10695 bp, 7 predicted proteins | sample RifCSP13_2_FD_184020 | JGI IMG/M metagenome (GOLD analysis project Ga0209341, IMG submission 184020) | Soil microbial communities from Rifle, Colorado - Rifle CSP2_sed 13_2 (SPAdes) (version 2) | ecosystem: Environmental > Terrestrial > Deep subsurface > Rock core/Sediment | place: Rifle... | reverse complement strand
AGCAGGATACGCGCGATCGGGCGGGTCGATGCCGAGCGGGAACAGGTGAAGAGACGGCACATTCTAATGGGTTTCATCGCCACAGTTTTGAGTTTTTATTGCTCTGCTCGTTCAGAGGAAAGACAAGACACTGCGGAAAAGACCACGTATAATTTTCTGGCTAACGCAGGAAGCGCTGAAATCATCGCGCCACAGCCAAAGTTTGTAAATTTGCAGCTCCAAAAATTGACCATTAAGGGTGACCAGCGGACAGTCATCTTCGAGCATCCAAATTCTGAAGTGGTATTCAACAATGTGCTTGTCCATAAGAATGCGGTGTTACAGTTTGGGATCGGAATAAGCGAAGCTGCCTGGGACAAGGCAGGTGATGGCGTATTGTTTGAGGTTATTATCGTCGACCCAAATGCTCGCGATACGCGGTTATTCTCAGAGTACATTGACCCTAAAAAGAATGCAGAGGAGCGTAAATGGCTTGATTACAATGTGGATCTAAAAGCCTTCAGCGGAAAGGAGGTGTCTTTTGTGTTTAGGACTGACGGCGGTCCCAACCGCAACACAGATTTTGATTGGGCAGCGTGGAGCGATCCTCAAATAATATCGGAAAGGCAGAGTGGATGGATAAGCCGTCTATGGTCGGTTTTCAGCGCGGGATAGGAGATTGGTCCTCAAGGGAAGGGGCAGTGGAAGCCTCGATGGTTATAACCGGAACGGGGATTTGTAAAGGGAATCAAAATGCCCATCGTTGAAATCACCGATGTAAAAGTCAATTCTGCTAAATCTGACGATCTTGTGGGTTATTATCTTGATCTGCCAAGGCCCGGCAATGAAAGCGATATATACGCCGTTGATGTCTCGGGTTGGGTCCTTGGAAAGTCTTCACCAGTTGTTGGGATTGAATTTAGGAGCGAAGGATTGAAACTGCTGAGGATTCCTTTGAACACTAAACGACAGGATATTGTCAAACATTTCTCTCAAGTCCACCACGCCGAGGCTAGCGGATTTAAAGCAAGAGTTAACATTCTTACATTAGAGCAAGAGTTTGCCATCGACGTCGTGGCGCACTTGGACAATACGAAGGAAATTCCGATTGGAACGATTTGTGGCCGGCGGCAGTCATTGAATACCGGTTATCAGCCTACACTCAGTCCGCTCATGGTGACTACGTTGCGCAGAACCGGCTCAACGTGGCTATTGCAACTACTGAATGTCCATCCTCAGATTATTGCGTACCGGCCTTTTGAATATGAACCGAGAGTAGGAAGTTACTGGATAGAAATCCTCAAAGCAATATCGGACCCTTCAAGTTACCTTCAAGTGCTTTCTTCGTACCAGTCTGATGCGAATTGGTGGCTGGGGAATTCGTATTTTCCCCTTGAAGCGATGGCATTCGATCCTTCCATTCAGCGGTGGATTGGCAACAACAACATTGGGGTCGTGGCATCGTTTTGTCAAGGACGAATTGAGGCATTTTATGAGCAGGTTGCGACGATTCAAAAGAAAATAAGACCTGTGTATTTTGCAGAGAAGTTTTCGGCAAGAACGTTCATCACCTCGCTGATGTGGGAACTCTATCCCAATACAAAGGAAATCATCCTCGTACGGGATTTTCGGGATATGTTCTGCTCTGTGCTGTCCTATAATAAGAAGCGGGGTGTTACATCATTTGGCCGTGAATTAACCAGCAGCGACGAAGACTACGTCCGCTATTTGAAGAGTGGAGCGCAATACCTGCGAGATCTTTGGAAACGTCAAACTCCCAAAGTACATCTCTTGCGATATGAAGATCTTGTCATGCAGCCAGTAGAAGCGCTCAAAGCCATGTTCGAGTATCTTCAAGTCGACTGTGACGAAGGTTTGGCTCGACAGATTATGATGGAGGGGGAAACAAAGAACAGAGACCAACAACAACTACATCAGACGGCATCGTCGCCGCTTACTTCGATTGGACGATGGCGGGAAGAGTTGAGTAAACAACTTCAAGACCTCTGCAACGAGACCTTCGGCGACATCTTGAATGAGTTTGGATACAATGTCTAAGTCAAAGACGACAACAAAGCCGATTCAGGAACCGGCGGGAGTTGCACGGGATGCTGGTCGTCGCTTTTCTCAATTAGTTATGGACGAGCAGCTTATGAGGCTCCGAGGCGACCTTGCCCAGAGAGACCAATTACTTGAGCATTTCATTTTAGAAATCCGGCTCAAAAGTGAAGCGTTGACGGCCAAAGACGGGCAGTTGAGGGACAAAGACGGTGATCTTCGCCTGAAAGATGAGCACATCAATACTTTGCTCGATCTCGTCAAGGGTCTCGAGGTCAAGTTAATGCAAAAAGATACACGAGTCGCGGCCTTGCAATCGGAAATCAGCATAGTGAACAACAATATCGAGAGCCTTGAGGGGAAACTGCGGGAGAAAGAGGCATTCATCCTATCCCAGAGCAACCAGATAAATGTGATGCGGGCATCGCATGGGCCAGAGGTGCAGCACCACCGGAATCCCATCATGATGGCGGAGCCTGAAGGTGCCGAAAAAGAACGCCTCAACCACCAAAAAGGGAGGCATTTTATTTACGCGAGAAGCACACTCGGTTATTTTGCCGGGCGGATTCCCAGGGCGCTGCTTGGATTGCTGTACGCATTACTCAAAAACACATTTCGAGTGACTGATCGACGTCTTGGCAGATATCTCTGGCCTCGCGGAACCAAACGTAGGCTGATCGTGGATGCGCTGATGAGTCTGCGTCACACGATTGGGCGGTCAAGGACCTCGGTCCGTAAGCGCGGCGTGAAATGGTGTCTCAAAGCTCTCCGGCGCCGCCTGCTCCGGGTGAGCAGTGTGGCAGCGCCCCCCAATATTTGGGTAGCCCCCATTGACCCGATTGAGATCAAAACGGTTGCCCCCCACGATTCCTTCGATGACCTCGCAACGCTCGATGCGGGCATCTCGGTTATAATCCCGACGCTCAACGGCTCTAACGATCTTGTCAAATTGCTTCCGTCTCTCTTCAACCAAAAAGGATTGAAACACCTCGAGGTGGTTGTCGTCGATTCCGGTAGTACAGACGACACGGTTGAACTTGCAAAAGCGTACGGCGCAAAGGTGGTAGAAATCCCGCCTGACCAATTCTCCCACTCGCACGCTCGCAACATCGGCGCAGAACACGCTTCGCACGAGTACCTCCTCGTGATGGTTCAGGACGCCCTTCCGCCTTGCGATACTTGGATCCATCAGATGGGTTCGTTTTTGCGGCGCGAAAGAGTCGCCGCCGTTTCATGTATGGAGACGCCGAAAGTTGACGCCGACTTATTCTCCCGCGTCGAGAACTGGTATCACTACAAGGTGATTTTAGAATTAAACGGGAACGACAAAGTTCTTTCAAAACCCGAATCCAGCGATCCGGTGACTCTGAGGAAGCATGCACAGCTTTCCGATGTTGCCTGTCTGATGCCGAGAGAGATTCTAAGAAGGTACAAGTTCCGCGGCGAGTATGCAGAAGATTTGGATTTGGGTCTACGGCTGATTAATGATGGCCACCGTCTCGGATTGTTAAGCTCGACGAGAGTCATTCATTCCCACAAGCGGGACCCGTTCTACTATCTCAAGCGCGGGTACGTGGACAAAATGGTGCTGGCGCAGATTTTAAATGAACCGCTCGAAGAAACAGTAGTGGAATTCCGGACCTTCATCCAGGACGTCTTCTTCTGCTATCAGGCACTTCAGAGTCTTGATCGTGATGTTTTCACCAACAGTAGACTTCCGATGTCTGTGGAAGAGTTTGCGACCAAAGTACCTGAGACAATTCAGCTCTTGATGGAGGGGCCGTACCCCGCGGAGATCGAGCTGACTGAGCACGAGATGATTGACAAGCAGAGCAGACTCTTCTTGCAAACCCTGTACAGTAATCACCTCCGCGATCCAAGTGTCCCTTCGTACGGGGGCATCCTCTTGCCGGGGATACTTGCTTTCCACAGCATTGTTTACGACTACATGGGGAAAACGTATGAAACCGTCGATCCTGATCTTGTGCAGGACTTCCGGGCACTCACGTACAATTACTATATGAACTTGATTGGGCGGTACCTGGCCGTCTGTTACTTGAAGCTGCCTCTGGAAGAGCGAAAGGTGATGGAAGCCATAAACCTGGAATTAGATAATTCTATTTAGGCGGCGGATCGATGAAGATTCTTTACGTCGTTCATCAGTTTTACCCCGCGCACTACACGGGAACCGAGAGATTTGTTTTGAATCTTTCGACCACGATTCAAAAGTGGGGGCATAAGGTTAAAGTAATGACGTACAGTTTTTACGATATGGGATTTTACGATTCGTCGGCGGATGGATTTCATTCAAAACAATTTATCTACAAAGGGATTCCTGTTTTTGCGATTCAGCACAAGCAGCCTATCCCTCCAGATCTAGACTGGGGCGTTGAAAATCCATCCCTTGCTCGTTATGCAGAATCTTTACTTGTCAGTCAGAAGCCGGACCTCGTCCACGTCGCCCATCCGATGCGGATGGCAGAGTTTGCCGCCGCTGCACGGCGTCTTGGAATTCCCTATGTAGCGACGCTCACCGATTTCTTTTTGATGTGCCCGAAGTCCATACTCTTCACGTCGAAAGGGACGCTATGTTCTGGACCAGAGAAAGGGGAAGCGTGTAAACAGTTCTGCCCCCAATTTCAGGACGACGTCGTGACTAGGCGGCTGGCCAAGACAGAGTACATTCTGCGGAATGCTGCATGTGTGGCTGCACCGTCGAAGTTTCTCGGCGCCTTGTTCAAGAATGAATTCCCCTGGTTGAATCGGAAGGTCGTTCCTTACGGCATCGATTACAGCCACATCGAACGGAACACACGAGCCTTCAACGGGAACGATAAGCTCGTAATACTGTACGCCGGGCAACTGGATTATCACAAGGGCGTTCCTATTTTGATTGATGCTGTCAGACGCTCGAAGATGGATAAGTTCGTTGTGAAATTGTACGGCTCCGGTCCACCGACAGTCGAGCGTCAGCTCCGGGAGATGGCAAAAGGGGAAAAACGCGTGGAGTTCTGCGGCGTCTACAAGAAAGAGCAGATGAGCGAGGTCTTCAACTCCGCGGATGTGGTCGTCGTGCCGTCGATGTGGCACGAGAACAACACCATCGTCATGCTCGAAGCGCTTGCTTCAAACATTCCGTGCATCGTTTCCAATGGCGGTGGGATGGTCGAACAAATTCAGGACGGCGTGAACGGGTTCATTGTGAGAATGGGAGACGCGGAACACCTCAAAGACACCATCGAGCGCATCGTCAAACAGCCGAGACTGCTGAGCGAGATGAAAAAGAACGTAAATGCGTATGCAGTGACAACCGTCGAGCAGGAGGCATACGCTTACGAAGAAGAATATTCGAGGATCGTCGCGAACCGTTGAATAAGGCTATTCGCTCCCAAGAGAATGGACATGACAAATTTAAGCTACAAGAGGTTTTGTAAAACAATGAACTACCCCGCAGCTTGCTGCGGGGTAGTTCAGTCGCCTGCGGCGCAATTGCAGCCCAGCCCTCATCTCGGAAGACAGTCCGTTTGCTTACACCTTGGATAATCAGGAGTGGCTGTGGTCGGTGTACCGTGAGGGCAATACGATTCACGCGCTGGTCCACAACGAGTATCACGACCCCGTCGCGCAATTCTGCAGACCCGGCGTGAGCAACCCCAGCAATCCGTGTTGGTACAACGCAATAACCTATGCTGTCTCCACGGATGGTGGAAAGACCTTTAGCCAGCCGCCCGCGCCAGACCATGTGGTCGCCGCCTTGCCCATGCCCTGGGTTTCTCCAATTACCTTGACCACCTGCGCTGTGATTCTGATCGCCAGTAGAAACAATGCAGGTAATTACAAGAGCTGATTTGTTCGCACTACTCCAAGCGCTGTTCGTTACATCTCGTATATTGACCCCAGCTTAATCTCATATCACGACAAAGCGCTTGCTCGACAGGATCCGCGCCAGCCAAATTGGCTTCTGGTGCTCGTGCACCCTCAAGCTTGGAGGGGTGCCGCTGAGCCCTTCGTCCACAAGGAGGCACAAGCGCTGTCCGGACAGATCACCGCGGGATGCCAATCCAGGAGATTCTCTCATGAGCCGTCTAAAATCTTTACGATCCAAAAGGCAGCTGATTTATCTTCTCGATCTGCTGCGTGAGTTGGTCGTGCGCGATATCAAAGTGAGATACAAAAGATCGGTACTGGGGATTGCCTGGTCGCTTGTGAATCCTCTAATGCTCTTGCTCACCTTTTACTTCATTTTCCACATGGTGCTGTCGGTCGACATTCCAAGATATTCGTCTTTTGCCTTTAGCGGAATGCTAGCGTGGAGCTGGTTCCAATTGTCCTTGGTGCAGGCGGCCGGTGCAATTACCGGCAACCGCGATCTGATTAGGTTGCCCGGATTCCCCCTGGGCGTTTTGCCGGCAGTTATCGTGACAACCAATCTCATCCATTTTTTGCTAGCTCTGCCTGTCCTTCTGGCAGTCTTGGTGATTAACGGTACGGGGCTAAAGCTAACGATTCTGGCAATGCCAATTTTAATGATCCTGCAGTTCGTTCTGACGCTCGGTTTAGCCTATCTCGTTGCTACTGCCAATACCTTGTTCCACGATACTCAGCACCTCCTGGGCACGCTGTTGCAGCTACTTATGTTTCTTTCTCCGATCTTTTACGAGGTCAGCATGGTTCCGCCGCGCTACCAGACTTTGTATAGCCTTAACCCCTTTGTCCATCTAATGGATGCCTACCGCGCTATTTTACTTAGGGGCACCCTGCCTGATGGGATCGTGCTGCTCGTGCTTGGTGGTGTGGGCGCTTGTCTCCTATATGTTGGCCTCAAGATCTTTATGCGGACGAGCTACCGCTTTGTAGAGGAACTGTAGATGCTCGACACAATTATTGTGCGAGGGCTGGGCAAGCAGTTCCGGCGCTACCACGCTGATCGGCCACGGACGCTCAGGGATGCGTTCATTCGGGGCCTGCACCGACTCAAACCCATCGATCGGTTCTGGGTTCTACGCGAGGTGAGTTTCACAGTAGCATCCGGGCGTATGGTCGGGGTGGTTGGCAGGAATGGATCCGGTAAGTCGACACTACTTAAGGTCGTCGGCGGTGTCGTGCGCCCAAATGAGGGCAATGTAGAGGTTCACGGCCGAATTGGCGGGCTAATCGACCTCGGCACTGGTTTTCATCCGGATCTGACTGGGCGTGAGAATATTTTTGTCAACGGTGTGATTGCCGGCCTGACGCGCTGCGAAGTGGCGAAGCGGTTCGACTCGATTGTGGATTTTGCAGAGCTAGAGGAGTTTATCGACAGCCCTCTCCGCACTTACAGTACCGGCATGCAAATGCGACTGGGCTTTGCTGTCGCTGCCCATACGGAACCCAAGATCCTGCTCATAGATGAAATGCTGTCGGTTGGTGACATGGCGTTTCAGAGCAAGTGTATGCAGCGGATCAGCCAGTTCAAAGCCGAGGGCTGCGCGATCATCCTTGTCTCCCACGATGTTGCCAGCATCCAGCAGCTTTGCGACGAGGCGCTGTGGCTGCGACAAGGACGGCTGGTGGCCCAAGGTGACCCCGAAGTGGTGGTTGGCCAGTATCTCGCCGAGATGTCGACGGAGACGCAGCGGCACGCAGCAGTGACTCCGTCGACTCCCGAACATCACGAGGGGCTCCGAGATGCGGGTGAACAAGAACTGTTTCGGGTCACTTGAACTCGAGATTGTCCTGCACACCTGCTCGATTCGATAGGGTTTCCCATCACAGAGCTTACTAGCGGCGACGCCCTACGGGTTGAGATCGAGTACCTCGCGCCTCAGCCCATTGATGTTCCGATCTTCGGTGTCGCTATCAACCGTGAGGATGGGCTAATCTGCTACGATACCAGCACGGCAGCGACAGGTTTGACCCTACCAAACCGTTGGGAACTCGGCGACTCACACTGGGAGGCGAATTATGATTGAGAAAGCCTTAGACGCCCGGCTGATGCCTGGGGAGCAAGTCATTTTACAGCCTCCCGGAGAGTGTTCTCCGCAGGCTGAACCCGGACTCTCGCCCCACCCTCCCTATCTCGCTGATGTGGGAGTTATAGGCCTTGTCCCTGATCAGTGGGAATATCCCTGGTGGCAGCTACGCCACCGCGTCCTCTCTTTAATGTCCCGATACTTCAATGTGGTCTGGTGCAATCCGGCGCACGGATGGCGCAAGTTGTGGCTTCCTAGCGCACACCAGAATCAAGGTGTTGATGTCAACACTGGTAGTTCGCCTGGGTTTGCGATCTACCAGCCAGAAAGATGGCTTCCAGAATTTGGTCAGCCACGCTTCCTGTCTCGCTGGACCATGCAACAGCGATTGCGCCGAGCAAAGCAGATGTTGCTTGCTCGGGGGTGCTGCAAGATTATCCTCCACCTCTGGCGTCCCCAATATGAGATGGCGCTCGACCTAGTAGATTATGATCTCAGCTGTTACCATATCGATGACGAGTACACTTTCTCGGAAGTTGAAAAACCGGTCGAGCAGCGCGAGGCGAGGCTGATATCACGTGCCGATCAGGTGTTCATTCATTCCCCTGCTCTGATGGAAAAAAAGGGGAAGCTCAACCCTCGCACGGCTTTTGTGCCCAATGGCGTAGATTATCGTGGCTATACGGCCTCATACAGGGAGCCTGCAGACCTGAGTCCAATTCCACATCCTCGCATTGGCTACGTTGGAATCATCAAGAAGCAGCTAGATTTTGATCTGCTCATTGCTCTTGCGCAACGGCATCAGCAGTGGTCTTTCGTCTTTGTGGGACCGCAGCCCAATATTGACGAGACCGCTGTGTCAGCCCAGGAGTTCTTCCGAATGCCAAACGTCTACCTCCTCGGTGGCAAGCCGCTCGGCGCGCTGCCGGCCTATACCCAGCACCTGGATGTCTGCGTGCTGTGTTATAAGGTAAACGGCTATACAAAGTTCATCTACCCGCTTAAGCTGCACGAATACCTCGCCAGCGGTCGCCCTGTGGTCGGTTCGCCGATCCGCTCCCTGCGGGAGTTTGCTGATATTATCAGGCTAGCCCGAACGACTGATGAGTGGTCACAGGCTTTGAAGGAATCACTCGCTCCCGCTGCCTGCTCTGCTGTGCAGGTCAAAGCCCGTCGAAATGTTGCCCGCCGACATGATTGGAATACGTTGGTACGGCTGATAGTCCATACCCTGTGTGATCGGATTGGTCCTTCTTATCTGGAACGGTTAGAGAAGATCCCGTCAAGTGAGCCTGTCGTACCGCCAGTGATAAGCGATGGCTGAGCTGTCAGTTCATGCGAGGAAGAGCCCTTCCACCAGGCGTACGAAGATAGAAAAGCTGTGAACAAACCGCAGAAAACTACGCCCGCCTGCGTTTGGATCAGAAGCCTTCCATCAAAGAGGTGTGGACCGATATGCGGCCGCTCAGCCTGAGAAAGAAAATGGAAGAGGCTGGGAGCAAACGGTAGCGGGATTTCCGACAATCCAAGTTCAGTTGGCGAGCCTTTTTGATGCGAGCCGATAGAAAGTGGATCTGCGATGAGTCGTTTGTCTAAAGCCATGGAACCTTGCCCTTTGCAGCAGGCTATCCGGGCGAAGTGCTTTCATCCAAGCGGTTCCTTCGTTGAGTTCAAGAGGGAGGAGGTCGAGCAGTCGATCCCGGACCGCTTCGAACAGATGGTGCGCAAGTATCCTGACCGGCTGGCCGTCAAGAGCCGCACCCATGCGTTCACCTACGTGGAGTTGAATAAGGCAGCCAACCGCGTCGCGCACGCCCTGTTGGCGCTTCGCGGCGAAGGCCAGGAGCCGGTGGGGATGCTCTTTGAGAGCGGGGCGCCCTCCGTTATTGCCTCTCTCGGCGTGTTGAAAGCGGGCAAGATCGCGGTGTCTTTGGAAAGCACCTTCCCCCGCGCCAGGCTGAGCTACATGTTGGAGCAATCCCAGGCATCTGTTCTCCTGACGAACAATGCGAACCTCCCGCTGGCCCGGGCATTTGGCGATCTCCCGTTGATCAACATCGATGAGATCGGCGGCCGTTTCTCCGCGGGGGACCCCGGACTGCGTCTGCCTCCGGATACCGTTGCCGCGGTCGCGTACACGTCCGGATCGACCGGCCGGCCGAAGGGCATCGTCTCGAATCATCGTGGAGTGCTGCACGCCGTCATGCGCCACACCAACACGTGTCACACGTGCATGCACGACCGGCTGGTCATGTTTCGGGCAAGCCTACGGGCATACCTGTACGCGCTCCTCAACGGCGCGGCATTCTATCCGGTCGATCTTCATCAGGAAGAGCCGGCCCGTCTCGCGGACTGGCTGATCCAGGAAGAGATCACCATATACCGAGCGGCTGTTTCCGTCTTCCGAAGCTTGGCCACTGGTCTGACCGGCACGGAGGGGTTTCCCCACCTGCGCTTGATCTTCCTCTTCGGTGAGCCGACCTATCACACCGAGGTCGAACTGTATCGGAAGTATTTCTCGGATCGCTGTATCCTAGCCAGCTCGTTGGGGTGTAACGAATTCGATGACTACGCTTATTTCTTCGTGGACAAGGATACCTCGCTTCCAAGCGGCGTCGTTCCCGGCGGCCATCCTGTCAAGGATACGGAGGTCCTGCTCCTCGATGACGACGGCCGTCCGGTCGGCGTGGATCAGATCGGCGAGATC